>WNGA01010589.1_pt1 | contig 12197 bp, 16 predicted proteins | sample 5400061 | NCBI WGS metagenome assembly WNGA01 (sample SAMN13153366, study PRJNA577476) | soil metagenome | isolation source: 100 cm soil or saprolite under grassland replicate 2 | place: USA:California | collected 2016-06-15
GCTCGATGAATGACCTCTTGCCCCTGCTCGAACAGGTCGCCAAAAAGAGTCAGGCGATGTTGATCGTCGCGGAAGATATCGAAGGCGAAGCGCTCGCGACATTAGTCGTCAACAAGTTGCGCGGCACGATCAATGTCGCAGCCGTGAAAGCGCCGGGCTTCGGTGATCGCCGCAAGGAGATGCTCGAAGATATCGCGATCCTGACGGGCGGCCAGGTGATCAGCGAGGACCTCGGCATTGAGCTTCGGAAGGTCACCCTGGAAGACCTGGGCCGCGCCAAGAAGGTGATGATTGACAAAGACAAAACGATCATTGTGAAAGGCGCCGGCAAGCCGGGGGAAATCGAAGGCCGCGTCAAAATATTGCGCGCGCAAGCTGAAGATTCCACCTCGGAATACGACCGCGAGAAGTTACAGGAACGGTTGGCGAAACTGGTCGGCGGGGTAGCGGTGATCAAGGTTGGCGCGGCGACCGAGACCGAGATGAAGGAGAAGAAGGCGCGTGTCGAAGACGCGATGCACGCCACACGCGCCGCCGTCGAGGAAGGCATTGTGCCGGGCGGTGGCGTAGCTTATGTACGCGCGGCCGGGGCGCTGGAGAAATTCAAGATCTACAAAGAGGGCGAAGGCGACGCTGACGAGCAGATCGGCGTGAATATTGTCAGACGCGCATTGGAAGAGCCGTTGCGGTTGATCGCGCAGAACGCCGGCAGGGAAGGCGCGGTGATAGTCGAGCGTGTCCGGGCCGAAAAGAACGAGAACGTCGGCTTCAACGCGGTTACAGAAGAGTTCGAAGACCTGGTTAAGGCGGGCGTCATAGATCCGACCAAGGTCACGCGCACGGCGCTGCAGAACGCGGCGTCAATCGCGGGCTTGATGCTCACTACAGAAGTGATGATTTCAGAGCTTCCTGAACTTGGTAAGGCTCAGGCGCTGTCCGGCGGCGGCATGGGCTTTTAAGGGCTTCCCTGAATTAAGGCAGGAAGAGTGTATTCCAACCGGCCTGAAAATGCTGAAATCCGTTTATTCGGCTCAGGAAGCTACCATTGATTCGGTTGAGGTGAACGATGGCTGAAAATAACCTGGCGACACTGATCAGAGGTGTGTGCCACGACGTAGGCAAAATGAAAGGTATTGAATTTCACCTTCCAGCCACCTGGGGTATGGAGGCGCCTGGGAGATGGGAAGCAGGCTACGAACGAAGGCGGCAAGGCCGTTCCACGGTGATTTTAACTTACTGGTTCAGTGTGGACATGCTGCTGCGCGAAGAAGTCATTTTGCCTTGGGCGTTCCCGCCCACATTGGAACAATGTGAAAAATTCAAAAGCGACATCATCGCTAAGGTAGACCAGATGTTGAAATGGCTATGACCACGCCTGCGCGCTCACCTTCCTTGCACACACCGACAGCTCGACCGGGTTTTCAATTGACTCGCCAGCGCAGGGTGTCGAAGTGGTAAAAGGAAGGTCCGTATATCCGCTCGCAACCGCCGACAGTTACCCCGAAACCATATGTCTAGCGGCGCTGGCGCTGCCCGAGTTCTTGAGACAGCATCCGGAGTGCGCGGCGAAATAGCTATTGCTCCGAAGTAGGGGGCGTCGAAGAAGGGGAGCGCCAAGAAGGCGATGAAGAGAAATCAGAGGAAGCATTAGCGATGATCAGTTTGTCCGAATTCGATGACAGTATTGGTTTAGGCATACCATATCCGCCGGACCTGCACAACGGCGGCGGTAACGCCGGCTATTTCGATTTGAAAAAGGAGCCGGAGAAAATTTCAGATATTCATGAGCTTAAAAATTGGCCTGAATTACGTGATTTCGTTACGTTGATCAACCATAAGGACAGTTTTTTTAGAACACTTCGCTGTCAGGTATTCTTTAGCGGCGTTCCTGTAAATCTACCTTTCAAGCGAGTCTGCTTCAGCTATACGACCGTCGCTTTTGAGATACTTGACTACAATCTTTCCATGGGATGCCATGAAGAGTTGCGCCAGGGAATCGCGAAATACGCCACAGAGTCTCTCTCCGAAAGCGGTACCCATATGGAACTAGACCTAACCTCGACCTCTTATAACGAGCACCGAGTATCAAGAGCTTGGAGTTTGACTATTAATGTATGGGGATTTGGCCAAGAAAATGAAGAAGCCAGAGAGACCTGGGCAGTCGGCATTCGCGCCCTATACAATTTCTTTGCTAAAGAATGCTTCGCCTACCCTGGCGAACTTAAAAAGGGACGCCTGACCGTAAGCTAGATGAGGGAAAGGCGATGAGGAAGAGCGCGAAGAAGAAAGGAGCGCGGGCGAAATGAAAGAAGACACCAAAATGCAACCTCCGCTATTAGACTGGCGCGAACTGGGCAGCAAAGTGAAATGCTCAAAAGATTCAGGGTGGTTTCCGCACAACACCGTGTCCGTGCTCATTGGCGAGCCACGCGCAAACAAGGGGGCGTTATGAGCATTGATCGTTTATACCTACCCGTGATCGAGGAATCGGAGTGGAACCGCGCGCACGGGATTTCAGACCGGCTCTGCGAAGGAGAGCGCGTATCAAAGACTGATAACGACTTTCACGACTGGTACAACTCGGAAGCGCAGCGCCAGGCTGGCTTGAGCGGAGAAATGAAATCCGAAGGATGGAATGAGTTCCACTGCAAGGCCGCAAGCGTCGAGGCTCGCGCCGACGGTCTTGAAAAGGTGATTTACGCCCACTGGTGGCGGGCCTGCGCTGGCGACCATGGGGCGATGTTGCCACGTGAATACGCGGGCCATTGGCTGCACGCTCAGCGGAATCAACGATGGTGTGATGATGACGCAGGAAAACAGATATTTGTCCTGCTTTGCTCTCGATATCCGATACCACGTAAGCCTCGGCTCCGGGATGGCTACAGTTACTTGTGGATCGAGGACACACCAACAATGCCGAAGCCTCGAGCCTCAACCAAGTCGGCCAAAGCGAAGATTCGCGAAGGGGGCGCGGCAAAATGATCACCCCACTAACATTCATCCTAGCCGGCAACTATGAAGAGTTCGTCCATTACTGCCAGAGCCGCGACCTGAATCGGCCTGACTTTGTTTACCGGATAAACATCTGGTAGACGCCGGATATATTGAAGCCAGTAACCTGGTGGAAAGCCGGCGTGAGTATGACATCGACCTGATCGGGCCAGCGCAAAGCAATGGCCGATGGCAGCAAGTGCAAGGGAATGGTTTTGGCATATCGAACTTTCAGGTCGATTGGGACCGGAAGAAAGTCATTTGTCCGTGAACCTTCGGTGGGCGAGCTTGAATTTATTGAGGAAAATTGCGCTCGCCCACCGAAGGCTCACGCCCCACCGACGCTTATGGCGCACTCGTCACAAGATTGCAGGATTAATTGTCGCGAGATCTCTTTTGCGTCGCCGGCAACTGCCCATCGGCGTTTCGCACATAATAGCCAAGTCTCGCGTGAGCGATCAATTTGCGACCGCCGACGGTGTTGACGACTACTTGAATCGCGCGGAACTGGGCCCACTGCAGCGGTGGATGCAGGCGATCCGGCAGATTATCCTGCCGCGGTACATGGGGCAGGTGGTGATCTTCGTGGACGAGATAGACGCGGGGCGCAGTCTGCCGTTTTCGACCGATGAGTTCTTCGCCGGGATTCGCGAGTTCTACAACCGGCGGACGGATGACGAAGAATTAAGCCGCTTATCCTTCTGCCTGCTGGGCGTGGCTTCGCCGTCGGACTTGATCCGCGACACTCGGACAACACCTTTCAACATCGGGCGGCGGATTGAGTTGCACGACTTCACCGAGGAAGAGGCGGCGCCGCTGGCATGGGGCTTAGGACGTGAGAAGAGGGTCGGGGCGGCGCTACTCAAGCAGGTGCTGTATTGGACGGGTGGGCATCCGTACCTGACGCAGCGGCTCTGCCAGGCAGTGGCTGACGCGGATCCGCAATCCCAGAGTCCCAATCCGCAATCGGTGGATCGGCTGAGTGAGGAGTTGTTCTTCGCGCGGCGGGCGAAGGAGCGAGACGATAATCTGTTGTTTGTACGGGAGCGGATGCTACGCAGCGAAGTAGATGTGGCGGGCTTGCTGAGCCTTTACTTGCAGGCGCGTCATGGTAAACGGGTGATGGACGATGAGACCAATCCGCTGGTGAGCGTCCTGCGGCTGTCGGGGATCACGCGGGTAGAAAATGGTCGTTTGCAGGTGAGAAATCGGATCTACGAGCGAGTGTTTGATCGTGAGTGGGCGCAGGCGAACATGCCGGACGCCGAGCTGCGGCGACAGCGTGAAGCTTACCGCCGAGGCCTGCTGCGGGCCACTGCCGTGGCCTCCCTAATTATTATTCTTTTTTCCGGCTTATCGATCTATGCCTTTAGTCAGCGCAACCGCGCCGACCAATATGCGCGAGAGCAGGAGCGAACGCTGACCAGACTACAGAGCGCGCTAGCCGAAGCGAAGCGGCAGGAAGGAGTGGCCATCGAGCAAAGCAAGCTGGCGGAAGAGCAAAACCGGCTAGCTGCGAAGCAACGAACAGAGGCTGAAGAGCAACGGCGTGTGGCAGTAAGGCAGCGAGCTGAAGCCCAAACGCAGCGCGACCGAGCCGTGTGGCAAGAGCAATCCAATCGCAGGTTACTATATGCGGCGCATATGAACCTGGCGCAACAGGCCTGGGAGAACTCTGATGTTGGACGTGTCGATGAGCTGTTGGAGCCGCATCGCCCACATTCAGGGGAAGAGGAGCTACGCGGCTTCGAGTGGTACTACCTGTGGCGTCTCTCGCATAGATTTTTATCTATCCTGCGCCACAATGACACTGTCTATTCAGTGGCCTTCTCGCCCGACGGGAAAAGGCTGGCGACCGGGAGCTTTGATCGCACGGTCAAGCTGTGGGACGCCGCTACGGAACAGGAAGTTTTGTCCCGCAGCAAGTGGTAAGGCGGCCAAGATGATTTCAGAATGGTACGTTTCGATGGCCGGGTCTAAGCGACAGCCAGGTCGTGAGTGTTGATTGACATCACCTGCGAACGCGGTAGAGTGGAGTTAGGGTATTAACCACATTCGTCGGAAAACCTCCGTTAAATCTCGGGTTATCTTTCAGGCAAACTCACGTACTTAATGCTTGTTATGTCGAATGGGACGCCGCCACGGAGCAAGAGGTATTGGCGGGAAGCAAGTAGAAAGAAGGGGGACTGACCGTGCTGGTTAGGCCACTGAAAGCGTTTTTCGCGGGGATGCCGATTCTTTGGTTTACTTCAAATGAGCCAAATCAGCCAAGGCGCGCAGGCGCGACCGCTGACGAACTTCGGGCCAAACTTGCGGTCATTATTGATTGGTTGGCAGTTGATAAAGCAACTCACCTGAGATATCAGCCGCTTGTATAGCTTCGCGGATAAGACTTGTTCAAGTCCGCTAAAACAGGACCACCCCAGGATCCCTCCGAACATGCGCAACACCACTAAGTCACTCTGGCGGGGCAGCTTCTGCCTGCGGCTCACTTTGCGGGGCGCTGTAGGATTTCCGCCAGGGCCTGCAATCGCTTCGAGTCTACCGCACTCTTGGTCGTTCGGGCGCTTTCTTTCAGCGACCGTGAGAAGCTCTGGAGTTTGGCGAACTCTCTTCGATTCAGTTGTGAGCTCTCTGCGCTTTGAATCGCGTTCCGCACGGCGGCGATTTGGTCCGCCGGCAGAGCCTGCGATCGCTCCAACTGATCCAGATAAGCCTTGGCTACTACCAACTGAGCCGGCCACTCGATCCTTTGCTGGTTCTGCACATTGAGCTCAGACACTCGCACCGTTTTCGCGGCATCGATCTCATTCTGGGTCAGAAACTCGCTTGGGCTTAGTTCAAAGATGTCCAGCCCGCGGGCGATCTCCGAAGCGTAGATGTGACCGTTGTACCAGTAGGCGGACCAGTCGCCACCCAGTATGAGCATATGTGGATCAATTGGCCCACGATCGAAATAGGCAATTTCAACCGGATGGTCCGCGTCGGTAAAGTCCATAACAGAGATGCCACCCTGGTACCAGGCTTGCACTTCTATATCCCGGCCGGGAACTGGAATGAGGGAACCGTTGTGCGCCACGCAATTCTCGGTGTCGCCCTGCGCTGCCGGCAACTTGTAATAGCTCGCGAAACTCAGCTTGTTATCCTTCAAACGAAACACCGCGTCGGCGCCCCATTTGCTCGGATCGTTGGGACGGCAACGCGCGCCCAGTCCCCCTCCCCACTCATCGGTGAACACGACCTTTGTCCCATCGTTTGAAAACGAGGCCGAGTGCCAATATGAATAGTTCGGATCGTTTACGGCGTCCAGACGCTTCGGATGCGCGGGATCTTTTATGTCCAGCAAGATTCCATTTCCGGAGCAGGCGCCTGCGGCCAACCCCATCGAGGAGTACACTGTAATATCGTGACACTGGTTGCTGTCGGTTGGCCTCTCCACGCCCTCGCCGGCTTTGCCATGGGCGCCTCCGTTGCTCAAGCCGTTGAGCGCGCCCGTACGGGGATTGATAAACACACGAGGACTGGACACCACCTGCGCATTCTGCGGCGCAGCCAGCGGGACTTTGATTACCTCAATGCGAAACAGCGACGTGTTCGGGTCTTTATCCGGCGCGGCGCCTGAACACCCGGCCAACTCTTCACTCTGACGCACGAACGATGTGCCAGATACGTAGATATAGACGTTGTTCTTATCCTTCGGATCTACTACAAGCGTATGCGTGTGCGAGCCGCGGCAAGTTTGCACTGCCGCTACCTGCCTGGGACTCTTAATGTCGGATATATCGAAAATCCTTACGCCGCGGAACCGATCTTTTTGCGGCGCGGGCAGAGTCGGCTTATTCTCTTCGCCGGCGGGGGGCGGAGGTCCCGGTGGAAATCCCTGTACGCCGCAATCGAGGCGGCCATTTGGCATCTCGACCGACATAAACATCAAGTTCTTGTATACCGACACATCCCCTTGCCCACCTGGACAAACCATCGACGTTACCAACTGGGCCTTAGCGGGATTGGAGATGTCATAGATATTGACGCCATAAAAATTACCCTGAAACAGGTGTTTTCCCTGGAACGCAAGGTCCGAGTTTGCAAACGCCAGTTGAGCGAAAACTAGTTGGAACGGCTTAGGCATCTTTGAGGTGTCGGCAACGCCGAGCAAACCCAAGGTCTTCTGCACTTTTGGATTATCAGGATCAGCCGAGTCGAGTTGAAACGGATCAGGTTTCTTGAGTAGCAGGAGGTGCTTCATGCCCAACGATACTTCTCCTGCGTTGTACATTCCCGGCGCCAGTTTGGCTCGCGGGTCGTTGGCGTCTGAGCCGGTCATTCCGGGAGGGAGCGGCGGCGCCGGCTCAGGCGCAAACGGATCCTCTTCTGCTTTCTTTTGATCGGGTTTAGCGTTTGCTGGCTTCGTTGGCTCTTGAGACGAAGGCGTTTGCGCCTGCATCTTGCCGGCAAAACACGACCACAAAAGAAGGGCGCCTACGAGTAAACGGAAAGCCATGGTATGTACTCGATTCATCGTTTATCCTTTAAAGGTTTTTTCTCCAGCATGTTTTGCATGATCCGGATTTCGGCGCGCTGGCCGCTGTCTACATCGGTTGCGAAGTTGAACAATTCAGCGTCCTGTCCTGCGCCTGCGGTGTCGAACAAGTCCTTCACCATGGTCAAAGCGCCGCCGTGGTGCTGAATCATCCCTGTCAGAAACAGATAGTCGAACTCTTCGCCTTTGGCTTTCCTGAGCGCCTCCATCTGCTCCGAGGTAAGCATCCCAGGCATAAGCGCCATCGGCTCGTGCGACACCTTCATGTGGCGCATGTCATGCATCGCCTCCGAAATTGGTTGTCCACGGGACGCCAGCCACCGTTTCATGAACTTTATCTCGTCGGACTGCGACCTGCTGATTCGGGCGCCCAGCGACATCAGATCCTTGTTCTCAGTATGCGATTCGATCAGCGCAGTCATCTCAACCGCCTGCGCATGATGCATAATCATACCTTGCATGAACTGCACATCCGCTGGGGAGGCTGGCGGCAGCGTGCCCCTCGTCGTCGGGGGAAGAACCCTCGTCGGTTTCCCCGGGGCGCCAGGTTGGACCACGACCGGCGCCGCTGGCTCAGTCTGCTGTGCGCAGACGCGCAAAGAGGACAAACTTGCGAGAGTACTCGCTGCAGCAAGCGCGCATGAACACGTCGCGACGCTTAATACAACCCGAATCTCCCAAGCGCATCTCACATAGAGAGGTCTCACGCGCCGTAAGTATCTAATCATTGTCGGCCTCACATTATCACATTTAGCGGGAACTTCAGCTCGACTTTGTACAAAAATGGGAAGTGAAAAGGACAACTCTATAATCCGTAGACAAGATGGAAGTGAATAAAACCGCATCTTCTGCGAGTTCAGTGATGCCCGTTTCACCTGAAATATTACCTGTCTTAGCGATCTTTTTAAAACACATTTACCGCTCCACCCTGGGAAAAAGCACAGACTCTTATTGTGGGAACCCTGCTCGCACGCTGCCGGCGCGCTGTCACTGCGGCCTTGCGTCAGATGGGAAGCGGTTCGGATATCGACTCAGGACAGACCGCCTTCATCCCATCGGGCAAGGAAAAGACTAGCTCGCCTGTATCCTGACTTAAGTCCCAACGATCTATTTTCCCCAGGCCCCACGCTTCCTTATGGGCTTGTGTCTTGAGCGCAAGTTCCTCAACACTCATCCTTTGAAGAGTTGAAAAATCGGAAGGAAGATCGCTTTGGATTTGTACGAAGCAAGTCATCAGTACAAGGATAAAGTTTGTGATCATTGTGATTCACTAAATCAGGGCAACCAAGATTGGGACATCAAACCGCCGCAGGACGCCGCAGGGACGCAGAGAAAGACCAGCCTTGATCGTTCTCTGCGCGCCTGCGGCGTCCTGCGGCGGTTTGACTATCTGTACTAATCTTACGTGGTCTGATTTAGAAACAGACACCGTTTTCAAAGGGCATTATTCGAAAACCGGACGCATAAATGTTCGCTCGTAACTAAAGAAACATTTGGTTTCCGCGTAGTATTTCATTGCCGCCTGGCATTCCGAATCTTCAGCTGCTTTCACTCTGTATTGTTCATAATCGGCGAGACTTGGAAATGAGAATAAAGCCAAGGCAATGTTATTTGCTCCCTCATGCGGCAAAAAGTACCCGTGGTGTTTACCGCCGAATTTTTCAACGAGTGATATCCAAAGCTTTGCGTAATGCTCAAACTCCTTGAGTTTGAAAGGATCAATGACATAACGGATGCAGCAAGTAACCATTCTTCTCCCTGTTTATCCTAACGAACAGTCCCAAAATTCCGACACGTCATAATAGCCTGATCGCCGCCGGTGATCGCCGTATCATCACCGTCTCAGCGCCGATCAGAACTATCAGCGCGCTTTTGCTTTTTCCGCCCTTGATTGCTTTTTCCGCTGCGCCCGATGGCCTTGAACTCGCCGTGTTCGCGCCGGAAACAGGCGAAGGCCGCCTCCGGCAAACAAAAGAAGCGGAGTCGTTGAATCCGTCCTACAGCCTTAGCGTGGCTTCGGCGACCGGCGTAACATGACCGCCCACCTCGATGCCATCTACGCCTTGTTCGCCGTGAAGTTGAACGTGGAGAATGCTGCGGCGCCCCATCTTGGTCCCTTGTTCGCTGACAAAGCGAGAGCCTGCGGCGCCCGACACAAGGCCGTGCCGAAGCATGAAGGCGGCCAGCGGTCCCGTCGAACTTCCGGTCGCCGGGTCTTCAATAATCCCGTATTCATGCGCGAACATCCGTGAGTAAGCCCCGCCTAGCGTCTGCGCGAACACGAAGACACACGCCGATTCTTGCCGCTCGTCCGTGAGTATTTCCATCCCCTGAAGGTCGAGCCACGCCCGATCAACTACTTCTTTGTCCTTGACGGCGACGAAAATAGTCGGATTACCCGCGCTCAGAAGTTGCGGCGCGATCTCAAGCAGATCACTCGGCTCGATTCCGAGCGCCCGCGCGCAAAGCTCCCGGTCGAAGGTTCTTCCGTAGGTGATCGGGGGAGTGGTCAACCAAATCAGCGCGCGTTCGCCCGGTTCCACGCGAATAGACACCGGGCCGACTTTCTCCTCGAGAACGAAACGCTCGCTGTCTTTGGGAACGATGCCTTCATCAAGCATCACGAAGCTTGATCCGATCGTCGGATGACCGGCGAAGACCATCTCTTTGGTAGGCGTGAATATCCGGACGTTCGCCGCGCAGTCCGCGCGAGTCGCCGGGCCGATGAATGTCGTTTCCGACAAGTTCATTTCTCTGGCGATTTTTTGCATCGTCGCGTCGTCAAGGCCGGACGCGTCCGGGAATACGGCGAGGGCGTTCCCCTCCAGTGGCCGTTCGGTAAAAACGTCCACCACTAGATAGCGGTATGAACGAAGGCCGCTCATAGATTTTCGTTACCTCCATTAGGCGCATGGCGGCGGCGCTCAACGCGCCGCCACTGCCATGATTTCCACTTTGAATTCCGGCCGCGCCAGCCTGCTTTCGACGCATGCGCGCGCCGGCGGCATGCCGGGCGTTACCCATTCGTCCCACACAGCGTTCATCTGGTCGAAAGTCGAAATGTCGGACAGCCACACGTTGGCGGATAACAACTTCGACTTGTCAGTCCCGGCTTCCGCGAGAAGTCTGTCAATCTTAGCCAAAATCTGCCGAGTCTGGCCGGCTACGTCTGCGCCAGGGTCGTCCGCCACCTGGCCCGCGAGATAGACCGTGGCGCCGCGGACCACGGCCTGGCTCATTCGCGGCCCCACCTCGATGCGTTCGATTGTCATATGTCGTCCTTCCTCTATTTATTAAAGTCGACAGCCACTGTGTTAGCGCCGCATACAAGAACTCCGACGCGCTCTTGCGGCTCGGGGCGATATCGGCCCGAAAACAGCGCCGCGAACGCTGCGGCCCCGCCAGGCTCGGCGACGATTCTCAACACCTTCCAAAGGGCTTCTTGCGCTCCCCGAATCTCATCGTCTGTAACCAGCGCGACGCCGCTCACATATTTTTTCGCGATCGGAAACATCAACGCGCCTACACGACGTGGGGCGAGAGAATCCGCCGCGATGCCCCCCGCTTCGGCGTCGACCGGTTTTCCAGCCTCGAGCGCCTTATAGAGTGTGGGCGCGGCCTCCGGCTCGACGCCGATTATCTTGATACCGCCGGCGTACCAGCTTGCGATACCGCCAATAAGCCCGCCGCCGCCGACCGCGACAAGGAGCGTGTCGAGGTCAGGGACCTGTTTCTCGAATTCCAGACCTACTGTCCCCTGGCCGAGCATCGTTCCTACTTGATCGTACGCATGGATCGGTAACGCTCCAGACCGAGCGCCCCAGGATTCACTCGCGGCAAGCGCGTCCGCATAGAGTTCTCCCTCTACGACTAGATCCGCGCCATAACCACGGATCTGCTCAAGCTTTGCCGGTGATGCGACGCCGGGCACAAAAATTGTCGCCTTCACCCCGAGCTTCATAGCGGCATAGGCGACCGCCACGCCATGATTGCCGCCGGAGGCCGCTACGACGCCGGCTTGCGGGAGGCGGTTGGCGAGCAGGTTCGTGAAGGCGCCGCGCGCCTTGAACGAACCCGAATGCTGAAGGGACTCCAGTTTAAAGCTCACCCGAGACGGGCCGAGGTCGAAATCGGCGCCGCCGGCCTCAATCACCGGGGTTTCGCGTATGTAGGGCTTGATGCTCTGATAGGTCGCCGCAATTCCTTCTCGACTGATCGTGTCAGCAAACATATCTGTCATGAACTTCCTCCGCCTGTCGGGCGCCGTTAGTCGAGCGAACCGCCGCCGATGTGAAGGCCGTAAGAAGAAGCGCCCGGGCCTTCCTTGACATCTTAATTGGGAATTAGCAAAATGGCAATATGTCTATTGAAAAGGCGATCAGGGCGCTCGCCAACGAGCGGAGACTCCAGATTCTGGAATGGCTGAAGGACCCGGAGGCGCATTTCCCGCCGCAGGTCGACGGCGACCTTGTTAAAGACGGCGTCTGTTTGGTGTACATCGCCGAGAAACTCGGCGTCAGCCAGCCGACCGCGACCGAGCACATGAAGGTTCTGTCACATGCGGGATTCGTACGTTCAAAGCGAATAAAGCAATGGACGTTCTATAAACGTGACGAGACTCGCATCAGAGAGATCAAAAAGGAGATAGCAAAAGTTTGAGGCGCCC
>WNGA01013182.1_pt1 | contig 12196 bp, 10 predicted proteins | sample 5400061 | NCBI WGS metagenome assembly WNGA01 (sample SAMN13153366, study PRJNA577476) | soil metagenome | isolation source: 100 cm soil or saprolite under grassland replicate 2 | place: USA:California | collected 2016-06-15
GTCCTCGGGGCTCTGGCGGCGGCCGCGGCTGACACCTGGGCCAGCGAGATCGGCGTCCGCAGCCGCACGCCGCCCAGGAGCATCGCCAGCGGAAAGCCCGTCTCGCCGGGGACGTCGGGCGGCGTGACGCCGCTCGGCTGGCTCGCGGCGGGCCTTGGCGGGCTGTTCGTCGGCCTGGTTTACTCCGCCACCGCTCGAGGTCGCTTTGGCTGGCGCCAGCCGATCCTGGTGGCTCTGGCGGCCGGGCTGATCGGGTCGCTTGGGGACTCGATCGCCGGGGCAACGGTCCAGGCGGCGTATCGCTGCCCGGCCTGTGGCGCCTTGGCCGAGTCGCCTCGGCGCCACTGTCGGGACGCGATACAGCCAGCTACTCTCGTCCGTGGCGCGAGCTGGATCACAAACGATGCCGTGAACCTGATCGCAACGTCCATCGGCGGGCTCGTCGGAGCGGTCGGGTGGTCCGGCCAGGCCATGCTACACTCGAACGCGTGTCATCCAGGCGGGGATGACGAGACCGAATGTGGAGGCCACGCAGATGCAGAAGGTCTACGTAACGCGGAGCATGTACTCAGAGGCGCTCGACACCCTCGAGCGCGGCCTCGACGTCAAAGTCTGGAATGGGGACCGCGCGATCCCGCGGGACGTGCTGCTGCGAGAGATCGCCGACGCCGACGCCGTTCTGACCCTTCTGACGGAGCGGGTCGACGATGAGTTCCTGGCCCTTGCCCCCAAGCTCAAGATCGTGGCCAACATGGCGGTGGGCTTCGACAACATCGACGTTCCGGCTTGCACTCGCCGCAAGGTCGTCGTAACCAACACTCCGGGCGTGCTGACCGAGACGACCGCCGACTTCGCGTTCGCGCTGTTGATGGCCGTCGCCCGCTTCGTGGCGCCGGGCGTCCAGTACGTGCGCGACGGGAAGTGGACGACCTGGAGCCCGACCCTGTTTGTGGGCCGCGACATCCACCACGCCACGCTCGGCATCGTCGGACTCGGGCGGATCGGGCAGGAGATGGCCAAGCGCGGCACCGGCTTCGACATGCCGATCATCTACTACGACGTGTTTCGCCGCGAGGACCTGGAGCGACAGCACGGCTGGCGATACGTGGACTTCGATACGCTCCTCCGCGAGGCCGATTTCGTGACGATCCACGTGGACCTGAACGAGGGCACCCGCAAGCTGTTCTCGACCGACGCCTTCAAGAAAATGAAGAAGACCGCCTACCTGATCAACGCCGCCCGCGGGCCGATCGTGGACACCGACGCGCTGTACCGCGCGCTCGTCGATGGCGAGATCGCCGGAGCCGGCCTGGACGTGACGGACCCTGAGCCTCTGCCGGCGGAACATCCGATCCTGGGGCTGGAGAACGCGGTCGTCTGCCCGCACATCGCCAGCGCCAGCCTGCAGACGCGGACAAAGATGGCTGTCCTGGCCGCCGAGAACATCGTCGCCGTGCTCAACGGCGAGAAGCCGAAGACGCCCGTCAACCCGGAGGTGTTCGCGTAGCTGTCATCCTGAGTCCTCATTGTCATCCTGAGCCCTTCGATACCTCAGGGTAAACTCCGCGAAGGATCCGCTGTCCGGGCACGGATTCTTCGCTGCGCTCAGAATGACAATCCGGCGAACAAGCCCACTGCGATTTCTTCACAGCCTCTGAGGCGTCACCGCGTGAACACGGGTGGCAGGGACCGTCCAAGGATGCGCTGGATCAGCCTGTAATCCAGCTCTGGGCTGGAAAGCTGGCGGTCCTGGTTGCGACGGCTTGGGTCCGGGTACCAGATCATGAATGGACGCTCGACCCATCCGCGGCCGGCCACGGCCGCGCCCCGACCCAGCCAGCCGGAACGTCATTGTCGACAAACCAGACCACCGTGCGGACGAGCCACACGTTCGGCCGGATGGCGTCCGGACCCATGACCGACTCGAACTTGAACGCGGGGTAGCTCCAGACCTCTTCGTCGCCGAGGCGGAAGGTGAAGATCATCCCTTTACGCTGGCGGCCAAGCCAGGAGAGCAGCATTCGGTGCAGTTCCGCGGGCGTGACCTCCTGCTCCTCACTGCCAAGGGCCCAGAGGGCAGCATCGGCAAAGTGGTAGGCGCTGAGGAGCCCTTTCTGGTCGGCCACGCCAAAAGTGAGCTCGTTGACGATCCGCGAGTCCGTCGGCTCGGGCTCGAGCAGCGCCGCGGCGGCCCAGCCGTTGCAGTGGCCGGCCCACTGGAGACCAGCGAAGATCAGCTCTGAGCGCTCCCATTCCACTGTGCGGGGATCCGGCTGGCCGAGACTCTCGACGTAGCGGTCGTACTTGGCCAGTGGTCCGCTCGGATCGAACAGGAACGGGCCACCGGCCCGGAAGTTGGCCGGCCACCACCACCCGGACCACGGGTAGCGCTCGGCGTCACCGGTCGAGCGAGGTGATGGCTGGGCCCGCTTCGCGTGGTCGGGCGGCTCGCCGAGCTCTTCCACGCGGCGGATCTCAGAAAGCCTATCACCCCCGAGCCAGACCAGGGCGCCGAACTGGAACAGCTGGGCGACCCGGTCCTTCCAGATGAATCGACCGCTGACCGGATAGCCGAGCTTGGCCAGCCCGCCGTGGCGCTGGAATTCGTCCCAGAACGGAATGCTCGCTTCGTTCGCGACCCGGTAGCCGGCCCCGTTCTGGCCCGGTGCAGCCTGGGTGTAGAAGTAACCGTTCGGGATCGCGAAGTCTTCCGCAGCGCGCTGGGCCGCGGCCGGCACTGGAGCAGCGGCCAGCACGACGAGCGCGAGAACGAGTCCGCGAATCCAAGTCGCGACCATCGCGCCATGATAAACGATGGACGCCAGGATCGGATGCGCGATCGCCTGTTATCCGACCCAAAGGACGTCTGCCGAAACACGAAGACACCAAGGCACCAAGAGCTAGGATCGGCTCCTCTTGGTGCTTTGGTGTCTTGGTGGTTAGGCGACTCGCGGGACTGACAGACCGAGCAGGAAGCGCGCGCGCCGGAGAAGAGTAAGCCAGATTCTGTTCTAGGCGGCCATCTATCTGTCCCGATTCATCGGGACCCCCGATCGCTCGGGGCGCCCCCTACCCCGGCCTCGGCGAGCAGCGTCATCGGCCGTGCTTGGGGTTGCAGCGGGGAGGATTACCCTTTTCACTCCCGGCCCTCGCGAGCCGGGCCTTGGTCTCTGTGGCTCTAACTGCCGGTTGCCCGGCCTCGGCTTCCGCCGAGCACCCCGCTCTGTGCTGTCTGGACTTTCCTCTCCGATCGAGATCGGAGCGGCCGCCCTTCCTCCAGCGAGCGCGCAACCAGATTATATCAGGTCAGCCAGCACGGCTCTCAGGCGTGTCGTGTGTAGGTCGAACGGCTGTGTCCGCAGCTAGTCGGGCCTCGAGCGTAGTCGTCTGAGGAGCGAGTTGGCCATCACGGCTACGGCTGGAATGAGAAGCGGGACGGCGGCGAAACAGACCGTCGGGTTCTCGCCGCCCGGTTGCTGTTGTTGCACGAGTTGCTGCCCGAGCGCCAACAGCGCGGCGGCGGCCTCGGCCACAGGCGCCTCCTACTTCTTCAGCGTCAAGCTCACAGCCGGGATGAACGCCCCCTGGCTGGCGTAGGCCAGGATACTCACCTGCTGCGCGATGGCGCCAGCGACCACGCGGAATGCCTCGCTCTCCGGCGAGTGGGGGTCGGTAACGACAACCGGGCGGCCCTCGTCACCGCCGATACGTACTTTCGGCTGGAGCGGCACATGACCCAGAAACGCCGAGCCGAAGTGCTGGGCGATCCGCTCGCCACCGCCTCGGCCGAAGATCTCATGGCGCTCCTTGCAGTTGGGACAGATGAAGTAGCTCATGTTCTCCACGACACCGATGATCGGTACCTCGAGGCGGCGGAACATCGCTACACTCTTGGCGACATCCTGGAGCGCCACATCCTGCGGCGTGGTCACGATCACCACGCCGGACAGTGGGATCAGCTGCGACAGGCTGAGCGAAGCGTCGCCGGTCCCGGGCGGAAGGTCCACGACCAGGTAGTCGAGCTCGCCCCAATCCACGTCGCGCAAAAACTGCTGGATGGCGCCATGGACCATCGGCCCGCGCCAGATGACCGGGTTGTCCTCGTCGATGAAGAAGCCGATCGACATCAGCTTAATGCCGTAGCTGCGCATGGGGACTATCTTGCCGCCGTCGCTCTGAAGCTGCGGCTTGGTCTTGAGCCCCATCATGAGCGGGATGTTGGGGCCGTAGATGTCGCCGTCGAGCAGGCCGACCCTGGCGCCCGTCTCGGCCAGCGCAAGCGTCACGTTGACGCTGGTTGTGGATTTGCCAACCCCGCCCTTGCCGCTGGCAACGGCGATAACGTTCTTGACCTGGGGGATCAACTCCTCGTTGGAGGTGGCTCGACCCGAGGTGGTCTGGGCTCGCATATCGACCGAGACTTCCTTCACCCAGGGGAGGCGAAGCACCGCGTCCCGCGTCCACTCCTTCATCTTGTCCTTGACTGGGCAGGCGGGCGTCGTCAGTACGACGGCGAAGCTGACCCGATCGCCCTCGATCTTCAACTCCTGAATCATGCCAAGGGTGACGAGATCGCGGTGCAGGTCAGGGTCCTGCACGGTGCGAAGCTCGCCCAACACCTCATCGCGCCTCATATCCACTGACACTGTCGCTTCACTCCTCGAACGTGGCGGTCCGGCGGGACACCGTTGGGGCACCCTTTATCGCCCCCTGTCCCCAACGGAGGCGCGATAAGTCGCGCCCCTGCGCCGCGCGTTACCCTAGAAAATTGTACTCGACCGGAGGTCAAAAATACGAGTCAATCAGTCGGATTTATGGCCGACGGCCGGCCTGCCGATGCCAAACCCAAACCTCTCGAGAGTCTGCCAGAACCGGCCCGGGGCCGGCACCACCGGGCGCCTGAAGACGCTGCCAAAGTGGAACGCCAGCGCTTGTGTCAGGCGGGCGGTGTCGAGCGCCTGTCCCAGGACACGCTCGGCGGAAGTGACGCCTCGGTCGCCCAGCCCGCATGGGTTGATCAGCGCGAAGTGCCCCAGATCGGGCGCCACGTTGAGCGCAAAGCCGTGGATGGTCACTCCGTGTATCACGGCCACTCCGATCGCCGCGATCTTGCCCTGCGCGGCGAACACGCCACGGTTGCTGGCATCTCGCAGTGTGGCGACCCCCAGCCCGCGCAGCGTCTGGATGATCGTCTCCTCGAGACCCCAGACGAAACTGGGGGCATCGCGCGCCAGTTCGCGCAGCCGAACGATCGGGTAGCCGACGATCTGGCCCGGACCGTGGTAGGTGACCAGCCCGCCGCGGTTGGTCTCGTGAACCGCGATCCCAAGCCGCTCGAGCTCCTCAGGCGAGGTGTAGATGTCGTCGCGGCTCCCACGCCGCCCTAGGGTAAACACTGGCGGGTGCTCGACGAACAGCAGCAGGTCGGGAACCCGCTCGGCGTCCCGCTCGGCGGCCAGAAAGCGCTGCAGGCCGAATGCGGCCCCGTATTCGATTCGCCCTAGTTGCGCCACCCAGACGGGTCGTTCAACGTTCAACGTTGGACGCAGCGGCGCGCTCGCGTGGTTTGGGCAGGTGGAGCGCGGCTCCGGACGCTGCCCAGGCCGCCTCCATGACGGACTCGGCCATCGTCGGGTGGGCGTGAATCGTCCCGGTGATGTCTTCCAGAGTCGCCTCGAGGCGGATCCCGAGGACCGCTTCCGGGATCATGTCGCTTGCCGATGGCCCGATGATGTGCACCCCGAGCAGCTCGCCATATTTGCCGTCGGCGACCACCTTCACCAGGCCATCAGTGTCGCCATACGTCATCGCCCGACCGCTGGCGGCAAGCGGGAACTTGCCGACGCGCACGTCGTAGCCCTTATCGCGCGCTTCTCTCTCCGACAGGCCGACCGTGGCTACCTCCGGGTGGGTAAACGTGCAGGAGGGGACCGCTTTGTAGTCCATCGTCTTGTCCTGGCCGGCGATGGTCTCCATGGCCGTGATTCCCTGGTGCGACGCCAGGTGGGCCAACAACTGCTTACCGCTTACGTCCCCGATCGCGTAGACGTTCGGGACGCTGGTTCGTAGGTGGTCGTCGATCTCGACGAAGCCGCGGCGGTCGGTCTTGACGCCAACGTCGTCGAGGCCGAGGCCCTCGGTGTTCGGCTTGCGTCCGACCCCGATCAGGACCATGTCGGCGGCCACTCGCTCTTGCTTGCCATCCTTGAGAGTCAGCGTGCCAACCTTCTTGCCGTCATCGCCGTCGGAGATCTCCTCCAGCTTCGCGTCGGTGTGAACGGTGATCCCGCGCCGCGAGAGCGAGCGGGCGAGGGCGCGCCCCATGTCCTCGTCCTCGAGCGGGAGCAGGGTCGGAAGCATCTCGACGAGTGTGACCTGCGAGCCAAAGGCTCCGAAGATGTTGGCCCACTCGGCCCCGACCGCCCCGCCCCCGATCACCAGCATGCTCTGAGGTACCTCGCGAAGCTCGAGCGCACCGTCGCTGTCGATCACGCCGGAGCCACTGGCCCCCTTGATCGGGAGGCTGGCTGGCTCCGACCCGGTCGCGATGATCACGTTCTTGGCACTGATCGCGGCCTCGTTCGCACCGGTGATCAGCACCTTACGCCGTTCGACCAGCCGCCCGGAGCCTCTGATGACTTGGACGCCGTTGCTCTCGAGGAGGCTGGCCACCCCGCCGACGAGCTGTTTGACGACCTTGTCTTTGCGGGCCAGTACCTTGGCGTAGTCGACCCGAACATTTTCGGCCAGGATCCCGAAGTCGGCCGAATGCATGAACGTCGTCAGCAGGTCTGCCGAGCGCAGCATCGCCTTCGTGGGTATGCAGCCGCGATTGAGACACACACCGCCCAGCTCCTCACGCTCGACCACAGCCACCTTGAGCCCGAGCTGGGCCCCCCTGATCGCGGCCACATACCCGCCCGGGCCCGTCCCGATGACACACACGTCGACGTCATGCTCCACCAGGGTCACCTCCAGGCCAGGATACGTTTCCGTGGTAGGGGCGCACGGCGTGCGCCCTTGTTGGGCGGTGTGAGGCGGGCGCACGCCGTGCGCCCCTACCGTGTCTATGCATTGACCTCGCCAACGACCTCGCCCATCTGCGAGGTGTCGTAGCCGCCGAGGGCTTCGACCTGGCGGCGAAAATCAGGACCGCGTACGATCTCGAGAAGCGGCCGGAGCAGCTCCGACTCGTAGTGCTCGCGCGGCACGACTAGATCGTAGCGCTCTTTCAACAGTGGGACGAAGTCGAGTCGCAAGGCTCGCGCAGCCGCCAGGATGCCGAGCCCGGTGTCGGCCGTCCCGCCCGCGACCGAGGCGGCCACCATCAGGTGGGTGAACTCCTCGCGCGTATAGCCATTGATCTGAAGGGGGTCGACGCCCATCTGCTTCAGGCGGTAGTCGAGCAGCACACGTGTGCCGGCTCCCTTCTGACGGTTGACGAACTGGACGTCCGGGCGGAGCAAGTCCTCGAGGCCACCGATGCGCTTCGGGTTACCGCGCGGCACGATCAGCCCCTGCTCTCGGTACGCCAGGTTGACCAGCAGGATTGGCCTGCCCGCCAGGTAGCGGCGCACGTACGTCACGTTGTATTCGCCGCTCTCCTCGTCCAGCAGGTGCGAGCCACTCAGGTGAGCTTCCCCGCGCTGGAGCGCGATCAGTCCGCCCAGGCTGCCCACATTCGACGACGAAAGGGTCAGCCCACGGTGGCGCTTGCTCAACTCGCTCGACAGCAGATCCAGCGTCAGGTCATGGCTGCCAATCGCCACGATCGTGCGCTCGATCTCCTCCGGGCCGCGCAGCAGCTCGACGGTGATCTCAGTCCCAGCGTGAAGGCCCTCGGAAAAGCGCGGGATCAGTGTGATGCCGTCGGCGCGCACGAGCGACATGATCACGCCTGCCCCACGCTGGAGTGGCGTGGCGGTGACGCGGTTGCCGACCTTGCCAAGCTTTACACGCAGGTACTCGTCCTCGCCCATCGGCGACAGCACCTTGCGGGTGATGGTCGCCTGCATCCTGGGCCGCTCGGGCGGGGCCGAGCCCAGGAGGCGAAACAAGAGCGGCCGAACGAACAGCTCCGACGTCAGCACGGCTGAGACGGGGTAACCCGGGATGCCCAGGATCGGCTTCCCGCGCGCCACGCCGAGGATGACCGGGTGGCCGGGCCGGACGGCGACACCGTGCACCAGCAGATCGCCTAGCTCGGCGACGATTCGAGCTGTGAAGTCTTCCGAGCCCGCCGAAGAGCCGGCGTTGACGACCACGACGTCATGCTCCCCCAGAGCCGTCTCGATCCGCTGCTTGAGGAGCGGATAGTCATCTGGGGTCACAGACAACCGGCAGGGCGCGCCGCCCCACTCGGAGATCTGGCTGGCCAGCATCAGCGAGTTGAACTCGATGATCTGGCCTGGCTTGACGTCTGGGCCCGGCTCGACCAATTCCGTCCCGGTCGGCATGATCGCGACGCGCGGGCGGCGGCGGACCTCCACGTGGGTGCACCCGCACGCGGCGGCCGCGCCGAGGTCGACCGGGCCGAGCATCTTGCCCTCGGGCAGGACAAGCTCAGTCGCGACGATGTCCTCGCCCATCGACCTGACGTGCTGCCAGGGCGCGACTGGTGCCATGATCTCGATCTGCTCGCCGAAGCTCTGGATATGCTCGAGCATGATGACGGCGTTGGTGTCGGGCGGGAGCGGGTCGCCCGTGTCCACCCAGAAGGCCTGCGCCCCGAGCCGCAGCCTGACGGGCGAGGCCTCAGACGCTCCGAGCGCGTTCTCGGCGCGGACGGCGGCGCCGTCCATGGCAGCCCCGTGGTAGTGCGGTGAAGAGATCGAGGCCCAAACGGGCGCAGCTGTCACCCGTCCGAGCGCCTCGGCGACCGGAACTCGCTCGGGGCCGATCGGCCCGAGCCCATCGGCGGCCGCCAGGGCAGCCTCGAATCGGCGGCTCGCCTCGTCGAGCGGAATGTCCTCGAGGTAGACCTTTCTGGGCACCACGACGTGGCTCAGAACAGGATCACCTGGACCCAGTCGCCCTCGCTCAGGCCGCCCTGGTCCAGCTCGATCTTGACCATCCCGTCCGCCTTGACCAGCGTGTAGATCAGGTTCGACTTGCCGAAGACTGGCGCAGCCCACAGGCTGCCGTCGCGCGTCTCGAGCTTGACCTGGAAGTAGTCCTCGCGGCCCGGCTCGGAGGCGACGTTGCGGGTGAGCCGAGCTGCAATGGCCTGGCTGGGTGGCCGCCGAGGGCAGCCACACAGCAGGTACAACGCCGGCGCAACGAACAGATCGAAGGTGACCATGCAGGAGACCGGATTGCCCGGCAGGCCGAAGACGGGCTTGCCCTGGGCGAATGCCAGGATTGTCGGCTTGCCGGGCTTCAACGACACGCCGTGCACCAGGACCCCGGGCTCGCCCAGCGAGCCGATCACCTGGGCGGTCATGTCGCGCGTGCTCACGGAGCTGCCGGCCGACAGGATCAGCACGTCGCACTTCGCCAGCCCGCGCCGGGCGGCCTGCTCGAGCTGCTCGTATACGTCGGGGACGATCCCTAGCCGAGCGGGCGAGTGCCCAGTCCGCTCGACCAGCGCGGCGAGTGTGTAGCTGTTGATGTCGCGGATCTGCCCCGGGCCGGGCCGCGTGTCCGGCGGCACGACCTCGTCGCCGCCCGAGACGATGCCCACCGTGAGCCGCCTGGCCACCAATAGCTCGGTAATCCCCATCGCGAGCAGCCCGCCCAGGTCCTGAGACCTCAGGATGCGACCGCGCGCGAGCAGTGGGTCACCCTCTCTGACGTCTTCGCCGATCCGGATGACGTTTTCGCCCGGCGCGACCGGGCGCAGCACCTCGACGGTCGAGCTGTCCACCTCCTGGGTGTGCTCGACCATCACGACCGCGTCGGCGCCTTCGGGCAGCATCCCACCCGTCGCGATCCGCATCGCCTCGCCGACGCCTGGGCTGCGCTCGGGCGGGCTCCCCATGAGTACCTCGCCGACGACGTTCAGATATGCTGGCAGCCCGTCGCTGGCGCCGAACGTGTCGGCCGCTCGGACAGCGAAGCCGTCCATCGTGGAGCGCGGGAACGTCGGCAGGTCACCCGGCGCAGCCAGCTCCTCGGCCAGGATGCGCCCGAGTGCAGAGGCAGTCGGGACGCGCTCCGTGCCGGTGGGCCCCGCCAGATATGGCCTCAGCCGCTCGAAGGCCTCAGCCGGGGCCAGGACGTTAAACAGCTCGGTAACCGGCGCGCTCTGCATACCGGGATTGTACCGTCAGCCAGTAGGCGGTAGGCAGTAGGCAGTGGGCAGCAGGCAACATGGAGAGCGAAGGCGTTCGGAGCTCTGGCGAGGCGGGTGTGCCGGGCGGTCCAATCTGGCTAGACTTTCTACTGCCTACTGCCTACTGCCTACTGCCTACTGCCTACTGCCTACTGCCTACTGCCTACTGCCTACTGCCCACTGCCTACTGCCTACTACGCATGGACTTCTCCTTTTTCGAGCGTGAGGCCGAGGCGTTCACGGCGGCCTTGAATCGTGAGCGCTACCTCTATCGGGCCGGGGTCAAGCCAGCGCTCGAGCTCGAGCCGATCTACGAGCGACATCCCGAGCTCTGCTCCATCGACACATACGGCTGGCTTCACGATCAGCCGCTCGAGGCCAAGCCGCTCCGATGGCTACTCGATTTCGTCGCGAGCAACATGATCGGCCAGGCGACGTGGCGGATGGACGAACAGCTGGCGGAGGCCGAAGCCCGGGCCGCCGTGGAGTGGGATGGCGCCGCGCTACCATTTCGGGCTGCCTCGCTCGTGCTCGTGAATGAGCCAGATGCCGAGCGCCGGCATGCTCTGGAGGAGCTGGTCCGCGCGGAGACGGGCCGACTGAGCCGCTTGCGGTGCGACCGCTACCTGGCGGCCGTGAGTATCGCTGGGGAGCTCGGGTTTGCCGACTACGGGTCGATGCTCCACGAGCTGCGCGGTCTGGAGCCGGCCGTCCTGGTGACGGCGGCCAGGACGATTCTCGAGCGGACGGCCGATATGTACCATCAGGCCCTGAGCGACCAGTCCATCCACCACACGCTCGACGGCGAAGATCTCTGGTCATCCGACCTCGAGTGGGTCCGCCGTGGCACCGAGTACGACGGCCTCTTCCCGGCCGAGTACCTCCTGCCCGCGCTTCACGGGACGGTCGCCTGGCTGGGCCTGCGCCTCGAGGAACAGTCCAACGTGCGGCTCGACCTCGAGTCTCGGCCTCTCAAATCCGCCTGCCCGTTCTGCATCCCGATCGCCGTGCCGGACGAGATCGTGATCGTATCTACGCCGCGCGGCGGACGCCTCGACTTCGAAGGGCTGCTCCAGCAGCTGGGACGCGCCGAGTCACTCGCCACCGTCGATCGAACTCAGCCCTTTAGCCATCGGCGTCTCGGCGATATCGCCGTTCGGGAGGGCTATGGCTTGCTGCTGCGGGGTATGGCGTCCGAGCCGGCCTGGCTGGGCTGGCGGCTGGAGATCGACGATCCGCGCGACGTGATACGGCTCGCGGCCTTCGAGCGCTTGTATGAGCTTCGGCGAGTGGCGGCCGCTGTGCTATGTGAACAGGAGCTGCACGCGCTAGCGGAGCCGGAGGCCGTGCTCGAAGAGCTTCCGGAGCGGTTGGCCGAAGAGCTCACGGAGCTGCTTGGGGTTCGTTTCTTTGCCGAGGAGTCTGTGCCGTGGGCAAACGATCTTCTCGCCGCCGAGCGCCTGCGGTCGATGATGCTGGAGCCCCAGATACGCGCCTTTCTCAAGCACGAGTACGACGAGGAGTGGTTCCGCTCTGAGCGGGCAGGGCGTTTTCTGGTCGATCGCTGGCGCGAGGGCAACCGCTACACGGCCGACGAGCTCGCCAGGTACATGGGCTTCGAGCATCTCTATGGCGAGGGGTGGTTGGAGCAACTAAGCGAGGTGGTCGGCGCCTGACCCGAACAGGACGAAGAGTCGATGAATCGCGAGCAGGCGGAACGGGCGCTTGAAATTATCCGCCGGAATCGGGATGACTCGCGAAGACCTGGTGGCCCAGAACTGAGGACAGATCTGGATCGTGCACACCTTCACCAACCTCGCGGCGCTCGCGTCGCTCGGGCTGGTGATCGAGAGCCGCGGACGCGAGATCGACTGGTATCTCGTACCACTGGCGACCGTGGCCGGGACGGACCTGGAGCTGGTG
>WNGA01010590.1_pt1 | contig 12194 bp, 11 predicted proteins | sample 5400061 | NCBI WGS metagenome assembly WNGA01 (sample SAMN13153366, study PRJNA577476) | soil metagenome | isolation source: 100 cm soil or saprolite under grassland replicate 2 | place: USA:California | collected 2016-06-15
TGGCGCAATCTTCGAAGGTCTCGACTACGAAGCGATCTATATTCTGGATTCTTCGATCTTTGGTGCCGGGGATTTTGGCAGACTGACGACCACAGTGAACGGCACCTGGCTATCCAGGGCTGAGTTTCAACCTAACGCCGAGACACACCGGTTTGGTATCAATGGCTCATTCCTGCCGCCGGGGTTGGCTTTAACCAGTTCGTTGCCATGGCATCGAGCTAATTTTAGTATCTTCTATGATGGCCCGGCTGACACCTGGATGCAGGGCCTTGATATTGGCGCGATAGTCCACTGGACCGCTCAATACGAGGACGACAATGCCAGTCTGACAGGAGCGACGGACCTGGCTGAGCCAAGGAATGGTCCAGCTTTCCAGCGCGCACGGAAAGTGTCCGCGTTGACTACGCTCGATCTGCTCGCATCGTATACGTTCAATCTGCCGCCGCCCGCACCAGCCGAGGTGCCTGGCTTTGCCAAGGATGGCGGTAAAAACGTGAAGATGGATGGCAAAGAGAAAAACGTGATGCCCGTCTCCACAGCTGAGTACAATCCCTGTGGATGGCGCGCCTGGTTGAACGGCACGACACTCAGCGCCGGGCTACAGAACGTGACCGATGAAGATCCGCCGTTTGTGGCTGGCAGCTTTGAGAACGGCTACGACGAGTCGCTGGCCACGATCAAAGGCCGGTTCTGGTACGTCGGCATAAAGAAGAGATTCTAGATTTCTCCGTTAGTTAGGTCCTGAAGAGACAGCCCCGAACGCTTTCGGGGCTGCCTCTTTTTGCTTCAGATCCAGGAAAGATAAAGGCTATCTCGAGTCGCGCCAGGCTCGCTTCCGATGAGAGCTTGAAAAAAGTCGGTTACGGAGTTCGTTGTGCTAATAGTTTAACAATCGATGCAAGCCGCTTTTTATCAGTCGGAGTTTGAACAGCCGCACCCGAGCCGGGCGCGGGCGATCATCAAAGCGCACCCGGAAGTTCGCCAGTTGATGGTGCGCAATCCGTGGACCGCGTTGATCGCGGTCTCGATCGTGACGATACAAACAGCGATCGCGTACTGGATGGGCACGCTGGGATTCGGTTACTGGTGGCTCAGCCTTCTCATCGCATATTGCATCGGCGCGTTCGCGAATCACGCCAATTACGTGATCATCCACGATGCGACCCACAACCTGATTCTTCGGAGCAAAAGCTGGAACAAAATGGTGGCCATCATTGCCGATCTCCCAAATCTCGCGCCCGGCGCGATGGGTTTTCGCGTTTATCATTTGAAGCATCATTCACATCAGGGCGATTACCAATACGACGCTGATCTGGCAAATCATTGGGAGGCGCGGCTGGTGGGCAACAAATGGTATCGCAAGGCGATCTGGCTCATGCTCTTTCCGTTTTTCCAACTGACCCGGCCGCCCCGGTTGAAGGCGATCAAAATGTGGGACCGATGGTTCTTTATTAATTTCGCATGCGCGGCGGCGTACGACGCGGCAGTTGTTTATTTTTGCGGTTGGCCCGGATTTCTTTATCTCGTGTTCGCCTTTTTCTTCTCGATTGGGCTGCATCCTGTGGGTGCACGCTGGATTCAGGAGCATTACACGTACGATTTCGACCAGGAGACATTCAGTTATTACGGCCCGATCAACCTCGTCGCTCTGAACATGGGCTATCACAACGAGCACCACGATTTGCCGTCGATCCCCTGGAACAATCTGCCGAAGCTGCGCGCGATGGCCCCGGAATTTTACGATCATCTGAAGTACCACACCTCGTGGACTCGATTGCTTTTCCAGTTCATTTTTGACGAGCGATACAGTTTGTATTCGCGGATTCAACGAATGAAACAAAGGGTTAGTTCTCCAGCGATTCCAGACGTAACGACCGGTCGAATGAGCGGCGTTGATCTAAGCGCGAGGCCGATTACTTTTTAATTATGGCAGAGCGACCTTACGTCTCGAATAAAAATGAAACGGTCCGAATGTTCGAGAGCGATTTCATGGAGTTTTTTTCGCGCGTGCATCCGGCGATCCCGCTGGTGTTGTACCTGCCAGTGGTCGGCTACATGCTTTATGTGTCGATCTGGCAGCAAAAATTGTCGATCCTCGCTGTGGCCGGCCTATTCACGCTGGGAATTTTACTCTGGACGCTCATCGAGTACCTCATCCACCGGTACATATTTCATTACGAACCCAAGACCCATCTGGGGAAACGGCTGCATTACATTATTCACGGTGTTCATCACGATTATCCAAACGACGCACGGCGGCTCGTGATGCCGCCAAGCATTAGCATCCCGCTTGCGTTTCTTTTTTATGGTCTCTTCCTTCTGATTTTCTGGCGCCTGGCGCCTGGCGTGTTTGCCGGATTGGTTTTTGGCTACGTCTGCTATGACATGCTCCATTACGCAACGCACCACTTCTCGATGAAGCGAGGTCTGTTGCTCTGGCTGAAGCAGTACCATCTCCGCCATCATTACAAGGATGATCATGTCGGATACGGCATCAGCTCGCCGCTTTGGGACTACGTTTTTCGGACGACGCGAAGATAACGCCTCTCAGGAAATTTGGTCCGCTCGGAGGTGGCCGCAGTCGGTCTCACTAAAAGTCTTGTCCGGAACCCGAAAACCGGTAAAATGGTTGCCCCGACACGGAACTTCGTGGCGCGCAGTGACAGCCCGAACTTCGTAAGGAGTCTAGTGAAGGACAAAGAATTTCAATTTCGCCTGAAAGCGCCGCCCGGCACGCTCGCGCCGATTATTCAATTGATTCGTGTGGCGCCTTTGCTCCCGATGATTGTCGGCGCGATAATGGGATCTGCTGGCAGGGAGTGTACGGCGTGATGAACGAGGACCCGGCAAAACTTAGTCTGAGTAATTTTCTTGCGGGCGAGAGCAACGACCCGCTGCAAGCTCCAGCGAGCTTTACAAATTGGATGCGCGTCGGGGCGTGGGCCGCCGAATTGTATGAACCCGAGCTTCTCTCCACGGCAGATGCGCGCACGATGATCACCTACGGCGGCAAACCGCGCCCCGTAATTAACCTTTGCTCCTATAATTATCTCGGCCTTGCCAATCATCCTGAAGTGCTCCTCGCCGCGCACGAAGCGCTCAGGACCCATGGGCTGGGCGCATGCGGTTCGCCCATGCTCTCCGGAATGACCGATCTGCATCGGGAACTCGAACGACGCGTGGCGAAATTTCTCGGCCGCGAGGATGCGATGCTTTTTAACAGCGGATTTGGCGGCGCCCTGGGCACGATTTCCGGGCTGCTCCGCAAAACCGACGTGGCGCTTCTCGACAACCGCTCGCATCTCAGCCTTCGCGATGGAGCGGTGCTTTCCCGATGCCGCACGGAGAAATTCGAGCATAACGATCCACTCTCACTCGATACAGCATTGAGTCGTCAAAAAGGCCGGCGGCAACTCGTCATCGTGGAAGGCATTTATTCCATGGATGGCGATTTTGGCAATCTGAAGGAATTAACTGACGTCGCACAATCGCATGGCGCGAGCGTTTTTATTGACGAGGCCCACTCCATGCTGGCTTGTGGCGAACATGGTCGCGGCGCGGCTGAGAAGTTTGGCGTGGAAGATCGTGTTCCGCTCGTTTATGGGACATTTTCCAAAGCTTTCGGCGCGCTGGGCGGTTTCGTTGCCGGTTCCAAAGAGACGCTCCAATATCTGCGTTTCTATGCGCATCCGTATGTTTACTCCTGTGCGCTGCCGCCGGTTGTGATCGCGGCGATCCTCAAAGCGCTCGAGCTCGGCACGAGTCAGCCGGAACTGCGCGCGCAACTTTGGGAAAACGCCGATTACTTTCACGCGCAACTTCGCGGCCTCGGCCTCGACACTGGAGCATCGACAACGTACGTGATGCCCATTGTCATTGGCGATCGGGAGCGCATGTATCGGCTCGGTCACGAACTTCGACGGCGCGGTCTGTGGGTTGCGCCAGTGGATTATCCCGCCGTGCCGCAGAACCGAATCTGCTTCCGCGCTTGTGTGACGGCCAAACATACGCGCGCGGATCTGGACGAAGCACTCAACATTCTCGAGGACACACTCGTCCCGGCGGCACTGGAGAGCCAGAGCGCCTGAGCGCGCCATCGCACTGAACTTTGATGCCGCAGACGACAGAGGCGCAGCATCCGCGCGTCGAAGCCACTTACAAAGCCCGCGAAGTCGAGGGAGTTTTTGATCTTTATTTTTACAGGCCAATAGGACTTCGACTGGCTCAGTTTTTCGAGAGGCTCAAAATGACGCCGGCAGGCGTGACCTGGCTTGCTGGTCTCTTCGGAGTGTTAGCGGGACACCTTTATTACTATCGCGATTTACGTATCAACATTGTGGGCATGGCGTTTCATGTTTGCGCCAATGCGCTCGACAACGCGGACGGTCAGCTCGCACGGCTGACTCACCGGGAAAGCCGCGAGGGTCGCATTATTGACAGCATTGCCGACCACCTCGGCTTTCTAAGTATTTATGTGCATTTGACTCTCCGTTACCTCGCCGAAGGTTCATCGCCTGCGATCTGTCTTCTCGCTCTTGCGGCGGGGATCAGTCACGCATTGCAAGGCGCCGCAGCTGATTATTTCCGCAGCACCTATCTTTATTTTGTCACAAACCGAGCGCGCCCGGGATTAGATTCCGCCTCTGCCTTGCAATCCGATTATCAAGAGCTCAGTTGGCGTTCCAAACCGTGGAATAAACTCCTGCTCGCATTGTATTTGAACTTTACTCGTCAACAGGAAATGCTCGCGCCGCACCTGAAAAAGTTGCGCGATATAACCAGCCAACTGTTCCGAGGCCAAATCCCGAGTTGGTTTGAGACGCGTTATCGAAATCTGGTCAGCCCGACGTTCAAGTGGTGGAGCCTGTTGATGACGAACACCCGGATGTTGGTTTTGTTTGCCTTCTTGTTCATCGGCCAGCCGATTTACTATTTCTGGTTCGAATTCATCCCGCTTAATTTACTGTTCGTCTATCTGATTATCCGCCAGGAGAACATGTCCGAATCACTGCTGGAAGCGACGGTGAAGTGGTCCGGCAGCTGCCGGACGGCCTAGACGGCCTTTTGCATGTTGGAGATCGAAATTTCAGAAGTTAGCTCGCGCCGGGATCGCGATGCGTTCATCAAATTTCAATGGCGAATTTATGCGAATGATCCGGTCTGGGCGCCGCCGTTAATCATCGAACGGAAGACATTCCTCGATCGCCAGCGGCATCCGTTTTATAAACACGGCGACGCCGCATTATTTCTCGCGCGATCCGGCAGCTGCCGGAGTGAAATCGTTGGCCGCATTATGGCGAGCGACGATCCGAACTACAATTCGCTGCATCAAACGAACGTCGGCTGTTTCGGCCTCTTCGAGTGCATAAACAATCCCGACATTGCAGCCGCACTCTTCGAGGCTGCAGCCAGTTGGCTCCGAAAAAAAGGTCGAACCGAGATGATGGGGCCGATCGATTATTCAACTAACTACATCTGCGGTCTCTTAATCGACGGATTCCAATTCGCACCCATGATTTTGACCGCACATAATCCGTCGTATTACCGGGAGCTGATCGAGAGCTCTGGTTTTACAAAAGCGAAAGACTGGTACGCCTGGTGGTTTGCTGATCCGGCAAAAGCCGCGGCGCGTTTGCGACCACTGGCCGAACGTTTCCGGAAGCGCTGGCCGGTCACGATCCGCGCTGGAAATCTCAAGAATGTTCGCGAAGAAAGCAGGCGACTCCGCCAGATTTACAATCAGGCGTGGGAAAAGAACTGGGGGTTCGTGCCGTTCACTGAAGCCGAGATCGAGTTCATGACGCACGAGCTCAAGCAGCTCGTCATTCCGGAGTTCACGCTCATCGCGGAAGTCGACGACGAACCGGCCGGCTTCATCCTATGTGTGCCGGACATCAACGTCGCCTTGCGTCATATCAAAGGCCGGCTTACGACCTTCGGATTGCCAATCGGCCTTGCTAAACTTCTTTATTACAAGAGCCGCACGCGAACCGCACGGCTTATCGCGCTTGGCGTGATCGAAAAATATCGCCGTTGCGGCATTGCCGAAATGCTCGTGCTGCGGATCGTCGAAGACGCAATGATCAAACGTGGATTCACGGGAGAACTCAGCATGACGCTGGAAGATAATTTTGCGATCAATCGTTTTCTCGAAGCAATCGGAGCGGAGCGCTACAAAACATATCGGATTTTCAAGAGGACATTGACCTAATGAGCAAACCTCAGGACGGTTTCGTTTCACAGTTCTTGAATCGACCGATTTCGCGCCGCATAACGAGTTTTCTGCTCAAGTTTCCGATCCATCCCAGCGCCTGGACGATATCGATCTTTGTTTTGCCGCTAATCGCCTGTGTATTTTTGGTACGCGGCGATTACGTCAGCGTCGCCATCGGCGCGGCCATTTTTCAAGCGTTCAGTATTCTTGATGGCTGCGATGGCGAAATTGCGCGCGCCAAAAAGTTGGAATCAAAGTTCGGGGAACGTTTGGATTACTTTTGCGATTTTATGGCAAGCCTTCTCTATGTTCTTGCTCTTGGGTTGGGGCTTCATCGTTCGAGTGAAGGAATTGTGTGTGCTGCCCTGATTACCGCCAACGAGTGGCTCCTACGAGCTGGCAAGAGCCGAACGTCGGTTGCTTCGTCCACGTTACGTGAGTCGTTTTACGCGAGACACCGCGGAATGATCGGGCATTCCGGTTTGCTCAATCTCGGCGAACGATTTGTGTGGTGGCTCTTTCAGCTGACTAAACGCGACATGGCTGTCTTGGTTTTTCTTATGCTTGCGTTACTCGGCCTGGCCGAGTGGATTCTTCATCTTTGGATGATTGTTGCCGGCGCGAGCCTAATTCTCAGCGCGATTGCCGCGATCAGATCCGGCATTGGCCAGGGCGATGTCGTCAGGCGCGAGCCGCGATCGTAATTGCCTCTCGGCGCATGCCAGCATTGCGATCGTGTCGATGTCCTGCCACCAGGCATCTCCAATATCGACGGCGCGGGCTTTGTCCTCCGACGCCATCAATCGGACTCCGTCAGCAAGACTGCAATCTCCGTCACGTTTTACTCGCTCGAGGTAATCGAAAATGGCTAGTGGGCAGACAAAAAGACCGGTATCGATTCCATCGTAAACCGTTAAATCTTTTCCGATCTTGCGAATTCGGTCTCCCTGCGTCTGAACTTTCATCGCGTCATCGACATCGAAAATTGAATCCAGCTTTCGGTCGAGCGCGAGATTGAGTTGGTCGAGGACCGCGTTACGGAGCAGAAGATCGACAATTGATCGATCAAACAAATGGTCGCTCATCGTCAAAAGAAATGGCGACGTCAGGTCATTTACCGCTGCGAGCAGAGAAATGCCGTTTTGTTTTTGCCAATCGGGATTCTCGATGAACCAGGGTTCAAGTTCGGACGGAATTAACTGTTTGACTGCTGCGATGATCCGTCCGCTTTGGTAACCGACGATGAAATTCGCCTTTTTGATTCCCGCGTGGATCAGCGCATCTATCGTGTAAGAAATCAAGGGACGGCCAAGGACTGGAACGAACGGCTTGAGGAGGGTTTTATTGGAACCGCGCAGACGCGAACCCTCGCCCGCCATCAAGATCACTGCCTCGGAGATTGAAGTCATAAGCGACCGACTTTGTAGGGGAAGCTGTCAGCTTCCTCTACAGCGAGCAATTAGTCATATACGGTAATACCTTTTAAGTGCCCAAATTCTGACGCGCTGCGGTAGAAACTTGAAAATCAGAGGAGCGATTTTGGATTGAAATGCATCGCCAACCGTTATCCGCGGCGGCGGGTGGACGGCGTTGACTAATCTGAGAACATGCCGCGCGACCAGATCCGGTGTGGGCGCATTTTTCATGTTCCGCTCGACGACTTCCCAAGTCCTGGCGATTGTTGCGTCGTAGCGCCGATCTGCCTTCGTGCTCTTAATCACGCTCTGGTTGAATTCCGTGCAGATATCGCCCGGCTGAAGATCGACAACGTACACGCGGGAATGAGCCAACTCGAGCTGGATTGACATGGTGAAGGATGCCATGGCTGCTTTCGCAGCGTTGTAAGCTGCCATGAACGGCACTGGAAGCCGAGAAGCTAGCGAAGTGACGTTAATGATCAAACCTTCGCCGCGCGTCTGCATGCGGGCCAGTGCGAGCCGCATCAATTGGATTTGGCCGAAAACGAGAATTTGAAACTGGCTCGCAATCGTTTCCATCGAAAGGAGCTCAGCGGGCTCAAAGTGACCAGCCCCGGCGTTGTTGATTAAAACGTCGAAGTAGCCAGCTTCGGTGAGCGCGGCATTGAATGCCGCCTCGATGCAAAGCGGATCGCCCAGATCGAGACGGACCGCATGCCATCGCGGCATTTTTGGGATTCGTTCCAAATTGCGCGATGTGCCCCAAACTTCGTGACCTTGAGCGACGAGTAACTTCGCAGTGGCCAGACCAATGCCGGAGCTCGCGCCGGTAAGAAAAACTTTTCTCACAATTTGGAAAATGGTTTTGCTTCGCACGCGCATTGCGTGTTGCCACCGCATTGATTCCTATTTTAACTATCGCCCGGATGCAAGGGTTCCTGCGCAGCAATCTCGTCATTGTGCGAGTCGTGTTAAAGACTCGTCCGACCTGAGGAGGTCAATCTTGTCGCAATGCTGCTCCTGATTTCGATTGTTCTTGCCATCTTGAGCGCGCTGGGTCTTAAGCGTCTGCTTCCTGTCGCTAGAAAACGTCGGCGACAAGTCCGTTTCATCCGTGAAACTTTGGCAAGCAGGGGGACACCAGATTGTCGCCGTGTCATTGCTTCACTTTCGACGGTGCCCGACCGGATCAACAATTTGATGCCGACGATTCGATCCCTTCTAAAGCAAACGCGGCCGCCGGATGAGATTGTGCTGGCCATCCCCGAATTTTCGGTTCGCGAGCGGCGGCCTTATGTCGTGCCGAAATATATTTCCCGCTTGCCACGGGTGCGTGTTTTGCGTTGTCGCGAGGATTGGGGGCCGGCAACGAAGTTTATCGCCGCGATTCAGGACGAGCTGGCAGCGGGGCGGGAGAATACATTGATCATGGTAGTAGACGACGATCGGCTTTATCCGCGCGATGCGCTTGAAACTTATCTTTACTACAGCGAGCAATTGCCAAACGCAGCCCTTTGCTTTCGCGGCGCCGCCATGCCGCCCAGCTTGGATTGGGACGATGCCAAAATGATTTACGCGAAGGACCTCCGCGAACCGCGCTCCGTCGCTGTAATCACTGGCTGCGGAAGTTACCTTGTGCGGGCACGGTTCTTTGACCGATCGCTCTGGGATTATTCAGGAGCCCCATCCGTGGCGTTTTACATCGATGACATTTGGATTAGCGCATGGCTCAGCCGCCGCGGCGTGAAAAGATATGTTGTTCCGGCGTCGGCCATGATGCGCAGTGTGTCTCGGCAGCGACGGACTGTGTCGCTGAACAAGATCCCCGGTCGTCAGAAACTCAACAATGAAACGATCGCGTTTTTTCGCGACGCTTGGGACGTGTTCGCGTCGCATTAAGTAGGTTCGTCCCTGCGATGGGTATGGTGCCGCAACCACTGAACACCGAAGACTGCCAAGAAAGCCGCGGCGCTGGTGACTTGTCCGATAATTCCGCTCAGGAATGCGCGGCAGACGAGAGCGGGAACAAGCGCGATCCCTGCAGCGATCAGCGGTGGGCGAATATCGCTCCACGAATCTTTCCAATGAAACACCCATCGCAGCGTTGCGTAGCGTAGAATGCCCTGGACAATATAGGGCAAAAGAATCCCGAACGCCGCGCCCATCGCGCCAAAGCGTGGAATGAGCCAAAGCAAGCCGCCCGCCGCAACCGCGCACGTGATCGAAGAATGCAGAAGATTCAAACGCGGCCGTTGGACCATGATTACCGTTTCGCCCAATGCGACAAACGCATTGATGGCACTGGCGAGAGCGACGATGCCAAGCCAGACACCGCCTTGCCGAAACGCTGGGCCGTAGATGAGCAGAATCGTGCCGCCCGCGAGCGACATCACTGCTACGAGCGGCAACAGGATCCAGAGCATCCATTGAGCAAGCCGAGCGTAAGTCGCGGCGGCAGTTTCGTGATCGCCCGTCGCGGTCATACCGGCTACGACCGGCGCGAAAATGGGGTTGAAAGCCTGATTAACTTTTCGCAGGCCGTTCGCCGTGCCGATGACTGCACTGTACACACCGACGGTTGCAAGCGTTACACCGGGCGCGCGTCCAGCGAAGTAGCCGAGCATGATGAGATCCAGTCGCGCAATGAACGCATTAATTAACTGATAAGCGCTGATTGGAGCGGAATAGCCGATTAATTGCCGCGCTTGTGCAAGATGTGACACAACATTTCGATCTTCGGAAGCGCCGCGAAAAAGTTTGGCAGCGAGCGCGAGCGCAACAAGTCCGGATGTGGCCGTGCCTATGATTGCAGCCAGCTCAGGCGCAAAGGTTTTCAATCCGATAATAAATACAACCAAAAATGCCAGCGTTGTTGCAATCGGTTCGGTCATTCCGCGCGAAAAGATATCGTGCCTCATCACTTTCATGCCGCGAGAAACCGATGTGCTGATGCGGTACAACGCCAAGCCTGGCATGGCGCAGAGAACAACCGCGAGCGCGGAAACCATCTCGGGCTGAAGATGCAGACGATGGTGAAACAGCCGAATTGCGGCGATCGCAAGGCCAGCCACAACTGCGGATTGCGCGACCCCAAGAACCACAGCGACTCGAAAGAGGACGCGGCTGCGGGCGTGGTCCCCAACCGCCTCCGAGCGCGCGATAAATGTGATGATCGCATTGTCGAGACCGAGAACGCCGATCTTGCTGAGAATGTCAGTGGTCGACCAGGCAACGGAGAATATGCCGAGCGCTGCCGGCCCGAGCATCCGCGCGACGAGAAATGTGAAGATGCCGCGGAAATTCGACGCCAACATCGCGATGGTGTTCAAAAAGGCGCCGCGTTTCAGCTCCACTCCGGTTTCGTCTACGCGCGCCGGTGCATCCACTGCCGGCGGCGGGACGTCTAGCACACCTTCGGCCGTGCTCAGTGGCTCCTCGCGAAGCCGGTCACGGGCTTGGCCAATTTCAATGTTATAGGCCATGAAAAGAGCGCCTTGATTCAGTTTTTCATCGAAATACTCTCGATGTAACGGAGTTTAAGACCAGCGTTCGCGCTCATATTCCCCGACGCTACAATCGAGTGCTTGGAGCCGCCAAAATTTTTTCGCCAAGTGTTTTGATTACGCATCAGCGGGTTGTGGCAGCCTTTATTGCGTCGAGAGGAGATTCTCGCTAGACTTGGATCCGTTACGCCCAAACTGCATGAGCATTCCAGCGATCACGTGTAAACGGAAAGGGGCGAAAGCAATTCTCCTATTTTCTAGCATAAACCCGCGAAAAACCCATCTTTTGCCGGAGCTAAAAAGTTTTCGCAAGGATTGACCATCTTAGGAGGGCCAGAAAATGGATCTCCCGGCAGGCATTTCAACTTTGCAACGCACCGATCACTGGGTTGGTGCGCCGCTTTGCGCCATCTTAACCCTTCTTAGAAGAATCTTTGAATCCGCGGGGCAGCCAGGACCGCGCCAAGTTCAGCGCATTCTCTTCGTCAAATTCGCGGAACAGGGCTCAACCGTTCTTGCCTATCCCGCAATTCGTCGTGCGACCGACATGGTTGGACGTGAAAATGTTTACTTCGTCGTGTTTGAGGACAATCGCTTCATTCTCGATGTGATGGAGATCATTCCCGAGGAAAATGTGATAACGATCTCGACAAAAAGTCCGTTCGCGCTGGCCATCGGTGCCTTGCGCGCAGTCCTGCGCGCACGCAAGATGGGCATCGACGCCGTGATCGACATGGAATTTTTGACCCGCTTTTCCGCGTTGCTCACGTTCTTGACCGGGGCGAAATCACGCGTGGGCTTTCATACATTTTTTGGAGATGGCCCTTACCGCGGCGACCTGATGACGCATCGGCTTCTCTACAATCCGCATCTCCACACCAGTCACATGTTCGAAGCCATGGTTGAAGCGCTTACACGAGATCCGGCGATACTGCCGACCTTCGACTTCAAGCCGCCCGCGACTCAATCCTTCGCCAAATTCAATCCGGCGCTAGGCGAGGTTGCGGAGGTGGATGCATTGCTACAACGCGAAAATCCGGCAGTGGGTTCGGCACCCCT
>WNGA01012706.1_pt1 | contig 12190 bp, 12 predicted proteins | sample 5400061 | NCBI WGS metagenome assembly WNGA01 (sample SAMN13153366, study PRJNA577476) | soil metagenome | isolation source: 100 cm soil or saprolite under grassland replicate 2 | place: USA:California | collected 2016-06-15
GCCCTCTCAGGGCGGCCGGGCACGTATCCTGCGCCGCCGTGCCACGACGCTATTTCGGAACGGATGGCGTGCGCGGGATCGTCGGCGAGGACCTCACGCCCGATCTCGTGGAGCGGCTGGGCCGTGCCGCGGCAATCTGGTCGGGGCGGGGTCGGATCTTCGTCGGGCGCGATACGCGGGCGTCCGGGCCGGAGCTCGAGGACGCGCTCGCGCGTGGGATCGCGTCGGCGGGCGGCAACGCCGTGGTCGCCGGAGTATTGCCCACACCGGCGGTCGCGTTGCTCACCCTCGACCTCGGTTGCGTGATCACCGCTTCGCACAACCCCCCCGAGTACAACGGCGTGAAGTTCTTCGACCGCGACGGTCAGAAGCTCACCGATGCGCAGGAGGAAGAGATCGAGGCCTTGCTCGACGAGAGGCCGGTCGGCGGCGGCGAGATCGATCACGTCGGAGTGGCAACAGACAGTTACCTCGAGCACGTCGTCGAGCGCTTCGGTTCGGATCTGTCGGGGCTCGAGATTGCCGTCGACTGTGCGAACGGCGCCTACTCCGGCCTCGCACCGAAGGCGTTCACCCAGCTCGGCGCCGAGCTGACGACGATCGGCGACGACCCCAACGGAACGAACATCAACGTCGGCTGCGGTGCGACGGATCTTCGTGCGCTGCAGGAGACGGTCAGGGCACACGGCCTCGACCTCGGCGTTGCGTTCGACGGCGACGGCGACCGCATGCTTGCGGTGGACGGGAACGGCGACGTCGTCGACGGTGACCAGATCGTTGCGATTCTCGCGCTCCATCTCGGCGTCGAAGCCGTGGCGGTGACGTCGATGACGAACCTCGGCTTCCACCGGTTGATGGAGGAGCGCGGTATTCGCACCTACGTCACCGACGTCGGCGACCGCTACGTGATCGAAGCGCTGCGCGAGCACGGTGCGCTGCTCGGCGGCGAGCAGTCGGGCCACGTCATCTACCTGAGCGGCCATGTGACCGGCGACGGGCTGGTGGCGGCGTTGCTCCTGTCCGGCTCGCTCGAAGGGCGCACTCTCGCCGAGGCCGCCGCGGTGATGCCTCGCTATCCGCAGGCGAAGGAAGACGTGCCCGTCCGGAGCAAGGAGCTTCCGCCGGCGGTGCTCGACGAGGTCGCCGCCCGCAACGAGGAGCTGCACGGAACCGGCCGCGTGCTGGTCCGGCCCTCTGGAACCGAGCCCGTTGTTCGGGTCCTGGCCGAGGCCAAGACGCTCCGGGAGGCGGAATCCCTCTGTGCTACGATCGTGGCTCTCGTTACACGAGAGCTCGGCTGACCTCCTCGACGCCGGGGAGGAGTAAACAGCCGGGCTTTTGCCGTTTCGAGAGCCGCTCGTCCAGAATCCGTGAATCTGCAGCGCGTCGATCCGACCCTCGAGTGGGGCGGCAACTTGAGAGGAGCTTCGGGTGTGCGGGATCATCGGCTATGTCGGCGGTAGGGCTGCGAAAGGTTTGTTGCTGCACGGCCTCGAGCGGCTCGAGTACCGTGGCTACGACTCTGCCGGGATCGCGCTGCGGGAGAACGGCGGTCTCGAATACATTCGCGCCGTCGGCAACCTCCAGTTCCTGAAGGAGGCCGCCGGGCCGAACTTCTCCACCTCGAATCACGGTCTCGGTCACACACGCTGGGCGACTCACGGCGCCGTCAACGAGCGGAACGCGCACCCGCTGACGGGTTGCGAAGACGCCCGACTCGCGATCGCGCTGAACGGCATCATCGAGAACTTCCGCGAGCTGAGGGAATCGCTCCAAGCCGACGGCCACGAGTTCAGCTCCGAGACGGACGCGGAGGTCGTCGTCCACCTCGTCGAGCGCTATTACGACGGCGATCTTGTCGAGGCTGTCCGCGCCGCCTACCGCGATCTCGAGGGGCATTTCGCCTTCGTCGTGATCCATTACGACCATCCCGACCTGCTCGTCGGCGCGCGGCGTCAGTGCCCGCTCGTGGTCGGGGTCGGCGAGGGGGAGATGTTCCTCGCCTCCTCGATCGCGGCGTTCTTGCGCGAGACGCGCAAGGTGCAGCTGATCGAGGACGGCGAGGTTGTCGCGATCACGCCCGCGGGGGCTCGGTTCTTCACCGACGAGGGCGAGAGCGAGCACAAGGACGTCGAACCGGTCGACTGGGACGACGAGAGCGCGGAGAAGGGCGGCTACGAGACGTTCATGCTCAAGGAGATCTACGAGCAGCCGGATGCGGTCAGCGAGACGATCGGCGACCGTGCCCGGCGCGGCAGGCTCGTGCTTGAGGGCATCGGCCTCAACGAGAGCGAGATCCGCAACCTGCGGCGGATCGTGATCGTTGCCTGCGGCACGGCCTATCACGCCGGCGTCGTCGGCCGGTACATCATCGAGGAGTGGGCGCGCGTCCCGGTCGAGCCGGACATCGCGAGCGAGTGGCGCTATCGCAATCCGGTGCTCTCGAAGGACACCCTCGTGGTCGGGATCACGCAGTCGGGCGAGACGGCGGACACGATCGCGGCGATGCAGCTCGCGCGCGAGCAGGGCGCGCGCACCCTCGCGATCACGAACGTGATGGGTACGCAGATCACGCGCGAGGTGGACTCCGTGCTGTACACGCGGGCCGGTCTCGAGATCGGCGTTGCGGCCACGAAGACCTTCACGGCCCAGGCCGCGCTCCTCTCGCTGATCGCCCTCAAGCTCGCGCAGATCCGCCGCACGCTGCCGGCGGAGGAAATCGAGTTCATCCTCGAGGAGCTCTACGACCTGCCCGAGAAGATGGAGCAGTTCCTCGACGGTGACCATCCGATCGAGGAGATCGCGGCCCGGCACTACCAGAAGCCGTTCTTCCTGTATCTCGGCCGCCACATCGGACTGCCCGTGGCGCTCGAAGGCGCGCTCAAGCTGAAAGAGATCTCCTACATCCCGACCGAGGCATATTCCGCCGGCGAGATGAAGCACGGGCCGATCGCGCTGCTCGACTCGGAGACGCCGGTCGTCTGCGTCGCCATCGACCAGAAGACCGTCTACGACAAGGTGGTGTCGAACATCCAGGAGGTGCGGGCACGCGGCGCGCAGGTGATCGCGATCGCGACGGACGGCAACGAGGACATCCAGCACCACGCCGACGACGTGATCTACATCCCGCGGACACCAGCCTTCCTCCAGGCGGTGCTCGCGGTGCTGCCCCTGCAGCTGCTCGCCTACCGCATCGGCCGTCTGCGCGGTCTGAACGTCGACCAGCCCCGCAACCTGGCCAAGACCGTCACGGTCGAGTGACGATCAGCTCCGCGGCGCTGACGAGATCGGCCGCGCGGAGCTCAGGGACTGGAACCGGCAGCATCCACTCGCGCTCGTTCCGGTCGACCCAGACCGTCTCGAAGCCCGCACTGCGCGCGCCGACGATGTCCCAGCCGTGCGCCGACACGAACACGAGCTCCTGTGGTGGGCGACCAATTCCCCGGGCCGCGTGAGCATAGGGAGCCGGATCGGGCTTGTACCGCCGCACGTCCTCGACGCTGAAGACGTCGACGAAACGCGTGAGCAGGCGGCCCTTGCCCAGGAGCTCACAGGTGTCCGCGGCGGCGCCGTTCGTGAGCACGTACGCCGGGATCCCGGCCTCGGCAAGCCGGTCGAGTGCCTCTGCCGCGTCGTCGTACGGTTTCGCCCGTCCGAGCCGCGCCGGCAGTTTCTCGTCGACCGCGCGGGCGATCGTCGACAACGGCGCGAACTGGTCGACGAGAGTCAGCGCAGCCGCGTGATGGAGCGTGCGCGCCAGCTCTGCGCCCTTCTGTGTCCGGCCAAGGTCAAGGAGCGTTCCGAACGCATCGAACAGTGCAGCGCCGCTCATGGCACCTCCGTGCTCCCCCAACGCGAGCCGAACTCCACGATGATCAGGTCGGTCTCGGTCGGCATGCGGTGCGTTCTTTCCGCACGCGTCTTATTCGGGTTCACCGCGCTCCGCGGCCTCGAGCTCGGCGCGTGCGCGGTCGGCCGCCGCACCGGCGCGCTCCGCCTTCCGGCGTTCGCGTGCTGCCTCGGCTTCGGCCCGTTCCGCTTCCCGCTCCGCGTCTTCGGCGGCGGCCGCGAGCTTCCGCGCGCGTTCACGGAGCTTGCGGATTCGCTCCCTCCGCCGGCGTTGCTCCGCCGCGCCGGTCCGCTTCGTCGCGCGCTGCGGCGGCTTGCGGCGAGTGGGCATACGCATTCCTTCGAAAGCGGCGAAGCCCGCCGACTCGAGCTCCTCGACCAGCATTCCTGCGGCGAGCAGCTCGCGGCCGCGCTGGTCGAGTGCTGCGGTCCGCAGCGTCGCCGCAACGCGCTCGAGCACCGCAGGGGTCGGGCGCTGCTCGGCCGATGTGAGCAGCTCGTGCGCACGCTCCGTGAGCGTCCGCATCGCCTCCCGCTCGGCCGCGGTCGCGGCGCGCAGCCGCTCGCGTTCGCCGCCCGCCAGTGCCGCCTCCTGCGCGGCGCGCAGTTCGTCGCCGGCGGCGATGAGCGCCTCGACGTCAGCGGGCTGGCGGCGCGCCAGCTGGTTGATCGTCCAGACGGGAATGGTCGGCTTGCGTAGGGCTTGCACGCGCGCCGCCGCGTCGGATCGGCCCGCCTGCTTCAGGCGCCGCGCGAGGTCGTTGCGCGCCGCGGTGAAGTCAACGGGTGGCAGCTCGAACAGTCGCTCGAGCTCCGACTCGAGCTCCGGCACGACCACGAGTTGGCTCACTCCGGCGTTGTATCAGCGCTGCGCCGGTCCCCGGTGCTACGAGACGGCTGTCTCGCCCGGGCGCGGCTCGATCACGCCTGTCTCGGGCGGACCGACCGGAAGCGGGCGAACCGGCCGCAGGTACAGCCACTCATACGCGAGCGCCGCGAGCACCGCGCCCGCGAACGGTCCCGCGTACCAGACCCAGGCGTCCGACCATTCCCGCTGAAGCAGCTCGGGCCCGAACGCGCGGGCTGGATTCATCGCGGCCCCGGTCAGCGGGCCGCCCATGAGGACGTCCAGCGTGATCGTGAGGCCGATCGCGAGTCCCGCGATTGACTTGAAGGTGCCGCCCGGATCGGCGGCCGTGGCGAAGACGACCCAGACCAGGAAGAACGTGAGGACGATCTCGATCACGAGTCCTTCCCAGTGGGAGACGCCGCTGCCGAGCAGGGGCGCGCCGAGCTTCGTCAGCCCTCTGGGCCCCTCGTCGAAGAGCCACCGCAGGAGCCCGGCCGCGGCGGTCGCCGCCGCGAACTGCATGCTCCAGTACACGACGGCCAGCGTTGGCGCGATCCGGCGTGTGACGAGGAAGCCGAGCGTGATCGCCGGGTTGAAGTGCCCGCCGGAGATGTGACCCACCGCGGAGACCATCACCGCGATGGCGAGCCCGTGTGCGAGCGCGATCCCGACGAGTGTGAGGCCGCCGTAGACGTCCGCCGCCGAGGGGCCTTGGCTGATGATGATCGGGCCGAGGAGCTTGGAGATGGTGAGGATCGAGCCGGCGCCGATGAAGACGAGCGTGAACGTCCCGACGAACTCGGCAAAGCCGCGACGCAGCGGGTCGTACTCCATCCGCGCGCACGGTACGAGCTGCGCCGGACGGAGTCGTTTACTCAGGCAGCCTTGCTCGGTCTTCCTGCGACGCGACCTGCGCGCACGGCGGCAAGCGCGTCGTCGAGATTGCCCGAGATCGCAAACGCCGAGGCGAGTCTGGTCAGATCAAGGATGTGATGAACCTGCGTGTACTCCCGGTCTGGAAGTACGAGCGCGAACCCGAGCGCGGACCGCTCGGCGCGGAGGCGCGCACCGAGCAGCACGCTGAGCGTCGTCGAGTCGATGAAGGTGGCGTCGCGGAGATCGACCACGACGCGCTGCCCCTCGTCCAGGAGCACCGAGAGTTCGTTCTCCAGCCGCTGCGAGGAGTACGCGTCGTGCTCTCCGACGAGCGCGACAATCGCGGCGGGCGGGTCCCGGCGAGCTAGGGTGACCGAGATCGGCGCCATGCTTTTCCAAGCGTAAACGTTGGAGGGGCCCGTAGGGTTGCGGGTGAGCTCAAGCTCGCTCGTCCGGGCCGCGCCGGAGGCGCTTGACTGCGGAGCGGCGACGCTTCTCCTCCAGCCGTCGCTCCCGCGACGCTTCGGTCGGCTTCGTGGGGACGCGCCGCCGTTCGACTCGGAGCGCGCGGCGGAGCTGCTCGACAAGCCGTTCGAGCGCCAGCTCACGGTTGCGGGTCTGGCTGCGCTCGTCCTGCGCGACCACGCGCAGGACGGGTCCGGAACGGGCGACGACGCGGCGCTTCTGTGCCGGGCTCAGCGCCGTGGACGCCTCGACGTCGAAGACGGCCTCCACGCGCGTCTCCGACTTCTGCGCATGCTGCCCGCCGGGACCGCTCGAGCGCGAGAAGCGGAACTCCACCTCTCCAAGGGGGAGAACGACCGAGCGCGTTACCCGAATAGACTCGCCGTCCATGGCGGCGATTCTGCTGGACGTCGACGGCGTCTTCCACGTTTCCGGTGAGCCCATCGCGGGAGGCGCCGAGGCGGTCCGGCGTCTGCGGGAGGCCGGTCACCGGTTGCGGTTCGTCACGAACAGCACGACCCAGGCCCGCGCGACGCTGGCCGAGGAGCTGCGAGGCATCGGCATCGAGCTCGACGACGAGGAGCTCCAGACAACGCCGCGCGCTGCCGCAAAGGTGCTCGCGGGCCGCCGTGTCCTCGCCCTGACGATGCACGCGATCGTCGGGGAACTCGAAGGCGTCGAGCTCGTTGGGGAGGATGCTGAGGCCGTGCTCGTCGGCGGGGCCGACGAGACGCCTGAGACGAACCTCGTCTTCAGTTACATGAATCTCGCGCGGGCGTTCCACGAGCTCGAGGCGGGCGCGCAGCTCTACTCACTGCACAAGAACCGTTGGTGGCAGACGAAGCACGGGCCGCTGTTGGATGCCGGCGCGTTCGTCGCCGGGCTCGAGTACGCGGCGGACACGGATGCGATCGTCCTCGGCAAGCCGTCGACCGCGTACTTCGAGGCCGCCCTCGGTGCACTCGACGCGGATGCGAGCCTGACCTGGATGGTCGGCGACGACATCGAGTCGGACATTGCCGGCGCCCAGGCCCACGGAATGCGGACGGTGCTCGTGCGCACGGGCAAGTTCCGGCCGGATGCCGTGGAGGCGGGACGAGTCCGGCCTGACGGGATCATCTCGTCGATCGCCAATCTTCCCGACTGGCTCGAGGAGCACCTGTGACCCTGAAGGTCGGCGTCGACCTGATCGAGATCCAGCGTGTCCGGCGCGCGCTCGAGCGGTACCCGCGGTTTCGCGAGCGCTGCTTCACCGAGGCCGAGCGAGCGTACTGCGACTCGCGGCCGAATCCAGCCCAGAGCTATGCCGGACGGTTTGCGGGCAAGGAGGCGGTCGGCAAGGCGCTGGGCTTCGGGGTTGCGCGGGCGTTCGCGTGGCAGGACATCGAGATCGCAGGACGGCCGAAGCCGTCGGTCCGCCTGAGCGGACAGGTCGCTTCGTGGGCGGAACGCGTCGGCGCCGGCACGATCGACCTCTCGATGACGCACTCGCGCGAGCTCGCAAACGCCGTGGCGGTCGTCGAGGACCAGTAGGTGGTGGTGTTCCAGCCGCTCTACACGGCGGACGAGATGCGCGCCGTCGAGCAGGGCCACGACGTCGAGGCGATGATGGAGCGTGCGGGCCGCGCGGTCGCCGACACCGTGCTCCATCGCTATCCGGACGCGCGACGCATCGCGGCGGTGTGCGGCAAGGGCGCCAACGGCGGCGACGGGCGCATCGCGCTACGCGTGCTCTCCGAGGCCGGACGCCACACGAGCGAGGAGCTCGATCGCGACGTCGACGTCGTCATCGACGCGTTGTTCGGGACGGGCTTCCGCGGCGAGCCTCGCCCGGAAGCCGCCGTACAGATCGGTCGCATCAACGAGGCCGGCTCCCCAATCGTCGCCGTCGACCTTCCCTCCGGGATCGACGCCTCGACGGGGGAGATTGCGGGCGCCGCGGTGCGGGCGGACGTGACGGTGACCATGCACGGGGCGAAGGTCGGCCTCGCCATCGCGCCGGGACGCTTCCATGCCGGTGACGTCGTCGTCGCCGACATCGGGCTCGAGCCGTCCGAGACCGAGCATCGGCTCGTCACCGAGGAGATTCTCCGGCTCGTGCCGCGTAAGGAGGAGCCGGTCACGAAGTACTCCGCGGGCGCAGTCCTCGCCGTAGGCGGCTCCCCCGGAATGACGGGCGCGATCTGCCTGACGGCGAAGGCTGCCTTCCGCGCCGATGCGGGCTACGTCGCGGTTGCCGTGCCGAAGGAGTCGCTGCCGGTCGTCGAGACGCAGCTCCTCGAGGCCGTGAAAGCGCCGCTCGACCGGGTCGAGGAGCTGGCCGAGCGCGCGTCCGCGCTCGCGGTCGGCCCGGGGCTCGGACGCGGCGACGAGGAGCGGGCGCTCGTCCGCCGGCTGCTCACAGAGCTGCAGCTACCGGCGGTGGTCGACGCGGATGCGCTGTTCGAGCTGGAGCCCGGCGACTGGCTCGCCCCTCGTGTCCTGACGCCGCATGCCGGCGAGCTCGGGCGCCTGCTCGGCGAGGAGTCGAAGTGGGTGGACGCGCACCGGCTCGAGGCCGTGCGCCGGGCGGCGGACCGCTTCAAGTGCGTCGTCCTGTTGAAAGGCGCCGACACGCTCGTCGCTGCGCCGGGCAAAGGCGTACTCGTGTCCGCCGCGGGTCGCCCTTCGCTCGCCACGGCGGGAACCGGTGACGTCCTCACCGGAATCCTCGCCGCCTTTCTGGCCAAGGGGGTGGACGCGCGCCTGGCGGCGGCGGCGGCGGCGTTTGCGCACGGCCGTGCCGCCGAGCTCGCGCCGTATCACGTCGGACTCGTCGCCTCCGACGTGATCGACGCACTCCCCCGTGCGTTGAGCTGATGCACCGGTCGGAGATCACGGTCGACCTCGGAGCTCTGCGCCGCAACGTGCGCACGCTGCTTCGTGCCCTCGACGGCGCGCAGCTCTGGGCGGTCGTGAAGGCCGATGCCTACGGGCACGGCGCCGCCGACGTAGCGGGCGCGGCGCTCGGTGCAGGTGCAGCCGCGCTCTGCGTGGCCACGATTCCGGAAGGCCTCGCGCTCCGGCGCGAGTATCCGGCAGAGCCCATTCTCGTCATGGGGCCGGCTGCGTCGAACCGCGAGGTGGCGCAGGCGCGCGAGGCGCGACTCGAGCTCGCCCTCGCCGACGCCGAGATACCCGAGGGCGTGCGTGTGCACCTGAAGCTCGACACAGGAATGGGCCGCTACGGACTCTCAGAGCTGCCGGCTCCGCCCGCCGAGGTCGTCGGCCTCATGACGCACCTCGCCACGGCGGACGCGGATCCGGACTTTGCGCGAACGCAGCTCGAGCGCTTCCGCGAGGCGACGGACGAATACAGCTACCTCACGCGACACGCGGCGAACAGCGCGGCCGCCCTGCGATTGCCCGATTCGCACTTCGACGCGGCGCGGTGCGGCATCGCGCTCTACGGCCTCTCGCCCTTCGGCACGGATCCGGTCGAGGACGGCCTCGAGCCGGTCCTGTCCTGGCAGAGCACACTCGCCCAGGTGAGGCTCCTCGAGGCGGGACAGAGCACCGGCTACGGGCGGCGCTTCGTCGCCGACGAGCCGACGTGGGTCGGGATCGTCCCGGTGGGCTATGCCGACGGCTTTCGTCGCGACCTCACCGGCACCGAGGTGCGCGTCGCGGGCGAGCCGCGCCGCGTCGTCGGGACGGTCTCGATGGACTCGTTCGCGGTCGAGCTCGACCGCGAGCTGCCGGTCGGGACGCCGGTCGTCCTGCTCGGGCACGGCGTCCTGGCAGAAGCGCACGCGCGGATCGCGGACACGATCAACTACGAGCTCGTGTGCGGAATCGAGACCGGGCCCCTTCGTGCGCGCCGGACGGTGATCGATGCCTGAGCAGAACCTCGACGACGTGCGTGCGCGCTTCGGCGCTACCGCGGAGCTCGTCGCGCAACACGCCGAGCAGCAGGTGGAGATGGTGCGCGAGCAGCTGCGCTCGTTCGTCACGCCGAAGGGCGACGAGCGGGCCCTGGACGCCGGAACCGGTGCCGGCACGCTCGCGCTGGCACTCGCGCCACTCGTGCGCGAGGTCGTCGGGGTTGACGTGGTTCCGGAGCTTCTGGACCGGGCCCGAGAAGGCGCGCCGGCGAACGTGACGTTCGTCGAGGGCGACGCGACCAAGCTCCCGTTCGAGTCGGGCTCGTTCGACCTGGCCTGCTCCCGCCGGACGCTGCACCATATTGCCCGCCCCGAGCTCGCGGTCGCGGAGCTCGCGCGCGTCGCCGCGCCGGGCGGCCGCGTCTTCGTCGACGACCAGATCGCCCCGGTCGACCCGCTCGCCGCGCTCGAGCTCGACCGCTTCGAACGCGCGCGCGACCCGTCTCATGCGAGGACGCTGCCGGACATCGACCTGCGTCATCTCTTCGAGGCGAACGGGCTGGTCCTCCAGCGGACGCAGTTCCAGACGCACCGCCGCGAGCTCGACTACTACCTGGACCTCGCCGGCTGCCAGGGTGAGCCGCGCGAGCGCGCGCGGCAGCTCTCACCCGGCGGGCCGGACGTCTACGTCGCCGAGAGCGCCTGGTACCTGCTCGTCAAGCCCGGTTAGCCGGCTGACATCTCGAGCGAGCCGAGAACCTGGCGACGAGTCCCGGCGCCAGTGCCTGCGCGACGGCCGCAAGCCGGTACCAACGAGGCACGAACGTCTCCCGCCGATCTCGCTCGATAGTCTTGAGCACGTGCCGGGCGACGTGGTCCGGGCCGACCACGACGCGGCGTAGGAGCGGATTGCGCAACGTCGTCGCCTGGGGGAACCCTTCGGTTTCGACGACCGCCGCCTCGAGGGCAGGCAGAAACGCTCGCAGGCACCAGACGCCGCCGAGGTAGTTCACACGCAGGACCTGCTCGAGCCGCTCGGGGTCGATCGCCGTGAAGCCGGCACGGCCCGGAATCCCCGCGTTGTTGACGAGCAAAGCGATGAGCGGATGACGTTCGATCACGGCGCCCGCCACGCGCTCGACGTCCTCCCGCCGGCCCACGTCGCAGACCTCGTACTCAACACGGACGCGCGGGCCAGGCCCGCGCGTCCTCTTAGGCGGCATCGCAAGCGACGCCTCAGCACCGAGCTCCTCGGCGAGCGCTCGCAGCCGGTTCTCGCGGCGCGCGAGCAGCACCGCGTGCCAGCCGCGCGCCACGAGGGCGCGCGCGATCGCCTCGCCGATCCCGCTCGAGGCACCTGTAACGACTGCTACGCGGTTTACCGACAGACCTTGACGGCCCGAGTCGCGGAGAGCGTGCGCCCGCCCGCGTCAGTCGCGAGCGCACTCAGCATGTGCCTGCCGGGTTCCGCGAAGCGCGTCGTCCACGAGCCGGAGAAGACGTCCGCGGCTCCCCTGCGGTCGACGTCGATCTGCTTTCCGTCGGCGAAGAACCGCACCGACCGGATTCGCTTCGACGAGCTGGCGACGACGATCAGACCGGTCGTCCTGCCGACGCATTGGTTCGCGGGCGGCGCGACCCAGGTCAGCGTCGGGCCCGAGATGCCGGTGATCGCGACGGCCCGAAAACCGGTGTTGGGCAGGATGTCGTCGCCGACCGAGTTGACGTTCTTGGCCTCCTGGAAGTCCGACGCGGCCACCACGGCCCGTGTTCGCCCTCTCGGAATCGTGCTCGCTTGCCTCGGGAGAGGGAAGATGGCGACGCCGGAGTTCGGGTCGTAGAGGACTGCGCCGACGAGCACGCCGCGGTACGCGATCACGAGCGAGAGCGGATCCACACCGGCACCACGGTCGAGCACGCGTGCCACGATCGTCGGGCGGCCCGCGGAAACGCGCTTCGTCAGCAGCCGAATCCTCGGCGGGCGAACGTCGTTCACCCACGAGCGCAGGATGTATCGCCCGGGGAGTGACCGATGCGCGAAGGGATCCGAGCCCGAATCGACGACGACGTAGAACCGTTGGACCTTCGGGAACGAGGCACCGGCAGCGCCCAGGTCGACGTGGAAGTCGAACATGAGCTCGTTCACGTTCACGGGAGTTCCCGCGTACCCCTGCACGTCGCGCTCGTTCGCCGAGCCGAGCAGCCATGGGTCGACAAGCGAGCCTGCCGACGCCGACTCCACGGCGACGCCGAGGTTGACGACGGGCCGGTCGATGCTCGTGACATA
>WNGA01019782.1_pt1 | contig 12188 bp, 13 predicted proteins | sample 5400061 | NCBI WGS metagenome assembly WNGA01 (sample SAMN13153366, study PRJNA577476) | soil metagenome | isolation source: 100 cm soil or saprolite under grassland replicate 2 | place: USA:California | collected 2016-06-15
ACAACTACCCCGCCCTGTTCTCAGAACAGGATCGCCTTGCCGACAGAAAAGTCCACACGGACGCCAAGGCCGCAGCCACAGATTCTGAACCACTGCGCAATGCCATTTTGGCTAAATGGGGCGTCAATGGTGACCCTACTATTGATCAGTTGCTCGCAGACGGCATCGCTGAATTTCGTGTCCAGGCCGCTGACCGTGTCTTAGGATGGATTTCAGATCTGTTCAGTCGACCACGTTTGATAATTCAGTGTGCAGCGACCCTTCACCGTTGCCAAGTGCAAATCAGGACGGGGGAAGGGGCAAATGGGGGATTCAATGCCACCGAAGATACTCGCGACGAACGAACGAGATTCAAGTTGTGTATTGACAACTATCTATATAGCCTGTAACCTATGCACATGAAACAACTGGACCAAGCCTTTGCCGCTCTTGCGGATCCCACCCGACGAGGAATCGTGGTGCACCTTGCCCGCGGTGAGGCCTCTGTGTCAGAGCTGGTTGGCCGCTTCTCGTTGACGCAGCCCACGATTTCGTCGCACTTGAAGGTGCTGGAATCTGCAGGGCTGATCTCGCGTCGCAAAGAGGCCCAGTTGCGGCCGTGCAAACTGGTGCCGGAGCGACTGAAGGCCGTCACCGACTGGCTGGAGCAGGTGCAGGAGATCTGGGAAGGCAACTACAAGCGTCTCGATGCGTTGCTTGCAGAGTTAAAACAACAAGAGAAACAGGAGCGAAAGAAATGAAACCCGCCGAAGCAAGCTTGCCGTCAGATACCGAGGTACTCGTCAAACGGAGCTTCGATGCTCCCGTCAAACTGGTGTGGCGGGCCTACATGGAACCGGACCTGATGCGTCGTTGGTGCGGGGGCCACCCCGGTTGGTCGATGCCTGTCTGCGAGATGGATATGCGCGTCGGCGGCCAGTATCGCTGGCGCTGGCGCAGTGACGAGAACGGCCAGGAGTTCGGATTCACTGGCGAGGTCCTGGAAGTCGTTCCGCACGCGAGAATCGTGCATACCCAAATCCTCGATCCGGGTGATCTGGGCGTTTCCATGGGGGGTGAACCATCGATCGTGACCGTCACCTTCCAGGAAGCCGGCGGGATTACGAACGTGGCGACCTCGATCAAGTATGCTTCGAAGGCCGACCGCGACGAGGCGTTCTCTACTGGCATGACTGATGGTATGGAGATGAGCTACAAGCTGCTCGATGATGTGCTGGCTGAAGGGTGACGAGTGAAAGTCGTGAGTGGAGCTCTTCGCCGTTGTTCCTCTTGTAGCTGGATTCGCAAGAATTTCCTACAGAAACGTCAAACGTCACCGGGGCTTCCCTGCGGTCCAGCCCCGGCCACCCCAATTAGAAGACACGCTCTTTAGCATCGCACTCCACCCTAATAGTCATCGCTCGGTGTCCCGAATGCACGCGTGTTGTCGCCACGCCTCAGGCCAAGCAATGCTTGTGGTGTGGCTACGACTGGCACTGACAACTGTAGGTAACTCTGCAACGGAAGTCCGGTATTGCATCATTGACCGCGGGTTGGCACACTGCATTATCGGTAATGCAACTCGTTATTGCTCGCAAGGACGCGTAGTCACAGTGCTGGGCCTAACAAGCGGTTCAACCCGACGTGTGCGGCGTCCGGGTCTGGTCTGTAATGCACGCAACTCGCGCCGCACAACGCGGGTTAACCTGGGCGTTCGGCAGAATGGGAGTTTACACCAAACATGAAGACAACAGCTTTACTCCTGATGATGCTCGTGCCGGCTGTCGTATCGGCGCAGGAAAAGCCAACGACGGGCTACGCGCCGGTCAACGGGCTGAAAATGTACTACGAAGTCCACGGAAGCGGCGATCCTGTGGTGTTGCTTCACGGCGCGTTCATGACCATCACCAACAACTGGACCGGCTGGGTCGCCGAACTCGCCAAGACGCGGAAGGTGATCGCCGTCGAAATGCAGGGCCACGGGCGCACGGCGGACATCGAACGCGACATCAGCCAGGAAAACCTCGCCGACGATGTGGCGGCGCTGCTCGATCATCTCAAGATCCCCAAAGCGGACCTCATCGGCTACAGCATGGGCGGCGGCGTGGCGATGGCGTGCGCGGTCCGCCATCCGGACAAGGTGCGGAAGGTGGTCGTCATTTCGTCCGCGTTCCGCCGCGACGGCATGGCCAAGGAAGGGCTCGACGCGATCTCGAAACTCTCGGCGGAAGCCTTCAATGGCTCGCCCATCGAAGTCGAGTACAAGAAGCTGAGCCCGACGCCGGACGACTTTCCGAAGTTCGTCAAACGGATGCTCGCCACGGCTTCGAAAGGGCACGACCTTGGCGCCGACAAGCTGAAGGCCACCACGTTGCCCATGTTCTTCATCTTCGGCGACGCCGACGGCATCCGGCTTGAGCACGTCGCGGAGATGTTCCGGCTGAAGGGCGGCGAGGTCCACGGCGACCTGCGGCCGCGCTCCGCCTCGCGCTTGGCCATCTTGCCCAACACCACCCACGTCACGCTGATGCAGCGCATGGCCGTCATCGTGCCGATGGTGAACGACTTTCTCGACGCCAAGCCGTAAAGCAAAACAGAAAGCCAAGGCGTAGCCGCTACGGCGCTTGGCAGACAGGCCGAACCAGCCGTTGCACCTGACCGCGGCGGCATGACGGTTTTTCAGGGTTCAACGTCTCACCAGCCTCCGCGGCAGGTGAACGGTGTCGTTCGGCGGCTTGGAACTATGGGAGGCAAAGATGGCAAAATGAGAAGTTCCACCAGCAGGACATCGCCGCTACTCTGTCGCGAGATCCTATTGCCCTGACGGATTTGTGGACCGATGACGCGGTGCGCATCAGAATGGGCCAGTCGCCTGAGCTTGGCAAGAAAGCGATTCAAGAGAGCTACCAAAGCTGGGCCGCTGTGCCAGGCATCAAGGTGGTGAGCTACGTTCCAGAAACCAAGGACATCACGATACTCGACGGCTGGGCGGTCGAGTGGGGCTACATCACTGGTTCGTATGTTGAGACGCCGGGTGGTGAGGTCAAGCAGATTCTTGGAACTAGGCTGATGGTCCTGAAGAAGATGCCGGACGGCAGCTGGAAATGCTTCCGCGGAATGGGGGGTCCGACGTTCACAGCGCCGTTGGCAGGGCAAGTGGTTCAGGCGCCGGCCGCGTCGGCTGCAAAAAACAGAGCGGACCGCGCTGCAGACGTCGCCGGCATCGAGAAGCTCCGCCAGCAGGACATCGCCGCTAGTTTGTCGCTAGATCATGTTGCCCTGACGGAATTGTGGACCGATGACGCGGTGCGCCTCGGCCCAGTCCCGCCCGCGGACGTCGGCAGGCAAGCTATCCGAGAGAGCAACGAACGCCTGACGGCTAACAAAGAGTTAAAGGTGTTGAGCTACGTCCCGGAAAACAGGGAAATGATTTTTCTGGATGGTGGCTGGGAAGTCGAGTGGCGTCCGTACACCTTGTCGTTTATCCCATCGCCGGGTGGTGCGCCGGTGCACCTTCGTGGCATGGTGCTCGGGGTGCACAAGAAGCTGCCGGACGGCAGCTGGAAAGCCTTCCGCGGGGCGGGGATCTTCTACTGAGTGAGTTGCACGACAGGTGGAGTTGACTGACACGCCGCCGAACTCCAGCGTTCGGCGGACTACCGGGCGCTGGCGGTGTGTGAGAGTGATTGGAGGGATAATGAGACTGCGTTTGGCTCTCGTCATGTTCTTCCCGTTGGCTGTGTTAGCGAATTTGGTCCAAGGATCTGGTGCGTCGGGTGGAAGCGACGCCTCGCGTCAGGCCGACTCAGCCGGCATCGAGAAGTTCCACCAGCGGGAAACAGCCGCGACTCTGTCGCGAGATGCGGTTGCCCTGACGGACTTGTGGACCGATGACGGCGTTCGTCTCGTACAGGGCCGGTCGCCAGAAGTCGGCAAAGCGGCCATTCGGGCGAGCAACGAGCGCTGGTACGCTCGGCCAGGCGCCAAGGTGCTGAGCTACGTTCCGGAAACGAAAGACGTGACGATCTGGGACGGCTGGGCAGTCGAGTGGGGATACATCACTGGTTCGTATGTCGAATCGCCTGATGGCGAGCCGAAGAAGTTGAGCGGCACGAGGTTGATGGTCCTGAAGAAGATGCCGGACGGCGCCTGGAAATGTTTCCGCGGGATGGGAGGTCCGACGTTCACCGCCCCGTTGGCCGGGCAAGTGGACCAGGTACCGGCCGCGTCGGGTGGACATACCGCAGGGGGCAGCGCCGCGGACCTCGCCGCTATCGAGAAGCTCCGCCAGCTGGACATCTCCTCCACGGTGTCGCGAGATCCTGTGGCGCTGACGGCTTCTTATACCGATGACGCCGTGCGTATTGGACCTGTCCCGCCGGCAGAAGTCGGCAAGCAAGTGATCTTCGCGACTGGGCCGTCGAGTGGCGTCAGTACACCGCCTCGTTCGTCACATCGCCGGGTGGCGCGCCAGTGCACGCTCGTGGCACGGTGCTCATCGTGTACAAGAAGCTACCGGACGGCGCCTGGAAGTGCTTCCGCGGGGCGGGGATCACTGGCTGAGTGAGTTGCAGGGCAGGTGGAGTTGACTGACATGCCGCCGAACGAATCGTTGGACCGGAGTTGCCGCCTGCGAGCTTCTCATCAAGCGGGTTCGGCGCCACGATGGGTCTCGCTGACCGGCGGCAACCCGGTCAACTCAAGCGTGAGCCTTCGGCGCGTCGGCGCTTATTATCCCGCCAGCGTGCCGAAGGTTCACAAAAATCAGGACGAAAGATCAACCGGGGTAGCTTCATTATGCGAAGTCTGCTTGTTCTCGCGCTGGCTGTGACATTCGTTGCGGCGATGGCCGGATCGTCAAAGCCGAAAGAATATGTCTGTTATCGAGCTGCGGGAAAAATCGTCATTGACGGCAAGCTTGATGAACCATCGTGGCGCGACGCTCCGGCGACGGACAAGTTCGTTGACATCGAAGGCGACATTCGTCCGCATCCGCGCTTCACGACACGGGCGAAGATGTTGTGGGACGATCAATATTTCTACATCGGCGCTGACTTGGAAGAGCCACACGTTTGGGCGACATTGACCAAACGTGATTCGGTGATCTTTCACGACAACGACTTTGAGGTCTTCATTGATCCCAATGGCGACAGAGACGAATATTACGAACTGGAAATCAACGCGCTCAACACCGCCTGGGACCTGTTTTTGCCAAAGCCATACATAGACGGCGGCAAGGCGCAGAACAGTTGGGATATTGCCGGTTTGAAGACAGCGGTCGAAGTTACTGGAACACTGAACGATACGACCGACCTAGATAAAGGCTGGTCGGTCGAGATGGCGATTCCGTGGAAGGCTCTGGCTGAGTACGCGCACAAACCTGCGCCGCCCAAAGATGGAGATCAATGGCGTATCAATTTCTCGCGTGTAGAGTGGCGCCACGAAATCGTAGATGGCAAGTACAGTAAAATCTCCAACACAAAAGAAGATAATTGGGTCTGGTCGCCGCAAGGAGTCATAGACATGCATCGTCCAGAGATGTGGGGATACGTGCGGTTTTCAACGATCGTGAACCTTCGGTGAGCAACCTTGACGCAGCAAACAGGAGGTCAAACCGACCCGCCGAAGGCTTACACTCAAGCGTTATGCCGGTTAAGTGGATACGAAGGAGCGTCAATGAAGAGTCCATCACTCAAAGCCGTCACAGAGATAACTTGCCTGGCGCCACAATTCCTTGTCAATGACTTGTCGGAAGCTATCGGCTATTACCGCGACCGTTTAGGCTTTGAGCCTGACTTTGTTTACGAGTCGTTTTATGCGAGCGTTAGCCGTGACGGTTTCTCGATCCATCTGAAATGCGCCCCGAAAACCGTTGCGGATCGGACTCACCGCAAACAGAACGAGCGCCTCGACGCCTATGTCGAGGGTCGAGGAATCGAGGCGCTATTCGATGAATTGAAGTCGAAGGGAGCCCATATCATTCGACCACTCGAAGAGAGACCATGGGGTTGCAAGGACTTCTATGTTGAAGATGTCGACGGATATCTACTCTGCTTCAGTGAAGAAACGGCATAACACGCCGCCTTCATGTCGACGAGCGGCGCGCATCAGTCGCTGAAACCATGTGATTCTCGCGCAGCTCGCGGCTGAGCGGCAAATCCGTTTTCGCATCTCCAGACAAACGTCTCCCTGCGGTGGCACGGCGTGACAAAAGGGAATCCGATCCGATTCTGACTTGGCCGATGCTTGCGCTTGGCCTAGACTGCGCCCGAGGCGACCGAGGATGGCCAAGCGCGATGACATTCCGAAAACTGATCCGTCCGAGATTGAGGCGCTCATCCAGCGCCTTAAGTAGTCCAACCTCGAGCCGCGCGATGCGCAGTTGGTCGAGCGCTTGTTACGCCTCGTGCTCTCAATGGCCTCACTTCTCCAGCATAAGTTTTCAGCGTGCGACCGGCCTGAGCCGATGGGCGCGCTCGGATCGCAGCAGGAGCGAATCGATGATTATCCTGGCTCTTTTTCTTTTGTTTTCCCCACGGCAATTATCTCCCCCGCAGGCGTTCGTCAAGCACTGCGCGGCCTGTCATGGCGAAGAGGCGCGCGGGACGGCCAAGGGGCCCGGCCTAGCAGGCAATCCGCGCGTCGCCCGGCAGTCTGCCGAGCAGTTGCGTGCGTATCTGGAGCGGGGCAATGTCAGCGCGGGCATGCCTTCCTTCGCTGATCTCTCCGCCGACGAAATGGCATTGCTTGTGCGATACCTTCGCCGTCTCAATAACGACACGATCTTAGGCCCCCCGATTGTAGCGGATTCCCATCGGAAACCTGTCTGGGGCCCGCCGCAACCGGGCGACTGGCGTACGTATAACGGCAACGACTCGGCAAATCGTTACAGCCTGCTCAAGCAGATCAGCCGGGGGAACGTGGCTTCGCTGAAGTTGAAGTGGTTGTTCCCGATTTCTTATTTCGGCCTGGAAGTGACGCCGCTGGCCGCGGATGGCGTGGTCTACGTCACGGGCCCAAACCAGGTCTACGCGTTGGATGCGCTCACCGGCGCGCCGCTGTGGCACTACTCGCGTCCGCCCAGTCCAGGGATGGTGGGTGATGCAAGGCTAGGCACAAACCGGGGCGTTGCCCTTCTGCGGGACAAGATCTTTTTCGTGACCGACAACGCGCACCTGCTGGCGCTAGATCGCGCCAGCGGTAACCTGCTTTGGGAAGTCCCGATGGCGCCCGACTCGAACGAGCGGCACTATTACGGTGGCACCATGGCGCCCCTCGTCGTCAACGAGACCGTGATCGTCGGGGTCGCCGGCGCCGATCATGGGATTCGCGGATTTATCGCCGCGTTCAAGCCTGAGTCTGGCGCGCTCGTCTGGCGACGATGGACGGTGCCCCGCCGAGGCGAGCCGGGCATCGAAACCTGGCAAGGCAAGGAGCCCATCACCGGCGGCGGCTCGACCTGGCTGACCGGCTCGTACGACCCGTCCACCGATACGCTATACTGGGCCACGGGCAATCCGTGGCCCGATGCAGATGATCGCGACCGACCCGGGGATAACCTGTACACCAACTGTGTACTAGCACTCGACGCGAAGACCGGGGATCTCAAATGGCACTATCAATTCACGCCGCACGATGTGAAGGATCGTGATGCCACCGAGCCCAACGTCCTGGTCGATGTCACGTACAAAGGCAAGCCCTCTAAGCTACTGTTGCACGCCGACCGCAACGGCTTCTTCTATGTGCTCGACCGCGCCAATGGAAAACTACTGCTAGCCAAACCATTCCTGCGCCGGGTCGACTGGGCGTCGGGCATCGGTCCCGATGGACGCCCGATCGTCACCGATGCCCACGGCTGTCCCAGCGACGCCGCCAATTGGGATGCCACCACGTATTCTCCTGAAACGGGGCTGTACTATGTCATGGCGCTGGAAGAATGCGTTGGCAAGCCGACTGGCTATCCCGATCAGACCGGGCAGCGCTTCCTGCGCGCCCTCAACATCGAGACGGGCGATATCGTCTGGGAAGTCCCGCAACCCGGGCCAGCACGCGCCAAAACCTGGACGGGAGTTCTAGCCACGGCGGGCGGGCTGCTTTTCTACGGCCAACCCAACGGCGGTTTCACGGCCGCGGATCAACGCACGGGCAAAACCCTGTGGCGCTTCCCGACCAACGTACGAATGAAAGCTTCTCCCATGACCTTCGCGTTGGGCGGCAAGCAATACATCGTCGTAGCTGCCGGCCCGAACATCCTTTGCTTCGGTCTGTGAGGAAGCCATTACGCTTCACAGGTTTGTATCATTTGTGTGTGCCGAAAATGTCATCCGATTAGTTTGAGTCGAAATTTATTAAGCCAATCAACCGTATCCCTTCTGCACGCCAGCTTGGCATCTTCAAAACAGTGTCAAGCTGGCGCGCAGAAGGGGCACAATCATATGAGTCTCCTTTCGACCTGAGTTCGCATCGCTATCGGCAGCTAGAATCTGGCTGGCGCGCGGTAAAGCGTCCACGCCGTGTGTGACTTGAAGTATAAAGTTGCCGCTTCTGCAGGGATATGTTTCAAAAACACCGCGGCAAGTTTGGCTTCCACGCACGCGCGTCTTTCTGCCGGATTGTGCGGCTGTGTTTCCAGCAACCGGACGAAATGACCCAACTCGCGCAGCGTAAAGCCGAACTCCTGCATCCGCTTAATCAACTGCACGGTGCGCTCTCCGCCGGATAATCACGATAGCCAGAAGGCAGCCGCTGCGCCGCAGGCAAAAGCTTTCTGCGCTCATAGTAATGAATGGTCTGCACGCTCGCTCCGGCGGCTGCCGCAAGCTGTCCGACTTTCATCTTTGCTCGTCCTTTCTACACTTTCAGTATGAACCCTGTGCTTTAGTATGGGGTCAAGGCTTTTCCCTCTAGCTTTACCAAGAAAGCCATTTTTTTGAAATCTATCAAAAGCTGCGAGCGTCTGTTATGTTATCAACGATTCCACTATCCCAGCCTTGAACGCCCAGCCAAGCTCTACGAGCGAACGTTCAAGCAACGGGATACGATTTGTTACGAAATATAAGATCACAATTGGAGAATCAATCATGCTAGCGAGTTTACGTCACCTTTCCTTTCGAATCTTCGCTGTCGCGGCAGCAAGCCTGCTGATCGCGGTCGCTTGCCTAGCGCAACAACGCGCGCTCACGGCTGACGACTATGCGCGCGCTGAGAAATCTATGGGTTATAACACTAACCCGCTGGTGCTGCGCGCGGGCGTGCGGGCAACATGGTTGCCAGGCGAACGTTTCTGGTATCGGGTGACGACCGAGAATGGCAATGAGTTTATGCTGGTTGACCCCGCACGCGGCACGCGTGGCCCGGCCTTTGACCACGCCAAAGTCGCGGCGGCGCTTTCAACGGCAGCGGGAACTAAGTACGACGCGTTCAAACTCCCCTTCCAGCAGATTGATTTCTCGGCAGATGGGAAGACGATCTCCTTCAATGTGGAGCGGCGGCGTTGGACATGTGACGTACAAGGCAATCAATGCACAGCTACAGCAGATACCGGCGGCAATCGCACAGGCGGGCAGCGCGGCGGTCGTGGTGGCGGTGGCTTTGCTGGCGCACCTTCGATGGCGACATCGCCTGATGGAAAGCGCGTGGCTTTTGTTCGTGATTACAATCTCTGGGTGCGTGACGTAGCAACCGGCAAAGAGACGCAGCTCACAACCGATGGTGTGAAAGACTTCGGTTACGCGACCAATAATGCGGGCTGGACGAAAAGTGATGCGCCAGTCGTCGCCTGGTCGCCCGATTCAAAGAAGATCGCAACCCTTCAACACGATGGGCGCGGCGTCGGTGAAATGTATCTGGTAGACACGCGCGTGGGTCATCCAAACTTGCAGGCCTGGAAATATCCGCTGCCGGGCGACGACAAAATCTTTACGATCGAGCGCGTCATTATTGACGTAGACGCCGCGCGTGTCGTCCGCTTGAAGATGCCTGCCGATCCGCACCGCTCGACGCTCTGCGACCACATCGTTTGCGGCGGCGTGTGGGCCGATGTGCAATGGGGCGCGGACAGCACGCAATTGGCCTTTGTCTCTACTTCGCGCGATCACAAGGAAGCGAAGTTCCGCGTGGCCGATGCCGCGACGGGTACGGTGCGTGACGTGCTCGAAGAGAAAGTGGCAACTTTCTTTGAGTCTGGCAATGGCCGCGTCAATTGGCGCTTCCTGCCCGCTTCAAATGAGATCATCTGGTTTTCAGAACGCGATAACTGGGGACAGTTGTACCTCTACGATTTGCAAAGCGGCAAGCTCAAACACCAAATCACGACCGGCGATGGCAACGTCACACAGTTGCTGCGCGTGGACGAGCAGAATCGGTCGCTCTACTTCCTCGGCGTCGGCAAGGAGAAGGGGCGTGATCCGTATTTCCGCCATCTTTACCGCATCGGTTTTGACGGCAAAGGTCTCAAACTGCTCTCGCCCGAAGATGGAGATCATGACATCACGCTCTCGCCTGCGGGCCAATATTTCACTGACAGTTACTCCAAACCCGATGTGCCGCCTATCGCGAACCTGCGCGACGCAGAAGGCAAGCTGCTCGAGACGCTGGAAAAAGCTGACATCTCGCGGCTCACCGCGACAGGCTGGAAACCCCCGCAACCAATCACCGTCAAAGCGCGCGATGGCGTCACCGATCTTTACGGCTTGATGTTCAAGCCGACCAATCTCGATCCCAACAAGAAATACCCGATCATCAATCACATTTACCCAGGCCCGCAGACCGGCAGCGTCGCCGGTCGCAGCTTCAACGCCGGACGTGGCGATGCGCAAGCGATTGCAGAGCTTGGCTTCATCGTGGTTGAGATTGACGGAATGGGCACGCCCTGGCGTTCGAAGAAATTTCACGAGGCTTGGTACAGCGAGATGGGCGACAACACGCTGCCCGATCAGGTGACGGCGATGAAACAATTGGCGCAACGCTACGCCTGGATAGACATCGAACGCGCAGGCATCTACGGCCACTCCGGTGGCGGCAATGCGACAGCGGCAGCGATGTTTCAATACCCGGACTTTTTCAAAGTCGGCGTGGCCCAAGCCGGCAACCACGACAACCGCGAGTACGAAGATGATTGGGCCGAGAAATGGCAGGGCTTGTTGACGCGTAAGCCGGACGGTACAACTAACTACGACAATCAGGCCAATCAACTCATCGCGAAAAACCTCAAAGGCAAGCTGCTGCTCGCGCACGGCACGCTGGACAACAATGTGCCGCCTTACAGCACGCTGCTAGTGGTAAACGAGCTAATTAAGGCGAACAAGGATTTCGATCTGATCATGTTCCCCAATCGCCCGCACGGTTTCGGCAGCGAGGCATATATGACACGTCGCCGGTGGGATTACTTTGTGAAGAATTTATTGGGAGCCGAACCGCCGAAGGAGTTTGAGTTACATACGCCTGCACAAGCAGGGCCGTTGGGGTTTGGAAATTGAGTAAGAGGCGCCAGTTGAACATACCAAAGTGGCCTCCATGGAGGAAATGAAATGATGAAGCTACGCACTTTGTTGATAGGCTTTTGCTGCCTGATAATTTGCGCCGCCGCTGTCTCGGCGCAACAAACTCCCGCTTCCCCTAACCGCTGGGAAGCCGACATCAAGAAATTCGAAGAGGCAGATCGTCAGAACCCGCCTGCAAAAAGCGCAGTCGTGTTTGTCGGCAGTTCTTCCATCCGCATGTGGAAAGATCTGGCAGAGGATTTTCCCGATACCAAAGTCATCAATCGTGGCTTTGGTGGCTCTCAACTCGCCGATTCTACTTACTACGCTGATCGTATTGTCATCCCGTACCAGCCCCGAATGGTCGTCCTTTACGCTGGTGATAATGACTTGGCCGCCGGGAAGACGCCGCAGCAGATCTTCGAGGATTACAAAGCTTTTGTCAGCCGCGTGCGAGAGAAGCTGCCGAACGCGAAGATTGCCTTTATCTCAATCAAGCCTAGTTTGGCGCGCGTGAAGTTGATGGAGCAGATGCGCGCGACGAACGAGTTGATTCGCGGCTATGCGGCGGCGGGCAAGAATCTAGTTTTTATTGATGTCTTTCCGCCGATGCTTAACCAGGCTGGACAGCCGCGCCCGGAATTGTTTATCCAGGATGGTTTGCACATGAATCGAGAGGGCTACGACATCTGGCGCAAAGTGGTTGCGCCTTACTTACATTGACACCCG
>WNGA01024346.1_pt1 | contig 12187 bp, 13 predicted proteins | sample 5400061 | NCBI WGS metagenome assembly WNGA01 (sample SAMN13153366, study PRJNA577476) | soil metagenome | isolation source: 100 cm soil or saprolite under grassland replicate 2 | place: USA:California | collected 2016-06-15
GTCTTGGATGTTGACAGCACAGAGAACTAGAGCGGTCATCCGGTGCCTCCGCCTTCACCGACGTGCCGCGACGAAGTGGTGTGCGAGCTCAGCGAGGTGAGGCTCGGGGTCCTCGTACACGCGCTCGAGAGCCTTCTTCCGGACTGGAACCCGAAGACGCCCGGCTGACCCGAGCGAGATGCCTACAAATCTGGAGGAGCCGACGCCCGGACTCGAACCGGGGACTCCTTCATTACGAGGGAAGGACGGTGTCCGCTCGCGTCCGCTCCAGTCCTCTCAGGTCACTTTCTGTGCGGGATTTCGCGGACTGGAGGTGCCTGGAGGTGCCTGGAGAGGACAACCTGGTGGACGGTTGGTGGACCTCTCGGATGTTGTCAACTCGGGCGCGAAAGGTACCGCCCGGCCTGAATAGGAAGGGCGAAGACGCCTGGGAACCCGGCCGCGAGCACGGCGCCGAGCCCGATCGAGCCGGACCTCCTTGACGCTTCACATGGGAAAACGCCCTGCAGATCGGCCACCCCAGCGTCCCTAGAGCCTTCCATCGCGTCACGGAGGATCGGGTGGTGACGCTCTATGGCGGCCTTCATCGCGTCGGTGAAGACGAACGTAAGGATCTCGGGCGACGGGACGCTGAGCATGGCGCGTGCGAGCTACGGACGCCTCTACGGCCTCGTCGTTGGCCAGCCGGCGGACTCGCTCGGCGGAGGGGAACGGTCGGCAATCCGATCGGCCGCGACCAGAGTACTTCCCTGTGTATTCGCTCATCGCGCAGGGAGGTAGTCAGATGGAAGCCGTCGCCCGCACGCTCGCTCTCGCAGGGGTCATCGCTCTTCTCGGGTTCGTGGCGGCTGCGCCGGCCGGCGCGCGCGTCGCGCCGGAACCGACGGTCGACATCCAACCGGTCGCAGAGCTCGCACCCGACGGCCAATCGATCGGCGTCGGGGTCCTGGCCTCGTGCCCCGAGCGGTGGACGGTCGTGGAGGCTGTGGTCACGGTCTCGCAGCCTGGGGCATCGGGGCAGGCATCGTTCCCGCTCACCTGCATCGGCTCCCTGCGGATGTTCGCCGTCACCGTGCCTTCCTCCGGCGGCGCGTTCCAGCTCGACGAGGCGCAGGTGACCGCGAGGGTCGTCATCACTCGCGGCAGGGCCCTGCGGGCCGACGACTCGCAGATTCTCCCCGTGCAGCCGACGGTGCTCGTCGAGCTCGCGGAGACCGCGCACCTCGAGAGCGGCGGAGGAGCAGTGGTGATCGATGTCATCGTCGCGTGCCCTGCAGGTACGAACGGCCTCCAGTCGAGCCTCGTCGTGTCGCAGGGTCAGGCAATCGGCGCCGGCACCTATCTACCGATCTGCGACGGGTCGCGCCAAACGTTCTCGGTGCGGGTGGAGGCGTCTCAGGGCGTGTACCAGACCGGTATCGCCCAGGCGCTGACGTTCGCCAACATCGAGTTCGAAGGCCAGAACTTCTACGGAATCGATGACGACGGCGCGCTCGACATCGTGAGCTGAGCTGCCTTCGGCGGCGGTTCTGTCGCCGTCGCGACGCCGACAACCGGACCATCCCGCACGTCTCGTCGTGCGCGCCGGCGGGGGACGGCCTCAGCAGCGCCGTGACCGGCTTCGCTCTCGACCTAGCCACATCGGCCGGCTTCGTGGCCGGTGCCCGCACCGCAGTCAAATCAGCGTCACGACAAGCGAAATCGGGGCGCTGCGGGTCGGGGAGCTTCGCGCAGTCGCGGTGAGCCAACGCGAGCATCGCGACGCTCCCGCTCGGAGTAGAGGCGACGATCGACGCCGACGCGCTGAGCCTCACGATCGACGCGCCTGCCCTGATCGCCCCTGATACCCGCTTGCAGGCGAGTTTCAAGCCGACGCGCGGACTCGAACCGGGGACCCCTTCATTAGGGGGGAAAGACAAGTAAGGGACACGCGTCCACGCGCGGGCACGTTCTCGCTGGAAACTGAGCGATTCTTCAATGCAGCCAGGGACACGGGTACCCGCCCGTGCCCGGGCTGACGTACCCGTTTTGTGCCCGCGCGAGCACGCCCGCGTGGGAGCGTCCTTCTTGGCCCACAAGCGGCTGTGCGACTACTACATGTCGGTGCTGCGGCCCCCGGGAAGCGAGGCAGCCTCGATGAGGGCATCCGTCTGTTCGGCGTACCCTGAACTGTTGTCGGAATAGACAACGATAGTACTTAGGCGGGTAACGAGCGCGGGTCGTCCCCCAGCCGAGGGTGCCGAGTCGTCGCTCGAGAGTCTGTAGTCGGGAGCGAGCCCCCGAACTCGCCGCCCGCCTGCGTCCCCGGCCTACGACGAGGGTACGAGGGGCGGCGTGTCGGCCTCGCCGGGATTGATGGAGTCGCCGGTGCGGCCCGCGCTTTCCGCAAGCCGCTTGAGGTTCTCGAGCGCGCTCTCGCGTACCCGCCGGAACTGTCGCTTCGCCATGAGCGCGCTCATCAAGCGGCCGCGGATCCCCTGCGGGTCGTAGTGCGTCTCGATGCTGACGCGCGTCTTCTGGGCGCTCTCGAGCTCGAGGGTGAACGAGAACCAGAAGTCCGAGAGCATGCGCGAGAACCCGAAGGAGTCGTCCTCGATCAGGTGGGCGAGCCTCCGGTTCGGAACGCTCTCGATACAGCGCTCCACGGTCGTGCCGGCTTTGCCTCCGAAGTCGACATCGCAGGTGCGGACGGCGCCGACCCGCTCCCTCCCGCCCGACTCGATCGCGCACGTCTTGACCATCGGTAGCACACGCGGCAGGTTCGCTTCCGAGTCCTCGAGAATCTCCCAGATTCGGGCGGCGGGAGCGTGGATGACGGTCTCGCTCCGACCCTGCAGCTTGCCTTCCATGAGCCTCCTTCAGATCGCTTAAGAAACATATAGTGATAAGATGTGAAAAGTCAAGTGGGCGGCCGTTCCTACAACCAGTACTGCGCCCTCGCGAGGGCGCTTGACCTCGTTGGCGAGCGATGGACACTTCTCCTCGTCCGCGAGCTGCTCCTCGGGCCCAAGCGGTACAAGGACCTGCTCGATGGGCTCCCGGGCATCGGCACGAACCTGCTCGCGGACCGGCTGAAGGCTCTCGAGCACGCCGGGATCCTGCGGCGCACCGTCCTGCCGCCCCCGGCGGGCTCGGCCGTGTACGAGCTCACGGAGCTCGGGCGGGGGCTCGAGTCGACGGTGTTCGAGCTCGGCCGCTGGGGCGCCCACTTCCTCGAGCCGCGCCGGGAGAGCGACGCCACGGATCCCGGCTGGTTCTTCGTCTCGATTCGCGCGACCTTCCGTCCGCAGCTAGCCGCAGAACTCCGCGAGACTTACGAGTTCCGGATCGACGGCGTGCCCTTCCACGCCAGGGTCGAGGGCGGCTGTGCGCGCACGAGCCAGGGCCACGCGAGCGATCCGGCGCTGGTCGTCACGACCGACCTCGACAGCTTCATCGCGCTCTTGTCGCAGCAGCTGTCGGCGAGCCAGGCCGTGGCGACGGGCAGAGTCCAGGTCGAGGGCGAGGAGGCGGCTTTGGAGCGCTTCGTCGAGATCTTCGCCTGGCCGTCACCGGCAACAGTGGTCGCCGGATAGCCGCGCAGCCGCTACCAGCGGTCACTGTCGACGCCAGCAGAGCGACGAGGAGTCACCTTGGCATTCGTCGTCACCGTCCCCCGACGACAGCTCGGATCAGCGCGACACGGTGATCGAGATAAGTAGTTCGATTCATGCGAACGGGGCGCGAACACAAGCTCGATCACCCGTCCACGCTCGTTGCGCGGAGGCCGCCGCAGATGCGCGGCGGCCTCCTGGAATCAGGTCGACGCGTCAGACGAACGGACAGTTCACGACCATCGACGTTCGCTCGAGCGTGACGTTGCCCGCCTTCATCGCCTGCTGCAGCTCGGCGAACGAGCGCACTAGGCTTCGCTGCGATCCGGTCTTCCACGTCACCTCGACGACGGCCCACAGCGGCGGATAGGCGGTCCTCCCGGGTACGACGTCCGCGACGTTGCGCTGGCCGCTGACGCCGTTTGTGAAGGTCCAGATCGGAAGGACCTCGTTGCCCGGTGCGAGCTTGACCGCTCCGAGCTCGTAGTAGTGGATCGTCTGGCCTCTTGCGAAGCCGGCGTGCCGCGTCTGGCCGAAGCCGAGCAGGGGCGCGTTGACGACTCGGGACGTGCTGCTGATCACGACGTCGCCACTCGACCGCGCCGCCCTTACCGCTGAGGCAGAGCGGAGCACGCGCGGTGTCTCACCCGCGCGCCAGGTAACGGTGTTGACCTTGCGCAGCGCGGAGTAGCGCTTGTCGGGGGGTGCGCTGTCCACGATCGAGCGCTGGCCCCTCGCGCCGTTCGAGAAGACCCAGATGGGCGCCAGCTTGTTGCCTGGGCGAAGCTTGATCCGGCCGTAGTCGAAATAACTGACTGTCCTGTTCCGGTAGAAGCCGAGCAGGACCTTTTGCTTCTTGGGAGCAGTCTGGGCGGCGACGTCTCCCTGTGGGCCAGCCGCCGCCAGGGTGACCCCGGCTGCGGCTGCGACGAGCACGACCGACGCGACCAGAACGCCGTTCTTCACGATTGTCTCCTCATCTCGCAGATCGGGTGATTTGCCGACAGACGACGCGTTCGATGCAGCATCGGCGCACATCGATTCAGCGCAACCGGTTGGCGAGGCTCCCGATTCGACCATCGGCGCATCGATCCGAGCCGCGTGGCATCGAAGATGGAGAGATGGCCGTGCGACTCTTCCTCGCGCTGGGCGCCCTCATGCTGCTCGCCGGCTGCAGCGGCGCGCGCAAGGACACTCGCGCCTCGCCCGCGCGCCGAGAGACGGGGTTGCAGGTCTCGGCGAGCGAGTGGCAAACGAACTTCGCCCGGCACACCGTCCCGCTCTCCGGGTTCGAGTCCGGCGGTCCCGGCAAAGACGGCATTCCCGCGATCGACAACCCGACGTTTGAGACCGTCGCCGGCACGGCCTACCTCACGCCCCGAGAACCGGTGATCGAGCTCGTCGTGAAGGGCAAGGCGCGCGCCTACCCGATCCAGATCCTGATCTGGCACGAGATTGTCAATGACCTCGTCGCGGGAGTGCCGGTCGCCGTCACCCTCTGCCCGCTGTGCAACACGGCGCTCGTCTTCGACCGCAGGGTGCGCGGACGGAGGCTCGACTTCGGTACGACCGGGAACCTCCGCAACTCCGACCTCGTCATGTACGACAGGCAGACGGAGACGTGGTGGCAGCAGTTCGGCGGCGCCGGAGTCGTCGGTCGGTACGCCGGCGTGCGTCTGCGACGGGTGCCGGGACGGATCGTCGCCTGGAGCGTCTTCGCCCACGTCGCAAGCGAGCGACTTCCTCCGCCCCTACGGGGAGAACCCGTACCCAGGCTACGACGACGCGTCGAGCCCGCCGTTCTTCACAGCCGCGCATGCAGACGACGACCGGCTGTCGCCGAAGGAGCGGGTCGTCTTCGTCGAGCGCAGCGGCAAGGCGGTCGCCGTCCCGCTGTCCGTTCTCGAGCGCCGGCGTTCGATCGCAGTTGATCTGGGCGGTCACCGGCTCAGCGTGCAGCTCCAAGGCTCCGTGACGTCGCCGTTCAGTGGCGGAAACGTCGCGACCGCCGAAGTGCTCGAGAACGGACGGCCGGTGCCCTTCGACGAGCCGTTCTGGTTCGCCGTCGCCGCATTCCGCCCGGACGTCAGGGTCGTCAGGTAGCGCTGTCGCCGCGCTCCCACGCCTCGACCTCGGCGCGCAGGCGCATCCGCGCACGGTGGACGCGGCTCTTCGCCGCGGCGATCGAGAGCCCCAGCACGGTCGCCACCTCCTTGTTCGAGAGCCCCTCCAGGTCGCGGAGGACGAGCGGCGCGCGGTACTCGGGCGGAAGCGCGCGAATGCGGGCGCGCAGGAAGTCGCGGAGCTCCGTGGCCCCGGCGGCCTCGTCGGGGGCGCGCCCACCGGAGGCGCCTGCCTCGGCCTCGTTCAGCTCGACGACCTGGACGCGCCGGCGGCAGAGCCGCTGGAGGGCCTCGTTGACGGCAATCCGGTAGAGCCACGTGAAGACCGCAGCCTCACCGCGGTAGCGGTCGAGGTTTCTCCACGCCTGGACGAAGGCATCCTGCGTCGCCTCCTCGATCTCGCGCTCGTCGTCGAGAAGCCGCCAGAGCAGCGCGCGCACGCGCGGCTCGAACCGGCGGACGAGCTCCGCGAACGCATCGACGTCGCCTGCCCGCGCGGCCGCGACGAGGCCGGCTTCGTCGGGCTGTTTCACGTCGGCAATCGTAGGCGGCTGAATCGGCGGCGCCTCCCGTACCATCCAACGGAGCGTGGAGGCAATCGCGAGGATCCGGATCGGCGGCTGCCAGTGGACCGGCGAGCGGCTGTCGGCGTACCTCGAGGGTGACCTCGGCGCCGTCTCCGGCTGGATTGCATCCCGCCACCTCTCGCGCTGTGAGCGGTGTCGCGCTGTGCTTCGCTCCCTCGCCCGGACGGTCGAGCAGCTTCGATTGCTACGCGAGCACGACCGACCGCCGTCTTCACAGTCGGAGGCGGTGATCGACCGGATCCGGCGCGGGGAGCCGGAGCCCTGAGCGGGCGACGGCTCGCGATCGGCTCGGGCGCGCTCGTCGTCGCGGCGCTCGTGACCATTGGCGCCGTGCTTTCAAGTAGCAGGGGCGAGCGGCAGGCCGCGCCGGTCGTCTCGCGGTCGAGCGACGCCGTCACCCTTTCCGGGACCGACCCGATCACCGGCGAGGCGGTGGAGCTGACCGCCTACCGCGGGAAGCCGGTCGTGATCAACGTCTGGGCGTCGTGGTGCGCGGGCTGCAACGAAGAGGCCGCCGACCTCCGACGCTTTGCTCAGAAGCATCCGGAGGCACAGCTGATCGGCGTCGACTACGAGGACACCGTGAGCGGGGCCAAGCGCTTCTACGAGCGGTGGGACTGGGCGCACCCCAGTGTCTTCGACCCGCAGGGAGCGATCGCCGCCGACCTCAGGCTCCGGGGGCTCCCGAGCACGTTCTTCCTCGACCGGCGGCATCGCGTTGTGACCCGGATCGTGGGCGCGACCGACCTCGCCGGCTTCGAGGACGGGCTCGCCCGGGCACTCCCCGGCTAATGGACTTCGGGCCCGCGGCCTTCGTCCTGGCGTTCGCAGCGGGCTTCATCTCCTTCGTCTCACCGTGCGTGCTGCCGCTCATCCCCGGCTATCTGTCGCTCGTCTCAGGCGTGGGATTCGACGAGCTGGGCTCGGAGCCCGGGCGCGTGACCCGGGCGACGGCGGCGTTCGTGGTCGGGTTCGGTGCGATCTTTGTCGCTCTTGGCGCAGGGGCGGGCTGGCTCGGCGAGTTCCTGCTCACCAACCGGCGCTCGCTCGAAATCGTCGCGGGCGCCTTCATCGTTCTCGCCGGCCTCGTCTACATGGGGCTGCCGGTGCCCCTTGCGGTGCTCGGGGAGCGGCGGGTCGAGCTCCCTCGCCGCGGCGGGCTCCTCGGTGCCGGGCTGGCGGGGGTCGCCTTCGGCATCGGCTGGACGCCGTGCGTCGGCCCAACGCTCGCGGCGATCCTCGGCATTGCTGCGAGCGACGGCGGCGCAGGGCGAGGCGCGGTGCTGCTGGCCGTCTACGCGCTCGGGCTTGGCGTCCCCTTCCTGCTCGCCGGGCTCGCGTTCACGCGCGCCCTCGGAGTCGTGCGAGCCCTCCGGCAACACTGGCGCGCCGTCGGCGTGGCTTCGGGGGCACTTCTCGTCGTCTTCGGCGTCCTGCTTGCGACCGGCGAGCTCGTTCGATTCACGACCCGGCTCGCCCGCTTCACAGGCCTTTCCATCTAGTCGCCGTAGTTCGCCGGGGGCGAGCTAGGGCTTGAGCCGCCAATCGCGGCGAAGAACGGTCACGCGCGGAGAACCGCCCTGGCTGCTACGCGGCCGATCTAAGACGGAATTCACGCCCTGGTAAGGGCAGCGCAAGATTTCCCGCCTAGCGTCTCCGACGACATCGGACGAAGGGGAGAAAATGAGACGAATCGCTTTCAGCGCGCTCGCAGCCGCCCTCGTGGGGGCAGCTCTCCTGATCCCCGCCGGGGCGGGCTCGTCGCCCGGCGGCGAGCGGAGCTGGCGGGTGATCATCACGAACTTGACTCCACCGGGCCCCGGCCCCCCGGGCTCGCAGCCGCTCTCGCCCCCGCTCTTCGTCGTCCACTCGAACCACGCGCACGTCTGGGGTGTAGGCGAGATCGCCACGCACCCCGTCGCCGCGATCGCGGAGGACGCGAACAACGGTCCTGCGGAGTCGGCAATCGGCGCACTGCCAGGCGTGGCCGACGTCTTCACCGGCGCGGGCGGCCCCATCCCGTCGGGAGCCTCACGCACGTACATGGTCGAGACGAGCGGCCCTTCAACCGGCTGAGCGTCCTGACGATGCTCGTGAACACGAACGACGCATTCACCGGCCTCGACTCGTTCCATCTGCACGGCCACGGGGCGCTTCGCGAGACCATGGCCTACGATGCCGGCAGCGAGCGGAACAACGAGCTTCAGGCCTACATCCCGGGCCCCTGCTGCGGGCACCCGTTCGTTCGGGATCCGGACGGAGCGCTGATCCAGATGCATGCTGGCATCACGGTCAGCGGCGACCTCGACCCAGCCCTCTACGGGTGGAGTGGCCCCGTCGCGCGGATCGAGATCGAAGACGCCTGACTCGTCCTCGCCCGAGGTGGGCTCTCGGCCCGCCTCGGGCGCACAAGCTTGGTAACGCGCGTCCACGCGCGGCTACTCGCTTCGCCGACTTCCGGTGATTTGCGGCGAGAACGTGGCCGCCGAGCCTCTCGGGTGCGCGCCCTTCCCGCGTCGGAACCTCAATCGTCAGGAGAAGGTCGCAGCTTGGGTAAGGATCCCGATCGAGCTGATCTCCTCGACGCCTTCACATGGGAAACTCCCTGCAGATCGGCCACGTCAGCGACCCCTTCTTTGCGTAATGAAGTGCTCCGCGTCGTCATTCTCGACAACACAAGTTGCCTCTAAGCAGGACTTTTCAAGCCGACGCCCGGACACGAACCGGGGACCCCTTCATTACGAGTTAAGCGCGTCTGACAGGCGGCTTCCGTCATTTCCCTGCAAATCGCGAGGTCGGTCCGAGCAGCCGAGTCCGTGGATGTCCGTAGAAGTCCACAGCGCTCCAGCGATGTGTTCCAACGGTGTTCCAATCGCGGTCATCCCGGTTCGGCGCCAGACGTTCTTTAACCGGTTGCCTCTTTTCACCGCCGCCTACTTGACCAACAGTTGATCAGGCATCGTCGCAGTGGGACACCTCACCCTGCGACAGTCTGCGCCGGAGGGATGGGTAGCGGACCGAATGCGGCGGGTCTCGAAAATCGCTAGGGGTCGCTTAGGCTCCTCGGGGGTTCGAATCCCTCCCCCTCCGCTTCCGATGCGCCCGCGCATGGCGAACCAAGGCCCAAACAGAACGTTCTCTGCGTCACCCGCTCGCACTAGCGACAGAAGCGCTCGCCCATGCCGCCGTTGTCGGCCCCTACCACCTACTCAGCGTGAATCGGCCCCACGAGATTTTCGGTACGGATCGAGGCACGAGCCGTTACGCGGCGGAACGGCTGACGGAATGGTGGTACTGGCGTTCGACTTCCCAGAGGAGTTCAAGGCGAACTCGTAACGACTCTGGCCTCAATTCAGAGCAGAGCCGAACTGAGTCCTTCACCCAACCTCCTCCATGCGATCAACCGCCTGGGCGAGCAATTCCTTGATGCGGGCGGCGTCGTCCGTTGTCCGGAAGGCGCCATTTCCCGCCTCGCCTAGCTCAAGCTTGTAGTGCCCGTCGTCTCTTCGCGAAAGCTTGAGCTTGACCCACGTCCACTTCTCGCCTCCATCGGTGGTATGGGGGTTGGGCGTGAAGTCTGAGAGGCTCATTCTTCCCCTTTCGGTTCCGGCGGCTAGAGGCTAAGCCCTTCGGTCGTCCTCGCCTAGCCGTCTTCTGCCTTTGCCCGCGAGGTCGTCTACTTCGGAAGCGAGAATTCCTTTTGCGGGTAGGTAACGCCGAGAACACTAGCGCCTCTGTACATGCGCGAGGTGGAGCTGGCGCGACGGCGTTCAGACAGATCGAGTCAGGTCGCGCCGAAGGAGGTGTAGTCCGACTTGGCCGTTCGCATCACAAACGTCCTCACGCGCACATGCACACCAGGTTCGGGGTTCTGCACAACGACAGTTGGATGTGTTCCGCGCGCGACCCCGGCACGCAGCAGAGTCCGTATCTCTACGTCGTCGTCGGGCAACGAGTACCCGATGATTCGCAGCTCCTTCGCCGCACAGAGAGCTCTGTAGGCGTCGTCCCACATCGACTGGATCGGTTCCATATCGACCGTCTTTCCTTGGGCCATCATGACCATGTGAGGACGTCTCGTTCGGGCCTTGATGAACTGCCACGACCTGCCCATGTTCTCGACCGCCCGGATCCGGAGCATGTCGCCCGCCTTGATGCCCATTGCATGGGGCGGCGTCGAGTTCTGTAGCTCCCGCAACACCGAGTAATCCGCGTTCGGGTAACCCGTCTTTCGGAACGTCGGCTGTGTCCAGTCGACCGAACCATGCAGCTTGATAAGGGTCAACGTCGCATCGTGCGGCGCTCCGCCCAAGCGGAGCCGAATGTTGCGGCAGGTGGCATACCACTCAACGAATAGGTCCCAGTTGCTCGTCACGACGACGTTGCCGGGCCGGAGGATCGCCTCGACCGATGGCCAGCCTCCATTGGGTATCGGAATCGCACGCAGTTGTTCGCAAAGGAGCCTGACGACGATGAATCGAAGGTCTGTGAGGAGAGTGTGGTCTCTAAAGCCTCCTGCGAATCGGGGCGCGCCATCTTCGCCTACAGAGATATCTTCGTAAGCGCGCAAGACCGAGAAGAAATCCACTACGTCGGGGACGAATGTCGTGGCCTCTTCGGGGTAGAAGTACTTGTAGGCGTCTCGGAGCCTGCGTCCGATTAGAAGCTTCCGAGCCCTCGCGAGATTGTGAACCTCCGTTAGGAGTTCAGCCGTATTCGGTAATCCGAGCGCGCGCGAAAAGCCAGCGCCGAGGAAGGAGACGTTGCGCGTGCGGACCGGTATCGGAGCGGGCATTGACTCCTGGAAGCTAGCGCCCCTGCCCGACGGCTACCGAAAACCAGGCCAGTTCGCCAGAGCCGAATGAGCGTCTAGCGCGGCAGACGCACGCGCCCTGACGTGAACCCGCCGAGGCGTAGGCCATAGCACTCGATGCGCGCGACGAAAGAAGCTGCCGAGATGCTTCAGTGGGGTCCAGTCGCAGCACCCGAGTGACTTGACTTCCTAGGGCACCACGGCAACAAATCGAGCTCGGGCGAGAGCACGCTGGTCCAACCGACGCAGGCTTCGTCTGATGCCGGTCCGTCAGCTCTTGGGGTTGCTTCCTCGATTCATATCGGCCGCGAGCCGGACTGCAAGTCCGCGTCCTTTCTGCGTCGCTCGCACGCCGAGCAGTGGTGCCGCCACTTCACCCTCTTCGGCTCGACTACCGGCGCTTAACACTTCCGCCAGACGTTCCCGCGTCAGCTTGTCCTCTTCCGGCGGCGTCCGCGAGTAGCTGTCTCCGAAGTCGCTGACCTCGAAGAAATACACGAGGCCTTCATCGTGCAGCTGCATGAGGGCCTCGGCCACGACACGATCTCGGTCGGGAACGTCAATCTCGGGTAGGTCGGTCTGTGCGTCCGCCCACGTGAGCGCCGTGTCCCACGGCTCGTCTAGCGCGATGCAACGCAATTGTTCTCGCTTGAACCGGGTCAGCGGATCGACTGCAGATGACAGCGACAATTCGCCTTTTGAGCCGCCACTGAGACGAACGCTCCGGACTGCCGCGAACCTAATCTCGTCGCTTCCCACACAGACATAGTGACGAAGCGCGGGCGGCGTCGGGCGTCATCGCCGCACTCCGGCCCAGCGCACGGTCCGTTGCCGCACTCGCTTCGCTTGGCGGATTCGGCACTCGTCCGTCAGCGGCGCCTTGCAACAAGCGCCGAGCCGACGCCAATCAAACCGAGGAGGACAATCAGTGCAAGACCCCAGCCGAGGGTGACGGCAACGACTTCCTGCAGCGGGTCGCAGGACGGGTAGCAGTCGACCCAGCCGTCGGCGTCATGCCATCCGGACGCGCTAAGCAGAACGGCCCCGATCCAGAGCATCGCGAGTCCCGCG
>WNGA01027326.1_pt1 | contig 12187 bp, 13 predicted proteins | sample 5400061 | NCBI WGS metagenome assembly WNGA01 (sample SAMN13153366, study PRJNA577476) | soil metagenome | isolation source: 100 cm soil or saprolite under grassland replicate 2 | place: USA:California | collected 2016-06-15
CGCAAAGCTCGAAGCCCTCGGCCACACCGTCAGCCTGCAGCCAGCCGCCGCCTGACCCCGCGTCCCCAAGAACCCGGCTCCGCTAGCGCTCCGCCGGGTGCTGCCGCCTGCCCAGCTAAGGACCATTCACGTATCAGGGCCGACAGGCACGATCGTGGTGACAGCAGAGGACAGGACGTTGGCGATCCAGGTCGTGGTTGCCGATGTGACCGTGACCGCATCATCAGCCGCACGCTGGCCTACGGGCTGCTCACCGTGCTGCTTGGCGGTGGCTACGCCGGGGTGGTCCTTGGGCTCGGCCAGCTCCTTGGCCAAGACTCCCCCTTGGTGGTGGCCGCGGCGACCCTGGCGGTGGCTGCGGCGTTCCAGCCGGCCCGCCGCCGCGTCCAGCAGGTGGTGGACCGGCGCTTCAACCGGCGCCGCTACGACGTCGCCGAGACGATCCAGGCGTTCAGCGCTCGGCTGCGCCAGCAGGTCGACCTGGACAGCCTGACCGTCGAGCTGCTTGGCGTGGTCGAGCAGACGATGCAGCCGGCCAGCGTGTCGCTGTGGCTTCGGCTGTCCGTCAGTGCGTCCCCCGACCAGCGCGGCACCGGTGCATCCCGCGCGGCGGCACCGCCGACAGCGGCCTCGCGGTCCGCTCGCACAGCTTTGTGAAACAGGCTGGTACCAGCGTGTTGCAGAAAGCGTGCTTCGACGCCCGCTTGGGTTCCTTGGCTGTTTCGACAGCGGCGCTGGTAGGCAGCTCAACCTGGAGGATGACAATGGCGAGCGTGGGATCGAGCGCTAGGTGCACACGCTCGTCGGGCTTCTCGGGGGCTGCTGAGCGGGAATCTTGGGCCCGTCCGACCCGTCTCATCTGGCGTAGGGCGCGCGGGGGATGCGTAGAGCTGCAGCTATAAACACCGCCAGCAGCATGCCTCAGGGCTGTGGCTTGCACGTCCCCATCGGACTTCGTGAGTCCCTTGACCTGCGCGGCATCGCTCTTGGACACGCCCCAACCAGCCCGTCCCGGTTGCCTTCCACGGCGCACTGTCCCGCGACCCACCTCGATGGAATCCCGCGAGTGCCGACGGTCCCACCACGACAATCCGTGAAGCGCTGAGCGAGCAGGTCCCCAGACCTGACGACACCGACGGTCGGTCGATCTTCGGTACATCACAGTTGAACTACAGATGTCCCACGTTTGGACTCCAGGACATGAATTCTTGGTTCCCCGGATTCAAGGTGCTATGCTTCCGCACGCTTTCTTCTGCGCCCTTTCCCGATGGGCCTGGTGCCCGCCGCGGTGTCCCCCAGGATGAGCTGAATGCTGCACAACCTCCGCATCCAGCAGAGGTTCGTCGCGATCCTCCTGCTGCCGCTGGTGCTGGCCGCCGGCCGGATCCGCTTGAACGTCACGGAGGGGGTGCGGGCAGGGCGGGTGAACACCCTGGTCATCTTCACCATCACCCTCGCCGGGCTGGCGCACGAGCTGCAGAAGGAGCGCGACATGTCGGCGGTGTACGTCGGCAACCCCAGCTCCGGCCCTCAGAACGTCATCGTGCAGCGGCAGTTGGTGGATCAGGTTCTGGTCCGCTACCAGGCCAGGATTGGCGAGGCCAATGCGGGCCGCTACAGCGAGCGTGTGCGGGCCGCGCTGGCGCGGGTCCGCCAGCGCCTCGCCGGGCTCGACGCGCACCGGCAGGCCATCGACGCCCGCCGCCTCGGACTCGCCGACTCGCTCGGCTGGTACTCGGACACGATCGAGACCCTGATCCGCGTGGAGGACGTCGCCGCCGGAGAGGTGGACAACCGCAGCGTCGCGGGCGTGCTCGCCGCCGGGCGGCTCGGGCCGAGCGACGCCCAGCGGCTGGCTGCGATCAGCGCCCTGCAGAGCTCCTGGCTCGACCGCTTCCAGGCTGCCGCTACGCCGGCGCAGCGGGCGGTCTACTCAAAGACCGTGACCGGACCCGACGCGCAGCGCGCGGCCTCGCTGCGGCGCAACGCGCTCGCCGCCGAGGCCGACGGCCGGCCCCCATCGATCGAGCTGACCACCTGGTTCTTTGCCACCTCGGCGGCCCTCGATCTGTTGCGTAGGGTCCAGGTGGAGCTGGCCACGGCCACCGCCACCGCCAGCCAGGCGAGCGCCGCGGCCGCCGACCGGCGGACGGCCACCGACGCCCTCGGCATTGTGGCGCTTGCGGTGATCCTGGGGGCTCTCGCTGGTCATGGCGGGATCCATGGCCCGTCCGCTGCGGCAGCTCGAGCGGGCGGCGCAAGAGGTCGCCGAGCGCCGCCTGCCTGGCATGATCGAGCGGCTGCAGCGCGGCGAGGTAGTCGACCCTGACGAGGAGGCGGCGCCGCTCTCGATGTGTTCCAGGGACGAGATCGGGCAGGTCGCGCGGGCCTTCAACGAGGCGCACCGTGTTGCCGCGCGGGTCGCCACCGAGCACGCGGCGTTGCGCAAGAGCATCGGCGACCTGTTCCACAACCCTGCTAGACGTAGCCAGGGACTGATCGACCGCTAGAAGCGACGGGTCATCTGGACGAGGGGGACGGGATGGCGTGGACTCGGGCGAGGCGGCGCTGGGCGTTGGCGCTCGCGCTCATGCCGGCCGCGCTCGCGGTCCTCCTCACCGTGGCCCGCCGGCATGAGCCCGCGCAGCTCGGCACCCCCGTGAACGTGCAACTCGAGGATTTCCGTGTCCGGCCCGCCGCGGCCGTTGTGCCCGCCGGCACCGTCCGCTTCCGCATCCTCAATCAAGGCCCGAGCACCCACGAGCTCAACGTCGTACGAACCGCCCGTGCCCCTGACAAGCTGCCGCTGCAGCGCGACGGACTGACGGTCAACGAAGACGCACCCGACCTCGACCACCTCGACGAGGCCGAGGGCCTCGACATCGGCGACCGCCGGACCCTGGTCCTACGCCTCGCGCCAGGCCGCTACGTCTTGTACTGCAACATGGAGGGCCACTACCTGGGTGGGATGCATGCCTCGTTCACCGTCGGCTGAGGTGGGAGCCGCGAGCGCGACCCCGCACACGGCAGGGGGCCGGTCCGGCATCGGCCGGTTGGTCCCACGGCTCCCGATCCTTGGCGACCTACGCTTGGATCGCCGGCTCGGCTGGGTCATCCCCGTGTTCATCGTCCTGGTGACCGCGATCGTGGGCTACAACGCGCGAACCACCGCGCATGAGCGCGGCTCGGCGCTGGTTGTCAACATTGCTGGGCGCCAGCGGACCCTCGTGGAGCGCTATACCAAGGACGTTCTGCTGGTGGTCGACGGCTTCCAGGCCGACCCTGACAAGAGCGGCGCGGCCTTGCACCAGACGGCCGATGCGCTGCTGGACGGCGGCAGCGTCCTCGCACCGCAGGGCAACGACTTGCGTGTCAAGATCCCGCCCGCCCGCGACTGGAAGGTCCGCCGCAAGCTCGACCAGGACCGTCGCCTCATCGACGAGTTGACCCGCACCGGCGACCGCCTCCTGGAGGGTGGCCGCGCCGACCCGGGCTACGCCGCCGGAGTGACCCGGCTGCGGGTGCTGAGCGCCCAGCTGTCGAGCGTCTCCAACGACGCCGTCGGGGAGATCACCAAGTACACCGAGGCATCCCTCAGCCGGCTGGTCCGGATCGAGATCGCCCTTGGGCTGCTCAGCGCGCTCGCCGCCCTCGCCATGGGGCTGCTGCTGCGGCGGGCCGGCGCTGAGCAGGCTGCCCAGTTCCGCTCGCTGGTGAACAACTCCTCGGATCTCATCACGGTGCTTGCGCCCGACGGCACGATCACCTATCAGAGCCCCTCGGTGCAGCGGATGCTCGGCCGGCGAGCTGCCGACCTCGTCGGCACCGCCCTGGGCGACCTCGTCCATCCCGACGACCAGCACCACGTCGTCGTCTCCCTCACCAAGCTGGTCGAGGCGCCGGGAGCGACCGCCAACTTTGGGTGCCGGCTGCAGCACGAAGACGGGTCATGGCGTGACGTGGAGAGCATCTGCACCAACCTCGCCGACGATCCCCGCGTCCACGGGCTGGTGCTGAACATCCGCGATGTCACCGAGCAGGCGGCGTTGCGCAAGAGCATCGGCGACCTGTTCCATAACCTTGCCAGACGTAGCCAGGGACTGGTCGACCGGCAGCTCGAGCTGATCGACGAGCTGGAGCGGGGCGAGGTCGACCCGGACCGGCTCCAAGAGCTGTTCCGGATGGACCATCTTGCCACTCGCATGCGGCGCAACGCGGAGAACCTGATCGTGCTCTCGGGCGTGGAGCAGCGCCGCCGCTGGAGCGAGCCGGTACCGCTGCGCGACGTGGTCGAGGCTGCGGTAGCCGAGGTCGAGGAATACTCCCGCGTGCAGGTTGCCGGTATCCATGACCTCACGCTGTCCGGCCAGGCCGCCAGCGACGTCGCCCATCTGCTCGCCGAGCTGGTCGAGAATGCCACCTCGTTCTCCCCGCCCACCACCAGGGTCGAAGTCTCCGGCGATCCGGTCGGCAACGGTTACGTGCTCGAGATCGAGGACCGCGGGATCGGGATGAGCGACGCCGAGTTGGTCGAGGCCAACAGGCGGCTGGCCGTGCCGTCGGCGGCCGACATCACCGTGTCGAGAATGATGGGCTTTCACGTGGTCGGCCGCCTCGCGGCCCGCCACGGCATCGCGGTGCAGCTCTGTCGTTCCTGGTGTGGCGGGGTCGCCGCGCTGGTGCTGCTGCCGGCGGTCCTGCTCGCCTCGGCTGGCGAACGCCCAGCAATGACACCGCCGGTGCCGGCGGGCGGCATGGTCTCGCCAGATCCGCTCCTGCTGGCTGAGATCACGGGGTCGGGTTGGCAGCAGCGCCCGTACCTGCCGCTACGCCGGCACGCAGCGCCGGCACCACACCGTGGCGGGGACACGGATGCTGCCGCTGAGGCAGGCGAGCCGGCCGAGTAGGCGCCGCGATCAGGATGGGTGGGCTCTGAATGGGCGGCAGCGGACCGCATGAGGGGGGGCGGACCTGGTCCCGCCTCTACCGCCGCCCCTACACGGTCACCGGTGGGCGCACCCGCCCGGCCCACGACGACCTCGAGCTGGAGACGCTGGTGCAGACGGTCACGGGCACCGGCGAGCAGCTCGCTCGGCTGGGCCGCGAGCAGCACTCCATCGCGGCGCTGTGCCGGGAGGTCATGTCGGTCGCGGAGATCTCCGCCCGGCTCGACCTGCCACTGGGCGTGACCCGCGTGATCGTCGGCGACATGGCCCTCCAGGGCGTGGTGCTGCTGCACCGGCCGCGGGCCACCGTCGCGGACGCTGACCTCGCGCTTGTGGAGCTTCTGGAGAAGGTGCTGCATGGCCTCAAGAACATCTCGTAGCGATCTGCGGCATGCGGTCGTGCTGCTGCTCGGCTGCGCACTGCTCGCCGCCGGTTGCACGGCCGGAGGCGGCCACGGCGGCCGTGCCCACTCTGGCGGGAGCCCTCAGCTCGTCGGCGCCGGGGCGACCTTTCCCGCCCCCCTGTACGCCAGGTGGCTGTCCGACCTTGGGCGTGGCGGCGGGGGTGGTGGGGTGAAGGTCGCCCACCAGGCGGTCGGATCCGGCGCCGGGGTGCGGCGCTTCATGCGTCACGAGGTCGACTTCGGCGCCTCCGATGTGGCCATGACCGACGACTAGCCCTACCCGCACCATCAGGCTCCTCAGGGAGCTGCACGCCGTCCAGCTCCGCCCCTACTGGGCCATGTCCGAGGTGCGCGACCTGGGCGACCGGCTGTACGCGCTGTAGCAGTCAGGACGATCGGTCAAGCAGTTGCCGCTGTCACAGCTCGTGACGCTCCCACACTTGGCGTCCTTGTGGCGTGCCGGCTGATGCAGACTCTGTCTCGTCGGGTCGAGAGGTCCGCAGGCACCACAGCACCACGCCTTCACCTCGGGGCCCCTAAGTGGTCGGCTCCGGAAGTCCGTCGGGGGTGGTCACGCTGCCTCCGGAATAGCAGGTGCGGTGGTTTGCTGCTGGTGCTGGTCGATCCTGGTGAGCAGGTCGTCGAGGTCGGCGGGGGTGAACTTCCACTGGAAGGAAGATGACCACGGCCTTGCCCTGCGGGCGCCCACCACAGCTAGCAAGACGCTCGGGACCATCCCCAGGAGGTCGTTGGCCATTGCCCCAGGGGTGACGCAGCACCCGGTCCTCAGCGGTGCGACGGCCCGGAACCCGGTTAGCCACGGGCTCCGGGCCTGCATCCAACAGCGCAGGAGAGGACACGAGAGTCTGATGCTTGGTCGGATGGTGAACCCGGTCGCCGCGCTGGTGGCCGAGATCGCGGTCATCGACGCTGAGCTTGGCGATGAGCTCCGCCGCACCATCCGCCGCATCGTGGTCTTGGTGCGGCTGCTGGAGCCGGTGCTGCGGCGCTTTGCCGAGCTGGAGCTGCGGCTGGAGCGCACCATCGCCCAGGTCGAGGAGGTGACCGGCCAGGAGGTCAGCGACGAGTTGCGCGACCGTGTGGCTGGTCGGCTTGGCATCCTCCGGGTCCGGCCTGCGCTGGAGCGCCTCGGCCGAGCCCATCCTGACGTGCTCGACGCGTCCAATGCTGACGTGCCGGCGTAGGTCAGTGCCGGGCGGGAGCCGGTGCCATCCAGGCGAGAGGGAGAGGGGGTGGTTGATGACGCCGTAGGAGGTGCCGTGCCGGCCGGGGAATGGAAGCCTCGACGGTATGAGTGGATAGACCGTGCACCCAACGCCTCCCATTCCTGGGAGGCGTTGTGGTCGTCAAGGGGTTTGAGCGGTTGGAGTCGGGGATCGCTGCGATTGTCAGTGAGGAAGTGGTCTCAGTACGGGACCGGAATCCCGACCTGTTCGGCGACCAGGAGGCGGAGCTCGACGGTGACCAGCATTGTGCCAATCGTGGAGGCGGCGATGCGGCGGTTGAACCGTTGCTCGACGATCTCAGTGGCCTGGCGGCGCAGGGATTCCTGGGTCTGGGTGGGAAGTGTGGCCAACGCGGCGTCGGTTCGGCGCTCCCAGGCCGCGATCGCGGCCTCCTGGGCCGCTGGCCGTTCGTGAGCGACTGTCGCCGCGCTCTGGGCGACCCGTCCCTGGCAGATCGCGGCGACGACCCACGCTGCCAGATCACGAGGCTTCGGGCGATGCCGATGCGCCGCTCGCAGCGCTCCAGCCACTCGCTCCTTGGGATAGCTGGCCACCAAGCGCTCGGCGACCTGCGGGTCGACGCCGAGGACGATCAGTCGATCCACAAGGCTGAGCCTGGCGGTGCCCTTGGTCGCTCGGCCCGGGCGGACCGCGGGCGGGCGCACGAACGGATCACCGTCGGACCCTGCGGGTTCTTGAAGTGAGTACCGAACGGGAGCCCGGCTGCTGGGCCGGGCGACAACACCGATCAATCCGCGTCGCTGGAGCAGCGTGAGATGGCGTGGGATGCGGTGTGCGGGGACCCCGATCCGCTCGGCGACTTCGCGCTGGCCGACAGTAGGAGCACGCGTCGTCGCGGCGAGCCTTCGCAGCATGACGTAGACGAGGCGGGTCTCGGGACCCAGCTGGCCGTCGTCCAGCACGCTGTTTGGAATGGCCGTGTGGCCGGCGGTGCCGCTCAGATCAGGAAAGTAGATGGCGTGGTGGGTGTCTCCACCCGAACCTGGCTGCTCTGCGCCTGGCATTCCTGGCATGCGGATTCGGTCCTTCGGCTCGCTGTGGTGGCAGATACCGCCACGACGCAAGGTCCGAGGGCGTGCTTGCGCCGAACTCACTGACGACCGCAGCAGTGAGCTGAGCGGGGGACTTGGGCACCGGCGGCATCGCCGCGCTGTGACCGGCAGTGAGCGGGCGCGTGTTCCGTAGGTCCCGCGATGAAGGACCCAGGCAGCTCAAGTGCTCATGGCAGCCACTCGGGTGAGACCCTCGCCGAGGGCGGCGACGCCTGCTGTCCGCAGTGTGGTCGCCCGTTGCGGCCGGTCAGGAGCAGCTTGATCCCCGACCCCGTTGAGCATCCGACCGTCCCGGTCTGGCCGGTGGTCGGCATGGTGTTCGGCAAGAAGCGGTCGGCGATCCTGGAGCTGGCGCGGCAGGGCAGGCTGCCGGTGCGGGTGCTCAGGATCGGCGGGAGCTACCGGGTGGCCACGGCCGAGCTGCTCCGCGTGCTCGGGCAGGATCGGTGACCGTATGCGCCTGGGAGTTATCCACATTCTCCTCCCGACCGCCCACGACTCCTTGCGGAGAAGGTAGGTTCCTGCCGTGGAGGCCCGCTGAGCAGCTGCGGGCCATCGATCGGCAGAGCGCGACAGGCGCGTCGAGATCGATCGCTCATCTGGCGTTGAGGCGACGCAGTCCTGCGTCGTCTCCGCCGACCCTCAGCGCGAATCGCCCCGGGAACTCGGGGTACGCGGTCGTGTGCGCCGGCCTCCATCATTGGCTGCAGGTGAAGGAGGTCAAGGTGAGCAGGCAGGGCCACATCGCCAAGAAGTGCGTGCGCCGTTGCGCCACGGCGGGCCGCAAGTGCTCGAGTCGCTGCACTCGCTATTACTACGTGCTGGATGCGACGCCCGGTCCGGATGGCAGGCGCAAGCAGATCTGGTCCAAGGGCCACACCACCCGGAAGGCCGCGGAGGTCGGACTGCGCGAGGAGCTGACCCGCCGGGACCAGGGAATCATGCTGAGCACCGAGAAGCTGACAGTGCGCGAGTTCATGGACCGCTGGCTGGACCACATGGTCATGCTCGGTCGCGATGAGCGGACCCTGGAGCGCTACCGGGAGCTGCTCGAACTCCACGCGGTGCCAAACATCGGTGACCTGCAGCTCAAGGCGCTGGAGCCGAGGCACCTCTCCGACCTGTACGCCAAGCTGCGGCGCCAGGGCCGCCGTGACGGCAAGCCCGGCGGACTGCATCCACGCACTGTCGGACACGTGCGCCGTGCGCTGCACCACATGCTGAAGCAAGCCATGCGCTGGAACTACATCGGCCGCAACCCCGCCACCGATGTCGAGCTACCGAGCATCCCGACTTCGGAGATGGTGACGCTCTCCCGCGAGCAGGCGGCGACACTGCTGAAGGCAGCCACGGCGCGCCCGCTCATGCGCAACCTCGTGATGCTCGGGGTGGCGACCGGCGCGCGGCTGGGCGAACTGCTCGCGCTGTGCTGGACCGACATCGACCTCCAAGCAGGCACCGTGCGGATCGGCTGGTCGCGGCGGATCGTGAACGGCCGCATGCAGGTGAAGGGGCCCAAGACGGAGGCCGGCTACCGCACGGTGATCCTCGGCCCCACGACCGTCGCAGCACTCAAGCAGCTGCATGCAGAGCAGGCCGAGCGGCGACTCGCCCTCGGCGCTGACTACCACCCGGACGCCGAACGGCGACTCGCCCGCGGCCCTGGCTACGACCAGAACGAATATCTGGTCATCTGCAAGGCGGACGGGCGTCCCTACCGGCCGGACGCGACCTCGACGCAGTTCCGCAAGTTCGTCGACGACAACGGCCTGCCGAAGACCGTGCACGTGCACACGCTCAGGCACAGCGCGGCGAGCTTCCTGGCCGCCGCCAGCGTGCCCGCCTCAGACATCGCCGCCCAGCTCGGCCACAAGGACGGCGGCGCGCTCGCGCTCAAGGTCTACGTGCACCCGATGGCCGAGGGCCTCGCCCGCGCCGGCGCGCACCTGGATCAGGTCGTCGGAGCATAGCCAGCACCGCGCTTTGTCTGGATGTTAGAACTTTCGTTAGAACTCGCCGGCTCGGCGCCTCATAGCCCGGGCCGGCGAGACGCGTTTCCGCTGGTAGATGGCGGCAAGGATGGGATTCGAACCCATGGAAGCCTTGCGACTTCAACGGTGTCGAGGTCATACGGCCATCCCACTGGTCCGCCGCAGTACGCCGTCATCCGACCTGACCTGCACAGTTGATGGTCCGACCGATGGCAGGTCCACCGCTATCGGTGAGCGTCCAGGGCGGTTCGTTAGAACCAATGTTGGAAGCATCGATGGGAATAGGTAATCGTCAGATAATTCTCAGTCGCTGTCTTCAGACCTCGAGGCGAAGAGGCTCCGCAGGTCTCCGAACGAGGGAATTACCACATTCGCTCCTACCGCCTTGAGTTCTTGCGCCGAGAGTTCGCCCGTTGTCACACCCACCGTCGGCAACCCGGCCCGCCGTCCGGCTTCGATGTCGCCGATGCTGTCGCCCACGAGCAACGCCGGCCCGCCGTGGACCTTTTTTAGGGCGTGGTGGATCAGGCTGGGATCTGGCTTCAGCCTGGCCATGTCGACACCCTCATCCTTCCTACCGAGCACGACGGACACAAGATGCTCGACCTGGTTGACTTTCAGGGCGAGCTCCACAGCTCTAGTGGCGTTCGTCGATACGATCGCCACCGGAATCCGCAGGTCGTTGAGCCATTCCAGCATCGAGCGCACACCCTGCAGCAGACGTGATTCCTGCGCCGCCCGATACTCGTGCTCTCCGAGAAGATCCGTGGCGCCTTGATGGATAACGTCCGTATCACTCCAATTACGTTGGATCATCCAGTTGTATACATCGATCCAGAGCGTATAGGCATTCGCGGCGCGCAATTTATGAACCGGGACGCGCCGGGACGCATAGAGGTCGGCGAGGTCTCCCCGAACGACCTCCATCGCCTGGGGGCCGAAGAGCAACGCCAGCGTGCGGTCGAAATCCGTGAGCACTGCCCGGACCGAGGCGAGCTCCAGAACGGTCCGCAAGTAGCGCCTCCTCGCGTGCGCCAACGACGCCGGCTGAGTGTCGGTGTCCCGGTGAGATGTGGGCTCAGCGCCAGCCGCCGGCTGGCGCCAATAGGCACCAACACTACTGGAAGCGCCACGGTTTCGAGGATGCAGGCGCGGTCCCGCACCCTTGCCGAGGTGCATCTCCAGGCAGTTCAGCCGCACATCGCGAGCAAGCTGGAGATGACGATTCGGGTCCATCCGCGAACATGGACAACTTGGCACCGAGGGAGGGCCGGTGGGCTTGATTCACGTCAATGTGAGTCGCCGCGAGGACAGGCCGGATGATTATCATGTCGGCTCGGAGGTGAGAGTTCCTCGTGGACGGGACGGCTCGATGGCGAGAGCTGGGACAGCAGCTTCGGGTGGACTGTGTGCGCGCATGCATGGCGACCGGCTCCGGTCACTTGGCCTCATCCCTGTCGGCCGCTGACCTGATGGCTGTGCTCCTGGACAGGTATCTCCGCTACGACTTTGATGCTCCCAGGCACCCCGGCAACGATCATCTCGTGTTCTCCAAGGGCCATGCAGCGCCGCTGCTGTACGCCATGTACAAGGCCGCCGGAGCGATCACGGATGAGGAACTCGGTAGCCTCCGCCAGTTCGACAGCCGCCTCGAAGGACACCCCGCCCCACATCTGCCCTGGGTCGACGCCGCGACGGGATCGCTCGGCCAGGGGCTGCCGATCGCAGTCGGCATGGCGCTCGGCATCAAGCGGCTCGACCCACGTACCCCTCGGGTCTGGGTCCTCTGCGGCGACGGTGAGATGGCCGAGGGATCGATGTGGGAAGCATTCGAGCACGCGGCATTCGCGCGGCTTGGCAACCTAACCGCAATCATCGATGTGAACCGCTTCGGGCAGCGAGAAACGATGTACGGATGGGACACCAGGGCGTTCGTCCGCCGCGCAGAGGCGTTCGGCTGGCACGCGATCGAGGTCGACGGGCATGATCTTGCCGGAATCGATCGGGCATACAGGAGGGCGGTCGCCGCGAAGGTCCGGCCAACCGTGATCGTCGCACGCACGGTGAAGGGCAGGGGCGTGAGCACCGTCGAGAATCGGATAGATGCCCACAGCACGCCGTTGGCCAATCCAGAGGCGGCGATCGAGGAGCTCGGCGGTCGGCGAGACGTGAGGGTCGACGTGCGCAGACCCGATGGCGATCCGACGCCCCGCCGGTTCAAGCTGGGCGACGTACGGCTACCCCAGTACAAGGAGGGCAGCCTCGTCTCGCCGCGCTTGGCATACGGCGAAGCGCTTACCGCCCTTGGCGCCGCCCGGGAAGATGTCGTCGTCATCGACGCTGACATGAGCACCTCCACCTTCACGGATCTGTTCGCAAAGGAGCATCCCGCCCGCTTCTTCCAGGCATTTATCGCCGAGCAGAAGATGGTCGCCATCGCGGTCGGGCTTCAGGCGCTCGGCTACGCCCCGTTTGCGTCGACTTTCGCAGCGTTCCTTTCACGAGCCTACGACTTTGTGCGGATGG
>WNGA01011504.1_pt1 | contig 12186 bp, 12 predicted proteins | sample 5400061 | NCBI WGS metagenome assembly WNGA01 (sample SAMN13153366, study PRJNA577476) | soil metagenome | isolation source: 100 cm soil or saprolite under grassland replicate 2 | place: USA:California | collected 2016-06-15
CCCCCGGCCACGACGCCTACTGGCATTACCGGGAGGCGTTCTTCGCCTTGATCGTGCCCGAGCCGGGCCGGAGGACCCTGGAGGTGGGCTGCGGCGAGGGCAGGGTCGCCCGCGACCTCGCGCACCGCGGGCACCGGGTGGTCGCCGTCGACGCGTCGGCGACCCTGGTCGGCCATGCGGCCGACGCCGACCGTGACGGCGACTACCTGGTCGCCGACGCCGCCGCGCTGCCGTTCCGGGACGGGAGCTTCGGCGCGGTCGTCGCCTACAACTCGCTGATGGACGTGGACGACATGCCGGCCACGGTGGCCGAGGGCGCCCGCGTGCTGGAGCCCGGCGGTCGCCTCTGCGTCTGCGTCACCCACCCGATGGCCGACGCCGGCCGCTTCGACGGCAAGCAGCCCGACGCGCCGTTCACGATCCCGGGCGCCTACCTCGGCCGCCACCGATTCGAGGAGGTCTTCGAGCGCGATGGCCTGGAGATCACCTTCGCCGGCTGGCGCTACGCCCTGGAGGAGTACGCCGCCGCCCTGGAGGCCGCCGGCCTGCTGGTCGAACGCCTCCGCGAGCCAGCCGCCCCTCCCGCCGCCGTCGCCCACCGCCCGAGCGACCGGCGCTGGCAGCGCCTGCCGGCGTTCCTCCACCTCCGCGCCGTCAAGCCGTAGCGCTGGGCCACCTGAGCCTGGTGCCATATCCTCGCGGAGGTCGTCACTCCGGCGCCCGACGGGCCCTGACCCCACCGCCGAGCCCTCGGGCGGCCCATTGCCTATGCTGGCTGCCGACCGCGAGCCGACAGCGAGGTGACGGCGTGAGCTTCGAAGAGCTGGACTTCGAGACCAGGGCGGTGCACGTCGGGTCCGAGCCCGACCCGGCACCGGCAACCCGACCCGGACCGGGCTGGAGGCCTGCCTGGCGTCGCTGGAGGGCGTCGCCCCCGCCGGGCCGGGTGGCGCGCTCTGCTTCGCCTCGGGCATGGCCGCCACCGCCACCGTGCTGCAGACGCTCGCCCCCGGCGACCACATGGTGCTCTCGGCCGACGTGTACGGCGGCACCCACCGGGTCGTGGCCCGGCTCTTCGCCGGCTGGGGGCTGCAGCTCAGCGTGGTCGACATGACCAACCTGGACGCCCTCAAGCAGGCCATGCGGGCCGAGACCAGGCTGGTCTGGGTCGAGACGCCGACCAACCCGCTGCTCAGCGTCGTCGACATCGCCGGCGCCGCCGAGCTGGCCCGCGCCACCGGCGCCCTGTGCGCGGTCGACAACACCTTCGCCACGCCGTTCCTGCAGCGTCCCCTCGACCTCGGCGCCGACGTGGTCGTCCACTCGGCCACCAAGTACCTCAGCGGCCACTCCGACGTGATCGGCGGCGCCCTCGTCACCCGGCTGCCGGAGCTGTTCGAGCGGGCCAGGTTCCTGCAGAACGCGGTCGGGGCGGTGCCAGGGCCGCTGGACTGCTGGCTCACCCTGCGCGGCATCAAGACGCTCGCTCTCCGCATGCGCGCGCACTGCCACAACGCCATGCGGGTGGCGGCGTTCCTGGCCGGCCGGCCGGAGGTCGCCGAGGTCCGCTACCCGGGCCTGCCGTCGGACCCGGGCCACGAGCTGGCCGCCCGCCAGATGACCGCCTTCGGCGGCATGGTCTCGTTCCGCCCGCTGGGCGGCGTCGACGCGGCCAAGCGGCTGGTGGCGGCGACCAGGGTGTTCACCCTGGCCGAGAGCCTCGGCGGCGTCGAGAGCCTGATCGAGCTGCCCGGCGAGATGACCCACGCCAGCGTCGTCGGCACCGACGCCGAGGTCCCCGCCGACCTGGTCCGCCTGTCGGTCGGGATCGAGCACCCCGACGACCTGGTCGCCGACCTCGCCCAGGCCCTGGACGGCCTGCCCGCCAGGCCGTGACCGGCGGCTCGCGGCGCGACCCGGCCCCGCGCGCCACGCCGGAGGCCGGGGTGACCGTCCGTCGCGCCCGCGAGGAGGACCTGGACGCGCTGGTCGACCTGATGGTCGCCGTCGCCGAGGAGGGCCGCTGGATCGCCACCGAGGCGCCGGTCGACCGCGAGCGGCGCCGCCGGCGGTTCGCCGAGGACCTCGAGCGTGATGACACCGTCCTGCTCGTGGCCGACGTCGGCGGGCAGCTCGTCGGGCAACTCGGGCTCGTCCTGGCCCGCTACGGCGTGGCCGACCTCGGCATGCTGGTCGCCGACGGCTGGCGCCAGCGCGGTATCGGCAGCGCCCTGCTGCGGGCGGGCATCGACTGGGCCAGGCAGGCGGGAGCCCACAAGATCGCCCTGCAGGTCTGGCCCCACAACCGCGCCGCCATCGCCCTCTACGAACGGTTCGGCTTCCAGCACGAGGGGCGGCTGCGGCGCCACTACCGTCGCCGCTCCGGCGAGCTGTGGGACGCGATCGTGATGGGTCTGCCCTTGGATTGATGCAGCGAGTATCGTAAGCGCCCCATGCAGCCGAAGCCGCCGACCAAGCCGACCCTGGACGGGCTCGAGCGCAAGTGGGCCGAGCGCTGGGCCCGCAGCGGCGTGTACCGGTTCGACCGCTCCAAGTCACGGGTCGAGGTGTTCTCGATCGACACCCCGCCGCCGACCGTCAGCGGCTCGCTGCACCTCGGGCACGCCTTCTCCTACACCCAGACCGACGTGATCGCCCGCTTCCAGCGGATGCGCGGCCGCGCGGTCTTCTACCCGATGGGCTGGGACGACAACGGCCTGCCGACCGAGCGGCGGGTGCAGCGCCACTTCGGGGTCCGCTGCGACCCGTCGTTGCCGTACAAGCCCGCGTTCGAGCCGCCGGAATGGCCGAGCAAGCAGCCGATCGCCGTCTCGCGGCCCAACTTCGTCGAGCTCTGCAGCCAGCTCACCATGCAGGACGAGCAGGCCTTCGAGGCGCTGTTCCGGCGTCTCGGCCTGTCGGTGGACTGGTCGCTGACCTACGCGACCATCGGGGAGCAGGCCCGCAGGGCGTCCCAGCGGGCCTTCCTGCGGCTGCTCGCCAAGGGCTTGGCCTACCAGGCGGAGGCGCCGACCTTGTGGGAGGTCGACTTCCACACGGCGGTGGCGCAGGCCGAGCTGGAGGACCGGAAGGTCGAGGGGATGACCTACCGGGTCCGGTTCACGGGCGACGACGGCGCCGCCGTCGAGGTCGACACCACCCGGCCGGAGCTGCTGCCGGCCTGCGTCGCCCTGGTCGCCCACCCCGACGACGACCGCTTCCAGGCGCTGGTGGGCCGGTCGATGCGCAGTCCCCTGTTCGGGGCCAGGGTGCCGCTGCTCACTCACCGGCTGGCCGACCCGGGCAAGGGCACCGGCGTCGCCATGCTCTGCACCTTCGGCGACCCGACCGACCTGGTCTGGTGGCGGGAGCTGGGCCTTGGGATGCGCCCCGTGCTCGACCGCGACGGGACCATCCGGACGGTCCGCTGGGGCACGGAGGGGTTCGACGCCGAGGACCCGATGGCGGCCCAGCGGGCCCACGACGAGCTGGCCGGCCTGCCGGTCGCGAAGGCCAGGGAGCGGGTCGCCGCGATGCTCCGGCGGGCCGGCGCCCTCACGGCCCCACCGGCCCGGGTCACCCAGACGGTCAAGTTCTACGAGCACGGCAGCCAGCCGGTCGAGATCCTCACCAGCCGCCAGTGGTTCGTCCGCACCCTGAGCCTGAAGGCGGCGCTGCTGGCCAGGGGCGCCGAGCTGTCCTGGCACCCGGCCTTCATGCGGTCCCGCTTCCAGACGTGGGTGAACGGGCTCGCCTCCGACTGGTGCATCAGCCGGCAGCGCTTCTTCGGCGTGCCGTTCCCGCTCTGGTTCCCGGTCGGGCCCGACGGCGCCGTCGACCACGACCACCCCCTGGTGCCCGAGGAGCCCCGGCTGCCGATCGACCCGTCCACCGACGTCCCCGCCGGCTACACCGCCGACCAGCGGGGACAGCCGGGCGGCTTCGTCGGCGCGCCCGACGTGATGGACACCTGGGCGACCTCGGCCCTGACCCCCGAGATCGCCGGCGGCTGGGAGGACGACCCCGACCTGTTCGCCCGCGTCTTCCCGATGGACCTGCGGCCCCAGGGCCACGACATCATCCGCACCTGGCTGTTCTACTCGGTCGCCCGCGCCCACGTGGAGCACGACACCCTGCCCTGGGCGCACGCGATGATCTCCGGCTGGGTGGTCGACCCCAACCGTCGCAAGATGGCCAAGTCGCGGGGGAACGTGCTGACCCCCGACGACGCGCTGGAGCGATTCGGCGCCGACGCCCTGCGCTGGTGGGCGGCGGGCAAGCGGGCCGGCGCCGACACCGCCTTCGACGAGGGCCAGCTCCGGGTCGGCCGCCGCCTCGCGACCAAGCTGCTGCACGCCTCGCGGTTCGTGCTGGCCATCCGCGGGGACCCGGCCGCCGAGATCGGCGAGCCGCTGGACCGTGCCATGCTGGCGGCGCTCGCCGCGGTGGTCGACGAGGCGACGCTCGCCTTCGAGGCCTACGAGCCGGCCCGCGCCCTGGAGGCCACCGAGGCGTTCTTCTGGACCTTCTGCGACGACTACCTGGAGCTGGTCAAGGGACGGGCCTACGGGGAGGCCGGCCCGGCCGGCCAGGCGTCGGCCGTCGGGGCGCTGCGGCTGGCCTTGCGGACGCTGCTGCCGCTGTTCGCCCCGGTGCTGCCGTTCGTCACCGAGGAGGTCTGGTCCTGGTGGCGCCCGGGCTCGGTCCACCGCGCCCCCTGGCCGGAGGGCGGGCGGCTGCGCGCCGCCACCGGCGTCGAGCGCCCGAACCCACTCGCCCTCGACGTCGCCGCGGGCGTGCTCGCCGAGGTCCGCCGCGCAAAGACCCTGGCCAAGCGGTCGCTGCGGACCGAGGTGGCCACGGTCGCGGTCGGCGACCTCCCGGAGCGGCTGGCCGTGCTGGCCGAGGTCGCCGACGACCTCCGCCGCGCCGGCCGCATCGCCGACCTCTCCATCGGCCCGCCCGCCGAGGTCGCCACCGTCCGGGTCGACCTGGCCGACGCCTAGCGAGGCCGCGACGCTACCCCTCGTCCCTCGGGGGCGGCAGGCGGCGGCGCAGGGACTTGGTGGTGGCGCGGCGGCGCTTGGCCTCCAGGCGGCGGGCCTCGGCGGCCCTGGTGGGCCTTGTCGGGCGGCGCGCCTTCGGGGCGGCGAGGGCGTCGGCGAGCAGGTCGGCGAGGCGCTCGGTGGCGGCCCGGCGGTTGGCGAGCTGGCTGCGCTGCGCCTGGGCGACCACCCGCAGGGTGCCGCTGGAGTCCACCCGCCGCGCGAGCCGGCGCAGGGCACGGGCCTTGGCGTCGGGCGGCAGCGACGGCGACCCGGCCAGGTCGAAGCGGAGCTCGACCCGGGAGTCGGTGGTGTTGACGCCCTGCCCGCCCGGCCCGGAGGCGCGGCTTGCCCGGAACTCCAGCTCGGACACTGGGATCGCCACCTCGGGCGTGACCCGGATCACCTCGGCCACGGGCTCACCCGCGATGCCGCGCCCACGCCGGCCCCGGCTCCGACAGGTTGCGGGCGGTGTTGACGAGCGCCACGTGCGAGAACGCCTGCGGGAAGTTGCCGAGCTGGCGGCCGTCGTGGGGGTCGTACTGCTCGGCGAGCAACCCGACGTCGTTGCGGAGCGCCAGCAGCCGCTCGAAGATCGCGGCGGCCTCGTCGCGCCGGCCCATCATCGCGAGGTTGTCTGCCAGCCAGAACGTGCAGGCCAGGAACGTCCCCTCGCCGGGTGGCAGGCCGTCGACCTTCTCCGAGCCCTCCGGCGGGTAGCGGTGGACCAGCCCGTCGACCATGAGCTCGCGCTGGATCGCCGCCACCGTCGCCTTGACGCGTGGGTCGCTGGCGGGCAGGAATCCCACCAGCGGGATCATCAGCAGGCTGGCGTCGAGCTGCCTGCCGCCGTAGTACTGCACGAAGGTGTCGCGCTCGGCGTCGAAGCCGTCGCGGCAGACCTCCTCGTGGATCTCGCGCCGCAGCGCCCGCCAGCGCTCCACCGGTCCTTCCAGGCCGGCCAGCTCCACCGCCTTGACGGCCCGGTCCAGCGCCACCCAGGCCATCACCTTGGAGTGGGTGAACTGCCGTCTCGGCCCACGGATCTCCCAGATGCCCTCGTCCGGGTCCCGCCAGTGGTCCTCGAGGAACTCCAGGAGCGCCCGCTGCAGGTCCCAGGCCGCGTCGTCGGATTCCAGGCCGATCTGGCGCCCGAGGTGGAGGGTGTCCATCACCTCGCCGTAGACGTCGAGCTGGAACTGGTCGACGGCCGCGTTGCCGACGCGGACCGGGCGGGCACCCTGGTAGCCGGCCAGCCACGGTAGCTCCTGCTCGCTGATGCGCCGCTCGCCCGCCACCCCGTACAGGATCTGCATCTGCTTGGGCTGGCCGGCGACCGCCCGCAGCAGCCACTCGCGCCACGCCTTGGCCTCGTCGGCCAGCCCGGCGAGCATCAGCGCGTACAGGGTGAAGGTGGAGTCGCGCAGCCAGCAGTACCGGTAGTCCCAGTTGCGCACCCCGCCGAGCGCCTCGGGCAGCGAGGTGGTCGGCGCGGCCACGATGCCGCCGGTCGGCGCGTAGGTCAGCGCCTTGAGGGTGAGCAGGGAGCGGATCACCGCGTCCTGCCAGCCGCCCTCGTAGGCGATCCGGCTCGCCCACTCGCCCCACCAGGCCTCGCTGTCGTCTACCGCCTGGACCGGGTCGATCCGCCGCGGAGCCCGCTGGTGGGAGGCGTGCCAGGTGAGCATGAACGGCACCCGCTCGCCCTCGGCGATGGTGAACTCGGCCACCGTGGTCAGGTTCTCGCCGTGCACCGGGACCGGGGTCCGCAGCCACACCGAGTCCGGCCCGGCGATCGCGTGCAGCGCCCCTTCCATCTGCCGCACCCACGGCACGATCGAGCCGTAGTCGAAGCGGATGATCAGCTCCATCCGCATCGGCACGCGGCCGCGCACCCCCTCGACCACCCTGGCCACGTCCGGGTCCTGCTGGCGGGGCGGCATGCAGTCCACCACCCGGACCACGCCGTCGTCGGTGCGGTGCTCGGTCTCCAGCACCAGCGTGTCCCCCTGGTAGCGGCGCCGCACCTCGCGGACCGGCCCGGCGGGCGCGAGCAGCCAGCGGCCGTTGCCCTCGTCGCCGAGCAGCGCGGCGAAGCAGGCGGGCGAGTCGAAGCGGGGCAGGCAGAGCCAGTCGATCGACCCCTCGCGGCTCACCAGGCCCGCGGTGTGGGTGTCGCCGATCAGCGCGTAGTCCTCGATGGGTGCCGGCATGCAACGAAGCTACACGCTTCGCTAGAACGGCGGTCATGTATCCGGCGTCGCATGCAGCGCCGAACCATCCGTGCAGCCCTGGAGCTTGCGCGCCGCCCACGGCGGCCACGGTATCCCCTCAAGAGGGGATACTTGACCGGCGTTCTTTGAGCTGGGCTGGCGCGGCCGGCCGGAGAGGATGGCGGCGAGCACGGCGACGCCCTCCGGCCCGCTCGCGTCGAGGCAGCGGCGCAGGGACCGGCGTGCCAGCGCCAGCCCGAGCGACCGGAGCAGCCAGGACGAACGGCCGGCCGCCATGCGATCCCCCTTGCGTGGACTCGGCGTCGTTCTACCGGTTCCGGCTGGCGGGAGGGTGAACCGACGGCGCCGCGGAGGGGAACGCTCTACGCCACCTGCTGGTCGAGCAGGTCGGCGAGGTCGTCGGGCCGGGAGGCCATCGGCCAGTGGCCGGTCCGAAGCTCCAGCAACTGCCACTCCGGGCCGGCGAGCGCGGCGAACCACGGGTGCCCGCCGGCGATCAGCTCGCGGACCTGTTCGAGGGGGAAGCTCGAGGAGACGAGCACCTTCGGCAGCGGCTCCGCCGTCGCGTTCCGCAGCCGCAGCGGCTGGGTGTAGGTGCCGAACGGGTGGTCGGTGGCGTGGCCGCGCAGCCACCTGCGGTCGGCGTCGCCGAGGCCCTCGAGGCTTGCCCCGTTGACCTGCTCGAGCTCCTCCCAGGACGGCATCGCCAGCCGCCAGCCGTCGCCGGTCTCGGCCACCTGCCGCTCGTCCCGCTCCTTGGCCTTCGGGTCCTCCATGTCCAGGTAGGCGACGCCGTCCGGCACCGGGCCGCTCTCCAGGTACACGACCTTGGCGATCTGTTCGGGGATGCGGTCGGCGACGCCGGTCACCACGATGCCGGCGTAGCTGTGCCCGATGAGCACCACGTCGTCGAGGCCCTCGTCGCGGACGAGGTCCACCACGTCGGCGACGTGGGTGTCGAGGTCGACCTCGGGACCGCCGAGCCGGGCGCGCTCGCCGAGGCCGGTGAGGGTGACGGGGTGGACGTCGTGCCCGCGCTGCCGGAGCCGGCGGGCGGTGGGCTCCCAGACCCAGCCGCCGAGCCAGGCGCCGGGCACGAGAACGAAGGTGGCCATGTCAGTTGTCCCTTCAGCCGGTCAGGCGCTCGCCACGAAGGACCTGGCGGGCGACCTCGTCCAGTGGCATTCGGGCCGAGCGGGCATGGGTGCGCAGCAACTCGAAGGCGGCCTTCTCGTCCAGCTTGCGGCGCTCCATCACCACCCCCTTGGCCTGCTCGATGAGGACCCGGTGGTCGAGGGCGTGCTGGAGCTGGGTCGCCGCCCGTCCCTCGACATGGGCCCGCACCGCGGCGCGGAGCAGCGAGGCGACCACCCTGGTGTACGCCCGGATCGCTTCGAGGTCGTCCTCGCCGAACTCGTGCGGCTTGGTGGCGTACACGTTGAGGGTTCCGACCGGCCCCTCGCGCAGGTCGATGGGCACGCCGAGAACCGCCCGGATGCCGTGGCCGGCGGCCAGCGGCCCGATCGACGGCCAGCGTGGGTCGGCCGCCATGTCGGCGGCGACCACCGGCCGGTCGTCGAGGAACGCGTCGATGCACGGGCCCTCCCCGGTGTGCTCGTGCAGGGCCTCCAGCATCCGTCCCGGCTCGTCGGACGCCGCCACGTAGCGGAGCACGCCGCCCTGGCTGAGCAGCATGATCCCGGCACCGTCGACCGAGAACAGGTCGTCGGTCTCCTTGACGGCCAGCTCGAGGGCGTCGTCCAGGCCCGCGTCGACGGGGTCGACACCCTCCAGCCTGGCCACGCTCTCGGCGAGTGCGTCGGGGTCGATGGGCACGGTCGGCGAGTCTGCCTACGCCTCGACGAGCTGGCGGCGCAGGCGCTCGATCGCACGCCGCAGCAGCCGGGAGACGTGCATCTGGGACATGTGCATGCGGGCGGCGATCTCGTCCTGGGTGAGCTCCTCGACGTAGCGGAGCAGGATGATCCTCCGCTCCCGCTCGGGCAGCCGGCGGAGCAGGTCGGGCAGGACCAGCAGGTCCTCCAGCTCCTCGTGATGGCGCTTGTCGACCACGAAGTCGCCGAGCACGGCGTCGCCGGCCTCCCCGGCGGGCTGGTCGAGGGACGGCGCCGAGCGTGTCTGGGCGACCTCGATCGCCTCCACGACCTGCTCCTCACCGACGCCGAGGTGCTCGGCGAGCTCCTGCACGGTCGGGGAGTGCCCGAGCTGCTGGGGCAGCTCGTCGATAGCCCGGCACAGCCGCAGGGCGAGGTCCTTGGTGCCACGCGGTACCCGCAGGCGCCAGCTCGCGTCGCGCAGGTGACGCTTGAGCTCGCCGACCACGGTGGCGACGGCGTAGGGGATGAACGGGTTGGAGCGCTCCGGCTCGTAGCGGTCGACCGCCTTGATCAGGCCGAGCCGGGCGACCTGACGGAGGTCTTCCAGCGGGACGGCCCGGTTGCCCCGGTAGCGTTCGGCCAGCCGGTCGGCCAGGCCGAGGTACGCCAGGATGATGCGTTCGCGCAGGGCCGGGTCGCGGTCCCTGGCGTAGTCACGAAACCACTGCTCGACGCGTTGGACGGCGGCCTCGTCCTCTGGACGGACCTCCAGCGCCATCGCCGCGGACGACATGACGGACCTCCTACAAGGTGCAGTTAGCCCGCGGGGACACGGCGGGGACCGGCCTGTTCTGCTTGCTCGGGAATGGTCTCCCGCCAACGGGGACGTAAACCCGATGCCAGAGCGTTCGTGGCGTTTGGCCGGTTCAGGTTGCCGACCACCAGGTCCAGCGGCGCGGGGTCACCGCCACCACCGGGCCCGGCGGCCGCTCGGTCCGATAGACCGGGTAGCGGCCGGCGAGCGCGTCCAGGGCGGCCGCGGCCGGCTCGCCCTCCAGGATCGCGGCCGTCCCCTGCAGCTCCACCCACCACAGCTCGGCCCAGTCGTCGGCGTAGTGGTCGGCGAGCAGGGCGACCCGGGCGTCCGCCGCCAGGTCGTCGAGGCGGCGTAGCCGGGGGTGGCGTTTCGGCTTGACGCGGTCGACCGCCCACACCGCCGTGCCCCGGTGCCAGGCGAACGTGACCGGCACCAGCCGCGGCCCGTCCGCGGTGGTGGTGGCCAGTCGGGCCACCCTGGCGCCGGCGAAGCGGGCCAGGACCTCGGGCGGCGGCCCCTCGGGCCCGGCGCGGCCGCTCGGCACCGCAGCCGCCTACCCGGAGGCCGTTCCCGCCCGGGGCGGGGCGGCCGTGGTGAAGCGGGCCGGGTCGAAGCGGGCGGCGGCCGGGTCGGGACGGCCGCCGACCAGGTGATCGGCGAGCATCCGGGCGGTCGCCGGTGCCGCCAGCACGCCGATCGGGCCGTGCCCGGCCGCGACCCAGAGGCCGGCCAGGCCGGGCACCGGCCCGACCAGCGGGCGGCCGTCCGGGGTCACCGGGCGCACGCCCGACCAGGTGGCGACCACCGGGACGCCGGCCAGTCCCGGGACGAAGCGGAGCGCCCGCCTGGCCAGCCCCCGCGCCGTCTCGGGGTGCTCGGCGTCCTCGCGTAGCGAGGCGGCCAGGCTCCCGCCCACCACGGCGTGCCCGCCGGCTCCCTGCTGCAACGCGAAGGCGCTCCACGGCTCCGTGTCGCCCGTCGCGCCGGCCAGCTCCTCGACGGTGGGGGCACGGCCGGGGAAGGTCGAGTCCCGGGGAGCGGCCCAGCCGGCGTCCATCAGGGTGTGGCCGACGGTCCACGGCAGCGGGGCGGTCTGCAGCAGCCAGCCGCGAGCGCCGCCGACCGGCAGGTCGATCCCGGCCCTGGCGGCGAGCGGCCGGGTCCAGGGCCCGGTGGCCAGCACCACCCCGCCCGCCGCGAGCGGGCCGCCGTCGACCACCACCCCGGTGACCCGGTCGCCCTCGACCAGCAGCCGGTGGGCCTGGTCGTGGGTGCGGAAGACCGCGCCGGCGCGACGGGCCGCCGCGGCGAACGCCAGCGTCGCCGCGGTCGGGTCGACCTCCCAGCCCTCGTCCTGGCGGAAGCCGCCGGCCAGGTCCGGGGCGAGGCATGGCTCCAGCTTCGCCAGCATCGCGGGGTCGAGCGGCTCGACGGGGTGGCCGAACCCCGCCAGCGCCTCGGCGAGGCGATCGGCCTCGGCCAGGCCCGCCTCGTCACCGGCCACCAGCAGCAGCGCGGTCGGGCGCAGGTCGAAGGGGATCCCGCCGCCCTCCTCGGCGAGCCGCCGGTACCCGGCCACGCCCTCGCGGTACAGCGGCTCGGAGCCGGGATCGGGGTGGGGGAGCAGCAGGCCGCGGTTGCGGCCAGAGGCGCCGGCCGCGAGGCCGGCCCGTTCCAGGACCACCACCTCCAGGCCGCGGTCGGCCAGCGCCAGCGCGCACGCGCAGCCGACGATCCCGCCGCCGACAACGACCACGTCGCTCGCGGCGCCGCTGCTCATCCTGGTTGGTGGGCGGCGGCCTCCAAGGCGCGCCTCACCTCATCGAGGTAGTCGTCGGCCAGCTCGTTGGCCAGGTCCTCGCGGCCCTGTTCCAGCGCAGCGTTGACCTTGTAAACGTATGCCTCCCGCAGAAACTCCAGATGCTGCGTCGTCCCGTCGGCTGCGGGCATGTGCGTCTCCGGTTCTTGCGTGCCGACCCAGGCCGTCATTGCACCTGGTTCACTATGACGCCGTCGACGCAAGGTGGCGACCCTACCTCTCGGCGCTCCCGGCGGCGCCGGCGCCCTCGAACCATGCTATAGAGCAGTCGTGGCTAACAGGAGCGCAACTCGGGGGCAGAAGGGAGGCGGACGTGATGGCCCGCACCACCCTTCGAGCGAAGGGGCAGCTAACGCTGCCGGACGACGTTCGTAAGGCGGCCAAGTTGGAGGAGGGGGATCTGATCGACGCCGTGGTGTCGGAGAACGGTGAG
>WNGA01010597.1_pt1 | contig 12185 bp, 9 predicted proteins | sample 5400061 | NCBI WGS metagenome assembly WNGA01 (sample SAMN13153366, study PRJNA577476) | soil metagenome | isolation source: 100 cm soil or saprolite under grassland replicate 2 | place: USA:California | collected 2016-06-15
TGTAGGGATGCATGTAGACCGGCTGGATCGCCACCAGCGGACACAGTCGCTCGGTGGCCGCGATGATGACCTGCGAGACCAGCCAGGGATCCAGCTGCCCGTTGTCGGTGAACACCAGGATGCCTTCGCAACCGGCGTCCTCGCTCCAGCGCGCTATCTCCTGCACCTGGTGGAAATAGGCCTCCGGCTGCGCCTGGGCGGAAAGCGGGCAGGTGGCGAAGACTTTCAGGCCGTGATCGAGGGTAACGGTTGGCATGGGTCGCCTCGCGGTCACAATCGCCGCAGGGCTCAATTTACTCACCGGACGATGTAGCCTCTGTTCGTCCAAAGACGCCAACAGGTGATCCATTAGGCTCATGAGCCCGATCGATCGGCGATAGACCGACGGACTGACTTGGTGTTCTTGCGGCAGCCTTTGCCCTCGCCCGACCGTCTGTCGGGTGTGCAACGACGGCGCGCGCAGTGACACGCGCGATCGGCGGCGAATTGACGGGAAACTAGCCCGCTGGAACTACGCTGCGTCGATCTGGCACGATTAGCCGTGATGCTCGTATCTTGTAAGCTTGCTGGGTGGATTTGATCTTTTTGTCGCGCGCGGAGTGAAATGGCGTACAGGATCGCTGTCGAGCAAAACTTTTTCCGGGCGGAATTGGTCGACCGGGAAACAGTGAAAGAGACGAAGGATTTTCTCCGTGCCGTGGCCCGCCACAGCGCGCGGCACTCGTCGATCCTGATTCATGTGCGTGCCTCGAAGCCGATCTTTCAGGTCGAGCACTATGGGCTCATCGATGACTTCAAGGAGATCGCGCGCACCCCTTCGCACCAGATCGCCCTGCTGGCCGACGCCGTAGACCTCCACGCCTCCCACGAGTACATCGAGCTGATCGCGCGACAGCGCGGTTTGAATGTCCGCAGCTTCCGCAGCGAGGCGGAGGCGCTCGAGTGGTTCAAGGATCGGCCTCGGGGCCCGGCATCGCTGCAGCAACAGCCTCAAGGCGAGGAGGAGGAGGAACGGCGCCGCCGGCCGGAGCGGCGTGCGCTGCAAGACCGGCGCCAGGCAGGCATTCGACGTCAGCGGCTGCGCCGCGGCAACTCCGGATCCTGAGGTTCAGCCCTGCCCTGCCGGCCAGAAAAAAAGGCACGACCTGCCTGACGGTCATACCTTCTGATTTACTCGGGTAGCGGACAGCCAGATGACTACACTCAGTTTGGCCCTGATGCGAGCTGCTAACAGCGGGTTGGCCACCTGACCCCGTCCCCGTGTAGTAGTGGTCGTACTACACTAGTAGCAACTATCCTACATCGATGCTTCATTTTCAATGCACGGCCGTAGTCCGTCCGGACTACGCTGGGATATACTCGCCACGCCGTGCGAGGAAGCAATCCTCGTGCGTAGTCGGAGGCCATGCGATGAGAATTCTGATTGCCGACGACCATCCGATCGTTCGGCACGGATTGAAGCAGGTTCTCGCATCAGATCCTGATCTGGTTGTAGTTGGCGAGGCGACAAACGGCGACGAAGCCCTGGAGCTCGCTCGCACGCTCGAGTGGGACCTTGCGATACTCGACTTCTCCATGCCGGGCCGCAGCGGATTCGATCTGCTCGACGACATGAGACGGGAGTTTCCGGGGCGCCCGGTCCTGGTCCTGAGCATTCACGCGGAACAGCTCCATGCGGCGCGGGTTCTGAAGGCTGGAGGGGCGGGCTACATCACCAAGGAAAGCGCACCGCAGGAACTGACCAAGGCGGTGAGGAAGGTTGCAGGCGGCGGCAAATACGTCAGCCCGGCGCTCGCGGAGCTGCTCGCCTCCGAGCTCGCGAGCGATACCGGCAGGCAATTGCACGAGAGGCTCTCGGACCGGGAGTACCGCGTGATGTGGCTGCTCGCCACCGGCAAGCAGATCAACGAGATCGCGAAGGAGATGGTGCTGCGCCCGAGCACGGTAAGCACCTACCGCACCCGGATTCTCCGCAAGCTCGGGCTGCGCAACAACGCGGAGCTGGTGCATTACGCCGTCAGGCAACAGCTCGTAGAGTGATTTGACCCCGGCGCATCCGCACCCCCGGCAGCGGATGGATGGCGCTCCCAAAGCAAGCATTCTCCTGGTGGATGACGAGGCGAAGAATTTGTACGCCCTGCGAGAGCTGCTGGGGAGCCTGGAGCAGAACCTGCTGCTGGCCAATTCCGGCGAGGAAGCCCTGCGCTGCGCGCTCAACCACGACCTCGCGGTGATCCTGCTCGACGTGCGCATGCCGCGAATGGACGGCTTCGAGACGGCGAGGCTGATCCGCGAGCGCGCGCGTTCGCGGCTCACGCCGATCATTTTTCTGACTGCCGCAGCGGACGAGATGGGATCGGTTTTCCGCGGCTACGAAGTCGGGGCGGTCGACTATCTGGTCAAACCTCTGGTGCCGGAAGTGCTCAGGTCGAAGGTTTTGGTGTTCGTAGATCTCTACAAGAAAGGCGCCGAGCTGGCCAACGAGATCGCCGAGCGGCGGCTCGCCGAGGAGCGCGTGCGGCAGTCCGAGGAGAAGCTGCGTGCGCTGGCCGCCCACCTGATCACCGTGCGCGAGGAGGAACGCACGCACATCGCACGCGAGATCCACGACGAGCTCGGCCAGGTGCTCACGGGACTGAAGATGGAATTGATGTGGCTGGCGAAGCGGCTGCGCGACGGCCAGAAGCCGCTCATCGAGAAGACCAAGTCGATGTTCCGCCTGATCGATTTGACGATCCAGTCAGTGCGCAGGATCTCCGCCGGGCTGAGGCCGGAAATGCTGGACGAGATGGGCCTGGTCGCGGCGATCGGCTGGCACGCGAAGGAGTTTCAAAGACGCACCGGGGTTCGCTGCAGGATCAAGCTGCCGCACGAGGGCGAAACGCTGGACAAGGACCTGTCGACGACCGTTTTCCGCATCTTTCAGGAAATCCTGACCAACGTCGCGCGGCATTCGCGCGCGACGCGGGTCGACGTGGAGATCAGCATTTCCGACGAGCGCCTGACGCTCGAGGTGGTGGATAACGGCGTCGGCATCTCCAGCCACCGCCTGAACGACGGCAAGTCCCTCGGCCTGCTCGGCATGCAGGAGCGCGCCCTGCGGTTCAAGGGCGAGATCGATATCAGCGGGTCGCCCGGCCGCGGTACCCGCGTCGCCGTGTTGATCCCGCTTGCGGGAGGCAAGGCATGAAAATCCTCATCGCGGACGACCATCCGGTAGTGCGGCAGGGGCTGCGACAGATGCTCGCCGCAGAGACCGACCTGACGGTGGTCGGCGAAGCAAAGAACGGCAATGAAGTCGTCGAGCTCTCGCGCCGCATCGCGTGGGATGTTGCGGTGCTGGACTACAACATGCCCGGAAGGAGCGGGCTCGAACTGGTCAAGGACCTGCGGCACAGGTTCCCGGGCCGCGCGGTGCTCATTCTCAGCATGTACCCCGAGGATCGATATGCGGTACGGGCGCTGAAAGCCGGTGCCGCGGGCTATGTCACCAAGGACAGCGCCGCGGAGGAGCTGGTCAATGCGATCCGGAAAGTGGCCACAGGAGGCAAGTATGTCAGTCCTGCGCTCGCCGAGCGGCTGGCGTCGGCTCTGGAGAGCGGCGGCGGCAAGCTCCTGCACGAGACGCTGTCGGACCGCGAGTACCAGGTCATGTGGATGATCGCCTCCGGCAAGACGGTGCGCCAGATCGCAGATAGTCTCTGCCTCAGCCCGAATACCGTGAGCACCCACCGCACCCGCATACTGAAAAAAATGCAGATGAAAAACAATGCGGAACTGATGCACTACGCGATGCAGCACAAGCTCGTGGATTGAATGCGCCGCCGGGGGTGCGCGGCGGCAGGCCCTTGTCGTGCAAACAGTGATACGCCGCCCAAGCAAACCGCTACAGGAATATCACCGCTTCCCGATTAGTCAGTCGTAACGCCCAACCCCTAGCATTCCCGCTACCCGGCGGCGCAGGCGCCGCCTGGGGAGAGTGCTGCATGGGCAACGAGCGCATGCTGCTTGCTCAAAGGGGACGCAATGCAATCCATCGAAAACGGCCTTCATGACGTACTGGATCGCGGCGAGCTGCTGAGAGCGCTGCGCGCGCTCAAACGCGGGGACTTTTCGGTCCGCATGCCGCTCAATTTGCCCGGCATCGACGGCGAGATCGCGCAGACCTTCAACGACGTGGTGGAAACGAACGACGCGCTGGCGGGCGAATTCGCGCGAGTCAGCGACCAGGTCGGGAAGGAGGGGCGCATCAGCCAGCGCGTCAACGTGCCGGGCGCGATCGGCGCGTGGGCCGAGTGCGTGGAATCGGTCAATACGCTGATCGGCGACATGGTGTATCCGGTGACCGAGGTGGCGCGCGTGATCGGGTCGGTGGCGAAGGGCGACCTTTCGCAGACCATAGTGCTTGAAATCGACGGCAGGCCGCTGCGCGGCGAAGTGCTGCGCATCGGCACAGTAGTCAACACAATGGTGGGTCAGCTCAGCGCGTTTGCCTCGGAGGTGTCGCGGGTGGCGCGCGAGGTGGGCACCGAGGGCAGGCTCGGCGGGCAGGCGCAGGTCCCCGGCGTGGCCGGCCTGTGGCGCGACCTCACCGACAACGTGAACTCGATGGCGGCGAACCTCACCGGGCAGGTGAGGAACATCGCGGAGGTGACCACCGCGGTGGCGAAGGGCGATCTGTCGAAGAAGATCACGGTGGACGTCAAGGGCGAGATCCTGGAGCTGAAGAGCACCATCAACACGATGGTCGATCAGCTCAGCGCGTTTGCCTCGGAGGTGTCGCGGGTGGCGCGCGAGGTGAGCACCGAGGGCAAGCTCGGCGGGCAAGCGCAGGTCCCCGGCGTGGCCGGGATCTGGAAGGACCTCACCGACAACGTGAACTCGATGGCGGCGAACCTCACCAACCAGGTTCGAGGCATCGCGCAGGTAGTGACCGCGGTCGCGGGAGGCGACCTGAAGCGCAAGGTCGTGTTCGAGGCGAAAGGCGAGATCGCCGCGCTGGCGGACACCATCAACGGGATGATCGACACGCTGGCGACTTTCGGCGACCAGGTCACGGATGTGGCGCGCGAAGTGGGCATCGAGGGCAAGCTCGGCGGCCAGGCGAAGGTCCCCGGCGCGGCCGGCCGGTGGCGCGACCTCACCGACAACGTGAACCAGCTTGCGGCAAACCTGACTACCCAGGTGCGGGCGATCGCCGAAGTGGCGACGGCGGTGACGAAAGGCGATCTGACGCGCTCGATCATGGTCGAGGCGCAGGGCGAAGTCGCGTCGCTCAAGGACAACATCAACGAGATGATCCGCAACCTGAAAGACACGACGCGCAAGAACATCGAGCAGGACTGGCTCAAGACGCATCTGGCGAGGTTCACGCGCACGTTGCAGGGGCACCGCGATCTGGTGACCGTGTCCCGGCTCATCCTTGCGGAGCTCGCTCCGCTGGTGAACGTGCAGCAGGCGGTGTTTTACCTTGTCTCCGGGCACGGCGAGCCGCATCTGGAGCTGATCGCCAGCTACGCCCACCGCAAGAACCTGCCCAAGACCATCGCCATCGGCGAGGGCCTGGTCGGGCAGTGCGCCTTCGAGAAGAAGCGCATCCTGCTGAGCCGGGTGCCCAGCGATTACATCCGGGTGGGATCCGCGCTCGGCTCGGCGGCGCCGGTGAATATCGCCATCCTGCCGGTGCTCTTCGAGGGCGAGGTGAAGGCGGTCATCGAGCTCGCCTCGCTCAGCGAGTTCAGCGAGATCCACCAGGCCTTCCTCGATCAGCTGACCGAGGGCATCGGCGTGGTGCTGCAGACGATTGCTGCGAACATGCGGACCGAGTATCTGCTGCAGCAATCGCAGTCACTGACCGGCGAGCTGCAGAGCCAGCAGCGGGAGCTGCAGAAGACCAACGAACGCCTGGAGCACCAGGCGCTCAACCTGCAGAAGTCGGAGGCGCTGCTGAAGAGCAAGCAGGATGAGCTGCGCGCCGCCAACGACCAGCTGCAGGAGAAGGCGCGGCAGCTTTCCGAGCAGATGCGCCAGGTCGAGCTGAAGAACCGCGAGGTCGAGCAGGCGAAGGCGGCGCTCGAGGAAAAGGCCGAGCAGCTCGCGCTCAGCTCGCGCTACAAGTCGGAGTTCCTCGCCAACATGTCGCACGAGCTGCGCACGCCGCTCAACAGCCTGCTCATCCTAGCGCGGCTGCTGACCGACAACGCGGACAAGAACCTGACGCCGAAGCAGGTCGAGTTCGCGCACACCATCCACTCATCGGGCGCCGACCTGCTGTCGCTCATCAATGACATCCTGGACCTGGCAAAGATCGAATCCGGGACGATCACGCTCAACATCGGATCGGAGCCTTTCTCCGAGCTGTCCGAGTACGTCGAGCGCACCTTCCGCCAGGTCGCCCGGAATAAGAAGCTGGAGTTCAGCGTCGCGCTCGACCCGAGGCTTCCGCCGGCGATCGAGACCGACGGCAAGCGCCTGCAGCAAATCATCAAGAACCTGCTGTCGAACGCGTTCAAGTTCACCGAGAGAGGCAAAGTGTCGATGCGGGTCGGGCCTGCGGCCCCGGGCCGCAACCGGGGGCAGCCAGTGCTCCAAGGCGCCGGCCCGCTGGTGGCAATCTCGGTCTCCGACACGGGAATCGGCATTCCCGCCCACAAGCAGAAGCTCATCTTCGAGGCGTTCCAGCAGGCCGACGGCACCACCAGCCGGGAATACGGCGGAACCGGACTGGGGCTTTCCATCTGCCGGGAGCTCGCCCGGCTGCTGGGCGGCGAGATCCAGGTCGTGAGCGAGTCCGGCAAGGGAAGCACGTTCACGCTTTACCTGCCGATCTCCTACCGGCCGGTGTCGGATCCGGCAAGCACGGCCGCTGCGCCGCTGCTGCAAAAAACGAGAAAGGCGCCGGCGCGGCGCGCGCCGCTCGCCCTGGCCGACCACACTGACATCCTGGCCGTGCCTCGGAACGTGATCGCCGGGCTCGCGGGGAAGAGAGTGCTGCTGGTCGACGACGACATCCGCAACGTTTTCGCCCTGACCAGCGCGCTCGAGCAGTACGGCATGAGCGTGATCCACGCCGGGAACGGAAAGGACGGCATCGAGGCGCTGAAGCGCATCGCCGACGTGGACGCGGTGCTGATGGACGTGATGATGCCCGACCTGGACGGCTACGACACGATCAGGATCGTGCGGCAGCTCGAGAAGTACCGGGCGATCCCGATCATCGCGGTGACCGCCAAGGCGATGCCCGGAGACCGGGAGAAATGCCTGCGGGCCGGCGCGTCCGACTACGTGGCGAAACCGGTAAACATCGACGCCCTGCTGACGATGCTGTGGCGAGGGGTGAAGCAATAGGCGGGGATCATGTCCAAGCAATTCGAGACGCTGCTCGAGACCATCGCCGGCCTGGCGGCTGCCAACGTCGTCATCATCGAAACGTTGCACGAGCGCAAGCTGGTGGACAAGACGCATTTCGCCCATGCTTTCGGGCGCGCCCTCGACACGCTCGCGCCTGAGCTGCGGGGAGGCATGACCGAGCACACGCTTCGCAGCCTGAGGGACCGCTGCATGAACGTGCCTGCGGGCGGAGCGTCGGATTTCCGGGAGTGGCTCGCAAAACTGCTGAATGTGGTTTGACGTTTCCTTATAGGTCCATACCCTGAGGCGGATTCGTGGCGTCAGCTCGCCGCAAGGCACCGGCAGAGAAATCGGCGCACGCTATGCCTTTATTCGACCCCTCATGGAGCTCAGCATGGCGAGCCAAGGTATCCCCTACAAACAGATGACGCCGGGGCAGAAATTTAGGTTCATCGTCAAGCTTACCGTGTGCATTCTGAGCTTCGGCATGCTGTTTCCGAACGTCATGAGCGATTGAAGCGGCTCGCCCTGTAGGCGGGGGTTGTCCCTAGAAATGAAAAAGCCCGCCGCAGCGGGCTTTCAGTCCGGGCGAAACGCTTTCTTAGATCGGCTTGATGTTGGCCGCCTGCAGGCCCTTGGGGCCGCGCTTCACTTCGAACTCGACCTTCTGGCCTTCCTTCAGCGTCTTGAAGCCGGGCATCTGGATCGCGGTGTGATGCGCGAACAGATCCTCGCCGCCTTCAGTCGGGGTGATGAAGCCAAAGCCCTTGGAGTCGTTGAACCACTTTACGGTACCGGTTGCCATTTACTGATTTCCTTCAACTGACTGCCGCGACAATTCCGGGCGCGACCAAGCCGGGCACGACGATCGAGGGAGGGAACTGAACTGCCGCTACGGGTGAGATCTGAGGTAGAAGCCGACAAATTCGCTGCCTGAATATCCTGCGGGCCGCATCATATCAGCTTTTTCCGCGCCTTGCCGTCGAGGGCTACCATTCCGGCATGGCCAACCTCTCAGACATCGTCACCTCCGCGTTCTGGCGCGTGAATCCGCCCGACGCCGACCCCGCGGAAACGCGCGAATGGCTGGAAGCCTTCGACGCACTGGTCGAGGCCGAAGGTCGCGAGCGCGCCACGTTCCTCCTGCGCAAGCTGCTCGATCACGCCCGCGCGCGACGCGTGCCGCTGCCGCCGGTGCTCAATACCCCGTACAAAAATTCGGTGGCGCTTGCCGATCAGCCGCAGTTTCCCGGCAACCTCGAGCTCGAGAGCCGCATCTCGGCGATGGTGCGCTGGAATGCGCTCGCGATGGTGGTGCGCGCCAACCGGGCGCACGCCGAGCTCGGCGGCCACATCGCGAGCTACGCCTCGGCGGCCGACCTGTTCGAGGTCGGCTTCAACCACTTTTTCCGCGGCGGGCAGGATGGCGATCTGATCTATTTCCAGCCGCATTCGGCGCCCGGGGTCTATGCCAGGGCTTTCCTGGAGGGCCGCCTGTCCCAGGAAAATCTTGCAAATTACCGAAGAGAAACCGGCGGCAAGGGCTTGTGCTCGTATTGCCATCCGTACCTGATGCCTGATTTCTGGCAGTTTCCCACCGGGTCGATGGGCCTCGGCCCGATCAACGCCATCTACCAGGCGCGCTTCATGCGCTACCTCGAGCACCGCGGGATAGCTGGAAGAGCCCCCGAGACTGCAGAGCGGAAGGTGTGGGCCTTCGTCGGCGACGGCGAGATGGACGAGCCTGAGTCGCTTGCCGGGCTGTCGCTCGCGGCGCGCGACGGTCTCGACAACCTGATCTTCGTCGTCAACTGCAACCTGCAGCGGCTCGACGGCCCGGTGCGAGGCAACGGCTCGATCGTGCAGGAGCTCGAAGGGCTGTTCGCCGGCGCCGGCTGGAACGTGCTCAAGCTGCTGTGGGGCTCGGACTGGGATGCGCTGTTCGCGCGCGACACTGACGGCGTGCTGCTGAAGCGCCTCCATGAGACGGTGGACGGCGAATTCCAGACCTACGCCGCGACCGACGGCCGCTTCAACCGCGAGCATTTCTTCAACAAGTACCCGGAGCTGCAGCGCTTGGTGGCGCATCTCTCCGACGACGATATCGATCGCCTGCGCCGCGGCGGCCACGACCCGGTGAAGATCCATGCCGCCTACCGCGCGGCGGTCGAGCACAAGGGCCAGCCGACGGTGATCCTCGCCAAGACCAAGAAAGGCTATGGCATGGGGCTGTGGGGCCAGGGGAAGATGGGCACGCACCAGCAGAAGAAGCCCGACGACGACGCGCTGCGCGAGTTCCGCGACCGTTTCTTGCTGCCGCTCTCCGACGACGACGTGGCGCAGCTGCGCTTCTATCACCCGGGAGCCGACAGCCCGGAAATCAGGTATCTGGAGGCAAGAAGAAAGGCCTTGGGCGGCTACCTGCCGGCACGCAGGCGCGCGGCGCCGCGGCTTGCCGCACCGGCGCTGCAGGGCTCGCCGCGCAGCCAGTCGACCACCATGGTGTTCGTGCAGCTGCTCTCGCAGCTCATGAAGGACGAACAGCTCGGGCCTCGCGTGGTGCCGATCGTCGCCGACGAGGCGCGCACCTTCGGCATGCAGACGCTGTTCCGGCAGTTCGGCATCTACTCCGCGCTCGGCCAGCTCTACGAGCCTGAAGACCACGAGGAGCTGCTCTACTACCGCGAGGCGAAGGACGGCCAGATTCTCGAGGAGGGCATTACCGAAGCGGGCGCGCTGTCATCGTGGCTCGCCGCCGCGACTGCGTACTCGGCCCATGGCACGCCGATGCTGCCGTTCTACATCTATTACTCGATGTTCGGTTTCCAGCGCGTCGGCGACCTGATCTGGGCTGCGGCCGACTCGCGCGCGCGCGGCTTCCTGGTCGGCGGCACGGCGGGGCGCACCACGCTTGCCGGCGAAGGCCTGCAGCACCAGGACGGCTCCTCGCATCTCACCGCGTCGACGGTGCCCAACTGCCGCGCTTACGATCCGTGCTTCGCCTACGAGCTTGCGGCGATCGTCCAGGAGGGCGCGCGACGCATGCTCGATGCCCAGGAGGATGAGTTCTACTACCTCACGGTCGGCAACGAAAACTATCCGCACCCGGCAATGCCCCCGGGAGCCGGGGAAGGCATCCTGAAAGGGATGTACCTGCTCAAGAAGGCCGACCAGCCGGCGCTGCAGCTGCTCGGCAGCGGAGCGATCCTGCGCGAGGTGATCGCAGCAGCGGAGCTGCTCGAGAAGGACTGGGGCGTCGCGGCGAATGTCTGGAGCGTCACCTCGTTCACCGAGCTGCGGCGCGACGGCATGCAGGCCGCCCGCGCACGGCGGTTTGGCGGTACGGCCGCGAGCTGGGTGGAAGAGTGCTTGAAAAATACTCAAGGTCCGGTGATCGCGGCAAGCGACTATGTCAGCGCGGTCGCCGACCTCATCCGTCCCTACGCGCCGGGGAAGTTCGTTGCGCTCGGCACGGACGGCTTCGGCCGCAGCGACACGCGCGCAGCGCTGCGCGCGTTCTTCGAGGTCGATGCGCGCAACATCGCAGTCGCGGCGCTCGCCGCGCTGCAAAGCCCGTCAACCGCCGAAGCCTTGAACCGGTATGGGATCGACTGCGTGAGCCGGCCCCCCTGGGAGCGGTAGCGGCGCCCGGAATCCGGGGTCAGAGCCCGATTTCTGGATGGGGGGAGAAAAACGCAGGACGAAGGCGTCGCGCTCGCGTGCCATGCGGCCGCGCTGGTAGGAAAGCGGCCGTGCGGTGCCCAGTTCGAGAAGTTGACGTTGATGAAGAGCCTCGAGTGAATGTCCGTGGAGCCGGGCGGCAAATTCCGCCGACTGCTGATCGCGCTGGATAAGGGCGCGCTGCACCTCGCGCTCGTCGCCTGCTGCCGCGCCGGCGATCGATACGAGGATCGTCATGAGAACAGCTCTCACGGCACCTCCAGCGCGCGCGCCTCGCGGATCGAGCCGGCGAACTCGAGCACGGCACGTGCGAGCGCAGTCCGGTCATCGATGGAGCGCATCACGGCAGCCGTTGCTAGGACCTGGATGCCCAGCGAACGTATGCTCTCGGCGGCTGACTCGTCCACGCGGTCGATGACGAAGCCGTCGATGAAGTGCAGGTATTCCCCGGCGACCGAGCGCACCGAGGGCTCGCGGCCGAGCTCGCGCATCATTTTTCCAGCCGTGCCTTTAAGCGCCTTGCCGCCGACGATCGGCGTCACGGCGATCACCGGCGCGCCGCGCTTGCGCAGCAGCTGCTTCATGCCGCGCACCTCCAGGATCGGGCGGATGACGTGGTACGGGTTGGCGGGACAGATCACCACCGCCTCGAGATCGGCTGCGTGCAGCGCGTCGAGCACCTCGTCGGAAATGCGCGCTTCGTCGGCGCCCGCATATTGAAAGCTGCGCACGGCCGGCTCGCAACCGAGCTGCAGGAAGTATTCGTGGAAGGAAACCGCGCCGTCATCGGTGAGCACGTGGGTGCGCACCGCATCGTCGCTCATCGGCAGGATGCGCGCCGCGACGCCGAGGCCGCGGCAGAAATCGAGCGTGATCTGCGTCAGGCGCCGGTCGTTGGCGAGACCATCGCTGCGCAGCAGCGGCGCGGCGAGCGAGCGATCGCCGAGCTGCGGCCGTTCCGGCCCGCCGAGCGATTTCAGCATGCCGTGCACGGCGTGACTCTCGCCTTCGGGCTCCCAGCCCGCCGCGGGACTGGCGATGCCGGCGAGCGTATACAGCATGGTGTCAAGGTCGGGCGAGAACCCCAGACCGAGATGCTCGTAGTCGTCGCCGGTGTTGACGATCACCGCGAGGTTTTTGCCGCGCAGCCGGTA
>WNGA01010599.1_pt1 | contig 12184 bp, 14 predicted proteins | sample 5400061 | NCBI WGS metagenome assembly WNGA01 (sample SAMN13153366, study PRJNA577476) | soil metagenome | isolation source: 100 cm soil or saprolite under grassland replicate 2 | place: USA:California | collected 2016-06-15
GAACCCGGGCATGGTGCAGGCAAGGACGTTGCGCCGGGGGAGCTTCAGCTCGTCCATGGCGCGCGCGCACACGATCAGCGCCTGGGTCGAGTCGAGCCCGCCCGAGACGCCGATCACGAGCTTCTTCGTCCCGGTAGCGCGCATACGCGTGGCGAGCCCCTGCACCTGGATGCGGTAGACCTCTTCGCAGCGCGCATCGCGGTTCGCCGCATCGCTCGGCACGTAAGGAAGCCGTTCGATCTTGCGTTCGAGCGCGAGGCGGCCGGCCGGGATGGGAACGGAAAACTCGATGCGGCGAAAGCGCGCCACCTCCGCGGCGTGGCGCAGCGCCGCGCCACCGAAGGTGTTCTGGCGCATGCGGTCGGCGAGCAGTCGCCCGAGGTCGACGTCGCCGACGGCGAGCTGCGGTGCGTCGGCGAAGCGCCGCGATTCGGCGACCAGGGTGCCGTTCTCGTAGATCATGGCGTGGCCGTCCCAGGCGAGATCGGTGGTCGACTCGCCGCGCCCGGCCGCGCTGTAGAGGTAGGCCGCGAGGCAGCGCGCCGACTGGTTGCCGGCGAGCTGGTGGCGGTAGCCCTCCTTGCCGATGACGATGTTCGAGGCCGAGAGGTTGGCGATCACGGTCGCGCCCGCCATCGCGGCGAACGAGGAGGGCGGCGCGGGCACCCAGAGGTCTTCGCAAATCTCGACGTGCAGCAGGAACCCTTGAATTTCCTTCAGCTTGAAAAGCAGCCCGGTGCCGAAGGGCGCGGTTTGTCCGGCGAGCTCGATCTCGCTCGAGCGCGACGCATCGCCCGGCGTGAACTGGCGCGCCTCGTAGAACTCGCGGTAGTTCGGCAGGTAGGTCTTCGGCACCACGCCGACGAGGCGGCCCTGGCAGATGAGCGCCGCGCAGTTGTAGAGCAGGCCGTCGAGCGCCACCGGCAGGCCGACGAGCGCGGCGAGCGGCAGCCCGCGCGTGCGCCGCATGAGGCGCTCGAGCGCGTCCTCGGCGGCGCCGATCAGCGCCTGCTGGTGGAACAGGTCCTCGCAGCTGTACGCGGAGAGCCCGAGCTCGGGGAACACCGCCAGGACAGCCTTCTCCCTTGCCGCCTCGCGCATCAGCCCGAAGGTGGCCTCGAGGTTGGTGTCCGGGTCGCCGACGCGCACCAGCGGCGTCGCCACCGCCATGCGCGCGAAGCCATGGCGGTAGAGGTTGAAAAACTGCTTCATCCGGCGATTTTACAGCACCTGGACTATGGTATCCTAAGCCATATGTTGCTCCTCCATGAACGGGTGCTTATAAACGAAACTAGTTTGGAAGTCGAACTGCACGACGACTTCCGCTATCGGCTGCGCTACGGCGAGCTGGTCGAGTACGCCGATCACCGGCGCAAGCTGCGCGGGCGCGCGGCCGCGTACGAATTCAGGTCGGTCGAGCAGCTGCGCTACGACTTCGAGCGCGACGTGCAGGCGGCGGGAGGACAGCTTGGCGAAGGTGCTTGAGCTGCGCGTCGGGCCGCCGGGCGACGCGCTCGATCGCTTCGAGGCCGCATGGAACCGCGTCGCCGAGGGGCGTAAGATGGCGCCTCTCCGCGTCTTGACCCTCAAGGACCTTTCCGATCTTCTGCGCACTTTGTCGCCCGCGCGCTGGCAGTTGCTGGAACGGCTCGGCAGCCAAGGACCGGTGTCGATCTACGAGCTCGCGAAGCGCCTGGAGCGCGACTACAAGAACGTGCACACCGACGTGACGCAGCTGGCGGCGCTGGGAATCATCGAGCGGCGCAGCGATGCGCGCATCGCCGTCACCTGGGACGTGATTCGAGCGGAATTTCATCTTTGAACCTCGACCACTACTGGATGCCTTTCACCGACAATCGCCGCTTCCGCGCGAAGCCGCGGCTGGTGGCTGCGGCGAAGGACATGTACTACACCACGGTCGAGGGCAAGCAGGTGCTCGACGGCCTGGCGGCGCTGTGGTGCGTCAACGCCGGCCACGGCCGGCCGCGCATCGTCGAGGCGATCCGCAAGCAGGCGGGCGAGCTCGACTTCGCGTCCTCGTTCTCGCTCGGCCATCCGCTGCCGTTCCGCCTCGCCGAGCGCATCGCGCGGCTCGCGCCCGCGGGCATGGGGCGGGTGTTCTTCACCAACTCGGGGTCGGAGGCGATCGACACCGCGCTCAAGATCGCGCTCGCCTACCATCGCCTGCGCGGCGAAGGCACCCGCACCCGCTTCGTCGGCCGCGAGCGCTCCTACCACGGCGTCAACATCGCCGGGATGTCGATCGGCGGCGTCGCGCCGAACCGCAAGGCCTACGCCGGGGCGCTCCTGCCGAACGTCGACCACCTGCGCCATACGCACGATCTCGCAAGAAATTCCTTTTCAAAAGGACAACCCGCCCACGGCGCCGAGCTCGCCGACGAGCTGGGGGAGCGCATCATCGCGTTGCACGACGCCTCCAACATCGCCGCGGTGGTGGTCGACCCGGTCTCGGCCTCGGGCGGGGTGCTGGTGCCGCCGCAGGGCTATCTCGCGCGGCTGCGCGACATCTGCACGAAGCACGGCATCCTGCTGGTGCTCGACGAGGTGATCACCGGCTGGGGCCGGCTCGGCGCGCCGTTCGCCGCGCAATACTTCGGCGTCGAGCCCGACCTGATCACCTTCGCCAAGGGCATCACCTCGGGTGCGGTGCCGCTCGGCGGCGTGATCGTAAAGAACTCGATCTACGACACCTTCATGAACACCGAGGGCGCGGGCATCGAGTTCTTCCACGGCTATACGTATTCGGGTCACCCGCTGGCGTGCGCAGCGGCGCTCGCTGCCCTGGATACGTATGAGGAAGAAAAGCTCTTTACGAAAGCAAAAGAGAAGATCGGGAAATATTTCGAGGACGGCGTGCACTCGTTGAAAGGGCTGCCGCACGTCATCGACTGCCGCAACCTCGGCCTGATCGGCGCAGTGGAGCTCGAGCCGCGCCGCGACGCCTACGGGGCGCGCGCCTTCGAGGTTTTCGAGAAGTGCTGGGACAAGGGCGTGTTCGTGCGCCCGGTCGGCGACTCGCTCGCCTTCTGCCCGCCGCTCATCGCCGAGAAAAAGCACCTCGACGAGATGTTCGGCTGCGTCGGCGACGTGCTGAAGACGCTCTCCTGACGCCTACTCGATCACCTTGTCGACGCGAAGCAGCAGCGAGCGCGGAACTGTGATGCCGAGCGCTTTGGCCGTCTTGAGGTTGATGGCCAGCTCGAACTGCGTAGGCTGCTCAATGGGGAGGTCGGCGGGCTTGGCGCCCTTGAGGATCCTATCCACATAGCTTGCGGCCTTGCGATACAGGTGGGCGTAACTCACGCCGTAGCTGATCAGACCCCCGGCGTCGACAAACTCCCTAGACGCGTAGATCGCGGGTAGCCGCTGCTTTGCTGCACGTTCAATGATGGTTTGCAGATTCGCCTGTATAAGTCCGTCGATTTGCACGACAAGCGCTTGGGCACGTTGCTTCGTAGCCGCATCGAATGCGCGCCCCAAATCCTCGGCGCGCCGCACGTCGAGAAGCTGTGGCTCGATGCCCAGGGAGCGCGCGGACGCCTCCACGATTTTCCATTCAGGTGAAGCTGCGGGGTTCCCCATGTTGAAGAGGGCCGCGATTCGTGCGAGTTTCGGTAGCAACTCCTTGAGCAGCTCGACCCGTTTCGCATACGAGTCCTGCACTTGGGCGCTCAGCCCCGTGACATTTCCACCGGGGCGTCCGAGGCTCGCGACGACCCCTAAGCCCACCGGATTGCCACTTGCCGCCATGACCACGGGGATCGTGCGTGTTGCACTCTTAGCCGCCAAGGCCGCTGGCGTGCCCCTTGTCAGGATCAAATCCACCTTCAGGCGAACCAGCTCGCTCGCCAGGCCCGGAAGCCTTTCGCTGCTGCCATCGAACGAGCGGTACACGATTTCGAGGTTTTGGCCCTCGGCGTAGCCCAGTTCCCGCAGCCCTTGCCGGAATGCATCCATATTGGCGGCGTTCAAATCAGCGGAGATTGTGTCCAGCACGCCGATCCGGTAGACCTTGCCCCGCGGTTGCGCCGCGGCTGCGAGCGGAACAGCACCGAGTGCCAGCAGTAACAGCATCGTGTCACGCCTGTTCATCACAGCCAGCCCGCTTTCCTGAACCGGTACCAGAAGTAGAGGTCGAGTGCCGCCATGACGGCGAGCACCAGCGGATAGCCGAAGGGCCAATCGAGCTCGGGCATGTGCCTGAAGTTCATGCCGTAGAGGCTCGCGATGAAGGTCGGCACCGCGATCAGCGCCGCCCAGGCCGCCAGCCGCTTCGTCACCTCGGTCTCGCCGTAGGTGATCATGGCGACGTTCACCTGGATCGCGGTGTTCACGGTGTCGCGCAGCGAGTCGATCGACTGGTTGAGCCGGATCAGGTGGTCGTAGACGTCGCGGAAATATTCGCCCAGCCCGGTGCACACCGGGGGCACGCGTCCGCCCAGCAGCTTGCCGCTCGTCTCGAGCAGCGGCCCGGCGGCGTGCTTGAGGGTCGTGAGCTGCCGCTTCACGTAATAGAGCTCTTCGATGTTGGCCCGCGCCGACCCGCGCACGAAGAGCTGTTCCTCGGCCGCCTCGAGCTTCGTCTCGACGGCCTCGAGCACGGGAAAATAGCGGTCGACGACGGCGTCCATCAGGACATAGAGCACGTACCCCGAGCCGTGGCTCAGCAGCTCCGGCTCGCGCTCGCAGCGCGCGCGCACGTCCTGGAAGCCGCGCTCGGTGCGCTGACGCACGGTCAGGATGTAATTCTTTCCCACGAAGACGTCCATTTCGCCGGCGTGGAGCTCCTCGCCCGCCACCTCGATGGTGCTCAGCACGACGAAGAGAGAATCGGCGTACTCCTCGATCTTCGGGCGCTGGTGGCCGTGGCGCGCGTCCTCGACCGCCAGCTCGTGCAGGCCGAACTCCTCCTGCATCTCCGTGAGCTCCGCCTCGGTCGGGTCCTTCAGCGCGACCCAGACGAAGCAGTCCGGCCGCGCGAGGTAGTCGCTGATCTCGTGCTTGGCGATGTCGGCGAGCTTGCGACCCGCCTGGTAAGCCACGCAGTTGATCAGCATGGGGCGGCATAATAAGCACTTTTTCGGGAAGCCTCATGCCGAAAATCAGCCGCCGGGCCACCAGCCTCGGCACCGAAAACGCCTTCGTCGTGCTCGCCGAGGTGAATGCGCTCGCGCGCCAGGGCAAGGACATCATCAGCTTCTGCATCGGCCAGCCCGACTTCCCGGCGCCGGAGAACGTGCAGCAGGCGGCGATCGCAGCGATCAAGGCGGGCAAGCACGGCTACACGCCCTCCGCGGGAATAGACGAGCTGCGGGAAGCGGCGGCTCGCTACCTCGCGAGCAAGCGCGGCGGGCTGCCGATCCGGCCCGAGGACGTGGTAGTCGGTGCGGGCGCGAAGCCCTTCATCGCCTACGCCATCCTCTCGGCCACCGACTACGGCGCAGGCGACGAGGTGATCTATCCCAACCCCGGGTTCCCGATCTACGAGTCGCAGATCGTGGCGAACGGCGCCCGGCCGGTGCCGATTCACCTCAGGGAGGGGCGGAATTTCGCCTTCGACCCCGGCGAGCTGGAAAGATTATTGAACGAAAAAACCAGGCTGCTGATCCTGAACTACCCGCACAACCCCACCGGCGGAAACCTCGGCCGCAGGGAGCTCGAGCAGATCGCCGCGATCCTGAAGAAGCATCCCCAGGTCTGGGTGTACGCCGACGAGATCTATTCGCGCCTCTCCTATCAAGGGGAATTCTTTTCCATCGCGCAGGTCCCCGGCATGTACGAGCGCAGCATCATTTCGGACGGCGCCTCCAAGACCTGGGCGATGACCGGCTGGCGCATCGGCTTCACCTCGAACCCGGCGCTCGCGCCGGCCTTCACGCGCTGGATCACCAACACCGAGTCGTGCGCCTCGCAGATCAGCCAGTGGGCCGCGGTCGAGGCGATCAACGGCCCGCAGCACGCCGCCGAGATGATGAAGCAGAGCTTTCTCGAGCGGAGAAATTTGATCGTCAATTTATTGAAGGAAGTTCCCGGCGTGACGTGCCAGCTGCCCGGGGGCGCGTTCTACGTCTGGCCGAACGTCACCGAGGCCTGCCGCATGATCGGCGCCGCCGACTCGGAGGAGTTCAGGAAGCGGCTGCTGAACGAAGCCGGGGTCGCGCTGCTCGCCGACATCCACTTCGGCACGCGCGTCCCGGGAGAGGGCCAGCACGTGCGCTTCTCCTACGCGGCGTCGAAGCAAGCGATCGAGAAGGGCGTCGCGCGCATGGCGGAATTCATCCGCGCGAACACCAGGAAGGCGGCGTAGGGTGTGGCAGCCGTCGGTGACCGTTGCCGCCGTCATCGAGCGCAACGGGAAGTTTCTTTTCGTCGAGGAGCGGATCGACGGGCGCCTGGTGCTCAACCAGCCGGCGGGCCATCTCGACCCGGGTGAATCGCTCGCCGCCGCCTGCGCGCGCGAAGTGCTGGAGGAGACCGCGCATCGCTTTCAGCCGACCGGGCTGGTCGGGGTCTACCGCTGGCACTACGCGGCGAAGGACGTCACGTTCCTGCGCTTCTGTTTCCGCGGCAGTGTTTGCGGAGAAGACAAAGGAAGAAAGCTCGACAAGGAAATCGTGAAGCTGCTTTGGCTCAGTCCCGCCGAGCTCGAAAGCCGCAAGGCGGACCATCGTTCGCCGCTCGTCAAAAAGTGCGTGGAGGATTTCCTCGCCGGCAGGAATTTCCCGCTGGAATTGCTCTCCAGAGAGTTTGCATGAAAGTGGTGGTGGGAATGTCGGGCGGGGTGGACTCCTCCGTCGCCGCGCTGCTCCTCAAGCGACAAGGCCACGAGGTGGTCGGGCTCTTCATGAAGAACTGGGAGGACGACGACAGCGGCGAGTACTGCTCGACGCGCGAGGACCTGGTCGACGCCGCCGCCGCGGCCGACGTCATCGGCATCGAGCTCGAGGCAGTCAATTTCTCCGCCGAGTACAAGGACCGGGTGTTCGCCGAGTTCCTGCGCGAGTACTCGGCCGGCCGCACGCCGAACCCGGACGTGCTGTGCAACGCCGAGATCAAGTTCCGGGCCTTCCTCGACCACGCGCTGCGGCTGGGCGCGGCGAAAATCGCCACCGGCCACTATGCGAGGATCGATCTTTCAGGCTCCGTCTACCGCCTGCTCCGGGGCAAGGACTCGGGCAAGGACCAGAGCTACTTCCTGCACCGGCTCACCCAGGAGCAGCTCGCGCGCGTGGTGTTCCCGGTCGGCGACCTGGAGAAGCGCGAAGTGCGGCGCATCGCGCTCGATGCCGGGCTGCCGAACCACGCCAAGAAGGACTCGACCGGCATCTGCTTCATCGGCGAGCGCCCGTTCCGCGAGTTCCTCAATCGCTATCTGCCGCGCGCGCCGGGCCCCATCAAAACCGCGGATGGAAAAACCATCGGAGAGCACATCGGCGTCGCCTTCTACACCATCGGGCAGAGGAAAGGCATCGGCATCGGCGGCGCCGGCGAGGCGTGGTACGTGGCCGAGAAAAGGCCGGCCGCCAACGAGCTCGTGGTGGTGCAGGGCCATGACCATCCGCTGCTGATGAAGCGCTCCTTGAACGCTCAGGGCGCGAGCTGGGTTTCCGGCACCGCGCCAGCCGCGCCTTCCTCGCACACGGCCAAGACGCGCTATCGGCAGGCGGACGCGGCCTGCACGCTCTTCAAGGTGCTGGAGAGCGAGATGCGGGTCGATTTCTCGGCGCCGCAATGGGCCGTGACGCCGGGCCAGTCGGTCGTGCTCTACAACGGCGACGAGTGCCTGGGCGGCGGAATAATCACGTAGGAATCCGGCGTCAGAGCCCGATTCCGAATAGCTGCGTGGCTATCAGGGCAAGTCCTTTGCCCTGGATTTGATCAGCCAGTACGCCGCCAAAATCAGGAAAATCCCGAGAAAGCTCCCGGATGGAACCTTCTGCAGAAAATCCAGAGCATTTGCGGCCACCGACGAAACAAATCCCCCGCTTTCTCTGCCCAGGATGATATTCAAAAGCACGCACAACACCACGAGCAGAAACGCCACTTCAACGATCAACCAACCTATTTTCGTTATCTGCCGAATCACCGTCATTTAGGAAACCGCGGGGCGGGCGGCGCCCACCCCGGGTTCGTCTCCGTACGCGTTGATCAGCCGGGGGCCCGCTTCGCGAACAGCCAGAAGATCACCCCTAAGACGATCAGACCCACCAGGCCGTTTGCCCCGAGATCCTTGACCAGGGAAACAATGTTGCCTACCACCCCGCCGAAGAACGGAAGTGTTCCTCCCACCAACAGGCTTGCGACAATTGCGAGGGCCAGGAGCATCAGCCCAATGTCAATAATTGCGCCAATCCACATCTTGATTTTGGCAAATGAGTCCATACAGGTCTCCCCTTAAGTTGGAAGGGCCGCTTGGCGGCGCTGACAAGTATATAGGTACCCGGTTGGATACGGCGGCGGTAACCGTCCACATACGCCAGTCGTATCAGCTTAGCGATCTCTTTGCTCTGAACCAGGCGCGCTATCTGGATCGGATCCGCTCCTTGCTCTCCGTGGACCAGCAATACTTACAGGGGGAACGCTAGGAATCGTCAGCCACTCGATCGCAGCGTGTTCGTCGGCGAAGCTGCGCAAATCTGCCCGCCTTGATCTCGCCAACAGTTCCAGATACTGGTGAACAAGCCGGACCTCGAAGTGCTTCGAGACGAGCGCGACCTTGAACCACGGCCTCGCCGCAAGCTCGTCGATAAACATCGAAGCGTGGTATCGCTCGACACGGAAGATGGCTCGCGGGGAGTACACGCAAATCAGGATCCTGCGGCTGGGATGTTGCAGCCCAGCCTCTTTGACTGCGGTTAGAAATTCCTCCGTTTCCCCGGCGGTTTCCCGCTCGAGCAAATCTGCCCGAAGGTAATAGTCCATGTCGACCAGCGTGAACCGCACGCACGCTCATACCATACAATTGTGACGCCAGAATGAAGCCCAAAGTGGACCAATTGTCCTCACGAGTAAGGCAGATCGAGGATCTCTTCCGTGTCCCGAGCGTCATAGGACATTTCGCTTCCGCCAAGTCCCTGGCCATGTCCATCGCCAGGCAGGCTCCTTCTGATGATGTTGCGAAGCTGGCGAAGCAGCTGGCCACGGAAGTCGATGCGTTGAAGGAGTCCGAGCTGCCCCTTGGTGCGGGCAACGTCCACCTCAACAAAATCCTCTGGAAGCTTCGGCTCGCTCTGGAAGAAGCGGGAAAGAGCTTTAAGGACTGATTACTTGGGCAGTTGCGGGACGGTATCGGCGAACGCCGGACGCTCCATCAGCTTCTTGTAGTGCTGCGCGAGGGACGCGTAGTCCGAGTGCCAGTCGACGTCGCCGGGCTTGCGGAAGCCGAGCCAGCCGAGGCAGCAGCCCACCGCGATGTCGGCGAGCGAGTAGCGGTCGGCGTGGCACCAGCCGCGCTCGCCGAGGTCCTTGACCATCTGCTCCATGCCGCGGCGCATGCGGGCGAGCTGCTTGTCGGTCCAGGCCTGGCTGCGCTCCTTCTTGTCGCGCAGCGATTCGTAGCGCACTAGGATCCCGGCGTCGAGCACGCCGTCGGCGAGCGCCTCCCAGCGGCGCACTGCGACCCGGTCGCGGTTGTCGTCGGGGATCAGCCGGCTGATCGGCGAGACGTTTTCGAGGAATTGGACGATCACCCGCGAGTCGTAGAGCGGCGTGCCGTCGTCGAGCACGAGCGTCGGGATCTTGCCCAGCGGGTTGTGCGCATTCACGGCGTTGTCGACCGGCTGGACGTCGACCAGCTCGAGCTCGCACTCGATCTTCTTCTCGATGAGCACGACGCGCACTTTGCGGGTGTAGGGGCTGGCGAGCGAGGCGAGGAGCTTCATGGCGGGCGCGGATTATACCTGTCGGATGCAGGCATTAACGCGCCGCCTGAGCGCCGGGATGACCTCGCTTCCGAACCAGGGGTGCTGCTTCAGCCACAGCTTGTTGCGCCAGCTCGGATGCGGCAGCGGGAAGAATTCAGGCACGTATTCATGGTACGCACGCACGGTATCGGCCAGCGTTCTCTTGTTGAATTTTTTCAAATAGAAGGCCTGCGCATACCTTCCGACCAGGAGCGTCAGCCGCACGCCGGGCAGGGCGGCGCGGAACTTCGGCTGCCAAAGCGGCGCGCATTCCGGGCGCGGCGGGAGATCCGCGCCGCCAACCGTGCCCGGATAGCACAGGCCGATCGGCACGATGGCGATGCGCGACGTGTCGTAGAAGGTGTCGCGGTCGAGGGCGAGCCACTCGCGCAGCACGTCGCCCGAAGGATCGTTCCACGGCATGCCGGTCTCATGCACGCGGCGTCCCGGCGCCTGGCCGACGATCAGCAGCCGCGCCGCTCGCCCGACACGAAACACCGGGTTCGGCTCGAAAGGTAATTGCTTCCTGCAAAGGGTGCAGGCGCGCGCGTCGGCGCTCACCCGGGAAAGCGAAATGCGCATCCCCCGTATAATAGAGCCCCATGCCCTCGCCGCTCGCCGCGCTGTCGCCGCTCGACGGCCGGTACGCAAGGACTGCCGATCCGCTGCGGCGCTACTTCAGCGAGCAGGCGCTCATCGGCTACCGGGTCAGGATCGAGCTGGCGTGGCTCGAGGCGCTCGCCGCGGAGCGCGCAATCAGAGAATTAAGACCTTTCTCTGCCGCCACCAGGAAAGCCTTTTCCAAGTTAGTACAAGCGTTTTCCGAGCGCGACGCCGAGCACATCAAGAACATCGAGGCCGAGACCAGCCACGACGTCAAGGCGATCGAGTACTGGCTGAAGTCGAAGCTCGCGAAGAACCGCGAAGTGCAGCGCTCGCTCGAGTTCGTGCATTTCGCCTGCACCTCGGAGGACATCAACAACCTCGCCTATGCGCTGATGATCGCCGAATCGCGCGCCGAAGTGATGCTGCCGCGGCTCGAGCAGCTCGTCGCCGCGCTCAAGGCCCTGGCGCGCCGCCACGCCGCGCTGCCGATGCTCTCGCGCACGCACGGCCAGGCGGCGACGCCGACCACGCTGGGCAAGGAAATGGCCAACTTCGCGCATCGCCTGGCGCGCGCGCGCGATCGCATCGCCGCCGTCGCGATCCTCGGCAAGGCGAACGGCGCGGTCGGCAATTACAACGCGCACCTGGCGGCCTATCCCGGCTTCGACTGGGAGCGCTTCTGCCGGCGCTTCGTCGAGCGGCTGGGGCTCGAATTCAACCCCTACACCACGCAGATCGAGCCGCACGACTGGCTCGCCGAGCTGCTCGACGCCTACGCGCGCGCGAACAGCGTGCTCCTCGACCTCGACCGCGACCTCTGGGCGTACATCTCGCTCGGCTATTTCTGGCAGAAGACAAAGAAAAGCGAAGTGGGCTCCTCCACCATGCCGCACAAGGTGAACCCGATCGACTTCGAGAACTCCGAGGGCAATGTCGGCATCGCCAACGCGCTGCTGCGCCACCTCTCGGAGAAGCTGCCGGTGTCGCGCTGGCAGCGCGATCTCTCCGATTCGACCGCGCAGCGCAATCTCGGAGCCGCCCTCGGGCATACGCTGCTCGCCTACGCGGCCTGCCAGCGCGGGCTGGCGCGGCTGGAAGCCGACCGCGGGCGCCTGGGCGCCGACCTCGAGGCGAACTGGGAAGTGCTTACCGAGGCGGTGCAGCAGGTGATGCGCCGCCACGGCTTGCCGCAGGCGTACGAGCAGCTGAAGGCGATGAGCCGCGGCAAGCGGCTCGATCGCCGCAGCCTTGCGCAGTTCATCAGGAAATTGCCGCTCCCGCCCGAGGCGAAAATGCGCCTGCTCGCCCTGACGCCGGCGAAGTACACGGGATTGGCCGCGAAACTCGCGCAACGCGTTTGATTTACGCAGTCTCGATTTTTCTTTCGTCGTTTCTGCTGTTCCTGGTACAGCCTCTCATTGCACGGCTGATCCTGCCGTGGTTCGGCGGCAGCGCTGCCGTGTGGACGACCTGCATGCTGTTCTTCCAGGCGATGCTGCTCGCCGGCTACGCCTATGCGCATTTTCTGACGCAGAAGGTCGCCGGGAAAAAGCTGCAGGCTCTCTTCCATACGGCGCTGCTCGCCGCGGCGCTGGCCGCGCTGCCGATCGCGCCGGCCGATGCGTGGAAGCCTGCAGGCGAGGACGAGCCCGTCA
>WNGA01010603.1_pt1 | contig 12182 bp, 9 predicted proteins | sample 5400061 | NCBI WGS metagenome assembly WNGA01 (sample SAMN13153366, study PRJNA577476) | soil metagenome | isolation source: 100 cm soil or saprolite under grassland replicate 2 | place: USA:California | collected 2016-06-15
TGTTCAGGGCCAACGCGGCAGTTTCGAGATCGGACAAAATGGCGGACCAACGCTTTTCACCGAGAGTTTTGACCGCAGCGCGTTGGGCGGACTTCCAAGCCGGCGCGAGTTTCTCAATCTGTTTTCGGCCTTTGGCAGTTATCGCCAATTCCACAAGCCGGCCGCGCCCGCCGCCGCTGACCCGTACCAAACCGTCTCGCTGCAACGGTCGGAGATTTCGCACAAGCGTCGTGCGCTCCATGCCTAGCCAATCACTCAATTCTGCCATGGTCCAACCGTCCTTGGTTTTCAATGACTCCAAGATCGGCCCTTGTGTGGGGCGGATTCCATGCCGCCGCATTTCCGCGTCATAAAACTGCGTCACCGCCCGCGTCACCCAACGCAGGTTAAAGCACACGCAGTTTTCCGCCGCCGACAGATCCAGTTCTTTGGGCATGGTGTGTATATGCACTACTGGGAGTAAATTGTCAAGTAATTTTTTAAGAAACATTTTCCAGCGCTCGCGTCCCGGGCAAAAACACCTGAAGAGTATGCCTTCGCGTAAAGCTCGCTGCTGCCCTTCCCGTGAACTCACAGGACTTTCTATATTCCCTTTTCAGCGGTGCCGCCGGTAATCGCTCGGCGTAAGGCCGGTTTCCCGTCTGAAGACCTGCGCGAAATGGCTTGGACAAAGATCTACCTCACGGCATGATCACGACGCAAGCCGAGATCATCAACGCCGACCTGCTCGCATTCATAAAGAGCTGACTTACCGTAAACCTGACCGGAGGCTGCAACGACAGGATGAATTGCTTCAACGCATTCCACTCGTCGGATCGAACCCCGCTCTGCGGCATTAGCAATTAACAATGGAAGGAATAACGCGATGACTATTCTGGTCACTGGCAGCACGGGCACAGTGGGATCGCATGTTTTGGAAGAGCTTCGCAAGCGCGATGCCCATGCCCGCGTTCTCGTGCGCAAACAGCCTGCAACGCCACCCGAAGATGTGGAAGTAGCCGTTGGTGATTTGCTTGACCCGGTGTCGGTCGAGAAAGCAATCCGCGGCGTCGACAAGCTTTATCTACTCAACGCGGTCGTCCCTGATGAACTTACTCAGGGACTTATCGCCTATGGTCTCGCCAAGAAGCACCGCCTAAAGCAAGTCGTCTATCATTCCGTATTCCGCGCCGACGAGTTCAAGGATGTCCCACATTTTGCCTCCAAATCTACCATTGAAGCAGCGCTGAAGGCTTACGATGTGCCTTACACAATCATCCGGCCTAACTACTTTCACCAAAATGATGAGGCGTTGAAGGAAGCGTTATTAGGGCCGGGTATTTATCCGACACCACTGGGACCTATCGGCGTCGCTTCGGTTGACGTGCGAGATATTGCCGAAGCTGCGGCGATCGCACTGATCAGTGATGGTCACTTGGGCAAAACTTACAACCTGAACGGTCCACATGCGCTGAATGGCCCTAAGGCAGCATCGATCTGGAGCAAGCTTCTCGAAAAGGAGATCAGATACGCCGGGCATGATATGGAGGCGTTCGAACAACAGATGCGACAACGTGCACCATCCTGGTCGGCCTTTGACATTCGAATGATGTTCCAGGCTTACGTGGAGCACGGATTCCTCGCTGAAGACGGCGATCTCCAGACGCTAACTGCCTTACTTGGACACCCACCACGCAGTTATGAAGACTTTGCGTGCGAAACAACACAAAAGTGGCACGCGGAAGAGTTGGCCAATAAGAAATAACAAGGAATTAAAAAAGAAATCCTTCGAGTAACAGACGCACATGAATAACAAAATGAAGATCGTAGTCATTGGGGGCAGCGGCCTCATCGGAACAAAGCTGGTGAACAACCTTCGCCAGCGTGGCCATGAGGTAGTGGCGGCATCACCTTCCTCCGGCGTCAACAGCTTTACCGGTGAAGGACTGGCTGAAGCGCTAACGGGAGCTCAGGTCGTTGTTGACGTCGCGAATGCGCCATCGTGGGAGGACAAGGCCGTGCTGGAGTTTTTTGAAACGGCAGGGCGCAACTTGCTTGCTGCGGAAGCGGCCGCCGGCGTAAGCCACCACGTAGCGCTGTCAATCGTCGGCGCCGATCGTCTTCCTGCGAGTGGTTATTTGCGTGCAAAGGTGGCTCAAGAAAACGTCATCAAGGCCTCAAAGGTTCCGTTTACGATCGTTCGCTCGACCCAGTTCTTCGAGTTTGCAAAAGGCATCGCGCAATCCGCCACTGAAGGGCAAACGGTTCGGTTGTCGCCTGGACTCATGCAGCCCATCGCGGCGGATGATGTCGCCGCCGCTCTGACTGACGTCGCAGTCGCCGAGCCATTAAACGGTACGGTCGAGGTGGCCGGTCCCGAACCGATCCGAATGGATGAATTCGCCCGGCGTTTCTTGAAGGAAACGCGAGACCCACGCAAGGTGATCACCGACGTCCACGCCCTCTACTTCGGCACAGAGCTGAACGATCAAAGCCTTACCCCAGGCGATAACGCGCGCCTCGGCCCGACGCATTTCGAGGAGTGGCTCAGCCGCTCCACATCCTAGAAAGAACACAGGAAGGACCTCTTCCCGAACATCACAAGAACAACCAAACCACATACGAGAAAGAACATCACAATGAAACGAATCCGAACTTCAAAACCAGTCGGGCTGCCGCGCCTCATCTACTCACTTATTGTTTGCGCACTCATCGTCTCCGCTCTCGGCGTGGGCTCAGCGATAGCCGCTGACAAAAGTCCGAAGGCCACGCTCGTCTACGAGCACGCTCTACCCAATGTGCCTGGCAAAAGTATCAAGGGTGTGCTGGTCGAATATGGTCCCGGGGATGTGTCGTCGGCCCACACGCATCCCAAGTCTGCTTTCATCTACGCAACGGTTCTCGAAGGAGCGATCCGAACTTCGGTCAATAATGGGCCGGTCGTCACATATCGCGCCGGACAGAACTTCTCCGAGATGCCGGGTGATCGGCACACTGTTGATGAGAATGCGAGCAAGACCGAACCCGCTAAGCTGCTGGCCGTGTTCGTGGTCGATACGGACGAAAAGGAACTGTTAACGCCGCTCGAAAAATGAGACGCCGCGGGAGTTCGTCGAAATCCTGATCGCCAATACTGATCGGCATTTGCGCGACAGCGAGAAAAAGAACAGTCCTGGGGGTCTGCGCTCGACAGTTCAGTTCACGATCAGCGATAATAAATTGATGAAACGGCTTTGTGTTTTCGCCGCGCTCCTGATCGTGGTGGCGGTTTCTTGCAGCTGTTCGCGCAAGAAAACTCAGGTCCCTGCAAATGCGCCGGAAGTCCTTGTGACAACGGTCACGCCGAAAGATGTGCCTCGGATCCTGGAACGGGTCGCCACGCTGGACGGTTTCATTAACGCCAACATTAACGCCCAGGTGCAGGGCTACATCGTCTCGCGCGATTACCAGGAAGGGAGCCTGGTGAAAAAAGGCGATCTGCTTTTTCAGATTGATCCACGCCCCTTTGAAGCCGCATTGGCACAAGCCAAGGCAACTCTGGCCAAAGACCAGGCCAATCTGGCAAAGGCCGACGCGGATGAAAAACGCGCGCGCGATTTGTTCGACAAAAAAGTCATTAGCGATCAGGAGCGGGACACTGCGGTGGCGGCGGCTGGATCGAGTAGGGCAAACGTCCAAGCGGACGAAGCGGCGGTGGAACAGGCAGAGCTGAATCTTGGTTACACTAAAATCACCGCGCCGATCGATGGAATAGCCGGATTCGCGAATGCTCAGGTGGGCGATCTCGTTAGTCCGACGAGCGGTTTACTGACAACCGTTTCGCAGATCGACCCAATCAAAGCTTTGGTTACCGCCGGTGAAGGACCGTTCACAGATTTTATTTCGCGCCATCCCGATCCGAAGGAGCGCGACGCCTATGTGCGCAGCCTGGAGTTCCAATTGATTCTCGGCAATGGCACGGTGTATCCGCACAAAGGAACATTTTACGCGCTCGATCGTAACCTCGATCTAAGGACGGGGTCTATTCGCTACCAAGTGATATTTCCAAATCCGGGCAACAACTTGCGGCCGGGACAATTCGGTAAAGTGCGCTTTGTCGCCGACACCAAAAAGAATGCGCTGATTGTGCCGCAGGAGGCGGTTTCAGAGTTGCAGGGCAGTTATCAAGTCGTGGTTGTCGACCAAGACAACAAGGCGCACATCCGTCCGGTAAAAATGGGCGAACGAATCGGTGCGATGTGGGAAGTGACCGAGGGGCTGAAACCGGGCGAACGAGTGGTGGTGCAGGGCCTCCAAAAGGCCCGCGAAGGTGCGCAAGTCACGGTGAATGATTGGACGCCGCCTGCCGACGCCTTGGTTTCAAAATCGGATCCGGCAAAGAAAGACTGATCAATGTCGGAGTTCTTCGTCAGGCGGCCGATCGTCGCGATCGTCATCGCAATTTTGATGACGCTCATCGGCGGTGTCTGCATTCTTGCGCTGCCAATCGCGCAATACCCGCAGATCGCGCCACCGGAAATTCAGGTGCGCACGCACTACACCGGAGCGGATGCGCTGACGATTGAGCAGTCGGTGGCAGCGCCGATCGAGCAGCAAATGAGTGGCGTCGACAACATGAACTACATGTATTCGATCAACGCCAACACCGGCGACATGCGAATGATTATCAATTTCGATGTCGGTACGGACCCGAATATCGATCAAGTCCTGGCGCAGCTGCGGGTTTCGCAGGCGCAGTCGCAGTTGCCGGCGGACGTGAACAACTACGGCGTCACGGTGCAAAAATCGACAACTGCGCCGCTGATGCTGATCTCGCTGTATTCGCCCAAGGGAACCTACGACGGAATTTTTCTGGCGAACTACGGCTACATCAATTTGGTTGATCAACTGACGCGCGTCCCGGGAATTTCCAACGTGCAGGTATTCGGTGCCGGCCAGTATGCCATGCGTCTATGGGTGAAACCGGACCAGCTGGCGAAGCTAGGAGTAACTGTGCCCGACATCATCAACGCGGTGCAGAAACAGAACAACGTGAATCCGGCCGGCCAGGTCGGCAGCGAACCGATTCCAAGCGGACAAAAGTTCACCTACTCGGTTCGCGCGCAAGGCCGGCTGCAAACGCCGGAAGAATTTGGCAACATCGTCATTCGCGCGAATCCGGACGGCTCGCTGCTGCGAGTGAAAGACATCGCGCGCATCGATCTCGGCGCACAAACCTACAATCTGCGCGGCCGTTTGAACGGACAACCGGCGGCGATTCTCGCGTGCTACCAGTTGCCTGGGACCAACGCGGTCAAAGCCGCGCAGGGCGTGCGAAAATTAATGGAGGAAGCAAAGGGGCGTTTTCCAACCGACATGGATTACGCCGTGTCGCTCGATCAGACGCTGGCCGTGACCGAGGGCATGCACGAAATCGTGAAGACGTTGTTCGAAGCGCTCGCACTGGTGGTCCTCGTTGTCTTTATTTTCCTGCAAGGCTGGCGCGCCACACTCATTCCGCTCTGTGCTGTTCCAGTCTCATTGATTGGCGTCTTCGTGTTGTTTCCGCTGTTCGGATTTTCGATCAACACACTTTCACTCTTTGGGCTTGTGCTGGCGATTGGGCTCGTAGTGGACGATGCGATCGTGGTCGTTGAAGCAGTCGAACGCCATATCGAGGAAGGAATGTCGCCGCGCGATGCGACGCTCCAAGCGATGCGCGAAGTCTCCGGGCCGGTGATCGGGATCGCGCTCGTTCTTTCGGCTGTGTTCATTCCAACCGCGTTCCTGCCGGGCATCACCGGCAGACTGTATCAGCAGTTTGCCCTAACGATTGCGATCTCGGTCATTTTATCGGCATTCAACGCGCTCTCCCTCAGTCCCGCGCTCTCGGCGCTCTTGCTGCGTCCGCGAAAGAAAGCACGCGGTCCGCTTGGATGGTTTTATGATCGGTTCAATCGCGTCTTCGGCAGTGCGACCCACGGCTACGTGAACTGGTCACGCATCGCCATTCGAAAGAGTTTCCTTAGCTTTGGCCTGCTCGGAATCCTCGCCGTCGGCGCGGGTCTGTTCGGATCGCGATTGCCGAGCGGCTTTTTACCTGAAGAAGACCAGGGCTACGTTTTTCTTGCGTTGCAATTGCCGGACGCGTCTTCGCTTGAGCGCACCGATCAGGCTTGCCGCAAAATTGAAGATTTCCTGAGCAAAACTCCAGGCGTGCAATACACGACAAGCGTCATCGGCTTCAGTTTGCTCAGTCTCGCGCAAAACACTTACAGCGCCTTTTTCTTCGTCACATTCAAGCCTTGGAGTGAGCGAACGAAACCCGAGGAACAATATCAGGCGATCAAGGCGCGATTGAACAAATACCTCGCGGGTCTGAGCGAAGGTCTCGCGTTCGCGTTTCCGCCACCGGCGATTCCCGGCGTCGGCACGTCTGGCGGATTCACGTTCGTGCTCGAGGATCGGGCGGGCAAAGACGTCAGTTTCCTTTCCCAAAATCTGAAGACGTTTCTCGACGCCGCGCGCAAGCGGCCCGAGCTCACCGGGCTGATCACCACCTTTTTGCCAAATGTTCCGCAAATCTTCGTCAACGTCGATCGCGACAAAGTGCTGAAACAGGGGATCGACCTGACCCAGGTTTACCAGACGCTGCAAACATTCATGGGTGGATTTTTCGTCAACTACTTCAATCGGTTCGGGCGAACATGGCAGGTATATATAGAGGCGGAAGGCGATTACCGGACCGACGTGAAAAATGTCGGCCAATTTTTTGTCCGAAATTCAAATGGCGATCCTGTTCCGCTCGACGCTATCTCGACCATTGAGCAGATCTCCGGCCCTGAATTCACGTTGCGCTACAACGAATATCGATCGGCACAGATCAATGGCTCCGCCGCGCCCGGTTACAGCTCCGCACAGGCAATGAGCGCGCTCGAGGAAACGTTTCGGCAAACGATGCCTAACGAGATGGGCTATGACTACCTCGGAATATCGTTTCAGGAAAAGAAAGCGCAGGAAGGTGTTTCGCCAGCCGTGGTTTTCGGAATGTCACTCCTTTTTGTTTTCCTGATACTCGCTGCGCTTTACGAAAGCTGGTCGCTACCGTTCAGCGTGCTGCTCGGCACGCCGGTGGCGGTGTTCGGCGCTTTCGCGACGCTTTGGCTGCGCGGAATGCAAAATAATATTTACGCGCAAATCGGCTTGATCATGCTCATCGGTTTGGCTGCGAAGAACGCAATCCTGATTGTGGAATTCGCCAAGGACGAATATGAGAAAGGCAAGCCGCTTATCGATGCCGCGCTCGAAGGCGCCCGCTTGCGTCTTCGACCGATCCTGATGACTTCGTTCGCGTTCATCTTCGGTTGTTTGCCGCTTTGGTTTGCCAACGGTTCGGGCGCCGTCGCCCGGCGCATACTCGGTTCGACTGTGATTGGCGGCATGATCGCCGCTTCCGCCATCGCGATTTTTCTTATCCCAGTAACGTTTTATGTCATCGAGCGACTCTTTGCCGGTCGAAAAGAAAAAACACCGGCGCCGCAAGTCTCTAAACCGCAACCTGAGACTGCGTTTAAGGCATAGGTAAGGGACGCCGCGGTGCGCACCGCTGCGTCGTGGTGTTAAAGCGGAGGGATTTCAGCCGTTCCGCCTAACCGCCAATGTCATTCAATTCTTTAAGCGCGTCGTCAGGCAAGTGCAGGCCAGCGGCGGCTACATTCTCTCTTAAGTGCTCAACAGATGATGTTCCGGGTATGAGCAGAATGTTAGGTGAGCGTTGCAGCAGCCACGCTATTGCCACCGCCATTGGGCTAGCCTCTAAACGGGAAGCAACGCGGGACAGCGTGTCGGATTGCAGCGGCGAAAAACCACCGAGCGGAAAGAACGGCACATAAGCAATTCCTTGTTCGGCGAGGGAGTCGATGAGCGAATCATCCTGCCGGTGAGCGATATTGTAGAAGTTCTGTACGCAGACAACCGCCGCGATCGATTGCACCTCGGCGACTTGCTCCGCGCGGACGTTACTTAACCCGAGGTGTTTTATAAGACCCTCTCGCTCCATTTCGGCGAGCACACCGAACGGCTCCGCTATCGAACCTGGCTCCGGTGCATCGAGGCCACCGACTCGCAGATTGACCGCATCGAGTGCGTCGAGACCGAGATTCGTGAGGTTGTCATGAATGGCTTGGCGGAGCTCGTCTGGAGCGAGCGCTTTCGGCCAGTTTCCCTTCGCGTCCCGTCGCGCGCCGACCTTGGTGACGATCCGTAACTGCTCCGGATAGGGATGCAGCGCTTCTTTTATAAGTTGATTGGTTATGTGCGGCCCATAGAAGTCGCTGGTGTCGATGTGGTTGATGCCGAGCCTAACAACTTCGCGCAGGACGGCGAGCGCACTGTCGTGGTCTGCGGGCGGCCCGAATACATGCGGCCCAGCGAGCTGCAGGGCACCGTACCCCATACGAGTCACGACCAAATCATCGGCGAGCTTGAATGCGCCTCCGGGTAGCGCTGTGGACTTCACATTCTGCCTCCTGGTTTTCATATCTGACTGCTGTGATTTAAGCTCCTAGGCCGACGCGCTGCAATGCACGTTCGTCGTAACATTTGCTTAATCAGTGCGAGCCCGAATTACTGAACAAATAATTAAACGGGCGACCGATGCAATCCAAAGGAGATGAGTAAAAAAGTTCAGTTGATTCTCAACGGCAAAGCGGCCGGCAATGACGCGCTCCAGACAGCGGTCGCTCGGCAACGAGCGATCGGACATACCATCGAAGTAAGAGTGACTTCGGAAAAGGGAGACGCGCGACGATTTGTGGCGGAAACGGGCGAAGTGGATTTGCTGATTGCGGCCGGGGGCGATGGTACACTGAACGAGGTGGTTCACGGTTTGATGGATCTTTCTGAGGTCGCGCGGCCTGTTTTGGGAGTCGTGCCGCTAGGGACCGCTAATGATTTCGCTACCGGGTGCGGCATTCCGCATGACCCCGAGCAGGCGCTGGCGCTCTGCATGGAAGGGACAGAGGTACCAGTCGACGTCGGCAAAGCTAATGAGCACTGGTTTCTGAACGCAGCGAGCATTGGCTTCGGCGCCGAGATCACAGCGACCACTCGCCCGGAGCTCAAACATCTGCTTGGCCCTGCCGCGTACGCTGTGATGGGTGCGATTCTGGCAATGAATGTTCATCATTATCGAGGGAGGGTGACCTTGCCAGATCGCGAAATCGCCGGGAGTGGCCCGGTGGCGATCGTCGGCAACGGGTGTCAAGCGGGAGGCGGTGTACAAGTCGCTCCCCGTGCACGTATCGACGACGGTTTACTGGACGTTCTCTCCGTTCGCGATATCCCGCCGCTGGCGTTGCTCACCGCCGCGCGCGAGTTACAAGAGCTTTCACCGGATGGCGAGTATATCTCCTATTGGCAAACGCCCTGGGCCGAGGTCCACACCGAAGAAGCGATTCCGGTCAACCTGGATGGCGAGCCGGCGCAGTTTTCGAGCGTCCGATATGAAGCCGTACCGAGAGCGATTCGCCTCATTGTTCCGCCGAATTGTCCATTATTATCGGCGCAACCCTAAAGGGCAAATATGCGAGAAATCGATCAACAACCGGACGGGGATCTTTGATCGGGGAAGCGAGACTCGTTATCCCCACCTAATAAATTATGAAAACAAAAGAGATCATTGAAATAGCTCGGGGCTTAGCCAAGCCATTCCGAGTCAGCAAAGGCAAAAATTTCCGTCTTAAAGACGTCGATCCTAGTGACACGCTTGAATTCACGAAGGAGGCAGACAAGCCACGGGCAAAGCAAGCGCTAGCCACCGGTCTCCTAGCTCTGACTGAGCTGCAAGACAAACTTTACGCGCAAGACAAATGGGCACTGCTTTTGATCTTTCAGGCGATGGACGCCGCAGGCAAAGACGGCGCCATCAAGCACGTAATGTCGGGCATCAATCCACAAGGTTGTCAGGTTTATTCATTCAAATCGCCTTCGGCCGAAGATCTCGATCACGACTATCTCTGGCGCTGCATGAAATCCCTGCCCAATCGTGGACACATCGGAATCTTTAATCGCAGTTACTACGAAGAAGTGTTGGTCGTTCGCGTACATCCCGAATTTCTGAACAAACAAAGAGTGCCGCCGGAACTCGTCGGCAAGGGGATATGGGACGAACGCTTCGAAGACATCCGGAATTTCGAACAATATCTGGCGCGGAATGGCGTGGTCGTGCGGAAATTCTTTCTGCACGTTTCGAAGAAGGAACAAAAACGCCGGTTCCTGGAGCGAATCGACGACCCACAGAAGAATTGGAAGTTTTCTTCAAACGACGCAGCCGAGCGAGATTTCTGGGATGATTACATGGAGGCGTACGAACAGATGATTCAGGAAACCGCGACAAAGGAGGCGCCGTGGTATGTGGTGCCCGCGGACAACAAATGGTTCACGCGCGTCGTAGTCGCAACCGCGGTAATCGAGGCCCTTGCCGACCTCGATTTGGAATATCCCGAAGTGGGCAAAGACAAATTGAAGGAACTCGCGACTGCGAAAGACAAATTGTTGAAGAAGTAGCCGATCGGGATCAAGCGATGCGCACAATCACCAATGACTACAAGGACGCGCAGATTTTGAATCTCGGATCCGAGGGCGAACGTGGACCTTATCTGGTAACTCAAACCGGCATCGCGCCGAGCGATCCGTTGCTAAAGACACGCATGTTTGTGCTACGTCCGGATGGATACTGGGTGGACTTCAACGCCTACGCCTCCCAGGGGAAGCCGGAAGCGATGGACGAGATCGTTTTTCCCAGCACGGTGAAAGTGATGGAAACATTCGGCAAGCTATTTGGCCGGCCTCGGGTTCTCGACCTTCCAATTAATGAAGCGGGATTAAACGCTTGGATAGAACGCCACAGCAGCGATCCATTACAAGCAGTTCGCGGGTGGGTCGCACAATATAAAGCGCGCCATCGCAAAGACACTGCAGGTTAAGGCTCCGTTCAAGAGCGCCTGTGATGAAATTGCCACGATGAGTTCTGCGTCCCTCGCCCGATGGATTCCGGCTCTTACTTGGCTACGCGTTTATAATCGGAGCTGGCTGCGCACAGATGTTCTCGCTGGCGTCACGCTTGCCGCATATCTGCTTCCGGCAGCTTTGGGCGACGCGTCGCTCGCGAACTTACCGCCGGAAGCGGGTCTTTATGCCTGTCTGTTTGGAGGGCTTATCTTTTGGATCTTTTGCGGTTCGCGCTACACGACCGTTTCAGTGACTTCCGCCATTTCGCTCGTCATTGGCTCGTCTCTTGGGGAGATTACAGGCGGGAACACGATGCGCTTTGGCGCCCTCGCGGCAGGCACGGCCCTGCTGGTAGCGCTCATCGCCTTCATTGCCTGGCTCGTGAAAGCCGGAGTCATGGTCCACTTCATCTCAGAGAGTGTCATGACCGGGTTCAAATGCGGCGTGGCGCTTTTTCTAGCCAGCACACAATTGCCGAAGCTTTTCGGATTTCATGGCGCACATGGAAGCTTTTGGGGAAACACAGGCTTCTTCTTCAAACACCTCAACGAAACGAACACGACGTCATTGTTAGTCGGAGGAATTGCGCTCGCACTGCTTATCCTTGGGAAAATTTCTCTCAAACACAAACCGGTCGCGCTCTTCGTTGTCATCGGAGGCATTATTGCTGCATCGACGCTTTCTTTGGAGACGCGCGGCGTGAAATTAATTGGCGCCGTACCGCAGGGGATTCCGCCGCTTAGGCTGCCTGCTCTTTACTGGCGTGACCTGAACGAATTGCTTCCACTAGCCCTGGCTTGCTTTCTTCTCGGCGCGGTCGAAACGGCGGCGATCGGCCGAATGTTCGCCGCGAAGCACGGCGGACGATTCGATGCTAACCAGGAAAATCTAGCCCTCGCTGCGTCGAACCTGTTCGCTGGACTCGGTGGCGGCTTTCCAGTGAGCGGCGGCACATCGCAGTCGCTCGTCAATGAAGAGGGAGGTGCGAAGACACCGCTCTCCACGGCTCTCGCTGCGGTTTTTATCCTGGTGGTCGTGCTCTTTTTCTCCCATCTATTGAGCGCGTTGCCTCAACCGGTCCTCGCCGCCGTGGTTTTGGCGGCGATCGCGGGTTTGCTCAATCTTTCAACGTTGAAAGAACTTTGGCTTAACGATCGTTCTGAGTTTGTGGTGGCGATTGCAGCGTTCGGCGGCGTGCTCACCTTTGGTTTGCT
>WNGA01010604.1_pt1 | contig 12182 bp, 8 predicted proteins | sample 5400061 | NCBI WGS metagenome assembly WNGA01 (sample SAMN13153366, study PRJNA577476) | soil metagenome | isolation source: 100 cm soil or saprolite under grassland replicate 2 | place: USA:California | collected 2016-06-15
CTGGTGAGCTCTCAGGAGGCGAGGTCGGTGAGGAGCTCCGCGAGAACGGCTTCCTCCTCGACAACCAGGCCTGCTGCGGTCATCGCCTCCGCGAGGGCCGGGTCCCATGGGGTCGGCGAGGGGCGACCTTCGAGCGGGGGAAGCCCATTGGGGCGGGCTGCGATCGCGGCAAGGTAGTCGGCGGCGAGGAACCGCCAGGGGCGGGCCGGGAAGCGGCCGAGGACGCTTGCGGCGATCCGTGTGCCCGGCCAGTCGAAGTCGCCATGATAGGCGAGCTCGGCGCCGGCGTAGTGGAGGGCGGTGAGCAGCCTGGCGAGGGCGCTGTTCATCCAGCCTTCGACACAGACGAGGGGCCCGGCAGCGCGACCGAGAGCTGCCTCGGCGCGTTCGGTTACCACCGGGTTCTCGCAGACCCAGACGGTACGGCCGGCCAGGGGTGTCGCGTCGAGCGGTTCGGCGCGCAACTGCGACAGCAGCAGGCGCTCTGCGGTGCCCTCGGCGGCCGATTCGCGGAGGCGTCGGACGATGCGGCCGTCGCCTGCCAGGGGAAGGTTCAGCACCAGCGCGTGGCAGGTAAGCGGGTTGGAGACCACGCCGGCCGCCTCCCACAGCTCTCGGCGGGCGCTGGCGTCACCGACTGGAACGACGCCGATCCCGAGCAGGCTGGCGATCCCGGAGAGGACCAGGCGTGTCAGGGCCGCGTCGTCGTCGAGGGCGTGAGCGTCCCCAACGACGCGGTGAGCCAGCTCGGCGCGGTTGACCCCCTCAGCGGGAAGTTGGGCGAGCGTGTCGAGGGCGAGCCGAGCGGGCGGCGGCAGGTCCGGCGCCGCCCCGAGCAGGCCGCGCGCGTCCAGGCCGTCGACCCAGGCGGCCAGCTCTGGATGGTCGTGGAGCGCCGGATGCGCGGCCAGCTCCCGCCGAGCGACCCGGAGGGTGTCTTTGGCGGCAGTGCGCTCGGCGCGGCGGTCCTTGACCGGCTGGCCGTCGAGCGCTTCCAAGACCTCGAGCAGGCCGAGCCCGAAGCGGCTGGCGCGTAGCGCGGCGTCCAGCCGCGCGAGGCTCACGGGAACGTCGTCTGTGGGGCAGCGCAACTCACCAAGCAGCGCGGCCACCCGGTCGCGGGTGGCAACCGGCGGGTCCCGCAACACCACCGGCCGGCCGCCGAGCACGCGCCCGTTGCGCTCCAACCGCTGGCGCGCCGCCGTCCACAGCGGCGCCAGCTCCGGGCCGCCCCATAACGTCCGCAGCGCCTCGGTGCCGGCCTTCGCTGCGGCCTCGGCCATCGTCCCGCTCATCGCTCGGCGCCAGCGACCAGGGCGCGGCCGTTCCAGCGGGTCGGCTGGGTATGGACCCCGAGGACAGGTGGGCGGCGCCGCATCGTGTAGATCTGGCAGGAGGGCACCTCAGGGTAGTTGCCCCACAGCTCGTGGCTGGCGATCACCCAGTCGAGGTCGAAGTCGATCAGCAGGCCGAGCAGCGGCCCACGCAGGTGGGTGTCGATCCCGGCGAACGCCTCGTCGAGCGCGACCATGCGGGGCGCATGCCGGTCCGCGCCGGCGAGGTAGGCGTCGACGGCGGCCAGCAGCGGCAGGTGCATCGCGGCGGCCGCCTCCCCACCAGACAGCGTCTTGAAGACCTGCGGGGTCAGGCGGGTCGAGGTCCCCGCGGCGTCCACGATCGTCAGGTGGAAGCGGTGCCAGGCGCGATAGTCGAGTACGCGCGGCAGGATGACGGCGTAGGTGGCGCCTGGGTTCTCGGCGCGGGCCTGCTCGATGCTACCCGCGAAGAAGCGGCGCAGCCGCTCGCGGCGTTGCTCGTCGAGCTGCTCCGGGTCGTGGCGCAGCAGCTCGACCGCGCTGCGGATCGCTGGGTCGTCGCTGTCGCGGTTCCAGTGCAGCCGCACCGTCAGGCCGCTGGAGGTCCGCGTGGCCGCGAGGCTCCGGTTGATGCCGGCGACGAAGCTGGCGGTCTCGTTCATGCGGGTCTGGATCTCTTGCACCACCGAGGTGAACAGGTGCCGCTCGAACATGGCCTCCTCAGAGGCCGACAGCCGCAGGCTCTGCGCCCGCTCGGCCTCGGCGAGCTGCGCGCCCGCCTCGAACAGGCTGAGCAGCCCGTCGTCGGTGGACACCTCCAGCACGTACAGGTCATGCTCAGGGCGCAGGCTGGGGTCGTAGCCGCCCGACAGCTCGTCGCGCAGCCGCCGGGCGGCGTCGACAGCGCCCTTTCGTGCGGCTGCCAGCGCAGCCTCGTCGGTGGCCACGCCGTCGGTGGCGGCGATGACCGCGCCGGCGAGCGCCGCCAAGTCCAGGTCGGCGTCCAGCTCCGCGCCGGAGTCGGGCTCGGCGCTGGCCTTGCCGCCCGACAGGGCGTCGCCGACCGAGCCGGCCGCCGCGCCGCCGACCGCCTCACGCACCGTCCGCCAGGTGAGCGGCGCCGCTGCGGCGGCGCTGGCCGCGTGGTCCCGCTCGGCAGTGGCCAGCCGCTCGGCGGCGGTCTCCACCGCGCCCTCGGCGCGGCCTTTGGCCTCGCGGCCACTGGCGAGCGTGCCGTCGAGCGAGCTGAGCCGGTCACCGATGACCTGGACGCGCTGGCGTGCCTGCTCGACGCGAGAGTGGACCTCCTCCGGGCTGCCGGTGAGCGAGGCGCGGATCGCCTCCAGCCGGGCAGCGTCCTCGGCGAGCTGCTCCCGCACGGTGCGGGCCTCCTCCAGGCGCGAGCCGCGGCGGCGCTCCAGGTCTGCGAGCCGCGCCCCGGCCCGGTCGCGCACACCGGCCGCCGACAGCCGGGCTCGGGCAGCGTCGACCGCGTCGCGCCCAAGGGTGACGAACTCCTCCAGCGCCTCGCTTACCGCCTCCAGCCGCTCGGCGACCGCGACCACACCGGCCGCCCTCGCGGCCGCGCCTCGCTCGGCCTCGGCCTGCTGCAGCCGCTCGGAGTCCGCACCGGCGGCGCGGCGGGCCTGCTCCAAGGCCTCCTCGGCGGTCTGGACGGCGCCGGTCTCCCGGTCGAGCTCGCGCAGGCCGGTGGCGAGCGCGTCCGTGCGCGGAAGGTCCTCCACGAGCCGGTCGAGGGCGCCGAGCCGTCGAGTCGCCGCTCCCTCCGCGGCGATCGCCGCCTGCCGCTCGCGGGCGAGGCGCTCCAGCTCCCCGTCGATGCTGAGTAGCTCGCGCCGGCGACGCTCGGCGCGTGCCGCCGCGCCGATGTACTCCGCGTGCTGCTTGGCGTAGCGGCCGGCGAGGACGCCGAGGCGGAAACGACCGTCGGTTGCGATTCCGTCGCCGGCGTGGAGACTTTCGAGCGCGAGCCGGTCGAGGATACCCTCGACAATGGCCGTGTCCAGGCCGCTTTCCGGCGCCGGGGCGGGGACCAGCACCGCGGACAGCCGCGGCCCGTCCGGCTCGGCACCGGCGGGAACAGCGAACGCATCGACCACGTCCGGGTCGGCGAGCCCGCCGGGTGAGACCCAGGCGTCCAGCAACCCGGCCGCCTCCAGGGCTGCCTCGAGGCCCGCTCGATCGGCCGCGTCGAGGTGGTCGGCGAAGTCGCAGCATGCGAACAGCGGGGCGCCGGCGCGGCCGGCGCGGCTGGCGGGTCGGGTTTGGGCGCGCTGCGGGCCGCGGTCGTGATCCGCCTCGGTGGCGACCCGCTCGCGCGCGGCGCGCAGCGCGGCAGCCTCGTCGGCGATGTCCTCTTGGCGGCGCCGGGCGTCGCGGCGCTCGGCGGTGGCCTCCTCCCGGTCGGCGGCCAGCAGCCCGGTGGCGGCCTGCGCGAGCGGCGCCGAGTCGGCGGCGAGCGTCTCGACGATTGGGGAGAGGTCGGCGCCGGCTGGCACGTGCCGGGTCCTCGCGTCCGCGCGCGCCGCATCGATCCAGGCGACGACGTTCGCGGCCAGCGCCGCCCGGGCCGCGTCGACAGCGTCGCCGGCCACCTGGCGGCGGTGGAGCGCTTCGCGCCGGCGCTCCTCCGCCTCGGCCTCGCGGTGGCGGGTCGCCGCCAGGGCGTCCTCGGCGCGGCTCGCCCGGTCGATCGCCTGCTGCACGCGCCGTAGCTCGGCGGCCCGCTGGCGGCCAGCCGCATCGATGCGGCCGCGCAAGTCGTCCGGGTCGAAGCCGGACAGGTCGATGCGGTCGGGATCGGTCAGGTTCGGCAGGGCACCCGCGGCCGCCCCGGCGCCAACCGCCGCGCTGGCTAGCGCGCGGGCTTGCTCGGCCAGCACGCCGGCGGCCGCTTCCGCCGCCTCGACGGCCCGCCTGTGCTCGTCGGCGGCCCAGTCGGCGTCCTGCTCAGCCTCGGCGAGCGCGAGCTCGGCCGCCTGCACCGCCGCCTGGCGCGAGGAGACCAGGGCGGCCAGGTCGTCGAGTGCGAGGACCGCCCTGTACTCGGCGGACTGCTCCAGGCCCCGCAGGAGCCCGCCGGCGTGGCGCTGCTCGACCCTCGCCTCCTCCCGGGCCTGCTCCAGCTCCAGCACGAACGCCTCGGCGGCCGCGCGCTCCCGCTCGGCCTGCTGGTGCTGGCGCCTGGCGGCGAGCGCCACCTGCTCGCTGGCCACCAGGCCGAGCGCGCGGGCGCGCGCCTCGGTGCGCATGTAGCCGCGGTACCACGGCAGCGCCTCGTTGACGGCGGCGACCGCCGCGCGCAGCTCCTTCAGCCGCGCCCGGATGCGGTCCAGGTCCTCGAACGCGGCCGCGACCGTCTCGATCACCTCGTCGGCCAGCGGGCCGAGCGCCTCCGACAGTGACATCGACAGCCCGTCCAGGTCGAGCTGCTTGGCCAGGTGTGGGCGCCGTAGCACCAGCACCAGGCTGACCAGCTTGCGCAGGCGGTCCACCCCCACGCCGAACAGCGCCCGGTCGACGGCCGCCTGGTACTCCTCGATCGTGTCGAACACGCAGGCACTCATCAGCCGGCGCCGGCCGCGCCGCACCGGCTGGCCGGTCGCTGCCACGTCGCCCTCCAGGTCATCATCTGGCGGCTCGTCGTCGGCTTCGCCGGCGTCCTCGTCCACAGCGCCGTCCGGCGCCCGCCACGTCGGCGTGGACGCCGCCGCGGCCGCCGCGTCGGCGTCCACCGGCGGTGGCAGCCGGTCGCCGAGCGCCGCGATCAGGCCGCCCCGTGTGAGCGGCGTTCCCCCGGGGACCAGGTCGAGGTCGACGCCGACGCGGCGGTCGGTGATGAAGAACCACGTCTCCGCGTCACGGGCGCTGGTCGCCCGCGCGCCGACGCCGATGGTCACGAAGCGCGGCCCGGTCGGCGTGTCGCGGCACAGCTCCAGCCAGACGTAGCCGACCCGCGACTCGAACTCGTAGCGGCGTGGCCCGTCGCCGCGGCGCTGGCACAGCAGCAGGGACTTGAGGTTGCGGCTACCGCCGTGCGGATCCATGTGGGTCGCGCCGGCACGGCCGTCGAGCACGAACGGGAACAGCAGCGCCAGCGCGTTCGACTTCCCCGACCCGTTGGGGCCGCGGAGGATCAGCCGACCACCGGCGAGGTGGAAGACAGCGTCGTCGTACTCCCAGACGTTGCGCAGCCCGGCGCGGGTCGGATGGAACCGATCCGCCCGCGGTCTGACCTGGCCGTTGGACACGGAGCCACCGATGCCGTCGCCGCTGTGGCTGAACGGGATGGACATCAGCGCCTCCTCTGGCTCGCGCGCCGGCGGCGGGTCGGTGCATCGCCCGAGCCGGGGCGGAAGCGGGCCGCCAGCGGGCGCAGCACGACCGTGCCCGGTGACTCCTCCGGGCCAGCCGGGGCCGTCAGCCCGAGCCGCTCCAGCAGCGCCAGCACGGCCACTCGCAGGGCCCCCGGGTCGGCTTCGTAGGCGACGGTGAAGCGGTCGCGGTGCTCGGCGACGATGCCCGCCCACACCGTCTCGACCACCTCGGGCGGGACCCGCCGGCCGACCGGGAGCCGCCCCGCCACCTGCCCCTGACCCGCCGGGTTGGCGAGGAGCGCAGCGGCGAACAGCAGGGCGACATTGTTGACGATCCCGGTGCCGGGAAACGGCTGGTCGTTCAGGCGCGGCTGGCCGGCGGAGTCGATCAGGGCGAGCCCCTCGGCGCGCATCTCCACCTCGCAGCCGGTGAGGCGCTCCAGGTCGCCGATCAGGCGGGCGCGGCGCTCGGCGAGATGATCGCGCTCGTCGGCGTGCAGCTCGTCGTAGTAGACCGCGGGCTCGTCGAGCAGACGGCGGGCCAGGCGGTGGCGCAGGGGCGCGTCGCCCGCGCCGGGCGGATAGCGCTCCTCGCCGAACTGCTCGAGGCCCCGCTGCGGGTCGATCCACGCGGGAGTCGCGCCGAGCATGCGCCGCGCGGCATCGTGGTCGATGGTGTAGAGCGCGTCGGCCTGCTCGTCCTCGATGAACGCGACCGTCTCGCCGTCGGGCGCGGTCCGCAGCACGCCGAGGCGCTCCAGATAGCCGACCGCGTGGACGAACGCGCGGCGGTACTCGATGCGACCGAAGTCGATCGGGATGCTCTCGTCGCCGGCGCGGACGCGCATGACGCCCTCGACGAGGCGCCGAATCGTGGTCTGGCCGACCTCGCCGTGGAGCGCGGCGAGCACCAGGCACAGCAACACGTAGCCGAGGCGCCCGAACGGCCTCGGCGTGCGCTCGCCGCCGGCGACGGTCACTATCGCCGGGCGCCGTGGCGACGGTTCGACCCGGCGCTGCACCAGCCGGGCGCAGGTGGGTGCCACCTCCAGCCGCCAGCGGGTGAGGCGCTCGAGCTCGTTGCGCAGCGTGGTCTCCCAACGGCGCACCCGTGGCAGCGCCTCGGGGTTCGGGTAGGACGTGGTGACCAGCGGGTGCGCCAGCAGCGTGCGGGCCGCCTCCTGGAACTCCTCCAGCTCCAGCGGGTCGAGCATTGAGGCGAACCGGGCCGGGCTCATGCCGGCACCACCTCCACGGTCAGTCGCTCGAAGACAAGGTCGCCGTCCACGCTCTGGACCGTGCAGCCCGCGGGGTCGGGCCACACCCGGACGGTGACCCCTTCTGCGGCGGCGTACGCGGCATCGCCACCACGGGCCGGCAGCGCGAACAGGCACTCGTCGACCAGACCGAGCAGGAGCTCCAGCTCCGCGCGGGAGAGGACCCGCCCGACGAGCGGCCCGCGGGCGAGGCCCGCCGCCGCCTCTGCCCGCGCCCGCTCGGCTGCCTCGGCCTCTGCCGCAAGCGCCTCCCGCTGGCCGGAGAAGTCGGCAGCGCGGGCCGGCTTGCCGGGTCCGCTATGCTGGCCGCGCTCGCGCAGCGACACAACGATCTCGACCGGCTCGGCGCTCCACCAGGAGGCACGCGGGCCGGTTGCGGTCGGGTCAGGCGGCAGGCCGCTCACCCGAGGCGTGCGGCCCAGCCCGAAGGCCGCGTCGAACAGGGCATGCGCGTCGGCGTCGCGGTCACAGCGGTGGAACCAGCGCGCCAATGCCACCAGCTCCGAGGTCCGGTCCACCGGGCGACTGTCCGCCTCTGAGAGGCGCCGGATCTGCGCGAGCACGTCCCCCACCGCCTGGGTGGTGGCGGCGAACAGCTCCTCCAGCCCGGATGGTCGCCCGTCCGCCGGGGTGAGCCACCCTTCCAGCCCCGTCCAGCGGCTCTGCCAGCTCGCCCGCAGGTCGCTACCCAGTCCGAGGGCGGCAGCAGCCCCGTCGTCCCCGGCCGCCGCGAGCTCGACCAGCCGGTCCACGCCCTCGGCGGCGATCGCCGCGGCGGTGACCGCCATGCGCCGCCGGTAGCGGTAGAGGTCGTCGGAGAAGGTGGAGAGGTAGGAGAGGAGCAGTTCCTTGCAGTCCAGGAACACCGCCGCGTCCAGGTCGGCCCCACGGGTCAGCTCCGCCAGCCGGGTCGAGAAGTCCTGCGCCGACCGCGTCAGGTCGCGGAGGTCGGTGTCGAGCGAGCGGAGCAGGCCGTACACGCCGCCGGCGTCCCCCGCCCGGACCGCCTCCAGCAGCAGCTCGAGGTTGCGCCGCATCCCCTCGAACAGCCGCGCCCGCAAGCCACCCGCGGTTTCGACCGCGGCGAGCACCGCCTGCGCCGCGTCATAGCCCGCCACCCCGACCGCCGTCAGGTACCACTGCGCCCGCCGCCGGTACATGTCCTCCTTGCGGGTCACGTGTCGCATGTCGGGCGCCCAGTCCACGCACCCCATCGCCTTGAGGGCGTCCAGCGCCTCGACCAGCCGGTCGAAGTCCAGCTCCAGCTCGGCAGCCGGCAACCTCGCCAGCAGCTCCTCGGTCCGCACTTGCGGTTGGTACGCCGCGCGGGCCGCGACCATCGCCGACAGGATCGCCAGATGCCGGTCGGCCCGCTCGGTCGTCGCCACCAGCAGCGCCCGCAGCCGGTCCCGCTCGCCGGGCTCCAGCAGCCGCTCATGGAATGCCCGCACCTCGGCGGCTGGCAGCGATCCAGCAGCCGGGTCCTGGCCCCCCGCGGCCTCCACCGGACCGGCCAGGACCGAGGCCGCGACGTCATGCGCCTGCCCGTTGCCGCTCCGCGCATCGATGATCGGAGCGGCCAGTTCCTCGATGGCAAAGGGTTCGATCGGCATGGCGCGAGAGCCTACCCGGACCCCGCGACAACGCGGAAACCTCAGTTGTTGCAATGCAGACATTGCCGAGGCGACTCACGACGCCAGCCGCGTGGGCCGTCACAGCACTCGGTAGGTAGGACGCCACAGCGTGCGGTCAGCCCACCGTTGGCGGAGCGGGCGAGAACGCGCAGGGCGACCAGCCGGCCGCTTGGCCAGGGGGCTATCACCCGAACCTCGCAGCTCGTCTGGGTTCGAAGAGGATCGGTCGGGCTGCCAGGTTCTCTTTCGCGCCGAAAGCGCCGTTCGAGTTTATGGGCGAACAGTTGAGCATGGTTTCACTGGCTTGCGCGCGGGCTCAAGGCGCTGAGCCATCGGACCTGGTTGCAGTAGCTGTCCTCGCCCTGGTGGCATTGCAGGAACACATCCAGCGTATCGACGAAGCGGCCGATGGTACCGCTGCGCCTCGGCATGCTTCTGTCGGAGGTGAGCAACAGCCCATAGTGATCGTCGGCCCCCAGGGTCACGCGGCTGGCGAGCGGCATGAAATCCTTGACGTTGTTGGTCATGATCGCCCGCCGTTCTTGCGCCATTCGCCGAAGGAGCTCGTCGTCGCTGAGCCCGACTAGATCGGCGCGCTCGGCGACCGCGACGACGTCATGGCCTCGGGTGCGGAGCTGTCGGGCGATCTCGGGCGAGTAGTGCTCGTCGAGAAGAAGCTTCACGCCAGCGCCTCGCCGCGCCGATGCCAGCGCGCCTCCTCGCGCTCGGCAATCGCGCGCGCCCGGTCGATCCACTCGTCGATCTCGTCCCCGTAGTCGGCGTAATAGCGCAGGCCTGCCTCGATCCGGTCAACCGGCAGCTCGAGATAGACGGCTGCCCGCTCGACCGAGCGGTCGTTTTGTCGAATCGTCTCGATGACGTCGGCCACGTCGAGTCGAGTGCCAAGCAGTGCTGGGCGTCGGCCACTGGCGCCGTCGCGGAAGTAGATCAATGGGTGCTCGTCCATCCGCAGGCCCTCTTCGATGTAGCGTTCAGCGAGGGCTGTTTGCGGCTGGCCGGCCTCACGGGCACGGCGCTTGAGATGCTCCAAGGTGCGGGGTGGGACCCGAAAGGCGAGCGGCTGCTTGGCTGCGGCAGAGTGCGCCATCGACCTTCCCTTCGGTTGTCAACACTGTATGACGATGTTAGCAAACCGAAGCACGTGCCGTGTTCATTTAGTCCTGCTCAAGGAGCGCGATACCATCGAGGTGCTCCCGACCAATCATGGCTCAAGGTCAGTCTCACGCGCCGTCGACACAGCTCGTCGGGGTTGGAATAGGAGAGTGTGGGGCTACCACAGCGGACGCCCAGCTCAGCGTAGGTGTCATGGCGCCTACTGCGGCCGGCGCACGGCGCGCAGCAGGGCCGCAGGAGACGCCGCCTGACTGAACATCGGTTCACCCAGGTTGAAGCCTCACAGCGGAGCAGCCAGCCCGTCGCCTGCACGGGCACGAGCAGAGGGCGTGGTGTTCGTCAGACCGATCGGGCCCTGGAGCCAATGATCCAAGGAGATCCGCCGCCAGACCCAGAGCCAGACCCAGCGCTCACGCGCTTCACCGGGCGCGCCCGCTTCCAGTACGAGCTGGATGACGATGGCAGGATCAAGGCGAACCCCGACGGCACGATCACCGTAGCCTGGTGGCTGCGCAACGAGCACGGCGTATAGGTAAGCTGGGCATGGGTTTGGGAGGCGCGATGGTTGCCACGTCCTTGCCAGCAAGGATGCGGGCGTCGCTGCTCGGCTACTGGCAGCAGGCCAGGCCCTGGCAGCGGCTCGGCTACCTCGTCGGCGGCGCGCTCATCGTGGTCGGCCTTGGCCACCTGGTCGCGTGGCTGGTGGTCGGCGGGACCTGGGCGGGCCCGATCTCCTTCCGCAAGCCGACCACCTTCGGGATCTCCTTCGGGCTCACCACCATCACCCTGGCCTGGGTCGCCGGGCAGCTTCGGATCTCCGACCGGACCGGCTGGCTGCTGCTGGTCCCGCTGGCGCTGGCCGACACCTGCGAGGTCGTCTGGGTCTCGGTGCAGCGCTGGCGCGGGGTGGCCTCCCACTTCAACAACGACACCACTCTGGACAGCCTGCTGTTCCTGGTCATGGGCGGCGGCGCGATCGCGGTCGCCGCCACGGTGATCCTGGTCATGACGGTGCTGGCGTTCATGGCCATGCGGGCCTCGCCCAGCATGGCCCTGGCGATCCGCGCCGGGCTGCTGATCCTGCTGGTCGCCCAGGTGGTCGGCGGCTGGATGATCCAGCATGGCCTGGGGCCGGCCGAGGAGGGCGTGACCGACGGGCTGACGACCTTCGGGGCCGCCGGGGTGATGAAGGTGCCGCACGCGGTGGCCATCCACGGCATCCAGGTGCTGCCGGCCCTGGCGTGGCTGCTGTCCTTCGCCGCCCTCCCCGAGCCGCGGCGCGTTGGTCTGGTGCGGATCGCCGCCCTCGGCTACGTCGCGCTGGTGGTCGTGAGCGTGCTGCAGACCGCCAGCGGGGTGGCCCCCTTCGACGTGGGCGTGGTCGCGGCGCTGCTGTACCTGCTGGGGGTCGCCTTGCTCGGCATGGCCCTGGTGACCGCCGTGCTCGCCCTCCGCGGCCCCGCACGCGCCTGACCCGGGTACCGACGCGCCCGCATCAGATCGGGCGACCTCTCAGGTTCGAGCTCGAGCGGCGCGCGTAAGCTACTCCCCGAGGCAGGTCGCCCCGAGGAGGACGCCGATGCGCGTCACCGAGCGCGCCCAGCACGCGGTCCGCTACGCCAGGGAGGAGGCCGGCCGGCTCGGCCACGACCGCGTCGGCACCGAGCACCTGCTGCTCGGTCTGCTCCGCGACGAGGCGTGCCTGGCCACCGCCACCCTCGGCAAGCTGGAGATCCGACCGGAGACGGTCCGCCGCCGGGTCGAGGAGACCGTCGGCCGCGGGCAGGCGGAGCAGCGCGGCTACCCCGGCCACCTGCCGACCACCAAGCCGTTCACGACCGTGCTGGCCCTGGCGGGACGCGAGGCGATGGAGCTGGACCACGACCGCCTCGGGACCGAGCATCTGCTGCTCGGCCTGGCCAGCGAGGGCGAGGGCGCCGCCGCCGGGGTCCTCCAGGAGCTCGGCGCCGGCCTGCTGGAGCTCCGGGAGGCCGTGGCGGCCCAGCACGCGGCCGGGGTCGACCCCGAGCCGTTCCCGCCCGACCGGGGGCCGCCGCCCTGGGAGCCGCCGCCGGCGGCGAGGCTGCGTGGCGTGGTCCCGCTGGCCCAGGAGCATCCGCTGCCGTCGGGGGACCGCCTGGTGCTGCTGTCCCTGGAGGTCTGGTCGGACTGGTTCGACCTGCGCTACGCGGTGGTCTACGCCACCCCGGAGCCGGAGGGGGAGCTGCCGCGGCCACCGGTCCTCGGCGCCTGCGAGGTGTCGGACCGGGCCGGCACCGAGTACGTCAACTGGACCAGCTCCCACCCCGGCTTCGGCATGGTGCGCGTCAACCAGCGCACCTTCGTGCCCTCGCCGCCGGTGGGCACCGAGCTGCTGGAGCTGCGGTTCAGCCAGCCCGACACCATGCCCGGGGAGGCGCCGCCGCTGATCGTCACCACCGTGGACCTGCGGTAGGGGCGGGAGCCCCTAGGGGACGCAGTAGG
>WNGA01010605.1_pt1 | contig 12181 bp, 10 predicted proteins | sample 5400061 | NCBI WGS metagenome assembly WNGA01 (sample SAMN13153366, study PRJNA577476) | soil metagenome | isolation source: 100 cm soil or saprolite under grassland replicate 2 | place: USA:California | collected 2016-06-15
CCCCGAACCGGTCACGATGCTCGGCTACGAAGCTCATGACCGTCGCCGGGTCGGGTCGAGCTCGCCCGCGAAATAGGCGCTCGCCGCCTTGAGGATCTCATTGGCCCGCCGCAGCTCGGGTGGGTACTTGCGTAGTGCTCCCATCGAAGCCTCCTTGCCTGGTCCCAGTGGACCAGCTTCGAAAGCCTCCGGAAAAGCGGGGGAACCTCATCTGGCACAGGTGGCCAGGCTGTGTCGGGCGGCCACGCAGGTGTCTGCGGCGGTCGGACGTCCGGACAGGTGTCCGTCCGCCTCCCGCACGCCGGCCGCCAGTGTGGACACGGGTCGGGGGCTTGCGGTAGCCCCGCGGACATGCCAACTCGTGCGGCGCGCGGCCGGACGCGGTGCCCGGTGACCGCTGCTACCGCAGATCGCGGCCGGCTCCGAGTGAGGCGAGCATGGTTGATGTCCGTCCGGCGGGGCCAAACCCGACCGCGCGTGTAGGAACAGGCGCGGTCCTGCCGCAGATAGTGCCGGACACTTCCGCTATGGCCGTCCGGCCTGCCGTCCAAGTTCCGGACACCAGCAGACACGCTGCCGGGTCCGGCTGTCGCCCGACGACCGCGGCTAGAGGAACCGGTCGCCGGGGCGGCGGCCGCTGGTGGGATGCAGCCAGCGCTGGTAGGCGCGGCCGAGCCGGGCGGTCAGGCGGCCGCGGAGCTGGCCGCGGACGTAGCTCATCGTCGGCCGGGAGAGCGAGCGGGCCTCCTCGAAGCTCAGGTCGTCGACCTGCAGCCCGGTTGCCTCACCGGCCTGCCAGCAGCCGACGACCGCCTGGGCGACCTGCTCGGGGTCGACGCCGACCGCTATCCAGGTGTCTTGGGGCCAGGCGCGCAGCTCCACCGTGAGATCGGCCACAAACACCAGCTCACCGGGCTCCCGCTCTGGGTGGCCGGTGAGCAGCTCGTACACCAGGCTCCCGTCCGGCTGGGGAACCCGAGGGTGCAGCAGCGCGGCCAGGGCGACGACCAGGACGGTGCCGGCCTCGGGTTCACCAGCGGGAGGTGGCGGCAGCAGCAGGCCGAGGTAGCAGTCGGTGACCTGGCCGGGCTCCAAGGCCTCGCCGAGCGCGTTCGGGCCGAGCTGGTCCACTGCCCGCTCCCGCCTTCCTAACGAACGCTCGTGGGATCAGGCTACCCGGCCCGACGAGGAGGTTGACCTTACTGCTGTTTTGGGTTTCTTCGGCAGTGCGGTCTCGCCCTCATGAGTTCGGCTGCCGAGTTCGGCCAAGCCCCTGACACCGGCCGATCTGGTTGCTGCGCGATGCCGCGAGCCGGCCGCCGTCACCCGCGTCTACACCGCCTACGCCCCCGCCCTGATGCCCGACGGCCGACTGGGCGCGGGCGGACGGTCGTCGAGCGGACGCTGTGGAGATCGACGAGGGGCTACGCGCCTGGCTTGCCTATGCGGCCTGGTGGCATGCGTGCACTGGTTGGACGGTGGTCCTGGGCGGTTCAGCTTGATGTTCAGGAGCTTGGATCGACGCGATGGCCTGGTGGTGAAGCGTGCCCTACCCACAGTCCGGACCGCCGAGGAGAACGACAGGTTCTCGGCCTGGTCGCTGGTGGTTCGAGTGCAAGAAACGTTGGGTTGTGGCCGCGGGCCGAGCCGCCGGTCGTGGACTATCTCGACGGGGGCGTTCTGAGTACCAGGGCCGACCAGGCGGCCGCGTAGGGATGGCCGCTGAGGCGGGGAGTTCGGGGGACCTGAGCAATCAGAGGCCAGGCCGGCGTCGGGCTGTCCCGCCTGCGTGCTGCAAGCCCTCAGCCTGATTCCACCGACGAGCTGATTGTGAGTGGCAAGCTCGCGCCTGTTGACGCCGGGAATGAGCTGTGGAAGGGATCGGACAGGGCGGTGAGGGCGCACGCGGTCCTGGTCGGCGTCGCCGTGGCGGTTCGGGCGGTATCTGGGCAGGCGCCCGACCAACCCAGACGGGCCGCGGGTGCAACCTCGGGCTGGCTGCAGGCCAGGTCGGTCAGGTCGGGTGGGGGATGCAGCGCAGCCGGCCAGGGCGAACTGGAAGCGCCTCTGCCACGCCCAGCGGACGGGCAGGTGCAGGGGTAGGCCAGCGGACCGATCGGGTCAGCCGTCCGGGCAGCGCCAGGTAGCAGACCCGAGCCACCGATCCTGACACTGGCGCGCACCCGGCCGCTTCCGGCCGGGCTCGCGCTGCTCATCGACAGGCGCTGCCTTGCGTTGCTCCAGGGGTGAGCCGGATGATAGGGGTCCCGACGTGCCCGATTCTTACTAGCGCCACCCGAGAGCGCGGCCAATCCCCTACCCTGTTGGAAGTTCCCTTTGCGACATCGCCTGGATGCCAGACACGTCATGCGGCTGGCTTGTCCCGCTCTCATCAGCCTTATTGCCTTGCTAGGTGCCGCATGTAGTTCACCTGATCGAGCGTCGAATTTCACGACGTCGGCGTCCTCACCGAGCTCCACGGTTCGGCCGGCGCTGCCGACCAGCCAGGGCGACACGAGTTCATCGAAACCTGATCCGGTCATCACCGCCGCCGGCGATATCGCCAGATTCGACTGTCTTTACTGTGGCGATCTGGCGACGGCTGCTCTGATCCAGCAGGTCAAGCCTACTGCGGTCCTTGCCTTGGGGGATATCCAGTATCCAGCCGGCGCCCTGAAGGACTTCCAGACCGGCTATGCGCACACCTGGGGATTGTTCAAGCAGAAGACCAAGCCCGTGCCCGGCGACCATGAGTACTTGACCCCTGGTGCGGCAGGCTACTTTCGCTACTTCGGCCGTGCCGCCAGGCCGAAGGGGATGAGCTACTACAGCTATGACCTGGGTACCTGGCATCTGATTGCCCTCGATTCGAACATCGACCGCGGCCCTGGCTCGGCGCAGGAGCGCTGGCTCGAGGCCGACTTGGCTGCTACTCGAACGCGATGCATCTTGGCGTACTGGCATTTTCCCCGCTTCTCATCGCGTTCGAGGAGAGGAGGGGATACGTCCGTCGCGGGCTTCTGGGCCGACCTCTATGCCGCGGGAACAGATGTCGTACTGAACGGTCATTGGCATCTGTACGAACGGTTTGCACCACAGACTCCCGCTGGTGTCAGTGATCCCAAGCGCGGGATCCGCCAATTCGTCGTCGGCACGGGAGGGGGTGCCCTTCATCGCCTGCCGACCAGCAGACTGGCGAATAGCGAGATAATCTCCAACAAGACTTATGGTGTCTTGAAGATGAACCTACACGCCGACAGCTACACCTGGCAGTTCGTGGCCGTGGACGGCTCGGTGAAGGACTCGGGCAGCCAGGCTTGCCACTGACGACCGCGTTCCACCGCCTCGAGCACGCGGCAGGTCCGCGCACCCGCGCCGGTCTGCCTACATCGGCGTGCGCTTCATCGCTGGTGGTAACGCCGGCGGCGGCCGGCGGCGATGCTCGCCGCGCCGAGCCCCATGAACCCCAGCCCGGCAATCAGAAGCGACAGGTCGTGGCCGCCGGTGAAGGGCAGGATGTCGTCGCCGGCCGGAGCCACGGGGGCCGGTGTCGCCGATGCGGTTGAGCTTGCACAGTTATCCCGCCGCCGCACCAGGCAGCCTTGCACGAGACCATCCAGACGCTGCTGGTGCCAGGCGTTGAAGAAGTCGGCGTGCGCAGTCAGCGCAGACCCGCTGGCGAGGGCCACCCCCGGGCCACCCCGGATCGGATACAAGACGTCCTCGGTGAGCTTCGGGATGGCCACCGGGTGGTCGGCCGGGCAGCGGCCGAACTTCGTGTAAGCCATGTGGCTGGCGTGGTCGGTGCTGTCGAGGTGTACGCCGTCCCAGCAGTCTGGGAAGTACACATGGAGAACGAGCGTGCCGGCCGGGCAGGTCGGCACGCTGGCGGTCCCTTGGCTAGCGACACCACAGCCCCATGTCACCACGCGGGTTGACTGGGTGGTAGCGGCGTGGGCATTGCCCGCTACCATCTTCAGGCCGGCAGGTATCGATGTGAGGCTGGCCGGATCCTTGGTGCCTGGTCGATAGTAGGCCCGCAACCGTGTCGGGGTGACCTGATGGGCCCCTACCGACAGCGTCGGCACCCAGTACGCGGCCGTGTCCCCCGGCATGTCACAGGTCGTCGACCCTGCATGCAACGAAGTGAGGGTGGAGAAGGCATCGGTGGTGGCGTTGCCGAAGAAGTCGTGACTGTGCGAGGCGCCGGGCCGGCTGGGTGCGACGATCGGGTCGTCCATCGCGCGGTGGCTGAAGGCGCAGGTGCTGACGAAGTCCGGAACGGTGCTGGCTGCTGCGGATGGAATCGTCCCTACTGGCATCAGCACGACGGCCGTGAGAAGGGACAACGACAGGGCGCCGACGGCACGCCAACAGGACATGGGGCCTCCTGGGGGGAGAAGGCGGCGAGGACGACCACTGCAGACGGGAAACGATTACTCCGGGCCGTTGGGGGACAGTCCGAAGGACCGTCGTAGTTTGCCGAGCGCGTCCGAATCTGTCCAATCCTGCGTGCGCCCCATGGCATGCGTTCCCATGGCAGTGACAGGTTCCCCGAGCCCGAGTCGCTGAAGGACCTCCCCCGGCCTGGGGACAAAGCGCCAATCGGAGCCCCGGGGATGCGCGTGAGTTGCAGCACAGCGGCCAGGGCCGAGCTGCCCAGCGACGAACGTGCCATGAGACCCGCCGGCGAGGCCGGCTGACGAGCCTCTGACCTTATCGGCGCTTCACCCGGAATGGCACCGTGACGACCGCGGACTGCCGATCCTTTTCTGCGTACACCCACAATGTGAACCGGCCGGGGACGTTGAGGGCGATCAGGTACACACGTGCGACGCCAAGGGTGTTGGTCGAGGCAGCGGCCCACCGCACCCCGGCGCCCTGCCTCGACGTGACCTCGAAGAACAGGTGCACCTGAGATGCGGGACGCTGCCTGCCATGGGCGCCCGAGCGCGCCACCACCACCTCCACGTTCATCCCAGCGCCGAGCTGCACCGATGGGGGCGCGGCCACCTGCAGCGAGAGGGTTTGCCCACTCCCCGCCCCTCGTCCGGTCCGCGCCGCATCCGGCCTGCCGGATGCGGCGCCGCGGGCGGAGATATCGATCCTCCAGGCTGGGTGGATCTCCGCCGAGTCGTCTCGGTTTCTGTCCAGCACCCAGGCTCCGTAGAAGGTCGCGTGGTCGCCGATCGCTGGAAGCGGGATCGACGGAGCATCCGTCGGGATGACCTCGATAGGCAGCAGTCCCTGGTTGCTCGGCCTCAGGAATCGCTCATACGGCTGGTCGACCGCCACGAAGAGCTCCCTGTCACCGTCGAGCGGGTTGTACTCCAGCACCTTCTTGACGGTTCCGCTCACCGTCGAGCATCTCGCGAGGACGACGAGGCTCGAGGGGTCATGGACGTGGGCCATGGGGTTGCGCCTGCAGGCCGTGACACCGGCGCGCCAAGGAGGCGCGCTGGGCGCCGCCGCCGAGCCCGCCGTGCTGCCACGTCCACCAAGGTAAGCTCCCGCCGCGGCGGCCGAGGCCAAGATGATGAGCGCGGTCGCCGCCGCAGCGATCGGTCGCCGGGCACCGGGTCGGCGAGCGACGCCTTCGGCCCGTAGCTCCGCTCGCTCGTCCACGTCGGTGGTCCTTAGGTCGCCTGCCTGCGGACCGACAGCCGTGAGAACGAGGTGTAGTTCCCTGCGTCGTCGCTGACGGTGAGGAAGTAATTCGAGCGAATCCTCTTCGGCAGCAGGAATTTCACCGAGAAGGAGCCGCTGGGCCCGGCGTGCGCACGGGCGACCGGACGCTGATGGTAGTAGACCGTCACCGGCGAGTTGATCTGGAAGCCTTCGCCGCTGAGGGTCATGGAGCCCTGACGGACAGCGTAGGTCACGACCGGCTTCGGGAGCCGCTTCTGGACCTGATAGATCCAGACCCTCCCCTCTTGGTTCCGGTAGACGGTGTGGACGAGCTTGCCACCGTAGCTCTCGGTGAACTCGCGGAACTTCCGCTGGGTGGCTGTCTCGACGAGCTGGCTCTCCTCTGGGGGATCGTCGAGGGGACCGGTGAAGTAGACCAGGTACGAAACCGCTCCGCTCTCGATGAGGCGCGGGGGCCAGTCGGTGACCCAGTCCCTCGGGGTGCTGCCGTCGGCGGTGGGAGAGGAGTTGACGACGGTGCCACCCGGGAGCACGGTGGCCAGCCGAAACCTACCGAACGGGTAGGAATCCCTCTTGGCGTAGAAGGCGAAGACATACTGCGACGAGCCGTGGGAGAGCGCCATTACCCCAGCGTTCGCTGGGCTCTTCGCCGCCAGCCATTGCGCGGCTTCCTTCAGCCCAGCGAAGCTGTCATCGTGCAGCGCCCTCCACTGCGGGAGTACCACGCCAGCGACAAGGACGCTCAACACCGCAGCCGTCGACACCCTCGTGGCCATGACCCGACTCCGACGAAGCCGCGCACGTCGGCCGCGGACAGCGCGAACGGCGGGTCCTGTCGAGTCGGTTGCCGTCCGCCGGGCACCATCGACGCGGGCAGAAGCAAGAGCAGCCGAACTCCTCGCCAAGACGATCCGCTGACAAGCGACGTGGAGCGAGCTCGCCACGCGGGCCGCCAGCAGCGAGAGCACTGGCATCAACGGCAGCACGTAGTTGAACGCCTTCAGCGGGTAGAGCTGATAGAAGCCGGCGACCACCGCGATCCAGATCACCGGCATCAGGTCGGCCCGCGACCGCCTGCGGGCCACGGCCGCAATGCCCAGCACCCAGCCGATGGCGACAACCGGGCCTTCATAGCGAAGGAGCGTCCTCGGATAGTAATACCAAGGCACGCTGCTGACCCGCTGACTGCTTCGTGAAAGGAACTCGGTGAACTCCCGCGAATTGTGGGCGACCTGGAGCAGGGCAGGAGCGAAGAAGACCAGGAAGACCGCCGCTCCCAGCAGGACGGCCCGCAGGTTGAGCCGGCTCGACGACCGGGAGAGCAACAGGTAGAGGCCGCAGACGGCGAACAACAGCAGGCCGACGACCTTCGCCTGGATCGTCAAGGCGACAGTCGCCGCGAATCCGCAGAACCATGCGGCTCTGCCCGTCCTTCCCCACTTCACCAGGAACAGGATCGCCATGGTGAACAGGAAGGTGAACGTCGGGTCGAGGAGCGCCAGCCGTCCGAGCGTCACTGAATAGCTGCTGACGGCAAGGAAGAGGGCCGCGTACAGCGCCGTACGCCGGTCGTACAGCACCCTGGCGATCAAGAATGTGGCAACGACCGTGAGAATGCTGAAGGTCGCCGATACGACGCGCGCGTTGACATCGGTCACGCCGAGCAGGCGATAGACGACGGCAACGATGTGCTGATAGAGCAGGAAGTTGGAGTTGCCGCGGGAAAGGAGGATGAAGTAGTGCTGCAGGTCCTCGACGCCAGCCAACACCGCCGCCTGACCGGCGTAGACGGCTTCGTCGCCGCGAAACCCCACCCGACCCAGATTCCAGAGCCGAAGGAAGGCTGCCATCCCGACGATGCCGACCAGCAAGAGCCCGTCAAGAGCCGCGAAGCCGGACCGTGTCGAACTCGCGACGTCGGGGACACCCCGGCTGCGGGGAGCAGAGGAGGTTCTCGTGCGCATGAAGGGCGTGGACGACCTCCGCGACACCAGAGGCGACAACTCCACGGCTTCCCGGTGAGCTGATCTGGTTGGCGCAGCCTTCACGATCCGGTCTCCGATGCGCTTCCCAATGCATAGCCAAGCGTGGGGCGCAAGGCTATTGCCGGCTCACGCGCCGGCGGCGGTAGCACCCCTTGCCCGTCGGCCAAGCCGGACAGGAGCCACGACGATCGACGATGGAGTCTGCTCGAGACGATCGCATGGATGCAGGGAGGTCCACGGCTGGGGGATTGGGGGGATTGGGGGACGCTCTCAGCATAGCACCTGCTGCGCTCCTCATGACGGCGCGCACTCCACGAGCTGGGGCGCACGGTCGACCCATCGTTGGTGTCCGGATTGCTGGCGTCGACATAGACATCGTCCATAGGAGCAAAGGTGAACATCGAGTTGGGTGGACCGATGGTGACGATCGCGGAGTCCGAGGTCGCCGAGGTGATTCCGTTGCTGTCGGAGGCCGCCACCGTGTAGCTGTAGCTCGTGAGCGGCTGGACTCCCTGTCGACGTGGCTCGCCTGCCAGCCGCTGACGGTCGCGACGTTCAGGCCATCCCGGTAGACCGCGTAGGCGGGTCGACGGCACTGAGCCTTCCCGCATCACAGGACCGCGTCGCCAGTGCTGCGGGCGAGATCCTCTTTCTCGGGAGCGGTGGCGATCAGCTCGGGGATCGTATCCGCCCAGGAGAAGTCGTCGCGCACAAGCCGACGAACGCGCACATCCATGAGGAACTTCGCCACGAGCTCGCGTTCGCGCGCGCGAAGCTGCTGATAGTCCTCGCCGGCGATCGTAATTGCGGGAGCGAAACACTGGAACGGCGGAAAGCCGTAGGCGTCCTCAGTGTTCTCGAGCATGATCTCAATCGCCCGCTTGCGGTCGATCTCCTCGAGCGCAGGTGGACCACGCTCGATGACGAACAGCTCTTCGACCCTCGTGGAGCTGGCGTACAAGCACGGCACCAGCCGCTCGACCATGTACTTCGGCGGCGGAACGATCGCTTGGGTGGCTGCGTTCAGTGCCATGATGGGCAGATTCATCGCTGCGAGCCGACTGCCGATCGCGCGACCCTCTTGGGAGTGCAGGCGGCTCTGGACCGCGAGCTTCAGCCGTTCCTTGCTGGTGAGTACGTCCTGGTTGACCGCCCGCAACGTGTGCAAGCTGATCGTCAGTGGCTTCGGGTAGCTGTACGCCCGCCCGTCTGGGGCGACGATTGTCATGTCGTCGGATAGGAACGCGCCTTCCCGCTCGCGCAGCAGCCGCAGAATCGTGCCCGTCTTGCCAGTGTCGGTGCGGGCGGTGAGCATCACGCCACGTCCTCCGAGGTCGATGGTCGCCGAGTGGAGCAGGACGCGACCCTGCGAGACGAGAACAAACCGCAGGAGCGCTTCCACGACGTTGGTGTAGACGACATGGGGGGAGCGGGCGAGCAGCGGACCAACAGTGACGTCGATCCAATCGGTGAAGTCGAGCCGGAAGTTCGCCGCGAGGCGCCCAAGGTGCTCCTCGTAGGCGACGAAGTTCGGCGCGTGGGTGACCAATGGCCGTGAGCGGAGGCGGCGCCGGCCGACAGCACCAATCCGGACCCTGATGTCCGGCGCGCGGTCGAGGGTCGCTCTCCTGAAGTGCCTGAGCTCCCGCAGCGCGACCTCGGACTGAATGGACACGAAGCCGCCGACGTCGTAGCGGTAGACCAGCCGGCGCCGCTTGGGCGGAGCGACGTGCCGTGGCGGCTGGTGGTTGCCGGTCCGGTCGACGACGAGCTCGGCGCGTGCCTGGACCGGTTCGGCGCTGATGGGATCGCCGACCGCACGGACGAGCGTGCCGGTATCGGGTCCGGGCCACGCATCGCGATCGAGCGCGGGAACCCGTGGGCCGTCGGCCGCCTTCCAGATGAAGCGGTCGCTGACCAGAAAACGCGACACAAACAGCAGGACGAGCGAGACCAGGTTTGCCAGCAGGTAATGGATCTGGGCGACCGAGACGAGCAGCGCGAGCAACGGAACCCGGAGCAGCAGCGTGGAGTTGTTGATGGCAGCAAAGGTGCCGAACCGGATCGCAAGCGGCCGCGCCTTGCGGTGGGGGAACACCCAACGCTCGGTCAACAAAAAGTTCCAGGTCGTGGAGCCCTGCGTGGCAAGAATCGCACCAACGAGGTAGTTCAGGTGATGGCTGGCCACTGCCACCCAGAGCAAGAACTGGTTGACGATGAGCCCGCTCGCTCCGATGAGAGCGAAGCGCCCCAGCGTGCTCGAGTGCGGCGAGAAGCGCTGGAGCAGACCTTTCGGCGACTGATGCCTGCGGGTCCCGTTGCCCTTTGCCGACCCACGATCAGCAAGGTCGCGTGAGACGACTGCAGACGCACGTGCATCAGGTCCGATGGAGGGCAACCTACCTCCCTTCGTGCCTGAGAGAGTTCAAAGATGCTTCTCGGGAGGCGGCAGATCCGCTCCGTTCCCGGCTTGCGTCTGAGATGACCGTCTGGGCTCCGGTAGCAGGCCGAACCCGGCTTCGACCCGGCAGGCAGCTTTCGGCAGGAGCCAGCGGTTGCGGTATACGGGTGGGGGACGGGATCGACAGGCGGGACATCTCGCTATGAAGGAACGCAGGAGACCGTGGCCTCGTTACAGCTCATAGCGACAAGTCTCCCGCCGGTGACCGAGCGACCCCTCGAAATCTGGCGGGTGGACCCGCCTGCTTCACCGCCTTCTCTGGCTCTGCTCCGACACCCAGGATCCTCTGGGAAGACTGCGCAGCAACGGCCGCCGCCGGCGACGTCTGGCCACAGGGACGACTCCGGCCATCCCACCCCAGGCACCAGGAGCCCCCGTGTCGACGGGCAAGCCGCCATCGAGTTCGCCAGTTTCCACCGCAGGAGCCTCCGCGGCAGGCCAAGCACGCCGGGTCACGGTTTGGATCATGAGCTGGGGCGCGGTCGCACCGGTCTCACGGCTTGCATACCAGCCAGAAGAGAAGCGCGCAGCGGTGAGCGCCAGGGTGATCGATCCATTGCGATCCACCGGCGGCAGCAGGTCGATCGTCACCCATTGATTCTTGCTGGTCGGACCGGATTGACCGAGCACCCGTCCAACCGGTGGTGCATCGGGATAGGAAAGCTTGCGCTCGTCCCATGTGGTCGCCTGTACGGCGTTCACGGAAAATCCCAGCTTGTTCGGCGACTGGGCATACAGGCGGAGGGTCGTCCTCGACGCACGGCCGACGAGCCCCGTCACATCGAACCGGAGATACGACCACGCCACCTTCCCGGCAGTGCGCAATGACCGACCCGTGCCGTACAACTCGGTCGGGTGAGCGGAGCTCACGTACGAATCGGCAGTGGCCGGGAAGGAGAACACGTGAACCTTGTCCTTGCCCCTCCACCCAATCGCGATAAGCGCGAACGGCGCGATGATCAGGATCAGCGCGATGGCGAGAGGCTTGGCGAGTCGGCGGGCACTGCGGCCGATCCGCATCTCATCACCTGGTCGCACGTCTCGAGATCCTCGTCGCCACTGCCATCCGCCGGAACTGCTCCTCAGTTCATCCTGAATGTCGACCAATCGAGAGTCCAATCGCGATCGAGCCAGGACAGGCGCGGTCCGGGTAGCGTCCCGATGATGGTGGGACGCGGGCGGGCGTGGCTCCGGTGGGGCATGTTACGCGGCAGTCGTGACGGGCTTGTCGATCACCTCCCGCTCGGGTGGCCCGAACAGCTCGCGGCGTAGGTCCTGGAGCAGCCGCGTGGCGGCCGGGGCGTAGAACAGGCCTCGCCAGCCGCAGCTGGCGCGGTCCTGTACCGCCTGAACGTCGGCGAGCTGATCGACCAGCGCCGGGGCGAACTCGGGGGCGGGAACGAAGTTGTCGTATTGCTCGCAGAAGTTGGCGTAGGGGCAGGCCTCCTGGCGAGGTGGCGGGCGCAGAAGCCGTGCGCGACCCGGGTCTTGAGGAACTCCGAGCGGAGCCACTCGACCTTGGCCGGCACGGCCGGGCGGCCGCCGACGATGAGCGGCAGGGTCGGACAGGAGCGCACGCTGCTGTTTTGGTCTTCTTCGGCAGTGTGGTCTCGCCCATGAGTTTGGCTGCGGAGTTCGGCCAAGCCCCTTTTCGGGCTAGTCGGAGTCCAGCTGATCCGATAGCCTGATCGCTCCGTTTGACCCGGAAGCTGGTGGCAGGTGCTCGGGACCGGGGGGAAGCAGGACAGGATCAGCCGAGTCGGCCTGACCGCGGCCGATCTGGTTGCTGCGCGACGCCGCGAGCCGGCCGCCGTGACCCGCGTCTACACCGCCTACGCCCCCGCCCTGTTCCGCTTCTTCCTCGCCGCGGTCGGTGACCGCCCTACCGCCGAGGACCTCACCGGCGACGTGTTCAAGAGCGCGATCGAGGGCCTGCCCCGCTTCCGCGGTCCGGTGGAGGCGCTGAGCGGCTGGCTGTTCACCATCGCCCACAATGACCTGTCCGACCACCGCCGCCGCCAGGCCCGCCACCTGGTCCAGCCCTTGGACGACCTGCTCGAGGAGGCCGTCTTGGCCGGCGGGGCGG
>WNGA01010607.1_pt1 | contig 12181 bp, 12 predicted proteins | sample 5400061 | NCBI WGS metagenome assembly WNGA01 (sample SAMN13153366, study PRJNA577476) | soil metagenome | isolation source: 100 cm soil or saprolite under grassland replicate 2 | place: USA:California | collected 2016-06-15
AATCCTCGCCTTGCCGGCCCGTGACTTGGAGAGCGCCCGCGCCGCGGGCGCTCTCACTCACGCGGGTCGAGGGCTGCAGGCCCTCGCGGGGCGCGGGGCGGAGCCCCGCATTGGTTGCGGCCGAAGGGCCGCGTTAGGATGGTCTAAGAGATCATTGCAGCAAGTAGCCGCACACTCGCGCTTCGCGCGAGAGCGGCTAGCCGTCACGGGATCGGGGCGACAAACCGCCCCAGTTTGTGGTAGTCGAGCGCGATGAAGATCGTTCTCGCCTACTCGGGCGGCCTCGACACCTCGGTCGCCATCGTCTGGCTCAAGGAAAAGTACGACGCGGAGATTGTCGGGTTCTGTTCCGACGTCGGCCAGGGCGAGGATCTCGAAGCGGCGCGCAAGAAAGCGCTGCGCACCGGCGCGCTGTCCTGCCACGTGCTCGACCAGCGCGAAGAGTTCGTGCGCGACTTCGTGTTCCCGGCCGTCCGCGCTGGCGCCGTCTACGAGGGCGAGTACTACCTCGGCACCGCGCTCGCGCGCCCGTGCATTGCGCGCGGGATGATGGAGGTCGCGACGCGCGAGGGCGCGACCGCGATCGCGCACGGGTCGACCGGGAAGGGCAACGACCAGGTGCGCTTCGAGCTCGGCGCCTATTGGTTCAACCCGTCGATCAAGATCATCGCGCCCTGGCGCGAGTGGGAGTTCAAATCGCGGTCGGAGCTGATCGCGTTCGCGGCGGCCAAGAACATCCCGGTCGAGGCCACCAGCGCCAAGCCCTACTCGATCGACCGCAACCTGCTGCACACGAGCTACGAGGGTGGCATCCTGGAGGATCCCGACGCCGAGCCGCCGGCCGAGATGTTCCAGAAGACGGCCGACCCGCGCAAGGCGCCCGATGCGCCGCGCGACGTGGCGATCGGCTTCGAGAAGGGCACCCCGGTGTCGGTCGACGGCAAGACGCTGGGCGCAGCGGCGCTGCTCACCGAGCTCAACGGCCTCGCGGGCGAGCACGGCGTCGGGCGCGCCGACGTCGTCGAGGATCGGTTCGTGGGCATGAAGAGCCGCGGGGTCTATGAGACGCCGGGCGGGACGCTGCTCCACAAGGCCCACCGCGGGGTGGCCTCCTTGACCATGGACCGCGAGGCGATGCGGCTCCGGGACTCGCTGTCGGTCGAATATTCGGCGCTCGTGTACCGGGGCTTTTGGTTCTCGCCCGAGCGCGAGGCGCTGCAGAAGCTGATGGATTCGGTCAACGAGCCGGTTACCGGTGTGGCCCGCCTGCGTCTTTACAAGGGCAGCGCAACCCTGATTGGGCGGACCTCTCCTCGCTCGCTCTATCGCAGCGATATCGTGACGTTCGAGGACGACCGCGGAGCGTACGACCAGCGCGACGCCGGCGGATTCATTCGACTGCAGGGCCTCCGGATCCGGACGGCGTCGATGGCCGCAAAGTCCCGCTGACACTGCTTCGCTCCCGCGTCCTAAAGCCGGGGGTCGCTACCGTCGATTTGTGGGGGGTGATACACGGCGACACGGCTGCCGGTGGGGCCACGACCCTGCCCACCTCGGCGAACACGAATGCGGTAGCAGATTCTCCCGAAGTCCTGGTCGTCGATGACGAGCCTGTCACCGCGCGGGGTTACGCCCGGGCGCTGAACGCGGCCGGCTTCAAGGTGACCATCGCACACGACGGTCGCGAGGCGGCGGGCCTGGCGAAGGATAAGTGCTTCGACGTCATCGTCAGCGACATCGCGATGCCGGACATGAACGGCCTGCAACTGCTGCGCGCGATCCGCGAGCGCGACCTCGACGTGCCGATGATCTTCATGACCGGCAGCCCGGCGCTCGAGAGCGCGCTCGAGGCGATCGAATACGGCGCGTTCCGCTACTTGGTCAAACCGGTGGCCACCGAGGCGATGCTCGAGGTGGTGGCGCTCGCGGTGCGCGTGCACAAGCTGGCGCGCGTGCGGCGCGAGGCGGCGTCGGAGCTCGCGGGCAAGCCGATCGGCGACCGGGCGGGGCTCGAGGCGCGGTATGGGTCGGCGGTCGAGAAGATATGGGTCGCGGCGCAGCCGATCGTGTCGTGGTCGGGGCGGAGCACGTTCGCGTACGAAACCCTGCTGCGGACGGACGAGCCCACGCTGCGCAGCCCGCTCGACTTCTTCGATGCGGCGGAGCGCCTCGGGCGTGCGGCCGAGCTCGGACGGATCATCCGCGGCCACGTCGCGCTGTTGCTCGAGAAGGCACCGAAGAGCGTGCACATCTTCGTGAATTTGCACCCGGCCGACCTCGAGGACGACGAGCTCTACTCGGAGACCGGCGCGCTGACGCCGTTCGCGCGTCAGGTGGTCTTGGAGATCACCGAGCGCGCGGCGCTCGACCGCATCCACGAGCTCGGTAGCCGCGTGAGCAAGCTGCGCGCGCTCGGCTATCGCATCGCGATCGACGACCTGGGCGCGGGGTACGCGGGGCTCACCAGCTTCGCGCAGCTCGAGCCCGAAGTCGTCAAGGTGGACATGTCGCTGGTGCGGGGCATCGATTCCAACAGCGTGAAGCAGAAGCTGGTGCGGTCGATCATCTCGCTCTGCACGGAGCTCGGCATCCAGCTGGTCGCGGAGGGCATCGAGACCGTGGCGGAGCGCGACACGCTGGTCGCCCTCGGCGGCGACCTCTGTCAGGGCTACCTGTTCGCCAAGCCAGGCCGCGGTTTTCCCGTACCGGTCATTTAATCGGGGGGCGTCGGCGCTTCGCGCCTTTGGCCCCCCGCGCCCCCGCTCGCTGCGCGTGGCGAAGCCACGCTGCGCTGGCTGAGCTAGCGCTGGAGCTCGGTCAGAAGGTGGTCCACCTGGGCCGCGGTGGCCGAGAGATCGCCGTCGTTGTCGATGACGTGGGTGGCGGCGGCGAGCTTGGCTTCGATGGGGGCTTGGGCGTGCAGGCGGGCGAGGGCGGCGTCCCGGGTGAGCCCACCGCGGGCGAGGACGCGCCTGAGCTGGGTGTCGGGCGAGGCCTTCACCACGATGAGGCCGTCGAAGTCGCTGTGGCGGCCGGTCTCGACCAGCAGGGTGGCCTCGTAGATCGCCAGCGGGTGGCCGGCGCGGGCGAGGTCGGCGAACCGGCGCTCGGCCAGGGCCTGGATGTGGGGGTGGGTGATGGCCTCGAGGTGGGCGCGCGCCGCGGGATCCCTGAACACGATGTGCCCGAGCTGATGGCGGTCGACGGTGCCGTCGGGGGCTATCGCCACCGGCCACACCGAGGCGATCTGGGTGTAAGCGGGCTGGCCCGGGGCGACCACCTCGCGCGCCAGCGCGTCCGCGTCGAGAACCGGCACGCCCCGCTCCGCGAACAGCCGGGCCACGGTCGACTTTCCAGCCCCAATACCGCCGGTAAGGCCCAGGACCTTGAGGCGGCGCGACACGGTCCGATGTTACCCTAGGTATGCGATACCAGCGACTTACCCATGGTCCCCATGCCGGAGACGAATACTGCTCAGGTGAAGGTGCGCGAGGCCGCGTTCGTCGCGGAGGCGCGCGATCTCGCCGGGCTGCCCGCGCCGGGCGCGCCCGAGATCGCGATCGCGGGGCGATCGAACGTCGGCAAGTCGACGTTGCTCAACCGACTGGCGGGGCGCAAGGGGCTGGCGCGGACGTCGAAGACGCCGGGGCGAACCCGGGGGCTGGTCATCTTCCGGTTGCAGCTCGCGGGCGCGCCTATCGAGTCGCTCGACCTCGTGGATCTGCCGGGCTATGGCTACGCGCAGGTGTCGCGTACCGAGCGCGACACCTGGCAGGCGCTGATCGAGGGCTACACCCGCAAGCGGGCCACGCTGGCGCTGTTCGTCGTGCTGGTCGACGCGCGCCGCGGGGTGGAGGCCGAGGAGCGGCAGCTTTACGAGTGGCTCGGCACCGAGAACGTCCCGGCGCAGATCGTGTTCACGAAGATCGACAAGCTGTCGGCGAGCGAGCGCGGTGCCCTGCGGGCAAGATGCCGCGAGGTGTTCGGCGGGCGCCGGATCGGTCCGCTGTTCGTGTCGGGAGAAACCGGCGAGGGCGTGCCGGCGCTGTGGGCGTCGATCTGGCAAGCAGCGGCGGCGGCAGCGGGGGCGACGCGGTGATGGCGACCCAGAAGCTGGAGCCGCCGTACGACGTCGAGGCGATGGCGGTCGCCGATCTGGACGCGGTGATCGAGATCGAGCGCGGCTCGTTCGCGACGCCGTCGACGCCGCAGCTGCTGCTCGAGGAGATGGCGCGCGACTGGGCGTTCGTGGACGTCGTGCGTGACCGCGCCGACCGCCGCGTCGTCGCGTTCACCAACTACTGGGTGGTCGCGGACGAGGTCCACCTCTTGAACCTCGCGACCCACCCGCGCGCTCGACGGGCCGGGCACGCCTCGCGTTTGCTCGCGCACGTGATCGCCACCGGCCGCGAGCGCCGGTGCCGATTCGTCACGCTCGAGGTGAGGCGATCGAACACGGAGGCGCTGCGGCTCTACAAGCGGTTCGGGTTCCGGCCCGTCGGCGTGCGTCCCGGCTACTACGCCGAGAACCAAGAAGACGCGATCGTCATGCTGCTGGGTCTCGCCTGATGACGGCCGAGGTGGGGATCGCGCTCGCGGTTTTGCTCCGTGCCGCGGCCGGTCTCGGGCCCTACCCGGCGCCAGGCGTGGCTGACGACGCCCCGCCGGCGATCGTCGCCCCGGTCGTGGCCCCGCTCTTGGCCCCGACGGTCGCCCCAGTCCTCGCCCCGGTCCTCGCCCCAGTCTTGGGCATCGCGGTCGCTCGGGTCGGCTACCCGATCCGGCGCGTCGAGACCTCGGAGTCGATGGTCGCGTTCACGTTCGACGCGTGCGCCACGCGCACGAACGGCTACGGATTCGACCGCGCGGTCTACGACGTGCTCAAGCGGGAGCAGATCCCGGCGACGCTGTTCGTGTCGGGCCGGTGGGTCGAGAGCCACCCCGACGTGATGGCCGAGCTGGCCGCCGAGCCGCTGATCGAGTTCGGCGACCACTCCTACGACCATCCCCACATGGCGCAGCTCGATCCGCGGAAGATCGCCGACGAGCTGGACCGGACCGAGGCGGCGCTTCTGCACTACGCGAAGCGTTCGGTGGCGTTTCGCCCGCCATTCGGCACCTGGAGCCGGAAGCTGATCGAGGTCGCGAAGGGGAAGCTTCTGCCGACCGTGACCTGGGACGTGGTGTCGGGCGACCCGAGCGCGCGCACCACCAAAGACGGCATGATCAAGCGCGTGCTGGGGCAAGTACGCGGGGGCTCGATCGTGGTGTTCCACATCAATGGCCGCGGCCACAAGACCGCAGAGGCGTTGCCCGAGATCGTTCGTGACCTGCGCGAGCGCGGGTTTCGGTTCGTGCAGGTCTCCGAGTTGATCGGCGTGGCGCCCGCGATGGCGGATACCATCTCGACGGCGACGGCGACGGCGACGGCGGCAGCGACCACGAGATGAAGGGGCTCGGCCAGCGCCGTCCAGCCGTGGTCGCTATCCGGCGGGCAGGGTCCGCGGTCGCTCGTGCGCAGGCCTCGTGGATCGCCGGCATCGACCCGTGGCGCGGGCTCGGCTACCGGGCGGCGGCGCTCGGGCGCTGGCTCGCGGGCATGGCGGGCCAGGGTAGCGTCTGGACGGCGGCGCCCTCCGGCGCCGCGCCGTCCGCCATCGTCGTCGCGACGGACGGTTTCCTGCTGGGTGGGTTCATCGCGTTGCTCGCGGTCAAGCCCGACGCCAGCGGCCACGGTCTGGGCGGGGCGCTGGTCGCGCACGTCGAGGCGCGCACATTCGCCAAACGACGCTGGCTTTTCGTATCGTGCGACGCGAATAACGCCGGCGCGCTGCGTTTCTACCGGAGACTGGGCTTTCGGCGTGTCGGGCGGATGCCCGATCTCGTCGCGGCGGGAAGAACCGAGCTGTTGCTGCGAAAGGGCGCGGGAAGTACGATGGGCGCTGCACGATGATTGGGGAACAGTTCGGGAATTACCGTGCCTTAGAGCTTCTCGGTGAGGGTGGAATGGGCGCGGTGTACCTCGCCGAGCACCCTGGCATCGGGCGCCGGGTCGCGGTCAAGGTGCTGCACAAGAACTACACCCGCGACGAGAACCTGCTCGGGCGGTTCCTGAACGAGGCGCGCGCCGCGAACGCGATTCGCCACCCCAACATCATCGAGATCCTCGATTCTGGAAAGCAGGCCGACGGGACGCCGTTCCTGGTGATGGAGCTGCTCGAAGGGGAGAGCCTGGCGGCGCGCATCCGCTCGCGCGGCGCGATGCCGATCCCGACCGCGCTCGAGTTCGCGTACCAGACCGCGTCGGCGCTGGGCGCCGCGCACAAGAAGGGTATCGTCCACCGCGATCTCAAGCCCGACAACCTGTTCGTCGTCCCCGATCCGCACGATCCCGATCGCGAGCGGGTCAAGGTGCTCGACTTCGGCATCGCGAAGCTGCAGCAGAGCCCGGCGGACTCGGTCAAGACCCGCACCGGCACGCTGATGGGCACGCCGATTTACATGTCGCCGGAGCAGTGTCGCGGGACCAAGGCCGTCGATCACCGCAGCGACATCTATTCGCTCGGGATCATTTTGTACGAGATGCTGCTCGGGTTGCCGCCGTTCGTGTCGGAGGGCTTCGGCGAGCTGGTCAACATGCACCTCAACGTCCAGCCGCGCCCGATGCGGCAGTTGCGCGGCGACATCCCCGAGCCGGTCGAGGGCATGGTGATGCGGATGTTGGCCAAGATGCCGGAGCAGCGGCAGCTCGACATGAACGAGGTGCAACAAGGCCTCAAGGCGTCGGGCGGCTTTCAGGTCCGGTCGTCGCCAGACCTCGCGAAGACACACGCCGGGCAGAGCATGTCGGGCAGCAACCCCAAGCTGCGCGACACCACGTTTTCGACCGGCGTCGGCGAGCGCATCGCGGCACCGGAGGCGGGTTTCGGCGGCAAGGGCAAATACGCCGTGGTCGGTTTGCTGGCGGCCGCCGGCGTCGCCGCGTTCCTGGTGCTCGGTCGCGGCGGCAAGCCCGACCAGCCACCGGCGGTCGCGGTGGCGCCGCCGCCGAAACCAGCGCCAACCGCCGACCCGCCGCCCAAGCTCGCGCAGCCACCCGCGCCCGTGAAGGTCACCGTGCGGCTGGTGTCGGCGCCAAGCGGAGCGACGGTCGTCAACGACGCCGACGGGGCGGCCCTGGGGGTGACCCCGCTCGCGCTGACGCGACCCAAAGGCGGCGTGCTCAAGTTGCGTCTCGAGAAGGACGGCTACGCGCCCGGCGCGCGCACCGTTTCGCTCGACACCGACCAGACCCTCGAGCTCACGCTCACGCAGAAGGAAAAGCCGAAGCCGCGTCCGGCGAAGAAGCCCCCCCGCGAGCCGCGCGAGAACGATTCGCCCGCCAAGCTCTAATCACCCTCTCCCGCCCGCGGGAGAGGGCCGGAGAGAGGGCAGGCCTTGCGAGGGTCCCCCATCGTCGTCGTCGGCGCGGACGAGACGGGCGACGGGGACGCCGCCGCACATGTGGGAGTCGACGATTTCGAGGACGTCGGCGGCGGTGACGCCCACGTACCAGACCGCCTCCGGATAGACCACGACGGTCGGGCCTTCGAAACAGGGGCCGAGGCACGCGGTCTCGGTGACCGCGATCCGGCCCCACAGGTCGGGGTGGCGGCCGAGGCCTTCCTGTAGCGCGGCGAGGATCTCGCTCGCGCCGCGCGCGCCGCACGACGGCTTGGCCCCGATGGGGCGGGCGTTTCCGCACACGAGGAAGTGGCGCTCGATTTTGGGCATGGGCCCTCCGTGTGCAATCCTTAGGCGACCCACCATGCCACGGCAACAGGGCGCGCCGCTGTCGCGCATTCTGGCCTTCGTCTTCCCGGCCATCATCTGCGCCGCGGTGGCGCTGGCCTATTACGGTTACCGCTACGCGGTCGCGGCGTCGGTGCGCAGCAAGGCGTCGCTGATGGAGGGAAACCAGCAGGTCGCGCAGCTCCTGATCGAGCAGATCCAGGACCGCATCGACAAGGTCGACGGCGAGCTGTTCGACAGCATCGCGTGGGAGGACCCGACCGGCGAGCCGCCAGTGGCCGTCGCTCGTCCGGACGGGGTCGAATCGGTCGCCTTGCTCGACGCGGGGCTGCGGATCCGGGCGCTTTACCCATCACCCGACCCGACGAAACGCCGGCGGGAGCTCGAACGTTGGGGCAACTACGTGCGCGGCCTCGAATGGAAGTCGCTCAAGCCGTGGACGCCGGAACAAAACGGGAGCTTTCGCCACCTCCACCAACTGTTCGAAGGCAAGTCGGTGCTGATCGCCTACGCGGCCAAGAAGACGGAGTCCGGTCAGGCGTATTACGTCGCGGCCAAGCTGGACCTGCCGCTCATCGCCAAGGACTGGATGGCCGACGAGATGGACCTGGTCGCGGCGAAACGCCGCGTGGTCATCCTGGACGAGGTGGCGCGGCCGGTGTACGGCGAGCCGCAGCCGCAGACCCCGTTCCAGTACGAGGCGTCGTTCGGGCGGACGCTATACGCGTGGCGGATCCAGATCACGCCGCGCAACGTCGCGGAGCTGCGCGCGCAGGCTGAAACCGAGCGCCTGCTGGGGGTGCTGCTGGTGCCGGTGTCGACCGTGATCATCGTGCTGGGGCTGTCGGTGCTGTGGCTGTCGGTGCGCGCGGAGCGGCGGACGTCGCAGCTCAAGAGCGACTTCATCGCCAACGTGTCGCACGAGCTGAAGACGCCGCTGTCCCTGATCCGAATGTTCGCGGAGCTGCTGGCGACCGGTAAACACAAGGGCGAGGGCATGGCGCGCGAGTACGCGACCATCATCACGCGCGAGTCGGACCGACTCTCGCACCTCATCGACAACGTGCTGGACTTCGCGCGCCTCGAACGCGGCAAGGCGAGCTATCGGTTCGCGGAGGGCCGGTTGGAAGAAGTCGTGGAGCGTGCGCTGGACGTCTTGCGCCACCGGCTGGAAAAGGAAAAACTGCGCTTGCGTACCGACATCGAGAATGGGCTGCCGCCGGTGCGTATGGACGAAGACGCGATGACGCTGGTGCTGCTGAACCTGGTCGACAACGCCGTGAAGTACGCGGGCGACGGCGAGGAGGTGTCGGTGCGGCTGCGGCGGGCGCCGGGCGCGGTGGCGCTGACCGTCAGCGACCGCGGCGCCGGCATCACGCGCGAGGAGCAGCAGCGGATCTTCGAGCGCTTCTACCGGGCCGAGAGCGCGCGTGCCCGCAACGTGCGTGGCAGCGGCATCGGGCTATCGCTGGTCAAACACATCGCCGAGGCGCACGGCGGCCGGGTCGAGGTCGAGAGCGAGCCGGGGCGGGGATCGACGTTCACCGTGTACGTGCCGGTCGCCCCCATCGTCACACCCGCGCCCGAGGAGCGCGCCGCTTCGTGACCGGGCCGCTCATGTCGCTGTCGGGCGCGGCGTCGCGGGCGCGCCGGATTTTGGTCATCGAAGACGAGCCCGACCTGGTGCGCGGCCTGCGCGACGCGCTCGAGTTCGAGGGCTTCGAGGTGCTGTCGTCGGGCCTCGGGCGCGAGGGCGTACGCATCTTGCGGGAGCGCACGCCCGATCTCGTGCTGCTGGACCTGATGCTGCCCGACGCCAACGGGTTCTCGGTGTGCGAGGAGATTCGATCGACGCATCCGCTGGTGCCCGTGATCATGCTGACCGCGCGGTCGCAGGAGACCGACAAGATCCGCGGGCTCGACTCGGGCGCCGACGACTACGTGACCAAGCCGTTTTCGGTCGGCGAGCTGGTGGCGCGCATCAATGCGATCTTTCGGCGCCTCCACCGCGCGGTGCCCGGCGGCGAGGAGATTCGCATCGGGGGGGCGGCGATCGACCTCCGCAAACACGAGCTGACGCTCAAGGGCAAGACGCACAGCCTTTCATTCTATGAAGTGGAGCTCTTGCGTCTGCTCTGGGAGCGGGCGGGCCAGCCGGTCACGCGCGAGGAGATCCTGGAGAAGATCTGGGGCGTGTCCGGGCACGCCACCACCCGCAGCGTCGACAACTTCGTGGTCAAGCTGCGCAAGAAGATCGAGGAGGACGCGGCCAAGCCGCGGCACATCGTGACCATCTACGGCACGGGCTACAAGCTGGTTCCGTGAGCGATAGCCGCGATCCGTTCCGCCCGCGGCGGCGAGCCGTGCTCGCCGGAGGTGCGGCGCTCGCGTCCGGCTGCGCTAGCCTGGTGTCCACGGGGGCGGCGTCGGGATCGGCGGCCGGCAAGCTCGCCGCCCCGTTCGACTTCGGCCGCGACGTCGACATCCATTGCCACGTGTTTTGCTCTGCGGACCTACCCATCGTCGGGTTCGTCGCGCACCACATTCCGGGTCTGGTCGAGCTGTCGCGGCTCGTCACGCGGTGGCCTGAGGTGGTGGTGCGGACGCTGGTCGGCGCGGTCGCCCGACTACCCAACGCGGCCGCGCCCACCGGCGATGAGGAGCTGGCGTCGCTGCGCGCGGAGCTGGCGAGCTCGAGCAAGGCGCCTCTCCCGGGCATCACGGCGCTCCCGGGCACGATGGTCGAGGAGCTCCTCGCCACGCTGTTCAAGCGGCTGCCGATCGAGATCGGCGTCGAGAAACGTCAGATCCTGACCCGCTATCTCGACGCCCTCTACCTCGCCGCCCACTCGCGGGCCGCGATCGCGGCGACGCTGGCCGAGACCTACCCGACGGTCGCGCTGTTCACGCCGTCGTTGGTCGACTACGACGCGTGGTCCGAAGACCGGGCGCCGACGCCGCTCGCGACCCAGATCCAGATCCACGACGCCATCGCGCGGCTGGCGGCGCGGGGCCGGATCGGGCGCGCCGACGCCAGCTTCCACCCGTTCGTCGCCTACGATCCGCGGCGCGAGGCCGAGGGCGGCAACGCGCTGGCGTTGGTCAAGCAGGCCATCGACGGTGGCGGGTTCATGGGCGTGAAGATCTACCCACCGGTCGGGTTCGCCCCCCTCGACAACGTCCGGCTGCGGCCCAAGCAGGCGCTTTCGCCGAAGCTCGACCGGGCGCTGCGCGCGCTCTACGGCTATTGCGACGGCGAAGAGGTTCCGATCACCACCCACGCGAGCGCCGCCAACGAATACGCGCTCGGTGTCCGCCAGCTGGTCGCGCCCGAGCGCTGGACGCCCGCGCTGGAGGCCGCGCCCGGGCTGCGTCTCAACCTAGGCCACTTCGGGCACGACTACGGCGTCGTCGGCCCGGGGAGCACGGCGGGGTGGATTCACCAGGGCGCGGCGCTCATCGAGCGGTTCGCGAACGTCTACGCCGACCTGGCCAACTCGCCGCTCGTGTACGACACGGCGTACGCGGCGCGGTTCGTGACCATCCTGCGCGAGGTCGTCGCGCGCTACCCGAAGGTCAAGCGGCGGCTGATGTACGGCAGCGACTGGTGGCTCGCGAAGCTCGACCCCGACGCGCCGCGGGCCGCCGAGCGTTTTCGCGCCACGCTGGCCGAGGTGCTGACGCGCGACGAGGTGAAGGACGTCATGGGCCGGAACGCGCTGCGCTTTCTGGGCGTCATCGACGACGACAACCGCCCGCGGTCCGGAAAGGCCGCCGCGCGGTTGAGGCGCTTCTATGCCTCGACGGGCGCAGCGCTGCCACCCTGGCTGCCGCCGTCGTGAGCTCGCCCGAGGTCGCGGGCGGTCGCGTGCGCGCGGGGGAATCGCTGGGGGTGTACGTGCACTTTCCGTTCTGCGGCGTACGCTGCCCGTACTGCGACTTCGCGGTCGACACGCGTGCCGACATCCCGCACGATCGCTACGCGGACATCGTGGTCGGCGAGATCGCGGCGCGCGCGGCGTGGTTCGCGGACGCCGGACCGCTGGTGTCGGTCTACTTCGGCGGGGGCACGCCGGGGCTATGGCGGGCGGACGCGCTCGGGCGGGTGCTCGACGCCGCGCGCGCGACGTTCGGCGCGGGGGACGCCTCGGGATTGGAGATCACCGTCGAGGTCAACCCGGGCGAGGTCGACGAGGCGCAGCTCGCGGCGCTGCGCGCGCGGGGCGTGAACCGGCTATCGATCGGCGTCCAGGCGCTGCAGGACCGGTCGCTCGTCACGCTCGGCCGCAATCACGACGCCGCCGCCGGGCCGGCGTGCGTGCGCGCCGCGCGCGGCGCCGGTTTCGACAACCTGTCGATCGACCTGATGCTGGGGGTGCCGGACCAGTCG
>WNGA01010611.1_pt1 | contig 12179 bp, 8 predicted proteins | sample 5400061 | NCBI WGS metagenome assembly WNGA01 (sample SAMN13153366, study PRJNA577476) | soil metagenome | isolation source: 100 cm soil or saprolite under grassland replicate 2 | place: USA:California | collected 2016-06-15
ACGGGTCGACCGGGAGGACGAGCGGCTCGTTGAGGAATTCCTCCAGGCGCAACGCGACGTCCATCGTCGCGGACATCCCCTCGAGGTACATCTGGATCGTGCGGCGCGAGACGCCCGCGATGTCCGCGAGCGTCCCGAGAGAGACCTGGCGGTCCTCCCGGAGCCGTCGGAGCGCGCTCGAGTCGAGCCGCACGTACAGGCCGCCCGGCGCGGAATAGAGGAAGGGCGGCACGCCTTCCTCGAGGAACTCAAGCAGCGTAGGCCGCGAGAGGATCGGCACGCCGAAGCGGTTGTAGATGACGCCGTCCTCGAGCGCCCCGGTCCCCGTATGTTCTCCGACGACGAGGGGCGAGCCCTCGAGCGTCCGGGCGATTACCTTCAGCTCGTGCGCCGTTTCCCGGGCGAGCGCGTCGACGTTCTGGAGCACCTTCACGATCAGGAGCGTATCGTCGCGACGGGCGACGAGGTCGAACGAGAGCCCGCGCTCCCCGTGCGGTCGCGAGAGGAAGAAGCCCGTCTTCGCGAGCGCCTCCCGCGTTTCCTCCAGGAGCCGGTCCCGTTTCATCGCCCCTTTCATCGTGTATGCTTCTATATAAACGCCGCGGAACGGCTCTCCCGGAAGTTCGTCGCGACGGTTCGCTCCGAACCCTTTATCGCGCGCCGGCTGTTCGCGGGTCTCGGATGGCGGGGGAACTGATCGGCGACCGGATCGTCGTCGAGGATCCGGCCGAAGGCAGCGCGCTCCACAACCGCGGGTTCTTCGGACGCCCGCGACCCGGCGGAGGCCTCGAGCTCGACCTCCTCGAGGCGATCTACCTCGTCGAGGCGGACCGCCTCGCCGTCCGCCGGAAGGGCCGCGCGGTGGCCGCCCGGGAGCTGTTCCGCGCCGCGAGCGCCGCGATCGATTCGTTCGAGATTCGGTACCTCGTCTACCGCGACTTGAGGCAGCGAGGGTACGTGGTCGAGGCGCGCGGCGGGCCCGTCGACTTCCAGGTGTATCCGCGCGGCGGCGCTCCCCGCAAGACGCCGAGCCGCTATTGGGTCCGCGCGCTGAGCGAACGGGCGGTGTTCGATCTCGCAGAGCTCCTCGAGCGCGCGGAGGAGGCGGCGGGCGTCCGGAAGACGCTCCTCCTCGGCCTCGTCGACGAGGAGAGCGACCTGACGTACTACAGCGTGCGGGAGGCGCATCCGCGGGGGCACCGGCCGAGCGAGCGGCCGAAGGGCCGCGTCGTCGTGCACTTCCTCGGAGACCGCGCGGTCGTCATCGACGAGGACGAGGCGCAGGCCCTGCACGCCGCGGGTTTCTTCGGGAAGATGATTGGACGGCGACTGCAGCTCAGTCTGCTTGAGACCGCCTACTTAGCGAAGGAAGGCTTCGTCGAGGTGCGGAACGGCGAGACGGATCGGCCGATCCGCCTCGCGCGCCTCGTCAAGGAGGCGGAGGCGGTGCAGCCGGATTTCGAGTTGCGCCTCCGAGCCTACGAAGACCTGATCGCGCGCGGGGTGATTTCGAAGACGGGCTTCAAGTACGGATCCCACTTCCGCGCGTACGAGGGCGACCCGGAGACGCACCACGCGAAGTACCTCGTCCATGTCGTCCCGAGGGGGCACCGGGGCGCCTGGCCGGAGATCAGCCGCGCCGTCCGGCTCGCCCATGGCGTGAAGAAGCAGATTCTCTTCGGCGAGGTCGGCGAAGGCGTGCGGTACGTCAAGCTGGAACGCGTGAGGCCGTAGGCCGCCCCGGGCGTGACGTCGAAACGTACCTCTAAGTAGAGGTATGCCCGACGGCGGTTCGCGACCCTGCCGCGGTTCCGTGGTTCTCTCAGCGCCCGTGTTCCGCGACGTGGGCGTCGACCCAGTGCGGCAGGCCGGCGAGGTTCCGCAACGTCGCCTGCACGTAGGGCGGCATCGACTCCGGCTGGTGCGCCCCTTTCCGATCGAGCAGCAGAGCGAGGATGCCGACGGACGCGGCAGCCTCGAGGTAGTCCAAGCGATCGTCCACGACGACGCAGTCCCGCGGCGCCGCTCCAAGTCGCTCGGGGATGACCGCCCAGTACCGGGGCCGGCTCTTCGGCGCGTCCTGCGTTTGGCCCGTGAAAATCCCGTCGATAAGGCCCCAGAGGCCGGCACCCCGGAGGGCCGCCTCGTTCGTGTCGCCGCCACCGGTGGCTACATACACCTTGTGTACTGCCGAGGTGAGCCGCTCGATGGCGGGACGCGCGTCCGGATAGCGCGCGTTCACATGGGACATCGCCTCCCGCTCCAGCTCCCTCGCCAGGGCGAGCGGGTCATTGGGGCTCGCCGCAACGCCGGCCCGATCGAACGTCTCGACGAGCTGTCGCGTGTCGAGCTCGTCGACGATCTCGGTCCATCCGCGCGCATCCCAATCTGTTTCGTTCACTCGCTGCACATATGCGACGAACGCATCATCGTGGGCGCGCCGCCACGCGTCCGCGTCGCCGCCGAACCGTTTGGACAGGATTTCCCCCAGCCGATCGCGGTACCCGCGAAACATCTTCTCGTGGTCGAGCACGACTCCGTACAGGTCGAGCAGGATGTGCATTCCCGCTGGGACCCGGAGCCCGAAGGCGCGCTTAAGTTTGTGCGAACGACGAAATAGCGAGGGGCCGTTGCCGCCTCGATGCGCGGACCGCGGCCGTCGACGTTCAGCATCGTCGCGTTCGACCCCAAGACGAAGGACCTCGGCGTCGCCGTCGAATCGAAGTTCGTCGCCGTCGGCGGGGTCGTGCCGTTCGCTCGGGCGGGGGTCGGCGCCGTCGCGACGCAGTCGTACGCGAACACGGCGTACGGTCCGAAGGCGCTCGCGATGATGAAACGCGGGCTCGCGTCGAAGGACGTCCTCAAGAAGCTCGTCGCCGCGGACAAGGATGCGGCGCAACGGCAGGTCGGGCTGGTGGACGCGCGGGGCCGCGCCGCTTCTTACACGGGGAAGGAGTGCATCGCGTGGGCGGGCCATCTCGTCGGGTCGTCGTATGCCTGCCAGGGCAACCTGCTCGCGGGCGAGGAGGTCGTGAAGGCGATGTCCCGCACCTTCGAGGTCGCGCAGGGCGATCTGCCGGTCCGTCTCCTCGCCGCGCTCAGCGCGGGGCAACGGGCGGGCGGCGACCGGCGCGGGCAACAGTCCGCCGCGCTCCTCGTGGTCCGGAAGGACGGAGGGTACGGAGGATTCAACGACCGCTGGATCGACGTCCGGGTGGACGACCATCCGCAGCCGATCGAGGAGCTGATCCGGGCCTTCAACGTGTACGACGTGACGCTGCTGAACCGCGAGGACCCGAAGGACGTCGTCCGGCTCACCCCGGAGGTCGTCCGGGAAATGCAGACCGGGCTCACGAAGCTGGGGCTCTATCGCGGTCCCGTGTCCGGCCGCCTCGACGCGAAGACGAAAGCCGCCTTCGAGGGATGGGTCGAGGTCAACAACTTCGAGAACAAGGTTCGGAAGGACGACAAGATCTGGGGCTCCGTCCTCCGGGCGTTCCGGTCTGAGGTCCAGCGCCGGACCGGGTGAACGCTGCGTCGGGGCGGACTCGCACCGTCTGGGGCGCGCCTCAAGCGGTTGTCGCCGATCACGCGCGCACCCCTCCTACCCACGTTTCCCGAACGCGACATCGGGCGATCGTCTCCGGATGTCGGAACGGGTCGCCATCGAGGATGACGAAGTCCGCGAGGGCGCCGGGCTGCAGGGAGCCTGCGCCGTCGCGTCCGAGGGCGGCGTAGGCGCCGCCGACCGTGTACGCCCGGAACGCGTCTTCCGGGGAGATCCGCTGGTCCGGGAAGGGACCGTTGACCGCCCAGTGGATGCCGTACAACGGACCGTACGGCATTCCGTCGGACCCGAAGCACAGTGGAATTCGACGACGGACGATCCGGCGGTACGGATTATTCCGGACCGCCCGCGCGCGTCCTAGGCGTTTCTCGTACAGATCGCCCGGAGCGCTCCATTGCCCCACGAAGTTCGGCTGGCATGAGGCGATCAGGCGCGCGCTCTTCGTGCTCCGCAAGGCGTCTTCGTCGGGGAGTTCGAAGTGTTCGATCCGATGGCGCGCGTCGGCCCGCGGGTCCGCATCTTGGATCGCCTCGAGGCTCTCGACGACGAGGCGGATCGCGGCGTCGCCGATCGCGTGCGTCGCCGTCTGGAACCCGGCGCGATGCGCTCGCTCCAAGAGGTCGCGCAGGTCCGAGGGAGAGTGGACGAGCATCCCTTTCTCGTCGGGACGGTCCGAATACGGATCCCGCAGCGCGGCGGTGTGCGCGCCGAGCGATCCGTCGGAGAAGACCTTGATCGCCCCGAGCCGCAGCCACGCGTCGCCCAGTCCGGTCCGGAGGCCCGCGGCGATCAGGGGCGCCAGGAGGTCATGCCGGGGCATCGCGTACACGCGGAGGCGGAGCCGGCCCCGGAGGTGCGCGCGTTGGTATGCCCTCCATTGCGCTACGCCGACGACGTCGTGGATCGACGTGACGCCGAGCCGATGCGCCATCCGGGCCATCGACGGCAGTCCCCGCTCGATCGCCGATTCGTCTCCCTCGAACCGCGCATGGAACTCCGCGAACGCGTCCTCCTTCATCACGCCCGTCGGTCGGCCGGACGCGTCGACCTCGAACCCCCGCGTCCCCGCGAGATCGGACGCGGCCTCAAGCGACCGCGAATTGAGCGATCCCATGTGACAATCGACCCGGCGCGCGACGACTCGGTGGTCCGTCGACGCTCGGTCTAGATCGTCCCGCGCGAGGAATCGCCCTTCCGGCCATTTCGACTCGTCCCAGTCGATCCCGATGACCCAGCTACCGTGCGGCGTCGCGGCCGCGGCCCGGCGGAGCCGCTCTATGGCGTCGGCCAAGTCCCGGGTCCGATCGAGCCGTGTCCACCCCCGCTCCCCCGCCGACTCCGCCAGGTGTGCATGCGCGTCGACGAATCCCGGGACCACGGTGCGGCCGTGCAGATCCACGACTCGGGTGCGACGGCCCGACCACCGTTCTGCCTGGGCGTCCGTGCCCACGACGACGAGCCGTTCCCCCCCGACGGCGAGGGCGCGCGCCCACGTCCCCTCGAACCGGGCAGTGAAGATCTTCCCGCCCACCAGGACGACGTCCGCGTCGCCCGGCATGTCACCGCACGTCCCGCAGGCCTTGGACCCGCGAGACCGCCTCCCGGAGCGTCTCGTCCTTCTTCGAGAACATGAACCGGACGAACCGCTGTCCGTCCTTGGGGTTCCCGTAGAACGAGCTTCCCGGGACGACCGCGACCCGGAGCCGCTCGACGAGGTACATCGCGAACGCCCAGTCGTCGGGGAACGGGAACGCGGAGAAGTCCGCCATGACGTAGTACGCGCCGGCGGGAAGGCGGCAGTCGAGGCCCGCCGCCTGGAGGCCGCGGACGAATGCGTCCCGCTTCTGCTGATACGCCCGTGCGAGCTCGCGGTAGTACGACTCCGGGAGGTTCAGCGCGGCGACCGTCGCGATCTGCAGCGGATGCGGCGCGCCGACCGTCAAGAAGTCGTGCGTGCGGCGCATCGCGCTCGCCAACGTGCGAGGGGCGATCGCCCACCCGACGCGCCATCCCGTCGCACTGTACGTCTTCGAGAGCCCGTTGATCGTGATCGTCCGTTCGGCCATGTCGCCGACGGTCGCGAGGGACACGTGCTTCGCGCCCTCGAATACGATGTGCTCGTAGATCTCGTCCGTCACTGCGACGACGTCGTGGTCCGCGCAGAGGTCCGCGACGACGCGCAGCTCGTCGCGGGTGAAGATCTTCCCCGTCGGGTTGTTCGGGGTGTTTAGGATTACGACCTTCGTGCGGTCCGTGAAGGCGGCTTTCAGCTGCTCCTCATCGATTCCCCAGTCGGGCCACGCCATCCGCACGTACCGCGGCCGCGCGCCGCTCACGATCGCGTCGGGGCCGTAGTTCTCGTAGAACGGCTCGAAGATCACCGCCTCGTCGCCCTCGTTGATCAGAGAGAGCATCGCGGCCATCATCGCCTCCGTCGAGCCGCACGTCACGACGAGGTTCGCTTCGGGGTCCGCGTCGATGCCGTTGAACGCCTTCGCCCGCCGCGCGATCGCGTCCCGGAGTTCGCGGGCGCCCCAGGTGATCGAGTACTGGTTGTATCCTCCGTCGAGGGCGCGCTTCGCCGCCTCCGTGACCTCGGGCGGCGGCTCGAAGTCCGGGTAGCCTTGGGCGAGGTTCACGGCGCCGTGCAACGCCGCGATCCGGGTCATCTCGCGGATGACGGACTCGGGGAACTTCTGGACGCGGTCCGCGACCCGCCGATCTCGGATCGCGAGGTCGTCGCGCGCTTTCGTCTCGATTGCGGCGATGGCGTCGTCTCCTTCATCGGCGGAAGGTCGAGGCGCGCAAAAACCTGTCGGGCGAGGATTAAAAACGCCCACTCCCATCCGCGGCCCGAGGCCGAGCGCGATGGCGGACCGCTTCTTCGACTTCTGGCGGGTCGACGTCTTCACGGACACGCCCCTGACCGGAAACCCGCTGGCGGTGTTCCCTCGGGCCATGGGCCTCCGGCCCGCGGAGATGACAGCCATCGCCCGGGAGATGAACATCTCTGAGACGACGTTCGTGTTTCCATCGACGAACCCGGCGGCCCACTACCGCAACCGGATCTTCACACCGGGCGGCGAGATCCCGTTCGCGGGGCATCCGTCGATTGGCACGGCGTTCGTCGCAGCCCTCGAGGGACTCGTGCCGCATCCCGACGGCTCGTCGGTCGTGTACCAGGAACTCGAGATTGGCGTCCTCCCGCTCGAGCTGATTTGCGAGGACGGGCAGGTGAAGAAGGTCATCATGACCCAGGGCGAGCCGGTCCTCGGGGCGAAGCTGAAGAACGTCGAGCCGCTCGCCAAGGCGCTCCAGGTCCGCAGCCGCGACATCGGGCCGAAAGGCCTCGTCCCGCAAGTCGCCGCGACGGGGATCGCGTCCCTCCAAGTTCCGTTTCGGTCCCTCGATGTCGTGAAGAAACTGGATCCGGATCGGAGGGCGCTCCAAAAGATCCTCTCGAAGTTCGGCGAGAAAATCGTGTGCTACGCGTTCGCCCTCGAGGCGGAGGCGCCCGGAGCCCACCTTCATGCACGGGCGTTTGTGCCGGAGCTCGACATCGAGGATCCCGCGACGGGGAGCGCGGCGGGCGCCTGCGGTGCGTACCTCGCGGCGAACGGGAAGTTGCCCGCGCCGACCTTCGTGATCGAGCAGGGCATCGAGATCCACCACGCGTCGCGGATCGAAGTGATCGTCGAGATGGAGGGCCGCGCGCCGAAAGTCGTGCGAGTCGGCGGGCAAGTCGTGCCGCTGATCCGGGGGAGCCTGCGGCTCCCGGGGGCGCCCGGCGGCGAAAGTTCTACGTAGGCGAACGCGAGAATCGGGTCCTCGATGCCGGCCGCGCTCGAAATCGAACTCGTCCTCGTCTTCGCCGCGCTGCTCGCTTTCGCCGCCATCCTCCTCGGATTCCTCCCGATCCTCCGGCACGTCTGGTTCTATTCGGTCTCCCGGAGGATGTTCGCCGCTGTCCTGGCGGTCGTCCTCGGGCTCGCGGTCGCCGCGGTCGTCCTAGTGTACGTCGCCGTCGCGGACCCCGCCTACTTCCTCCCGATTGTCGCCGTGACCGTGGGCCTGCGAATCGCCTCGCCGGCGCTCGTCTACGCCCGGGTCCGCGATCGATTCGATACGACCCGGTCGTGGTCGGTGGTCCGAGCGGTCGTCGGCTTGGGCTTCCTTGTGCTGGCGGGGATCCTTGCGTACGACGTGGCGCTCCTCGCTTCCGGCGGAGAGCCCGCCGGCATCGCCACCGTGAGCGAACAGCTCGTGATGGCCCTCAGCGCGTCCGTCCTGATCGTGCGCATGGCGGCGCGTGAGCGGCCCCGCGAGTCGAAGGAGTGGTGGCCCGTGTGGTCCGCGGCGGTCCTGTTCGCGGTCGCGTTCGTCGTCGTGCTTCCGTACGCGGTCCCGGTCTTCGCGATCATCTATGCCGCATCGGGGCTCGCCGGATGGCTCGTCGCGTTCGCGATCCTGCTGTGGGACCGCTGATGTCCGCCTGCCGCGGGGCGTTGCCCGGCTCCCCGAGCCGGATCGACGGCCCCGTCCGACTCGCGACCGATGACGTTATTAGAATCGTTCCCGATGACACCGCGGCCCGCTGCGCCTCTTATCTGGGCCATCGAACCCTTGGAGGAGATGACTTTGACGAGAGGTTGTGCTAGTGTGCTCGTTCTCGCGATTCTGCTGACCGGCGTGGCGGCTCTCGCGCGTGCGCCCGGCATTGCGAGGCCCGCAGGCGTCGGGCTGGCCGCGTCGAGCCCCGCGGGCCCGACGCTTCCTTCGCTGGCCGTCCCTGCTCCGGGGATCGCAGACACAGACCTCGGTTGGCAACCGCCCACGCCGCTCGAGGCCCAGGCGACGGCGAACGCGAACCTGGGCGACTTGGCCCTCTCGTCCGGGGGGAACGGGATGATCGTGTGGCAGCGAGACGGCGTGCGTTCGAGCATCTTCGCGACACACTTCGTCCCCGGCGCCGGGGCCGCCGGGACGAACTGGGAGGTCCCCGTCGAGATTTCGACGGGCCCGAACAACAACTGGGCTCCCACCGTCGCGATGGACGGCTCCGGGGACGCGATCGCGGTCTGGTACGACTCCTCGATCTACGCCATTCACGCGTCCGTGTACCGGCCGGGGGCCGGGTGGGGCGCCTCCGTGGGCATCGATCAACCCTACTGGCTCTCCCTCTATCCGCAGATCGCGATGAACGCCGGCGGCACCGCGTTCGCGACGTGGATGGCTTGGGACGGCGCCCGCTACAATCTCTTCGCGAACCGATACGTCCCCGGCTCCGGATGGGGCACGGCCGTCTCGATCGAGGCGACGGTCAACACCACGTACGATCCCCGGATCGGCGTCGACGACGCGGGGAACGCAATCGTCACTTGGTATCAGCTCGACGGTCCTTCGTATCACGTGATGGCCGCGCGGTTCTCGGTCGGATCCGGGTGGCTCGCCCCCGTCCTGATTGAGTCGTCGCCGGCGTGGGCCATCAATCCGGACATCGCGATGGACGGCGACGGGAACGCCGTCGTCGCCTGGGTCGAATGGGACGGGATTTACAACATCTGGGCGAACCGGTACGACCGGTCGACGGGGTGGGGGACCGCAGCCACGATCGAGTCGAACGCGAACTGGGCGTGGACCGCGAGGCCGGGCGTCGCGGCGAACCGGGGCAACGCGGTCGTCGTCTATACCCTGAGTGAGGTCGGCCCCAGCGCGAACTCGGTGTACGCGAGCCGATACGTCTCCGGATCCGGTTGGAAGGTCGAGGTGGCCGTCGACGGGACCGGCTATCCCGCGGCCTGGGGAAGCGTGGCCCTCGATCCGGCGGGGAACGCGCTCGTGTCGTACCAGGTCACGATCACGAATTCGAATCCTCCGAACCAGCTCGTGCCGCAGGCGGTCCGGTGGGACAACACCGGAGGCATGTGGAGCGGCTATTCGCAACTGGACTCCGTGCGGGTCGGCTCCGGGGCCCCGTCCGTCGGCATCGACGGTAAAGGGGACGGCCTCGCGGTGTGGAACTACGACGAGAAGTCCGAACCGAGGGCGCCGCGGAACGGGATCTTGACGAATCGCTTCACGGTCGCGACCGGATGGCAGTATTACTGGCAGGCCCAGAAGGCGGAGTGGGACGAGTACACGGACGCCGAATGGCTCCAGCTGCATTCGAACGACGCCGGGAACGCGGTCCTCTCGTACACGCAGAACGACGGACCGATCTGGAATGGCTATGCGATCCTGTACACGCCCGGGGTCGGATGGAGCCAGCCCGCGCTCGTCGAGCGGATGGACCGAGGCAGTGTCCTCGAGGAATGGTCCGCGATCGACGGAGACGGGAACGCCCTGACCCTGTACGCGATTTTCGATGGCGTCGCGTGGGGCGTCTATTCTACGTATTATTCCGTGACGAACGGTTGGGGCGCGCCGCAGCGGGTCGACAGTCTCTCCTCGGCCAATTACTGGCTTCGCATCGCGATGGATGCGGGCGGCGACGGGATGGCGGTCTGGCAGGAGCACGACGGGAGCGCGTGGAGCATCTTCGCGAATCGGTTCGACCGGACGACGGCCACCTGGGGCACGGCCGCCAAGATCGAGTCGTCGAACAATTATGCCGTCGGGTGCGACGTCGCGATGGACGGGAACGGCAACGCGATGGCCGTGTGGAATCAGTGGGACGGTTCGACGTACAGCAACTACGCGAACGTCTACCAGGCGGGCATCGGCTGGGGGAGCCCCGTCCTCATCGAGCAGAGCTCCGAGCAGGCCGGCACGCCCTCGATCGCAATGAACGGCAACGGAGACGCGGTCGTGAGTTGGAGCTGGTGGAGCGGCACGAATTGGGACGCGGGCGCGAACACCTACGGCTCGGGCACGGGCTGGGGGGCGGAGACGACGTTCGAGACGGCGTTCGGCAACGGCTACGTCGCGAAGCCCGCGATCGATGGCGCTGGAAACGGGCTCGTGGCGTACCAGCTCTGGGACGGCACGCAGTGGAGCCTCTTTGCGGTGCGCCATGTCGCAGGCGGATCTTGGGAATCCTCCGTCCCGTTGCAGGCGGCCGCCGGGGATGGCGTCTCGATCACGGTCGCCCTCGACTACCGCGGGAATGGATACGCGACCTGGGCGCAGTGGAGCGGCGGCACCTGGGGGATCGACGCGGCCCGCTACGTCACCGGACAGGGCTGGACGTCGTCCGTCCCGGTGAGCCCAGCGGCAACGCCTCAAGATGATGCCGGTTACCCGAACGTCGCGGTTGACGGCCACGGGAACGCCCTCTTGGCGTGGCATCAATGGAAGAGCGGCGTGCTGATTCCGTGGGGCGCACGGTACGTCGTAGGCGACGGATTGCCGAATCTCGGTCTCTCCTCGCCGACGTCGGGCGTGACGAACGCCCCGACGCAGACGGTCTCGGGCACCACGGACCCCGGGACATCGGTGACCGTCGACGGGGTCCCGCAATTGGTTGACAGCAGTGGGTTCTTCACGGAGACCGTCTCGTTGCCGGAGGGGGCTCACACGTTCACGGTCGTCGCCACCGACGCGGCCGGGATGTCTCGGACGGCGAGCGTCACGGTGACGGTCGACACGAGGCCCCCGAGCGTCGTGATCACGAGCCCCGCCAGCGGCGCCACGGTCAGTGTCCCGACCGTCACGGTCACGGGAACTACGGAGCCGGGGACGACCCTCGTGGTGAATGGCTACGCGGTGGACGTCAGCGGGACCGGTGCGTTCTCGATGCGGTTGGCCCTAGCGACCGGCGCGAACCTCATTATGGCGACCGCCACGGACTCCGCCGGGAACACGGCATCGGCGTCCGTTTCCGTCACGTACACGGATCCGGCGCCCGGGCTGCGCCAACAACTGAACGACACGCAGTCCAATCTCAACACAGCGCAGGGCACGATCGGGACGATGGGTACCGAGCTGCTGATCCTGATGGTCCTGGTGGTCGTGTCGCTCGCCGTCGGACTGTACCAGTTCGCGCAGATCCGCAAACTGCGTCCCCGTTCCGCGGAGCCCCCGAAGCCTGTAGGCCCGAACCCTCCCCCTCCGCCGACGTAATTGTTCAACGGGCCGCGAGACTCATTCCGTCGGCAGTGAGAGCGCCGTCCCGCTCACGCGGGTGACGCCGAGGTTGAGGCCTAGAGCTCAACCTTGATGCCGAGTTTCTCGGTGAGCTCTTTGTAGCGGTTGCGGATCGTGACTTCCGTCACGCCCGCGACGTCGGCGACTTCCCGTTGCGTGCGCCGCTCGTTGCAGAGGATCGAGGCGATGTAGATCGCCGCGGCCGCGACGCCGGTCGGCCCGCGACCCGACGTGAGCTCCTTGTCCTGGGCGTCTTTGAGGATCTCGACCGCCTTCGACTGGACCTCGCCGGTGAGCTTGAGCTCCGAGCAGAAGCGCGACACGTAGTCCTGGGGCTTCGTCGGCATGAGCTTCAGCTTGAGCTCGCGCGTCATGAAGCGGTAGGTGCGGCCGATCTCCTTGCGGCCGACGCGGGACGAGTTCGCGATCTCGTCGAGGGTGCGCGGGACGTTGCACTGCCGGCACGCGGCGTACAGCGACGCCGCCACGACGCCCTCGATCGACCGCCCGCGGATCAGGTTCTTGT
>WNGA01014599.1_pt1 | contig 12179 bp, 10 predicted proteins | sample 5400061 | NCBI WGS metagenome assembly WNGA01 (sample SAMN13153366, study PRJNA577476) | soil metagenome | isolation source: 100 cm soil or saprolite under grassland replicate 2 | place: USA:California | collected 2016-06-15
AGGCAACGCCGAAGAGCCTGCTCACGACATCCTCGTTCGACAACGCAGTGACCTGCGTGCTCGCCTGCGGCGGCTCGACCAACGCCGCCATTCACCTCATCGCGATGGCGCGGCGCGCAGGCGTGCCGCTCGATCTGGATCGGTTCGACGCCCTTTCGCGCAAGGTGCCGGTGATCGCCAACCTGCGCCCGTCGGGAAAATACCTGATGGAGGATTTCTTTTACGCCGGCGGCTTGCGCGCGCTGCTCGCCTCGATCCGCGACCTGCTCGATCTCGATGCGAAGACGGTGAGCGGCAAGACGCTCGGCGAGAACCTCGAAGGCGCGAAGGTCTTCAACCCCGACGTGATCCTGCCGCGCGAGAAGGCGCTGATTCCCTCGGGCGGGCTCGCGGTGCTGCGCGGCAACCTCGCGCCCGACGGCGCCATCGTCAAGCCTGCAGCGGCGGAGCCGCGGCTGCTGCAGCACAAGGGCCGCGCGGTCGTCTTCGAGGACTACAACGACTTGCAGGCGCGTCTCGACAATCCTGCGCTCGACGTGGACGCCGACTCGGTGATCGTGCTCCGGAACGCCGGACCGATCGGCGCGCCCGGCATGCCGGAGTGGGAGGTGCCAATCCCGAAAAAACTCCTTCAGCAGGGCGTGCGCGACATGGTGCGGATCTCCGACGCGAGGATGAGCGGCACCGCCTACGGCTGCTGCGTCCTGCACGTCGCGCCCGAGTCCTGGGTCGGCGGGCCGCACGCGCTCGTGAAGACCGGCGACACGATCGAGCTCGACGTGCCGCGCCGCCGCCTGCAGGTGCTGATCGACGACGCCGAGATGATGAAGCGAAAGCGCGCGTGGAAAGCCCCGGCGCGCAAGTTCGAGCGCGGCTACGGCGCGCTTTTCTCGCAGCACATCAGGCAGGCGAACGAGGGCTGCGACTTCGATTTCCTCGAAGGCACCGCGCCCACGCGCGAACCGGAGATCCACTAAGGATGAAACCATGACGTCTTTGATCCGCCGCCGGCTCCTTGCCGCCGCGGCCGCGCTCCCGGTGGTTCCGGCCTTTGCTCAAACCCGTGCGCTTACCTGCGGCGAACTGACCGCGCAGCAGACCGAAGGGCCTTTTTTCAAGACGAATACTCCGCGCCGCGTTTCACTGGTGGAAGCGCAATCCAAGGCTCCACGCCTGATCGTGACCGGGCAGGTCCTGTCGGCCCAGTGCAGACCGGTAGCGAACGCGCTGCTCGATTTCTGGCACGCGGACGAGGACGGCGAGTACGACAACCGCGGCTTTCGCTATCGCGGCCACCAGTTCGCGGACGCCGAGGGGCGCTATCGCCTGCAAACCATCGTTCCGGCGGAATACCCCGGGCGCACGCGGCATATCCACGTCAAGGTGCAGGCACCCGGAAAGCGCATTCTCACGACGCAGCTCTACTTCCGGGACGAGCCCGGCAATCGCCGCGACGGCCTCTACCGTCCGGACCTCGAAATACGTATGGCGGGTAAAGGCGCCGGCGAAGGAAAGTTCGACTTCGTCGTCGAGGTTTGAGGCCGCAGACGCAGGATCATTTCCCCGCGACCAGCGGGCAGTTGCCCTCGTTCAGCGGGCGGAACGCCTGCTCCGCCGGAATGCTCGAGACGATCTTGAAGTAGTCCCAGTCGCCCTTCGACTCCTCGGGCGATTTCACCTGCAGGAGATACATCGGGTGGATCTTGCGGCCGTCCTCGCGGATGCGGCCCTTGCCGAACAGCGGATCGTCGGTAGTCATCGCTTTCATGGCGGCAACGACCGCTTTTCCGTCGCCCGCGCCGCCCGCCTTGTCGACCGCTTTCAGGAAATGCAGCACCGACGCATAGACGCCGGCCTGCATGTCGTTCGGCATGGCGGCGTTGTGTGCGCGCTTGCGGAAGCGCTGCGACCACGCACGCGTGCCCTCGTTCATGTCCCAGTAGAAGGGGTTCACGGTGAGCGCCCCCTGCGAAGCCTTGAGCCCCAGCGCGGGCACGTTGTTGATGCCGAAAATCAGCGAGACGATGCTTTGCCTCGCCGGCAGCCCGAACTCCGCCGCCTGCTTCATCGAATTGGTGGTGTCGCCACCCGCGACCGCCAGCGCGACCACCTGGGCACCGGAGGATTGCGCGGCCAGCAGGAAGGAGGAAAAATCCGGCGTCGCGATCGGCGTGCGCACGCCGCCCAGGACCTTGCCTCCGTCCTTCACCACCTGATCGGTCGCCTGCCTCTCCAGATCGTGCCCGAAGGCGTAGTCGGCGGTGATGAAGAACCAGGTCCTGCCGCCGCGCTGAACCACGGCCTTGGCGAGCGAATGCCCGTACGACCAGGTGTCGTAGGTCCAGTGCACGGTGTTCGGCGAACATCTCGATCCGGTGAGCTCCGCGCTTCCCGCGCCCGAGCCGATCAGCACCTTGTTCTTCTGCCGCACGATCTCGTTCACCGCGAGCGCGACGGCAGAGTTCGGAATGTCCACGATGAGATCGACGCCGTCCTGATCGAGCCACTTGCGCGCCACGACCGACGCCATCTGCGCGGCGAGCACCGAGCCGCGCCCCTGAAAGTCCGCGTACACGCTCGACTGGTCGTTCAGGATGCCGATGCGGATCGGCTCCTGTGCGCAGGCGACGCTCGCGACGGTGGCCGCCGCGAGGGCGAGCAAGCTGTTGGTCATTCGTGTCATGGATGCTCCCTCCTAGTGAATGGCGAGGATGACCTCGGCGGCCGGCAAATCGGCGTGCAGTTTCTCGACCATCGCCGCGCGCCGCTCGAGCACCGCCCGCTGGTTGATGTAGCCCTTGTCGGTGATTTCGTTCGCGTCGATCGACGGCGGCTCGCTCATGACGAGCGCGCGCACCGGATGGGTGGAGCTGCCCGTACCGGCTTCGGCGGCAAGCCTCCTCATCGCCCCGCGCAGGTGCTCGCACACTCCGGCGTCGTCGAGCCCCTTCGCCTTGACCGCCACAGCGTTCAGGAACACGAGCGCGCCGACCTCGCTGCGCTCGTGGCCGGTGATCACCGCGTCCTGGATCACAGGATCGCCCGCCGCGATCAGTTTCACGCGCGTCGCGCCGACGTGCACCCAGGTGCCGGTGGAGAGCTTGAAATCCTCGGCGATGCGCCCGTCGAACGCGAGCCCCTGCTCGGGTTTTTCAGGGTCGGCGAATTTCAGCGCGTCGCCGATGCGGTAGTAGCCCTCCTCGTCGAACGCGGCCTTCGTGAGGTCGTCGCGTCCATAGTAGCCGGGCGTGACGTTCGGGCCTTTCACGCGCGCTTCGAGCTTGCCCGCGGTGGGAACGAGCTTGATCTCGCAACCGGGCACCGGCAGCCCGATGATGCCGGCGCGGTCGACCGCGTAGTGCACGCCCGTCGCCATCGGCGCCGTTTCGGTCGAGCCCCACGCGGAAATGAGCGGGAGCCGCGCGCCGCGCTCGGCGGCCGCGAGCTGCTGAATGCGCTCCCATAGGTTCTGCGGGAGCGACGCTCCGGCGTACACCATGCAGTCGAGGTCGCGGAAAAAACCGCGCCGGAGCGCCGCATCCTTCTCGAGGAAGGGCATGAGCAGGTCGAAGCCGCGGGGCACGTTGAAGTAGATCGTCGGCGAGACCTCCTTAAGGTTCGCTGCCGTGATATCGATGAGGCCGGGAGCGGGCTTGCCGCCGTCGATATGGAACGTGCCGCCATTCCTCAGCATCATGCCGAAATTGTTGTTGCCGCCGAAGGTGTGGTTCCACGGCAGCCAATCGACCAGTACCTGTGGCCGGTCCTCGAGGAAAGGCCAGACGAGCGCGTACTGCTCCTGGTTGACGGTGAGCATGCGCTGCGTATTGATCACGCCCTTGGGGGTCCCGGTCGAACCGGAAGTGAAGAGGATCTTCGCGACGGTCCCGGGTCCGATGCCGGCGAAGGCTTCGTCCACCTTGGAGCTTGCTTTCCCCGTAAGCAGCTCGTCGATCGACGTCGGCCTCGCGCCGACCGCGGCAAGCGCAGGCGCGAATTTCGTGGGATCGGAGGTCCACACCAGCCCCGGACGCAGCAGCTCGAAGATCGCTTTGAGTTTGGCGAAATCCTTCGACATCAGCGAGTAAGCGGGCGAGACGGGCGCGACTGGAACGCCGACATGCATCGCGCCGAGCGCGAGGAGCGCGTGGTCGACGGAATTGTCCGAGAGGATCACCAACGGCCGCGAGCCATCGAGCCCCCGGTCGAGCAATCCCTGGCCGGCGCGGCGCGCGAGCCCGAGCGCCTCGCGGTAGCTCAGCTTCCTCCAGGCACCGTCCCTGCGCTCGGCGAGGAAGGTCCGCTCCGGTTGCTCCCGGGCCCAGCGCTCGAGCCACTCGCCGACCGCGCGCGCGTGCCCGCCCAGCCTCAGGGGCGAACGCAGGATCATCGCGCCGTCGGCGCGGCGCTCGATCTGGACTTTGGCTGGCGCAAAGCGCAGGCCCGGCTGGAGCGCTTTTCCCATGACCCTCCTCGTGGCGCTCTTCGCTTTGGCTTCGCCAAAGCGCGAAGAACCGATATCCTACGGGAAACCGGGGACAGACCCCGGTTTAAGAAAAACCCCGGTAAAGAAACCGGGGTCCGTCCCCGGTTTTCTTGGAGGTTCCCATGACCGAAGCCGTGATCGTATCCACCGCCCGCACCCCGCTATGCAAGTCCTGGCGCGGCGCGTTCAACATGACCCACGGCGCGAAGCTCGGCGGCCACGCCGCGAAGCACGCGATGGAGCGCGCCGGTGTCGATCCAGCCGAGGTCGAGGACGTCATCATGGGCTGCGCCCATCCCGAAGGCGCGACCGGTCACAACATCGCACGGCAGATCGCGATCCGCGCAGGTTGTCCGGTCACCACCGCGGGAGTCACCGTAAACCGCTACTGCTCCTCGGGCTTGCAGACCATCGCCATCGCCGCGCAGCGCGTGATGGTCGACAAGGTCCCGGTCGCCGTTGCGGGCGGCGTCGAGTCGATCTCGTGCGTGCAGAACGAAATGAACAAGCACATGGCGCACGACGAGTGGCTCGAGCGGCACAAGCCGGCCATCTACATGCCGATGCTGCAGACCGCCGAGGTCGTGGCATCGCGCTACGACATCGGCCGCGAGCGCCAGGATGAGTTCGGGGTGCAGAGCCAGCAGCGCGCCGCCGCCGCGCGTTCGGCCGGCCGCTTCGACGCAGAAATCTTCCCCCTGACGGTGAGAATGCAAAAGGCCGACAAGGAGACGGGGAAAAGCTGGGTCGAGGAAGTCACGGCGAGGCACGACGAAGGCATCCGCCCGGACACGACTCTCGAGGGCGTCTCCAAGATCAAGCCGGCGATCGAGGGCGGCACGATCGCGGCGGGAAACGCGAGCCAGTTCTCCGACGGCGCCTCCGCCTGCGTCGTGATGGACGCGAAGCTCGCCGAAAAGCGCAACTTGAAGCCGCTCGGGATTTTCCGCGGCTTCGCAGTGGCCGGCTGCGAGCCCGACGAAATGGGCATCGGCCCGGTGTTCGCCGTCCCGCGACTGCTTGCGCGCACGGGCTTGAGGATGGAGGACGTCGGCCTGTGGGAGCTGAACGAGGCGTTCGCGGTGCAGGTCATCTACTGCCGCGACCGGCTCGGCATCCCGAACGAGCGCTTGAACGTGAGCGGCGGCGCGATCGCGCTCGGCCACCCCTACGGCATGACGGGGGCGCGCCTCACCGGCCACGCGCTCATAGAGGGCAAGCGGCGCGGCGCGAAGCACGTCGTCGTCACCATGTGCATCGGCGGCGGCATGGGCGCGGCGGGGCTTTTCGAGGTGGTTTGACGCGTCCCGAAATTCCAGCGATCCGCGGCAGTGTAAAATCCGCATTCCGAAAAGAGGGAAACCCATGCCGCTGTCCGAAGCCGAGCGCAAGAAATGCGTCGAGACGCTGCTCAACGCCGAGAAGGAGAAAAAACAGGCGGTGCAGCTCTCGGTCACCTATCCGCACATCACCATCGAGGATTCGTACGCCATCTCGACCGCGGTGGCGCAGCACAGGATCAAGGCGGGCGCGAGGCTCATCGGACACAAGGTCGGGCTCACCTCGAAGGCGATGCAGGCCTCCTCGCAGATCAACGAGCCCGACTACGGACACTTGCTCGACTATATGATGATTCCTGACGGCGCCAAGGTGCTGCACTCGAACTACTGCCTCCCACGTGTCGAGATCGAGCTCGCTTTCATTCTCGGCAAGCCGCTGAAAGGACCGGGAATCGGGCTCACCGACGTGCTGCACGCGACCGAGTACGTGATACCCGCGATGGAGGTCGTCGATGCGCGTATCGTGAACCCGCGCAAGATCTTCGACACCGTCGCCGACAACGGCGCGGCGGCGGGCATCGTCGTCGGGGGCCGCCCGATCGGCCCGATGGAAATGGACCTGCGCTGGGCGGGCGGCATCATGTACCGCAACTCCGAGATCGAGGAGACGGGCCTCGCCGCGGGCGTGCTGGGCCATCCGGCACTCGGCGTAGCGTGGCTTGCGAACAAGCTCGGGCAGATGGGCGTGGCGCTCGACGCCGGCCACCTCGTCCTCGCCGGGTCGTTTACGCGCGTCGTGTTCGCGAACAAGGGCGACACCCTGCACGGGGACTTCGGGCCGCTCGGCGGGATCGCAGTGCAGTTCGTCTAGGGGGCCACACTCATGGCTGGAATCGGCTTTCGCATTCTTTCCATCCCGCAGCGTCCCGACAAGAAGCTCGTCGCCGAGCTCGGGCGCATGGTGACGCCGCACCTCTCCGACAGCATGCAGCGTCTGTACGCGGGCGGTCCGAAGCTCCGTCCCATGCACAACGGCGCGAAACTCTGCGGCCCCGCGTTCACGGTGCGCACCGCGCCGGGAGACAACCTGCTCATCCACAAGGCGATCGATACCGCCGAGCCGGGCGACGTGATCGTGGTGGACGGCGGCGGATTCAACGACTACGCGCTCATCGGCGAGCTGATGTCCGCGCGCGCGGAGCAGCGCGGCGTCGCCGGCATGGTGATCTGGGGGGCGATCCGCGACTCGGCGGAGCTCGCGACCGGAAGTTTTCCCGTCTACGCGAGCGGCGTCACGCACCGCGGCCCCTACAAGAACGGCCCGGGCGAAATCAACGTTCCCATCACGATCGGGGGCATGCCGGTCAATCCCGGCGACATCATCGTCGGCGACGCCGATGGCCTGGTCGCCGTTCCGCAGGAGCAGGCGCAAGAAATCCTCGCTTCCGCGAAAGCCATCCTGGTAAAAGAAGAAGGCTCGATGAAACAGATCCGCGCCGGCACGGTGGACCGCAGCTGGGTCGACAAGGCGCTCAAGGAAAAAGGCTACAAGGTATGAACGTATAGGCATGGGCATGGAACTTCCCGTCAACACCTTCAAGCGCGCGCTGAAAGCAGGCAAGCGGCAGATCGGCCTGTGGTGCAGCCTGTCCTCGCACTACGCGACCGAGCTCGTGGCGGGCTCGGGATTCGACTGGATCCTGCTCGACACCGAGCACTCGCCGAACGATCTCGAGTCGGTGCTGCAGCAATTGCAGGCCGCGGCGCCCTACCCGACGCACGCCGTGGTCCGCGTGCCCTGGAACGACATGGTGACGATCAAGCGGTTCCTGGACATCGGCGCGCAGTCGATCCTGATTCCCTACGTGCAGAACGCCGATGAAGCGAAGAACGCCGTCGCTTACACGCGCTATCCGCCTGCGGGCGTGCGCGGCGTGGCGGGCGGGACGCGCGCGACGCGCTTCGCGCGCGTGAAGGACTACGCGAGGCGCGCCCACGAGGAGCTCTGCGTGCTGGTGCAGGTGGAGAACCAGCAGGGCCTCGACAACCTCGAGAAAATCGCCGCGGTGGAAGGCGTGGACGGCGTTTTCATCGGCCCGGCCGACCTGCACGCCTCGCTCGGCCATCCGGGCGAGACCAACAATCCGAAAATCGTGCCGATCATCGACGATGCCATCCGCCGCATCCGCAAGGCGGGAAAGGCGCCGGGAATCCTCACTGGAGTCGAAGCCGACGCGCGCCGCTGGCTCGAATGCGGCGGATTGTTCGTCGCAGTGGGCGCCGACGTCGGCATCCTCGCGCGCGAGACCGAGAAGCTCGCCGCAAAATTCCGGTAAAACCGGAGGGCTGAGGGACCTCAACCGCAGGGCAGCGCGGGTGGCACAATGGCGCGGCGGATGACTTTTCCCCTGACCCGCGCGTGGCGCTCGATCGAGGCGGTGCTGTTTACCTCCCGCCTGGCGAGCCTGCGCGTGCTCCTCGTCGCGTTTGTCCTGTTCAACGCTCTGGTGCGCCTCGCGCTCGCGGCCTTCAACGGCGAACCGTCGTTTTTTCTGCCCTGGCGCATCGTTCCGGCGCTGCTGATCGGGGCCTTGTTCGATCTGGGCGCGGCGACTTTCCTCCTCGCGCCGTTCGCCGCGCTCCTCGCGTGGTGGCCGGCGCGCTACCCGGTCGCGCTCAAATTTCTCCTTGCGTTGTTGCTGCTGCCGCTCTGCGGCCTCGTGGTGTTCGTCGGGGCGGCGGAGCTGACCTTCTGGAACGAGTTTTCTTCGCGCTTCAACTTCATCGCGGTCGACTACCTCATCTACACCAACGAAGTGATCGGCAATATCCGCGAGTCGTACAACATGCCGCTGCTGTTGTCGCTCGTGACGGTCGTCTCGCTCGCAGCCTGGTATCTCATCGCCCGCAGTATCGGCCCGCTCGTGTCGGTGCCGGCGGGAGGGCTGGCCAATCGTTCTCGCGCTGCGGCGATCTGGATGCTCGCTCCCGTTGTCGCTTTCAGCGCGCTCGACGCGCGCTACAAGGAGTTCTCCTCCGACGCGCAGCTCAACGAGCTCGCCGGGAACGGCTACTTCGATTTCTGGCACGCGTTCCGCACCAACGAGATCGACTACGAGCGCTTCTACCGGACGCTGCCCCTGAAGCGCGCGATATTCGAGCTGGCGCACGAACTCGACACCGCGCGGCCGGTCGTCGAGACCTCGCAGCTGCCCTTCGACCGGGAGATCACGGGCCACGGGCCGGAGAAGCGGCTCAACGTGGTGGTCGTCATGGTCGAGAGCCTGAGCGCGGACTTTCTGTCCGCATTCGGCAACCGCGAGGGCCTGACGCCGCGGCTGGACCGGCTCGCCGAGGAAGGAATGCTGTTCACGCACGTGTACGCCACCGGCACGCGGACAGTGCGGGGGCTGGAGGCGCTGACGCTTTCAACTCCCCCGATACCGGGCAACTCGATCGTGAAACGGCCGGACAACGACCGGCTGTTTACGCTCGGCGAAGTCTTCAAGGAAAGGGGCTATGAGCCGCTCTATCTGTACGGCGGCTACGGCTATTTCGACAACATGAACGCTTTCTTTTCGGGCAACGGTTACACGGTCATCGACCGTAGCGCGCTCAAGCCCGCGGAGATCACCTACGAGAACATCTGGGGCGTGGCCGACGAGGACCTGTTCAGGCTCGCGATCCGGGAGCTGGACCAGCGCGATGCCGCGCGCAAGCCGTTCTTCGCGCACATCATGACCGTGTCGAATCATCGCCCCTTCGCGTACCCCGCCGGGCGCATCGACGTTCCCTCCGGCACCAGCCGCGAGGGCGGCGTCAAGTACACCGATTTCGCCATCGGCCAGTTCCTCGACCATGCCCGCACCCGACCCTGGTTCGAGCGCACGCTCTTCGCCATCGTCGCCGACCACACCCACAAGGGGCGCGGCCGCACCGAACTGCCGCTCGAGAACTACCACATCCCGCTCATCGTCTACGCGCCCGGGCACGTTGCGCCGCGCCGCATCGACACGATCGCGTCGCAGATCGACGTCGGGCCGACCATTCTCGGCTTGCTCAATTTCAGTTATCGGTCGCGATTCTTCGGGCAGGACATTCTGCACGAAGGCGCCAATCACCAGCGGGCGCTGCTCGCCAATTACCAGACGGTCGGCTACTACCAGGACGGCATCGTCGTCGAGCTGAAACCGAAAAGACGCTACAGGATCGTCGATGCGGCCACCGGCCGCGAGCGCGCCGAGGACGCGCTGTCGGCGCAGATATTGGACGAGGCGGTCAGCTACTACCAGCTGGCGAGCCGCGCGTACAAGTTCGGGCAGCTCAAGCCTGCGCAACCGCGCTGAAGACCCGCAAAGGGACCTTGCGTGCCGTCAGGAATCGAGCTTCTTGAAGAGTACGGGCGCGAGGACCGCCACGCAGACGACCAGTAAGGCGGCCAACGGCGAGTAATAGGCGAGGATCGCCATGGGCACCGCGACGCACAGGGCGACAAGGATCCAGGGAGGCAGGGCCCGGCTGTATTTGAGGTAGGCAAGAACGCCCGCGGGAACCGCGACCTGGATTCCGCGTGCCGAACGGCTCTTCCGCGCCGCTCTTTCCTCCAGCCAGATCAGGAACACGTACACCTGCGCGACCACTCCTCCCAGCCATACCGCCGCCCCAAGGAGCAATGCAAAGCCCCGATACCACACCGGCACGGGAGGTGAGATCCACCGGGCCGCGTTGAACATGATGCCGATCGCACATACCGTGCTGACGAGGACGAACACGAGAAGCACCGGAAGCACGGTCCATATCCGGCTTAGAACGTACTCCCGAAACACGTCGTCGTGCTGAAATTTGAGCGCGAAGTCGCGCGCGTCCCGCAGCGCCCTGCGCGGGCGGAGCTGGTCGAGCATGTCGCCGGCCGCCGCACGCAACTCGCGCTCGTCGAGCCTCATTCCGCGGAACCGCCGCCGGAAGAGCTTCATGGAGGAGCATCCTAAGACCTTCCGCGTACCTATGCAATTGTCATGAGGCCCGAGCCGTGCAATGCACACGCGGTGGTGTAAGCTTCGGCACATGAAAACCATCGCCATCGAAGAACATTTCATCACGCCGATGTACCGGCGGAAGGTCGCCGCGAACGAATTCCGGAATTTCTATCTCAGCTCCCGCAGCGAACAGATCGGCCACGATATCGTCGAGCAGAATTCGGATCTCGGCGCGAAGCGCCTCGCGCACATGGACGCCGCCGGGATCGACGTGCAGGTGCTCTCGTTCGGCTCGCCGGGACCGCAAGGCTTCGGCGCGGACGTTGCGATCCCGATGGCGAAGGACGCGAACGACCTGGCGCACGAGGCGGTCAAAGCGCGCCCGGACCGTTTCGCCGCCTTCGCCGCGCTGCCGACGGCCGACCCGGACGCGGCGGCCGATGAGCTCGGGCGCTGCGTCACCAAACTCGGTTTCAAAGGCGCGATGATCCACGGCCACACTCAAGGGAGTTTCCTCGACGGGAAGAAATACTGGGTCATCTTCGAGCGCGCTCAAGCGCTCGACGTGCCGCTCTACCTGCACCCCACCCTGCCGCACCCGGACGCGGTCAAGGCCTACTTCCAGGGATACGAGGAGCTCGCGCGGGCGGGCTGGGGTTTCGCGGTGGATACGAGCTGCCATTTCTTGCGGATCGTCTTCGCCGGGGTGTTCGACGCCTACCCGCGCCTCAAGATCATCCTCGGGCATCTGGGCGAAGGCTTGCCTTTCGCGATGCACCGGCTGAACGATCACACTTGGCGCGCGGCCGCGAGAAGAGGGCTCGAGAAAACGCCGCTGCAGTATCTAAAGGACAATCTGCTCGTCACCACCAGCGGCAACTGGTACGAGCCCGCGTTCCTGTGCACGCTGCTCGCGCTCGGCGCCGACAACATCCTGTTCGCCGTGGACTGGCCCTACGAGCCGAACACCGCGGGAATGGAATTCCTGAGAAAGCTTTCGATCAGCGACGCGGACCGCGAGAAGATCGCGCACGGCAACGCCGAGCGCATCCTGCGGATGTAATCCTCTGCGTGCGGTGGCGCACAGAGAAACCCGTCGGGAAGGTCATAATGGATCGGTTATGACTTGAACAAAGGCCGCCGCCATTTCCGCTCTCGATCAACCGTGGGCAATTCGCGTTTCGCGAGCGGTTTCCAGCGAAGCCCACCTTGAGCGCCGCAATACAGAACAGAAGGATGCTCAGCCCCCGCCCCGATTGACCGGCTGATCGAAATATGCCCACCAATCCCTCTCTCGAGGCGGCATGGCGTGATCTGAATCGCAGGTCCACGATTCTTTGGCTACTGTTCTTCGGCTGCATTCCCGGGATGTTTCTGCTCGCTTACCTGCTGAACGATCTGCTTCTCCAGGAAGCGTCGTTTCTCGTGGTTGCGCTC
>WNGA01023431.1_pt1 | contig 12178 bp, 10 predicted proteins | sample 5400061 | NCBI WGS metagenome assembly WNGA01 (sample SAMN13153366, study PRJNA577476) | soil metagenome | isolation source: 100 cm soil or saprolite under grassland replicate 2 | place: USA:California | collected 2016-06-15
CGTTTCGGTTGTGGAATAGTCGGAATGACGAAAGGCGAGGACGGTGTCACTCTCTATTGCGAAGGACAGTTCATCGAATCACCTGCCTGCGCAGTGCCTGGTGGTTGTCGGGACACGACGGGTGCGGGCGATGCCTTTCACGGAGGATTTCTTTACGGTCTTTTGCGGGGTGAAGATATCGAGACGAGTCTGCATTTAGGGAATGCAGTGGCGGCGCTGAATTGCCGGTCACTCGGCGCGCGCAGCGGGTTGCCATCCGCAAGCGAACTGAATAAATTTCTGGAATCCGGTCCTGCAACCTTATGACGAAACGGAAGAGCTAATGGACGCGAAATTTCATCCGGCGATAGCTATGATTAAGTCGGGCGATCTTGAGGCGCTGCGGGCGCTGCTACACGAGGACCCTTCTTTAGCGACAACTCGGTCATCAAAAAGTCACCCAACCTTGCTCCAGTGTTTGGCTCTGGAGGCTCTCGACGTTCCTAACAAAGTGGAAATGGCACAAGTGCTCATTGACGCCGGCGCGGAGATTAACGGTCCGCTCGGCGCGGCTGCATGCATTGACAATGTCGAGATTGCCGCATTACTGCTCGACCGCGGAGCGGCGATCGAGGGTACTGGCAGTTGGTCGCCTTTGGAGGAAGCGTTGTACTGGAAAAACCAGGGTGTGATAGATCTGCTGTTGCAACGCGGCGCCTCAGTGCACAACCTGCGCATTGCGGCTGGCCTTGGTCGCACAGATTTGATCGAGAGCTTCTTCCGGAGCGACGGAAGCCTGAGGCCGGAAGCCGGCAAGATTGATTGGCCGTTTGGCGAGTTGCAAAAGTCGAATTTGACTGGCGCGATTAAGGAAGAATTGCAGGCGAAGGTTACCGGCTGGTCGAATGATTCCCAGGACATCATCAATAACGCCTTTGTCTATGCTTGTATGCACAACCACATCGACGCGGCGCGGTTGTTATTGCAGAAAGGTGCGCAGATCAACGCGGTTCCACCCGGTTTTGATTACTCAGGCACTGGCTTGCACTATGCGGCGCTGAACGGCCATCGCGCAATGGTGGGGTTCTTAATCGAACGGGGCGCGAATGTGAGCGTCAAAGATACTAAAGTTCATTCGACGCCTGCCGGTTGGGCTGACCATGGCGGTCATGCCGAACTCAAAAATTACCTGGAACAGATTGCCAACGCACAGAGTCACTAGAAACATGCGATTCATTAGCAGGCTGTTGCTCTGTTTCCTAGATTAACTACGGAAAAATCCCCGAATGGCATCCCGGTAAGGGCGGTGAAGCATGGATCTTCGTAGACGAAATTGTGATTGAGTAACGCTCTCATCTCCAAAGCATTTTCGGGACTTCATAACAGCACAAACAAGTCAGGAGAAATATAGTGGGGAAACTATTTCTGCCAGTTTTGTTAGGAACAAATCGAAAGAACCGCAACAGCGTGCATGCCGCCAAATGGTTGATTGGGGAGATGCAGAAGCGGCCCGAGATTGAAACGAGGCTATTTGATGCGACCGATTTTGCGTTGCCACGGGATGATTACGGCCAGGGACTCAAGGATCTTTTCCCGGAGTGGCGAGATGCGATTATTCGCGCCGATGGGTTAGTAATAGTTTCGCCGGAATATAACCACGGCTACCCGGGAACGTTGAAAGCGGTTCTCGATTTACTGTTGCAAGAGTATATACACAAGGCAGTGGCCTTTGTCGGCGTCTCCGCTGGTCCGTGGGGCGGGACCCGCGTCATCGAAGCCCTGGTACCGATGGTTCGCGAGCTCGGCCTGGCGGTTACTTCTAGCGATCTCAACTTTCCATTTGTACAAAGGACTTTCGACCCTGAGGGAAAACTTTTGGAGCAAGCTTTCGAGAAACGTGTAAAAGACTTTTTGGATGAACTTGTTTGGATGAGTCGCACGTTGAAGTGGGGCCGTGAAAACGTGCCTTCAAAATTCCATCCGAGCAAACCAACAACCCCATCCTAAATGCCTTAGGCGCCGGTTGGCACGGCCGTCGCCAAATGTTTGCTGAATAAATCAAGCACCCGCCGCCACGCATCGGCCGCTGCCTGGGGGTTGTAAACCTCGGAGCGCGTGTCATTGAAAAAGGCGTGGTCGGCATCATAAGTGACCACTTCCACCGGCAAGTCATATTTGCGCGCAGCTTCAATTAGTTGATTCACTTTCTCAGGATTGATCCAGGCGTCGCGCTTGCCGGCAATGAAGAGGGTCGGCACCTTTAAGTTTTTCAAAATATTTTCTTCGGGAATGTCGCCATAGAAAGGAGCGGCGGCGGCAAACTCGCTAATCTCGCACGCGGCGCTCATCGCAAACGTGCCACCCATGCAATATCCGGTGATGCCAATCTTTTGCACGTTATAGATGCGCTTGGCTTCGGCAATCGTTTCTCGAATTGTTTCCAACCCGTCTTCGATTGCCAGGCGTTGCATCAGCTTCGACGCCTCTTCCGTGTTTTTTGCCACTTCGCCGCGATACAAATCAGGCGCTAGGCAAAGATAACCTTCCTTCGCGTAGCGGCCGGCGATATCGCGAATGTGATCGTTGATCCCCCAATATTCCTGGATCAATATCACAGCTCCTACGGTGTCGTTATCAGGACGAGCGACATGTGCGGTAGTAGCGCCGTGCGAAGCGTTCAGATTGAGTGTTTCTGTTTTCATCGGAACTCCTCTGAAATATTGCCGGTTAGGTTCTTTGAGGGTCGATTATAGTGCAAAACTCGATGGTCCCGTAATACTCCGCTCGGCTTGGTAGTCGTCCAATTTGAAAGTCTTAGGTCCGAAGGACCGATAGTTAGTAGCCCGTCCGTCAGGGCGGGGACTCGATTCTCTCCTTGACGGGAGGCTCGAAGGGCCGGCACAAATCGTGGCGCACCTTCGGCGCTCAACAGACTGACGTCGTACCTACCCCGCCCTCACGGACGGGCTACTAACTGCCGGCCCTTCGGACCTACGAGTTCAACCGTTCGCCCCTACAGTTTCTTTCCCGCAAGTGATATAAAACCTTCGCTCTGCAATCACGTCTGCCGCCGTGTCAGTCAAGTTCATATGAAAACTGCTGCTCTACTGGTCGTGATCCTTTGTGCGTTTGTGTTCTCTCGGCCTCAGACGAGAGTCCAACCGGCGGATCTTGTTTTCAAAAACGGCAACATCTACACGGTCAACGATGCGAGGCCAAAAGCAGAAGCAGTCGCCATCAAAGGTGATCGGATTCTCTTTGTCGGATCGAATGGTGAAGCTGAGAAGTATGTGGGCAGCAATACTCGTGTGATCGATCTAAACGGCAAGACCATGTTGCCGGGAATGACTGACGCGCATCATCATCTCTCCGGCGTCGGCTTCCGCGAGGTGACGCTCAACCTCGAAGGCGTCACGAACCTCGAAGACTTTCTCGCCAAAGTTAAAGAGCGTGTGAATCAGAAACAACCTGGCGAATGGGTTACCGGACGCGGCTGGATCGAAACGTTCTGGACGCCGCCGGTGTTTCCTACGCGCTGGGACCTCGACAAAGTTGCCCCGAACAATCCGGTGATTCTGACGCGCGCGGATGGTCACGGCACCGTTGTCAACAGTGCTGCCTTGAAGATCGCCGGTATCGACAAAAATACGCCGAGCCCTTTCGGCGGTGAGATTTCCAGGGACAAACGGAGTGGTGAGCCAAACGGTATGTTGCTTGACGCTGCGCAGGATCTCGTGGAAAGACATCTGCCGCCAACCTCCGCAGCCGCGGCGGAGCAGGCCATTGTGTTGGGAGTTAAGCGCGATATTGAACTTGGTTGGACTCAGGTGCAGGACCCGGGCGGGAGCTTTGCGGAGGTGGAGCTGTTCAAGAAACTCCATCATGAAGGAAAGATTAAGCTGCGTATTTACAAGGCTCTTTCGGCGCCAGGGAAGGAAGCTCAACGACTCCTTCGCGATGGGCCAATTATCGGCGCCGACAATTATCATCTCACCGTGCGCACGCTCAAACTTTACGCTGACGGTTCACTTGGTTCGCGCAGCGCGGCGCTGCTTCAGCCTTATTCGGACATGCCGGACACGTCCGGCTTTTTAACAATCAAGGAAGAGGACTTGCAGCCACTGCTGCGGGAAGCCCTGCGAAAGGGTATTCAGATTCAAACGCACGCGATTGGCGATCGTGGCAACCGGTTCATCCTCGATCAATATGAGAAGGCAATGAACGCGGTGCCTAAAGGGGAATGGAAGATTAAGGAACCGCGCTGGCGTGTCGAGCATTCTCAAATCGTAAACCCGGCGGACATTCCGCGTTTTGCGAAGCTCGGCGTGATTCCTTCAATGCAACCGTCGCATGCGATCGGCGATTTACATTTCGCGCCAAGCCGGCTCGGGATTGCACGACTAGCCGGTGCCTACGCCTGGCAGAGTTTCATCAAATCGGGATCGATTGTGCCCGGAGGTTCCGACGCACCGGTCGAACGGGGCGAACCGATGATCGAGTTTTACGCCGGCGTGGCGCGCAAAGATCTGAAAGGCTTTTCAGGTGACGGCTGGCATCCGGAGGAAGCTGTTTCGCGCGAACAGGCGCTGCGTATGTTTACGATCTGGCCTGCCAACGCTGCCTTTGAAGAGAAACTACGAGGTTCAATTGAACCAGGCAAGCTGGCCGACTTCACGGTGCTATCCGCCGACATCATGAAGATTCCGGAAATGGAAATCCTGAAGACGCGCTGCGTGATGACTGTGATTGGCGGCGAGGTCGTTTACGAGGCTAAGTGAAACAGTCCGTTGCCGATGATTTCGACGATTCAACCAGCCCGCGGAGCAGGCGGTAGCATAAAGCCTGGGGTGAAGCGCAGCGCAACCCCAGGTAAGAGGCAAACCAAATTACCAGCCCGCGAAGCGGGCGACAGATTCGGGGGACGAGATGTCTGACTATGTTCCTGAGCGCGGCGACCTTTAAGTGAGCAGGTCGCAAGGAGTATTCCTATGAAAAGTGATTCCTCCCGCCGCGATTTTCTATCGCTTGCAGGCAAGGGTCTTGGGCTCGCCACCCTGTCTTCTGCCACAGTTGCTTCGTTGCTGAAGGAAGTTCAGGCAGCAACGAAGAGCGTCGCGCCTCTCAGGCCCGAGCAGGTCGCGATGGATGAAGATTACTGGGCGGTGATTCAAAACTCGTTTTCCGTAACTCGCGGCATCATCAATCTGAATAACGGCGGCGTTTCGCCCAGCCCGCGCATTGTTACGGAAGCGCTGGTGCGCTACATCTGGCAACAGGAAGATGCAACGGCCTACACGATGTGGCAGAGTCGCTTGAAGTTTTGCTGATGGGCATGGACTTCAAATCAGGCGACGAGGTTCTTACCACCACCCAGGATTACCCGCGGATGCTGACTACCTTGCGGCAACGCGAGAAGCGTGAAGGTCTCTCTCTCAAGTTAATCAAAATACCGATTCCGCCGAGAGACCTCAACGAGATCGCCGTGGCATTTGAAAAAGGAGTTACCAGCCGCACACGACTAATTCTTATCGCGCATCAGATAAATATCACCGGACAGATTACGCCGGTAAAAGCTGTTTGCGACATGGCCCGTGCCAGAGGAATCGAAACGATCGTTGACGGCGCACATTCTTTCGCGCAGTTTGATTTCAAACAGAAAGACCTGGGCTGTGACTACTTCGGCACTAGCCTCCATAAATGGCTTTACGCGCCGAAAGGCACAGGCTTGCTCTACGTGAAGCGATCCAGGATAGAAAAGATCTGGCCATTGCTGGCTGCCGAATCAAGACAAGCGGCCGACATTCGCAAGTTTGAAGAGATTGGCACACACTCTGCCGCGCCCAAGCTCGCTATCGGCGAAGCGTTGCTCTTTCACAATGGCATTGGCGGTAAACGGAAAGAGGCGCGACTCAGATACCTCTCGCGCCACTGGATGAACCGGCTCAAGGACGTGCCTAAAATTCGCTTCAACACTTCATTTGATGCGAATCAATCGTGTGCGATTGCTAACGTGCAGATCGAGGGAACCAACCCCAGCGCCGTCGGCAGTTATCTATTTGATAAGCATCGGATTTTCACGACGCCAATTATCCATGAAGAGTTTCAGGGCATTCGGATCACGCCAAATATTTACACAACTCTCGGGGAGCTGACGCGTTTCTGCGAAGTAATGGAGTCGATCGCGCGGAAGGGTCTGCCGGCCTGATTCCGCGGCAAATATTGACACCCGTTTGTTTTTCTCTTAAAGTCCGCTCGCCAAGCCCAGTGTTTCGTCAAATCCCGCTGCAATCCTCGTTTGCCGCAAACATGGTCTCGAGAATGCGCCACCCCCGTACCAGCGTTCCCGAGCCTAACCCCCATGTACGGGAAGGAGCTCAGAATGAAATTCAGGCATACGTTAATTGGTTCGTTAGTGTTGTTGGTATTGATCGTTGGTATCTCAGTTTTCGCGCAGGTCAACCGTCCCTATCATAACGGTTCAGTTTGGAGCATTGCCTTCATCCGAATGAAGCCCGGCATGGAGACAGCTTACTTGAACTACCTTGCGGGACCGTGGAAGGCAAATCAGGAGGCGGCGAAGAAGGAAGGCCTGATTCTTTCCTACAAGGTAATTGGCGCCGAGGGTCATTCGCCCGGTGAATGGAACGTCATGCTCATGACTGAATACAAAAATTTGGCGACTATGGAGGCCAATGAAGACAAGGGAGAGGCTCTCGCGCAAAAGATGATCGGCAACGACGAGAAACAGATGCAGGGCTATAAAGAGCGATCGGAAATTCGCGAAGTGATGGGTGATCGGCTGGCGCGCGAGATTGTACTGGAGCCGAAGAGCCGCTAACGGAGAGTTATTAATCAATAGTTTTCAGGCGAAGAACCATGCGCCGCACTCACCTTAAGTGCGGCGCTTTGGTTGCCGGCTGACCGAGTTGGTCATATTAACAGGACGGGAGCGCCGGGATGTCACAACTGATCTCCAGAAGAACAATGCTGGGCGGGGTAGTCAAGACCAGCGTTGGACTGATTGTGCTCAAGGAGTTAGCTCTTGACGCCCAGCCTGTAATTGCGTTGTCCCAGACAGCGCAGACCACTCCGGGTCGTTTTCAACCTGCCTACCAACGGCTCGATGAATACATTGCGCGCCACATGAGCGAGGTCGGCGCACCTGGAATGACGCTGGCGCTATCCGATCGCAATGGACTTCTGCGCAGCTCGCAATATGGATTTGCCGATGTGAAGGCGGGTATCAAAGTCAGCCCGCAGACACTTTTTGAGATTGGCTCGATCTCAAAATCGTTCGTAGCAATGGCCGTTTTGCAATTGGCCGAAGAAGGTAAGCTCGATCTCAACAAGCCGGTCACTAACTACCTGCCTTGGCTAAAAATCGAATCTAAGTATGCTCCTTTTACGACCCACCATTTGCTCAGCCACACTTCCGGTCTTTCCGGTGTGCCTTTGTTAATGCGCGTGGCTGTCACAACATTGCGCGTTGGTTTTGAACCAGGCTCACGTTGGGTATATTCAAACATCGGTTACGTCCTGCTCGGTTTTTTGCTCGAGGCAATCGATAAGAAGCCATTTGCCTTGATTATGCGGCAACGCGTTTTGAATCCGCTCGGCATGAATGCCAGTGCGCCCATTATCTCCAACGATATTCGTGAGCGTGTTGCTGTCGGCTATGGTCCACTGCAACCGGATCGGCCTTTCCCCGTCGGCGGCAGACTCGGTGAAGCGCCGTGGATTGAAGTGCCGGAAGCAGCCGGCAGCATCGCCGCGACGGCAAGCGACATGGGCAACTACTTGCAGATGCTTCTAAATCACGGCACCGGAGCAAAGGGACGAGTGTTGTCGGAAAAATCTTTTGACCTACTTACTAAGCCGGTGATTAAGTCTGCGTTTCGCGGCGAGGATGCGAGCTATGCATATGGACTGTGGGTTAGTGACACGAACGGCCATAGGCTTTTGCGACACACAGGCGGAATGGTTGCGTTCAGCTCGGCGATGTTCGCCGATGTCACCGAAGGTTTTGCCGCCTTTGCTTCGGTGAATGCAGCACGGCTGCCCGGTAGTTATAGACCGATTGCCGTCATTCGCTATGCTCTTGCACTTTTGAGTGCGGCGTCACGCGGGCAGGCGTTGCCTGAATCGCCACCACCGCCGCCGTCACCGTCAGCCATCAAGAATGCTGCCGACTATGCCGGTACATTTACATCGCCCGATGGTAGTAAGTTGATGCTGGTAAACGAGGGCGAGCAACTCATCCTGCAACATGCGGGGTCGCGGGTCGTGCTCGAACAAGTGGGCAGAGATACATTTCTGGTAAAGCATCCGGATTTCGCACTGTTTACGCTCGGTTTTGGCCGCGACAAAGACGTCGTCGTGGAAGCCTTTCACGGCGCCGGTTGGTGGATAAATGAACGTTACTCAGGTGCGAAAAAGTTTGACTATCCAAAAGACTGGGAAGCTTTCACCGGCCACTTTCATTCGGATAATGCCTGGTACGGCAGTGCGCGCGTTGTGATCCGCAAAGGAGAATTGCTGGTTGGTGGTGACCAGCCACTGGCGCCGGTTGAACCACGAGTATTTCGCCTGGCGGATGATCCAAGCGACGCAGATCGAGTCACCTTCGACATGATCGTAGACGGGCGAGCGACGCGCATGAATTATTCGGGGATTGAATTCTTCCGAACCTTTACACCATAGACTGGACTCGATTCAATTTAGAATGCGCAGTTGTGCGCACAATGTACCAGCAAATGATCAGGCGCGGCTTCCGGACGGAAATGCAGGGCGTGGCCATGCATGCGCCTAATCAGCCCGCTTATAGTAAACGAGGAGTTTTTGTTATCGATGACTGGCGCTAGAATTCTTTTGATAGCAAGCTGTTAGCTTGCGTCGCAAAGTAAGCATTCTTGCGTCTACAACTAAAAAAGGGAGCACTAATCATGTCTAGTCCTGCCGCACAACAACCATCGCCCCAATTATTTTTTCAAACCATCAATGCCTACCAGCGTACTGAAGGGTTGAAGGCAGCTATCGAGCTGGAGGTTTTCACCGCCATCGGCGAGGGCAACGCAACCGCGCCGGAAATTGCGAAGCGGTGCGGAACCTCCGAGCGCGGCATGCGCATCCTCTGCGACTTTCTTTGCATCATGGGTTTTCTCAACAAAGAGGACAGCCGCTACAGCCTGACACCTGACTCGGCAACGTTTCTCGACAAGCGTTCGCCGGCCTATCTTGGGAGCGCTATCGAATTCATTTCGTCGCCAACACTCACTGAACAATTTAAGAATTTCGCGGAGGTGGTTCGCAAAGGCGGCACGACTGTGCCGGATGGAGGGACGATTGCTCCTGAGAATCCTATCTGGGTGAAGTTTGCCCGCGGTATGGCGCCGATGATGGCGCTGCCGGCGCAGTTGCTGGCGAAGCTCGTCGACCCAACTGCAGATCGAAAATTAAAAATTCTGGATATCGCAGCTGGTCACGGTCTCTACGGACTTGCCTTTGCGAAGAATAATCCTCAAGCCAGCGTTGTGGCCCTTGATTGGCCCAACGTGCTTGAAGTCGCGAAGGATAACGCACGGAATGCCGGAGTTGCCGACAGGTATTCCACGATCGAGGGCAGTGCTTTCGACGTCGATTACGGCTCGGGCTATGACCTGATACTCTTAACAAACTTCCTGCACCACTTCGATCCACCGACAAACGAAGCGCTACTGCGGAAGGTCCATACGGCGCTTGCTGAAGGTGGCCGCGCGATCACGCTTGAGTTTGTGCCGAATGAGGATCGCATCTCGCCGCCCGATGCTGCAGCGTTCAGCGTAATGATGCTGGGTGGAACGCCGGCCGGAGATGCTTACACTTTTCCGGAGTTGGAACGAATGTTTTCGAATGCCGGCTTCGCGCAAAGCGAACTACACGAGTTGCCGCCGACGATCCAGCAAGTAGTGATCTCGAATAAGTAGACGGTGAATCCCGCGGAGGTAAGTTGGCTTACACTCGTGAGAGACAACGGGGTCAGGATTACAAACGTAACAACTGCCAGGGCGCGTTGCGTTTTCATTTTTCCTCCTGACTTTCGTGATACAAATAGGAAACGCTTCAACGCTCCAGATGAAGCGATTCATTTGGGGTGGGGTTGTTTTAGACATGATGCTCCTAAGGAGCAGTGTCAGTTAAAACTTTCTCAATAGGATTTTGGTTTGCAAGCACTGCCGCAATTGCCTTCAAAAGGGCATCACCGCTGAAGGGTTTTGAAACGTAGGCGCTAAAACCGGTCTTCAGGGCCTGATTCCGATCGAGGTAGGCGTGGGCCGTAACAGCCATGCAGGGTATGGTTCGAGTCCGTTCGTCGGTCTTCAGTTGCTGGAAGACTTCCCAGCCATCCAACACGGGCATCGATAAGTCCATGAGAATGAGGTCGGGCGGTTGGGCGCGGGCAACTGCCAGGCATTCGCTTCCATTTCTTGCCTCACGTACGTCATAGCCTGCCCCCGAAAGCAAAAGCAGCAGGAGCTCACGATTGTCATCATGATCGTCGGCAATTAGGATAGTAGTGGCCATTAAGTAAGGTGCGGAGCCAATGGAATAGCACATTGGTACCCGATGGGACTTATAGCTCAGGGTTGAAGGGGTGTCAATCAGGGCCAAGGAAACGATTTCTTGACTCGCTCATTCCCGCACGGCCATAATCAGTAAAGAGACGCACTGCCCCCGCCAGGTCTCCAACTAGCATTTATCTCAGGTATGATTCTCACCAACGAGGGCGCGTTCAACTTAATCCTTCAACGGAGGAATACACTGTGGTCAGCGGACAACTGGAAGAGAGCTTGCGTCACGATATAGAAAGCTATATCGAAGGGCGCATTACTGGCATCAAACAAGAGATTGCGGCGCTTCAGAGCCAACTCAATGAGTCGCTTAGCCGGCTCCTGGATCGGCAGGCAGAGGCCCAGCTTGACGGCGGCGTCGCTGCTTCCATCATGGAGCACCTGCGAGCGGCACACGAAGAAGGCATCGATCTCGCTGCCTCCGAATCGTCGCGCGCAAAAGCTTCAAGCGACATGGCCATCGTCAAAGCGGCCATCACTGAAATTGACGAGCAGGATTCGCAAGCAAACATCCTGAAAATTCTTGTCAACCGCGCCGCGTCTTTTGCGCCGCGCGTTGCTTTCTTCGTTATTAAAGGCGAGCAGAGCATTGGCTGGCGCGCCCGCGGCTTTCAGGGAACAGTTGGCGACAACGCAATACATCAAATGTCGTTTACCGTCGCCGCCGATACAGTAATCGGTGACGCGGCAAGATCATGCAAGCCATGGAGCGGCGGGCCAGGATCACATTCTGAGGACCATATGATCCTCAATCGCCTGGGCGAGCAGCCGCCCACTCGCGTTGTCGCCGTGCCACTCGTCGTGCGTAATCGCGCGGTGGCAGTTTTATATGCCGACTCCGCTGATCTCGATTCGGAAGCGATCAATCTAGAAGCTCTCGAAACGCTGGTTCGTGTATCCGGTATGGCCGTTGAGTTGCTCGCCGGCCGCGCCGCACCGGCAAGGCAATCGGCAGCACCTCAACCCGCTCCTGCGGAAGAAGCGGCAGCGGAAGTGGCAACGGAAGAACCCCACGTTCACGAGCCGCACGCATACGCGCCGTCAGTGGAGTATGATGAGATTACGCCGGTTGTTGAAGAAAGCGCGCCCGCCGGAGAAATCGCACAAGCACAACCTCAATCAGAGACACAGTACGTCGACACTCAACCCGAACCCTGGGTTGAGCAGCAGCCTGAATTTCAGGCCGAAGGTCAGCCCTCCTATGAACAAACAGAGGCTGCTCCACCAATCGAAGCTCCTGTAGAGATGGCGGCTGAGATCGCTCCACCGGTGGACACCGAGGGGGCCGCGCCGGCAGCAGCTCCCAGACGGCGCTATGGGCTGGATGTCGAACTGCCTGTTGAGGTGGCGAGTGAAGAAGAGCGGCGCCTGCACAACGACGCGCGCCGTTTTGCCCGTTTGCTGGTTTCGGAAATCAAACTCTACAACGAACAAAAAGTTAGTGAGGGCCGCTCGCAGGGTGATCTTTACGCGCGCCTGCGCGAATACATAGATCGTTCGCGCGAGATGTATGACAAGCGGGTCAAGCCGGAAGTGGCGCAGCGTTATGACTACTTCCACCACGAGTTGGTGAACACGCTTGCCGAAGGCGA
>WNGA01025688.1_pt1 | contig 12178 bp, 17 predicted proteins | sample 5400061 | NCBI WGS metagenome assembly WNGA01 (sample SAMN13153366, study PRJNA577476) | soil metagenome | isolation source: 100 cm soil or saprolite under grassland replicate 2 | place: USA:California | collected 2016-06-15
CGGTCAGCGTGAGGACGACATTGAGGCCCCGCCAACTCGGCAGGTCCGCGAAGGCCTGTACGACGTACCACATCGCGGCCAGGTCGCCGAGCACGACAACAGCGAACGCCGAGACCGTCAGGGTCCACAGCGCCCAATGCGGTATCGCTCGCCTACTCTGCGCGACCATCACGTCTCACGGTACGACGAGTGAGCGCTTCGTCCCAATCCGCGACGGCGTGCTGTGGATGAAGACTTGGAAACGATGGCCACACGCCTGCGAGGTCAGTCGTTTGATCGACCGTCGAGCAACCGGAATCCCTTACCGGACAAGCGAAACGCGGAGGACGCCGTACCGAGAAATCCTCCGAGGTCAACGGTGCAGGGCCGGACGATTCAGCGCCGGCGGCGGGCCGCGCCGAACAGGCCTCGGACGATCTCGCGACCGGCGGAGCGGGCGAACTGTTTGAACGCCGACGAGCCGATGACTTGCTCGACCATCGACTTCTCATGCCTCTGCGGGCGGCGCGCCTCGGGCTCCGGGGCCTCGGCCCACTGCTCGGCCTCGGCCTTGGCGCGCTCCTCGGCCTCGGCCTGCTCGGCGCCGGACTGCACCTTGGCCGGCCGCGGACAGCTGCTCGGCCATCAGCTGCAGCGTCTTCGTCTTGCCGGTGCCTGTGGCTCCGGCGACCAGGCCGTGACGGTTCACCATCGACAGCGGGATCCGGACCGTCGCCTCCGGTCTCGGCTCGTCGCCGACCAGCAGCGCGCCGAGCTCGATCGCCGGCCCCTCGAACGCGTACCCCTGCTTGACGGTCTCCACGACGTCCGCTGTCTCGGCCATGTCAGCGTGCCCTTCCCCGGTTGAGGGACATTCCCCCCGCTGGCGATGCTAGTGCCCCGGAGCATGCGCGCGAGAGTTGTCCACACCCCGGGGCAACAGCAAACGATCAGCGCATGACGACCACATGGGTCGGGCGGGAGGCGAACGTCCAGATCGTGCTCGCCATCGGCCGCGAGACCCGGATACAGCCGTGCGATTGGCGGTAGTTCGTCCCGAGCAGCCAGTCCGGGTGGATCTGCTTGCCGGTCGACTGGTACGTCGGGATCTGGTGCATCCCGATGCCACACGGCGCGAACCGGGTGAAGTAGTTCATGTACAACCGTCCGCCGTCGGAGTTCCGCAGAACCCTGCCCGGCCGGCCGCACTTGGAGCCGCTGGTGTAGTTGCCGGGCCGCAGGTACGTCGGGTTGTCGATGATCCCGCCCTGGCGGACCACCTTGCCGCGGGCGTCGATCAGCCAGATCCAGTTCTGCGTCTGGCTGATCACGATCCTCCGCCCGGTCCCGGACCGTCGCGGCACCGGCCGGATGTCACAGCGCTTCGCGGTGCTCGCCATCAGCCGGGAGTACGTCGTACTGCTCAGAGAACCGTTCTGCGTGAGCCGGTTGGCGGACTGGAACCGGACGGTGGCGGCCTGGGTCATCGTGTCGATCTTGCCGTCGGCCGTCCCCGCGATGCAGCCGAGTGCGTTCAACCGGGTTTGAGCCGCCTTCACTTGGGTGACCGTAAGCGCGTCCGCCGGAAGCGCCGTACCGGTGGCGACAAGCACGACGGTGGCTCCGGCCAGGCCGAGTTGGGAAAGAATTCGCATGCCGTTTACCCCCTTTGTGGTGGACCGGCTGGACCGCGCCCACCTCGCCCTATCCTGCTGGGACGTCAACCGTCCGCAAAAGGTTGAGTACCCACTGTGGACTATTCCGGTGACATTCGGGATCTCTCGCACGACCTTTCGCCCCGCTAGACTTCGGTGGGTGATCTTCAAGCGCGTCGGGGAGGAACGGCCGTACCCGGACCACGGGCTCAAGCCGAAGGACTGGTCCGCGCTGCCGCCACGGCAGGTGCGACTGGACGAACTCGTCACGACCAAGGGCACCTTGGACCTGAACGCGCTGCTCGACGAGGACTCCACCTTCTACGGCGATCTGTTCGCGCACGTCGTCGAGTGGAAGGGCGAGATGTTCCTCGAGGACGGCCTGCACCGCGCTCTGCGTGCCGCGCTGCAGCAGCGTTCGGTTCTGCACGCCCGGGTCCTGGTCGTGGACTAGCCAGATGGCCGCCATCCACCCGCAGCCGAGGCCGCACTCGCGGATCCGGTGGCGTACGCCGATCACGATGGTGGTGCTGCTGGTGATCCTGGTCGGCGGCGCGTGGTGGGGCTGGAAATCCCTGATCAGCACCAGTGCCGAGCCGACCTGCGTGGAGCAGAAACTGCCGAACAACCGCTTGGTGCCCAAGCAGGTGGTGGTGAACGTCTACAACGGCGGCGCCAAGGCGGGTACGGCGGCGGCCGTCGCCGAGATACTGAAGAAGCGCGGCTTCAACGTCGTCAAGATCGCGAACGAGCCGAAGGGCGACAAGGTCGACGTCGTCTCTGTCCGAGGCGCCACCGACGACGCGCCCGAACTCCGCCTGGTCGCCGGCCAACTCAGCCAGAAGCCGGTCCCGGTCGGCGACAACCGCACCGACCACACCGTCGACCTGATCCTCGGCAAGGGCTACACCAACCTCAAGGCCAAAGGCCTCCCCTCCGTCACCGTCCCCCCCAACACGCCCGTCTGCCTCCCCGTAATCCACACCCCCCAACCCATCCCCTCAGGCCAGAACCCGAACTGATCAATCGGTCGCCTTCGGATGGCCGGTGCCCGCGTACGTTATCCACACTGTCTGCTGATCCACGTCGACGAGGAACCAGATCCGGCCGCCACCAGTTACCTCGTACTGCCACTGTTCGAGTCCGTTCTCAGTGGAAAGCTGCCCTTTCAGCCGGTGGTGCCGGCCAGACTCCGGAAAAGGCCGCGGCCGCACCCGGATCTCCGCCCACGCCCTCGCGGTGGTGCCAGGCACCTGCCGACAGAGCTCCTCCCATCCTTTGGCGGCGGGAGTGTTGAAGAACCTCATCTCCCATTCATCGGGCCCCGCGGGAGGAGCCACCCGATCACCGCGCTTTGCGGGACTCACTCGGCAGTCGGCCTGGGCACTGGACCGAAATCACCCTCGCGCGGTGATCGAAGGATGGCGAGTAGCTCGGGATCCGCCCAGACTTCGGCAGTGTTGCGCCATTGGGCGATCAGGGTGAGCACAGGCGTCGAAACGCCGAGCTCGGAGCTCGCGTCCATCACGTCGATGAGCTCCTGAGCGAAAGCGATCCGATCCTCCGGAGGCAAGAACGTCACCCATGGGAAAACCTGCGGCAGAATGTCAAGCAAGTACATCGAGCGCATGACAGGGTTGCTCATCACCGCACGCAACATCCGCACGGTGACCTCCGCCAGTTCCGTCTCCTCCGACTCCCGGGCGACGGTAGTCAGCACCAGGTCGTCTTCGGAGCCGCGGCGGTGTACGCGGAGGGCGCGGCGGCGGCTCGACTTCAGCTTTTCCACTGTTTCGTTGGGGCGCTGAAGTAGATCGGAGAAGGTGACTTCCTGAAGGTCGGACATAGTTCAAAGCTAGTTCAGAACTCAGCCGCAGGCAAACGAGTTGTTCATTGCTGTTCGCGGCCGCGTTCGCCGAACCAGCCGGCTAGGCGGCCGGCTCGGGAGACGGCGCGGAGGCGGCGGACGGTCTGGTCACGGAGCGGGCTGGGGGCGACGACGAGGACGGAGTCGCCGGCCCGGAGGACCGTGCGGAGGTCGGGGACGAAGGCGCGGTCGCCGCGGATGACGAGGGAGACGGAGACGCCGGCCGGAAGGCGGAGTTCCCCGATCTCGACACCCGCCAGCCGGGACTCGCTGGGGATCGCCACCTGGAGCATGTCGGCGCCGAGCGACTCCAGCGGCGCCACGTCGATGTCCACCTCGATCGCCGCGTTCTCGTCGAGCACCTTCATCCGTCGCGCCAGCCAGGGCAGCGACGGTCCCTGGAGCAGCGTGAACAGCATCACGAGCACGAACACCACGTCGAAGATCCGGTCCGCCTGCGGCACGCCCTCGGCCAGCGGGATGGTCGCCAGCACGATCGGCACCGCGCCGCGCAGCCCCGCCCAGGAGAGGAACGCCTGCTCGCCCCACGGCAACCGGAACGGCGCCGCCGAGACCGCGACCGCGGCGAACCGCCCGACGACCGTCACCGCGATCCCGATCACCAGTGCGACCAGTACGTCGTTCAGCCCGATCCGGCCCGGTGACGCCAGCAACCCGAGCATCACGAACAGCCCGATCTGCGCCAGCCACGCGATCCCGTCCACGAACGACCGGGTGGCCATCCGGTGCGGCAACTCGGCCCGTCCGAGGATCAGCGACGTCACGTAGACCGCCGCGAAGCCCGACACATGGAGCAGCACCGCACCAGCGGCGTACGAGATGATCGCCAGCGACAGGACGGCCAGCGGGTACAGGCCGGCCGAGCCGAACGCGACCCGGCGGATCAGACCGACGCTGATCCAACCGATGACGAACCCGAACAGCGCCCCGACCACGAGCTCGTAGACCACCAGCCCCGTGAAGTGCAGGAAACCCTCATCGCCGACCTCGCCCGTGCTGACGAGGGTGACAAGCAACACCGTCGGCGCGTCGTTCAGACCGGACTCGGCTTCCAACGCACCCCGCAATCGCGGTCTGATCGGGACGCGCCGCAGTACGGAGAAGACCGCCGCCGCGTCCGTCGGTGAGGTGACAGCCCCGAGCAGTACGGCGACCTGCCAGTCGAGTCCAAGGACGAAGTGCGCGACACACGCGACCACGGTCACGCTGACCGCGACGCCGACGGTCGCGAGTACGACGCCCAGCGGCATCACCGGGCGTACTTCGTTCCATCGAGTGGTCAGACCGCCCTCGGTCAGGATCACCACCAGCGCGGCGAACCCGAGCGCATGCGCCAGTTGCGCGTCATTGAAGTGGATCCCACCCGGCCCCGACTCGCCGAGCAACAGCCCCATCAGGAGGTAGATGAGCAGCGACGGGAGCCCGAACCGCCCGGTCAGCCGAATCGCGACGATCGCGACCAGCAGCACCGTCGCCCCGGCCAGGAGAATCCGGTCCAACTCCGTGACATCCACGAGGGGCCCTCTCCTGCCGCGTCAGGTCCCGAGAGACGAAAACCCTGACGCATCACACAGCATCAGGGTCTCCGGCCTTCTGCCACCCCAGAAGGGGTGGTTGGCGGTGGCGGAGGGATTTGAACCCTCGGACGGGGGTTGCCCGTCACGCGCTTTCGAGGCGCGCTCCTTCGGCCGCTCGGACACGCCACCGCCGGAGAGGCTATCAAGGTCTGTGCCCGATGAAGAAATCGCGCAGCCTCGCGCCCGCTTCATCGGCCATCACACCGCCCACCACCTCGGGCCGATGGTTCAGCCGACGGTCCCGTACGACGTCCCACAACGAGCCGACGGCACCGGCCTTCTCGTCGTACGCCGCGAAGATCAGGCGGTCCAGCCGGGACAGCACGATCGCGCCCGCGCACATGGTGCAGGGCTCCAGAGTGACGACGAGCGTGCAGCCGGTCAGCCGCCATTCACCGACGTGCCGGGCGGCGTCCCGGATCGCCAGGATCTCGGCGTGCGCGGTCGGATCGCCGGTCGCCTCCCGCTCGTTGTGCCCGTGTCCGATCACCTGGCCGTCCGCGTCGACGACGATCGCGCCGATCGGTACGTCGGGCAACGCCAACTCGGCTTCGGCCAGCGCGAGCCTCATCAACCGTGCCCACTCGCGGTGGATCGCCGGGCTAACCAACGGCTTCGATCGCCTCGTGGAACTGGTTGCCGAACCCGAGTGCCTCGGCGATCTCCTCGAGCATCTCCTCCGGGTAGAGGTCGACGTCGTCGCACAGCGCGCCCAGGTCCATCGCGCTCATGCCGAGGTCGGCGACGATGCCGAGGTCGCCGGCCGGGACCTGCTCGTCGTCGTCATCGGCGAGCGGGATGTCGAGTTCGTCGACCACCTGCCGGGCCAGCGGCCATTCGGTCGCGGCGGTGACGTCGGAGATCAGCAACCGGGCCCGGCCGCCGATCACTCTCAGCAGGATGAAGAAGTCCTCGTCGACCGAGATCATCCCCAGGACGCCGGCCTCGCCCGGGTAGCGCCGGAGCGCGGACACCACCGTGGACAGGTCGGGTTCGCCGCGCAGCACCAGCGGCGTGACGTTCCAGACACCGTCCTCGGTGTAGGCGGCGACCGCGAAGTCGAGGTCGGTGGTCATCGGCCCTGCCGTGGCATCAGACACCGCCTCATCGTCGCAGAATCCTGCAGGTGACGGGGAGGTTTTCCGATTTCGACGCGATATCAGTAGCCCGAACACATGGTGGTTGAGCGGTCAATGATGGTACGTCGCTCTGCGCATCGCCTCGCGCAGTTGACGGACCCGGGCGCGGCGCGGCGCGATCCGGGCGCGGAGGGCGCGGGCCTCCTCCAGTTCGCGCAGGAAGGCAGCGCGGCGGCGCAGGCGGTCGAGCTGTTCAGGTGTCTTGCCCGTGTTCTCCGTCATCGGCGTACTCCCTGAGGGGCGGGCAGGGGCAGGATCCGGTGCACCTTCGACCGTAACAGGGAGCGAGCTTTCGCGGTCCGAATCGCCGACGGTACCGTTCCGGCTTATGCAGATCCTTGTCGTGGACCACCCGCTCGTCGCCCACAAGCTCACCGCGCTGCGGGACGAGCGCACGGACTCACCCACCTTCCGGCGGCTGACGGAAGAGCTCGTCACGCTGCGGGCGCCAGTGCTACGTCCTCGACCCGATGCTGGCGACCGGCGGCACGCTGGCCGCGGCGATCCAGTTCCTGGTGGAACGCGGCGCCGACCACATCACCGCGATCTGCCTGCTGGCAGCGCCCGAAGGCGTCGAGCGGATCGAGCGCGAACTGGCGGAGCTCGCCGTACCGTGCAACCTCGTCATCGCCGGGATGGACTCGCACCTGAACGACAAGGGCTACATCGTCCCCGGCCTCGGCGACGCGGGCGACCGCCTGTACGGCGTCGCCCAATAGCTCAGAACGAGTACGGGAACGGGGACCAGTCGGCCGGGCGCTTCTCCAGAAAGGAGTCGCGGCCTTCGGCGGCCTCGTCGGTGCCGTAGGCGAGGCGGGTCGCTTCGCCGGCGAACAGCTGCTGGCCGACCAGTCCGTCGTCGATCAGGTTGAAGGCGTACTTCAGCATCCGCTGCGCCGTCGGCGACTTCGCGCAGATCTTCTTGCCCCACTCCAGCGCCGTCGCCTCGAGTTCGGCGTGCGGCACGACCTTGTTCACCATGCCCATCCGGTAGGCGTCCTCGGCGCTGTACTCCTCAGCTGCACCTCGAGGATGTGCAGCCGGCCGGCCTTCGCGGGATCGATCGTCTCCGCCGTGGTCCCCTCCGCGTACTTGTAACCGTCCTTGCCCCGGATCCGCTGGTCTCCACCCGAGCAGAACGCCCAGCCGCCGTCCCTCGGCGACGGCCCGTTGCCGGTGAGCAGGACGCAGCCGACGTCGGACGACATCCGCGCGTGATCGAGCACCCGGTACAACTCGTCCACGGTGTGCGGCCGGAACGCGTTGCGCACCTCGGGCCGGTTGAACGCGATCCGCACCACCCCGGCGTCGACCGCGCGATGGTAGGTGATGTCGGTCAGGTCGAACCCGTCCACCTGCTTCCAGGCCGACGGGTCGAAGATCTCGGAGATGGTCACCCAGTGAGCATATTTCAGAGTCCCCAGACGCCCTCAGGGTCGAGCGGTGCTTTCCCGCAGGACGACCGCGGCCTTGAAAGTCTCGGTGGTCGCCTCGCCACCCTCGATCGCCAACTCCAGCGCCCGCCGCCCCATCTGCTCCAGCGGCAGCCGGACCGTCGTCAGCCCCGGCCAGACATCCCGCAGCGTGGCGATGTCGTCGAACCCGGCAACCCCAAGATCCTTTGGTACGTCGACCCCACGAGCCCGCAACGCAGACATCGCGCCTACCGCCATGACGTCGTTCACCGCGAACACGCAGTCCACGTCGACCTTGCGATCGAGCAGCACTTCGGCAGCGGCGTACCCACCATCGCGAGTGAACTCGCCCGACTCCACCGCCACCGGTTCGAGCCCGGCCTCCGACAGCCCGTCGACGAATCCGTTCCGCCGGTCCCGCGCCGTCGCCAACCCTTCGGGCCCACCCAGTACGGCGAACTTCCGCCAACCGAGGCCGACCAGCGTCCGGGCCAACTCGGCCGCACCGGAACGGTTGTCCGGCTCGATGGTATGCGCCGGCATCCCGGACTGGCTGACCAACGCCAGGCCGGCGCCGGAGTTGAGGAACGTCTCGACCTCGGTCGCCGTACGGGCCAGGCTCTCCTTGTCGGTGCGGCGCGAACCGATCATCACCGCGGCCCGGGCGCGTTGCGCCCGCAACGACGACAGATAGGCGATCTCCCGATCGGCGTCACGGAACGTGCTGGCCATCATCACCAGCAGGCCGCGTTCGTCGGCCGCCCGCATCACGCCGTTCGCGATCGCCGCGAAGTACGGGTCCTCGATGTCGTGGACCAGGATGCCGACCACGTTGGTCGACGACTTGGCCAGCGCCTGTGCCTGCGCGTTCGGCGTGTAGCCGAGCTCGTCGGCGGCGGCCTTGACCCGTTCCTGCAGCTCAGGACGGGGCACACGGTCCCCGCCGTTGAGCACGCGGGACGCGGTCGCGACCGACACACCCGCGCGCTGAGCCACGTCCAGCAATGTCACCGGTGCTCGCAGATTCACTGGACTACCCTTCCGTGCTCTCCCCCTGGGTGGTGGCGGTCACCTTATCGGACCCAGTGTCTCGTTACCGTCCGTGGCGGGGAAGTGCTTGCCAAAATCATCAGAACCTGGCTTTAAGGCCCCCGAGTGACTAGCCTTCCCAGCCATGACGACCGTCCGCGCCAGGGTGACCATCCTGGTCTCGTCCACCGCGCTGAGCCTGGTGACCGTTACCGGTACCGCCGCGGCCGTGCGGATCCCGGACGACCCCGGCGCACCGGTCGGTTCCGCCTCGGCGACCAGCACCTCGGCGGCCGACACTCAGGCGGTCCCGCCGTACGTCGACCCGGCCACCCACAGTACGCAGCCCGCCTACGACTACGCCAACGCCATCCGCGAGTCCGTGTACGTCGACACCACGATGGACACCGACAACGACGGCCAGGACGACGTGGTCGCGGTCGACATCGTCCGGCCGCGCGAGACCGAGCTGAGCGGGCTGAAGATCCCGGTGATCATGGACGCGTCGCCGTACTTCTCCTGCTGCGGTCGCGGCAACGAGAGCGAGAAGAAGACGTACGACGCGAACGGCGTCATCCGGCAGATGCCGTTGTTCTACGACAACTACTTCGTCCCGCGCGGGTACGCCGTCGTCGGCGTCGACATCGTCGGCACCGGCCGGTCGACCGGCTGCGGCGACGTCGGCGGCAAGGACGAGATCGACTCCGTGGTCGCAGTGATCGACTGGCTCAACGGCCGCAACACCGCGCACACCGCGGACGGCCAACCGGTGCAGGCGAACTGGACCAACGGCGCGGTCGGGATGATCGGCAAGTCGTACGACGGCACCCTCGCGAACGGCGTCGCGGCGACCGGTGTCGAGGGCCTGAAGACGATCGTGCCGATCTCCGCGATCTCCTCGTGGTACGACTACACCCGCTCCGGCGGAGTGCCCTACTCCGACGACTACATGCCCTGGCTCGGTGGGTACGTCGGGCATGACACCGAAGCCTGTGAAGCCGTACGCGCGGACCTCGGTGACAACGACGACGACGATACCGGCGACTACACAGCTTTCTGGGCCGAGCGCGACTACCTGAAGGACGCTTCAAAGGTGAAGGCCGCGGTCTTCATGACCCACGGCCTGAGCGACTACAACGTCCAGACCAACCACTTCTCGCAATGGTGGGCCGCGCTGGCGAAGAACAACGTCCCGCGCAAGCTGTGGCTCGGGCTCGAGGACCACGTGGATCCGTTCGAGTTCCGCCGCGACGCGTGGGTGGACGAGCTGCACAAGTGGTTCGACTACTGGCTGCAGGGCCTGCAGAACGGCATGATGAGCGAGCCGATGGCATCGGTCGAGACCGCTCCCGACGTCTGGCGCGACTACACGACCTGGCCAGCCGTGAACCGGACCGTCCCGGTGCCGCTGTCCTCCGGCAAACTAGGTGCCGCGGGCAAGGGAACCGTCACGATCACGGACGACCCGGATCTGACCGAGGACGACATCGTGGCGACACCGTCGGAGGTGATCGCGGGCCGGCAGATGTTCCTGTCCGCACCGTTGCCGACGTCGATCCGGATCAGCGGTACGCCGACGGTGACGCTGAAGATCAAGTCCGACTCGGTCACCACACCGGTCACCGCCCGCCTGATCGAGTACGGCGACGCCGAGCGGTACTCCGGCATCCGTCGTACCGCTGACAGCACCTGCGAAGGCGAGAGCACCGACTTCGACGACGCCTGCTACTACACGGTCGAGAAGCTCACCCAGGAAGGCGACTACGGCATCGTCAGCCGCGGCTGGATCGACGCCGCGCACAGTAGTTCGCTGAGCAAGCCGACCCCGCTCATCCCGGGCCAGTGGTCCACCGTCACGGTCCCGCTCCGCGCCCAGGACGAGGTGATCCCGAAGGGCCGCATCCTCGGTCTCGCCGTCACCTTGAGCGACACCGAATGGACCACCCCCAACGACACCGGCGCCACCATCGACATCGACCTCTCCGCCAGCAGACTCAACCTGCCGACCACGTCCCCCAAGATCCCCGCCCCGACCAAGCCCCAACCCATCGACGTCGACATCACCACCCCCACCGAACGCCCCTCCCTCCACGACCAGAGCAACTAGTTGTTGCCTTCGGCGACGAAGGCCATGGGGTCGCCGGAGCCGAGGTCGGTGATGCCGGCGGAATACAAGGCGCCGACGAGGAGTGAGCGGCGGTGGGCGGCGAAGGTGAGGACGTGGGCGACCATTCCGCCGTACGTGAAGACCCGGGGCGGCTCGCAGGTGGTGTCGACGAAGCTCTCGTCGAAGCGGCCCTCGTCGTTCAACCGGTTGACCAGAGCAACGAAGCGCGAGCCGGCGATCGCGTGACGTTCGCGGAGCTCGGAGATCGGCGTGACTACCTGACGCCCGTGCTCGGGCACCTGGAACGGCCGGTCCTCCACCGACGCCAGCCACATCTCCTCCTGCAGACCAGACGGTCCAGCAGGTAGCGGATCGAAATGTCGTCGTCGATTCCCTCCACCGACAGCTCGATCGGCCGGTCCAGCGTCGCGGCGTCCAACCGCGCACCGCGCTCGATCAGTTCGCCGGTCAACCAGACGTGGTGCTCGACCATCCTGACCAGGACATCCATCCCTCTCACCTCTTTCCTCGCCGGCAGGCGCAGCCCGGCCGGCGGCTGAAAATGAACCCCGCTCGGAGCCGCCAGGAAGAACACCCGCGACGACTCCCGCCGCCACTCCCGCGGCGACATCCCATAAGCCCGCACGAACGCCCGAGTGAACGCCTCGTGCGACCCGTAGCCCGCCTCGACCGCCACATCCAGTACGGCGACCTCCTCGGCCAGCAACCGATACGCCGCCCGCTCCAACAGCACCCGCCGCCTGAAAGCTGACGGCGATTCCCCCGCCGCCGCCCCGATCACCCGGTCGAAATGGAACCGCGACAGATGCGCCCGCTCCGCCAACTCCACCCCACCCACGACCCCGTCCGGCCCGGCCAACCCCTCAGCCACCACCGCAACGAACTCCTCGAACACATCCGCCATACCCCCACTCTGCCCGCCCCCAACCCACCGCACTTGATAGAAATTGCTGAACTACCTCGATCAGGCGCGCCGCGCATGATCGGCTGTCGTTTTCGCAGGTGGCTGGGTTCCCTGGCGATCCTCAATGGCCCCGGGCTCCCCCCGGGGTGTTGCCCGCCCTGGCCAGGCGACCATGCGGAGAGATCGACCGGGGAGTACGTCTGCCCGATCCGGGGGGTCAACCTCCCCGCTCCACGGCAGGTGTCTCCCCAAACCGGTTTGGGGAGGGTTCTGATGACGGCCGCGCTATGCAATGAGTCGGCTTACAGGGAGAGCTACGACGCGGGCGAGGGGTACCCCTGCTTGCGGCTGGCTACCCCGGGTTCTGACCGGTGGGAACAAGCACCAAGCAGGGGTACCCCCGGCTGTGGCTGCGTGCGGGGCGGGGCGGGCCGGTTGGTTAGTCGGCGCGCTGCAGGGCGTAG
>WNGA01021359.1_pt1 | contig 12177 bp, 10 predicted proteins | sample 5400061 | NCBI WGS metagenome assembly WNGA01 (sample SAMN13153366, study PRJNA577476) | soil metagenome | isolation source: 100 cm soil or saprolite under grassland replicate 2 | place: USA:California | collected 2016-06-15
GCAAATACAGCACGAGCAATGCGCCGATAACCAGCCGCAGGATGCCCTGCTCGTGCTCGGTGTCGGGCCGCGCGGCGAGCCGCGCGCGCAGCCGCGCGAGCGGGTTCATGACGGCAGCTTGCTCGGCCATCAGGGCTTCGTCCCCACGACCGCCGGGTCGCGCCACTCGTTCTGGATCTGCAGCACTTCCTTCTTCATGCCGGCAAAGGCCTCGGCGAAGCGCGCATCGAAATGCCGGCCCGCCTGCGAGGCGACGTATTCGAACGCACGTTCGCTCGGCCATGCGGTCTTGTAGGGCCGCACCGAAGTGAGCGCGTCGTAGACGTCGGCGACGGCGACGATGCGCGCGCACAGCGGGATGTGGTCGCCCACCAGCCCGCTGGGATAGCCCGAGCCGTCGTATTTCTCGTGGTGCGCGAGCGCGATCAGCGCGCCCATGCGCACGTACTTCGAGGCGCTGCCCTTCAGGATCTCGTGCCCGATCGCCGGGTGGCGCTGCATCACCTGCCATTCGGCGTCGTCGAGCTTCGCCGGCTTGAGCAGGATCTGGTCGGGGATGCCGATCTTGCCGATGTCGTGCAGCGGCGCGGCGAGCTCGACCGTCTCGGCCTCGTCGTGCTCCAGGCCAAGCGCGTTGGCGATCAGGCGCGAGTAGCGCGACATGCGGATCAGGTGGTTGCCGGTCTCCTCGTCGCGGAATTCGCCGGCGCGCGCGAGGCGAAGCAGCGTCTCCTTCTCGCGCTCGCGCACCTCGCGCGTCGCGTCCTCCACCATGTGCTCGAGCAGCCGCCTGCGGTCCTCGAGCGCGAGTTGCTGGCGCCTCAGGGTGAGGAGGTTGCGGCAGCGCGCGAGGCACTCGCGCGCATCCACGGGCTTGGTGAGGAAGTCGGTGATGCCGGCGTCGAGCGCGGCGTAGCGCACCTTGCGGTCGTCGTGCACGGTGACCATGACGATCGGCACGTGCTCGTAGCCGGGAAGCGCGCGCAGGCGCTTCACCAACTCGATGCCGTCCATGTCGGGCATCATGTAGTCGACCAGCACCAGATCGGAGGCGTGCCGCGTCGCCCAGACCACCGCGTCGACCGGGCGCGCGAAGCCTTGCACCGCGACGCGCTCATCGAGGCTGCGCACCACCTGCTCGAGAATCGCACGGCCGGTCGACTGGTCGTCGACCACCATCACGGTATTGCGCGCCGAAGGCAGGACCCTTACTTCCGCCCTCGCCATGACCTCTCCTCTGGAAGCTGAGCTATTTCACGATGAGCCTACCCCGCGGCGCCCTGCCCTGTCCAGCGACCCTGGCACATTTCACGCACTTTTTCTTGGCGCCGGAAGACAGACTCGAACTCTCATGCTGTTGCCGGCGGTGGATTTTGTATAACATCGATCGGCTTGAGGAGTATTTCGGTCGAACCGGCAACACAGCCGTCCGAAGCTGCCACGGCGCCGAATGCGGAAACAGACCAGCCATGCAAAGGAGACCGCCCATGAGGAAGCTATTCATCCCGGTAGTTCTTGCCGCGGCGCTGTCCGCCGGATCTGCGGGCGCGCAGATCGTCACCAAGTTGTCGGGGATCCAGCCGCTCGAGCATCCGTCGAGCTACGCCGAAAAGTTCTTTTCGGAGCAAGTCTCCATTCTGACCAACGGCGCGATCAAGGTCGAGAATTATCACAATACTCAGCTCGGTGATGCCGTCGCCAACGTGCAAAGCGTGCGCAACGGCACGATCGGCTTTACCGTGGTGTCGGCCTCGAACCTTAACCAGGTGGTTCCCGCGATGGACATGCTGTCGCTGCCGTTCATCTTCAAGAACGAGGCGCATTTCTGGTGGTACCTGGCGCAGCCCGAGGCGGAGAGCTTCGTCAAGGCGCTCGAGGCCAAGGGCATCAAGAAAATCGCCTATATCGACTCGGGTTCGCGCAATCTGTTCACGCAGAAGGCGGTCAGGACGCCCGCGGACCTGAAAGGGCAGAAGATCCGCGTCATGGCCTCGCCGGTGATGGTCAAGACGATGGAAGCGCTGGGCGCCACCGGCGTTCCGGTGGCCTGGGCCGAGCTCTATACGGCGCTGCAGACAGGCGTGGTGGATGGCGCCGAAAACAACCACCCGTCGGTGGTGGCGAAGAAGTTCTACGAAGTCTCCAAGTTCTACACGCTGGACGAGCACATGCGCATTCCCGACCTGCTGGTGGTGTCGATGAAGTTCTACGACTCCCTCAACACCCAGCAGAAGGCGGCGGTGATGCAGGCCGGCGCGCTGACCCAGGCTTACATGCGCGGCGCCTGGAAGATCTCGGAGAACAAGGACCTGGCCGAGCTGAAGTCCAAGTTCACGCAGATCATCGAGCCCAACAAGCAGCCCTTCATGGACGCGGTCAAGCCGCTGGTGCTCGCCGAGGCCAAGCGCCTCGAGGTGGTAAAAACGGTGAGCTTCATCCTCGAGTCCGGCAAGAAATTCTGAGCGTTGCTGAAGCTGCTTGACCGGGCGGTCGCCCGGACGCTGACGGTCGTCCGGGCGGTGTGCATCGTCCAGGCTGCGGCGCTGTTCCTCATCGTCGTGGTGGCGGTGATCGGCCGGTATGTGTTCGGCCGCTCGCTGACCTGGACCGAGGAAGTGCCGCGCTACCTGCTGATCTGGATCTCCTTCCTGGGCGCGGCGGCGTGCGTGGCGCGACGCGAGCATGTCGGCTTCGACGTGCTGTTCAACGCGCTGCCCGCGCCGGTCCGCCGCTGGCTGGGTGCCGCGATCGGCGTCCTGATCCTGTGCTTCGGCTGGAACATGTTCCGCTACGGCATCGTGTTCGTGAAGGATTTCGGCCCCGACATGATGGAGACGATTCCCTACACCAACTACTGGTACTACGTCGCGATGCCGATCGCGGGCGCCCTGCTCCTGCTGTTCTCGCTCAAGAGCATCGTCGATGCGCTGCGCGGCAGGCACGAGTCGCAAGTCGGCCACTCGATAGACTGAGGGCGGACTGAGCCGTGACGCTGATCATTCTCGGCCTGGTTTTCCTCGCCCTGATGACGCTCGGCGTGCCGATCTCGTTCTCGGTCGGCATCGCCTCGCTGGTGGCGACGCTGCTGCTGCCCGGCGTGGACAACGCCACCATCGTGCAGCGCATGCTGACCTCGCTCAACACGTTCCCGCTGCTGGCGGTGATTTTCTTCGTCTTCGCCGGCACCCTGATGGCGCGCGGCGGCGTCGCGAGCCGGCTGGTGCGCATGGCCGAGGTGCTGGTCGGCTGGCTGCCCGGCAGCCTGGCGCAGATCGTCGTCGTCGCCTCGATGTTCTTCGGCGGCGTCACCGGGTCGGCGGTCGCGGAAGTGTCCTCGATCGGCGCCATGATGATCCCGGCGATGGAGAAGGCGGCCATCGTGCTGACCGCCGCGACCATGGGACCGATCATTCCGCCGTCGATCGGCATGATCATCTATGCCCACATCGCGGGCAGCGTGTCGATTGCCGCGCTATTCCTCGCCGGCGTCATCCCCGGGGTGCTGATCGGCATTTCGCTGATGGCCGCGAGCTTCGTCCACGGCAAGGTCTACCACCGCAAGGTCCTGCCGCAATTGTCGCGGCGCGAAAAGGTCCGGCGCGTATTCGACGGCATGGCCGGCGCCTTCACCATGGTGATCATCCTGGGCGGGATCCTCTCGGGCGTGTTCACCGCGACCGAGGCCGGCGCGGCGGCCTGCGTCTACGCGCTGGCCCTCACCATCTTCGTGTACGGGGAAATCAAGTGGCGCGACCTGCCCGAGATCATCTGGCAATGCTGCCTGACCAACGCCGTGGTGATGCTCCTCATCGCCACCTGCTCGGTGTTTTCCTGGATCCTCACCTACGAGAATCTGCCCCGCATGCTGGCGGACAACTTCTTCAACCTGATCCCCGACAAGTGGGCGTTCCTGCTGATCCTGAACCTGTTCCTGCTGGTGGTCGGCATGTTCGTCGACATGACCCCGGCGCTCATCATGCTGGTGCCGATCCTGATTCCGCTGGCGCAGAAATTCGGCATCGACCTGGTGCACCTCGGGCTGATCATGGTCATCAACCTCTCCTTCGGCCTGACCACGCCGCCGGTCGGCACCGCGCTGTTCGTCGCGTGCAAGGTCGGCAAGATTTCGATGGAAAAGCTGATCCCGCCGTTGCTGCCGCTGCTCGCCTGCATGCTGGTGGTGCTGCTGGGGGTCACCTACTGGCCCGAGATCTACTGGTGGCTGCCGCGCAGCTTCGGGCTGGTGAAGTAGCGCCCTGGGTTTGGTGCCGGACTCGAGCTCTCACAGGGTGCGCAGTCTCAGACGCGCAGCACATCCGTGCCGAGCCAGGCGGGGCTGATCATCCCGGGCGGATGGAGATCCTTGTGCTGGATGCCGAGGAAGATCGGCTCGGCGCGACGCCGGTGGATGTTGATTTTCGCGTTGTAGACCGCGCGAATCTTGCCGTGCTTGTCGCGAATCTGGTAGCGGCTCACCAGGAAATCGCCGCCGGGCACCGCCTCACCGGTCAGATAGCAGCGGATATTCTCGATATGGTTCTCGGCGACGACCAGGCCGTTCAGCTGATCGAGCGTCGCGCTCGTCTTTGCTACGAAATCGAGCGTGCCATAGCGCGTGACGCCATGCACGCCGCCGCTGTTCACTTCGACATTGAAGTCTCCGAGAAGAATCTGGCCCGGCAGCGCCCGCTCGATCATCCTGGAGAGCTCGATAGTGACGTGGCCGACGATGTAGCCGAAAGTGGTCGGGTTCAGCGCCTCGACTTGGTAGAACTCGTAATGCTCCCCGACATGGAATGCAGTGCGCAGCTTCGGCACAGGGAAGCGCTTCGCCTTGCGCTGTGCGACGGCGTTGTCGGTCAGGATCAGCATCATCAGCTGATAGAGCGCGATGTTGGCGTCGAGGGTGCGCGCGCGGTTCCAGATGTAAAAACCGTCGCCGGTGGTGGTGCGGGCAAAGTTGATTTCGACGTCCTTCGACATCAGCTGGCTGTGGGCGGAATTCACCGAATAGCTCAAGCTGTTCAGCATCGCGACCTGCTCCAGCGGCGAGCGCAGCGAGAAACCGACGACGTCGAGCAGCACCACCGCTCGTTCACGCACCAGCGACACGCCGTAGCGCGTGACAAGACGCGTCACCAGCGCGTCGCTCTGGCGGTCGGCCGGCGCAAAGCCCGCACGGCACACGCGTGACGCCGTGCCCAGGACGCCGCAGATGCGGTCGAACTCCGCCGGCGGCACGAACTTGGGCCCGGCGAGGATCCCATTGATGAAGGCGCCGGACGCGTCGCCCGGCGCTGCCGGACCGGCGTCGAAGGCTTCGATGATCGCGTAGTGGCGCACCGCCAGAAAGCGGGCTTCGCGATCCTCCCGGGTCCACACCAGAATAACGTTGTCGCCCAGGTTCCAGACATCGAACAGCGCGTCGTCGAGGCTCGACAGCGCCTGCCGGAGCGGCTGCGTCAGCGTCTGCGCTTCGCCGGTCGCGGTTGCAAGCATGTCAAGCCAGCTGGACCGCTTGATGTCGACCTCCTGCTGCCTGAGTGCTGGTGCCGGAAGAGAGACTCGAACTCTCATGCTGTTGCCAGCGGCGGATTTTGAGTCCGCTGCGTCTACCGGTTCCGCCATTCCGGCCGCACAGGGTATACGCCGGTGAAATTATAATTCGCCCCGGATGCTCGTTTCCGAGTTCGATTATGAGCTGCCGCCCGAGCTCATCGCCCAGCACCCTGCGCCGAGCCGCACCGCCAGCCGCCTCCTGCACCTCGACGCGCGCAACGGCAACTTGCGGGATCTTTCATTCATCGACCTTCCGGGACTGGTCGACGCCCGGGATGCACTGGTGGTCAACGACACGCGCGTCATCAAGGCGCGGCTCGCGGGGCGCAAGAAGAGCGGCGGAAAGATCGAGCTGTTTGTCGAGCGCACGCTCGGTGCGCGCCACGCCCTGGCTCTGATCCGCTCGAGTCACGCGCCGAAAGCGGGATCCGAGCTGGTAGTGGGAAACCGCATCTCGGTTTCGGTCGAGGGAAGGCAGAACGATCTCTACAAGGTGAGGTTTTCCGAGGACATCGAAGGCGTGCTCGAGCGCAGCGGCGCGGTGCCGCTGCCGCCTTACATCAGGCATGCGCCGCGGGCCGATGACGCTGAGCGCTACCAGACCGTTTATGCCGCGGCGCCTGGCGCCGTCGCGGCGCCGACCGCCGGCCTGCATTTCGATGCCGCGATGCTGAAGAAGATCGAACAGAAAGGCGCCAGCATCGCGAAGCTCACGCTTCACGTGGGATTCGGCACTTTCCAGCCGGTGAGGGTCGACCAAGTCGAGGCGCATCGCATGCACGCCGAGCGCTACAGCATCCCCGCGGCGACGCTGCAAGCGGTCTCCGGGAAAAGAACTCTCGCCGTCGGCACGACCTCGCTCCGGGCACTGGAGAGCTTTGCCCTGAAAAAAGAGCCTGCGGGCGAAACCGACCTGTTCATCTATCCCGGGTTCCGCTTCCAGGTAGTGAACCGGCTGCTGACCAACTTCCACCTGCCCAGGTCGACGCTGCTGATGCTGGCGTGCGCGTTCGGCGGAAAGGAGAACGTCCTCAAGGCGTACCGCCACGCCATCGCAAAAAGGTACCGCTTCTTTTCCTACGGTGACGCTATGCTCATCGAGCGATGATCTTTACCGTCACTCACACGGCAGCGGCCGCGCGCCGGGGAATCCTCCAGCTCGCGCATGGGCGCGTCGACACGCCGGCCTTCATGCCGGTAGGGACCTACGGCACCGTGAAGGCGATGTCGCCGGAGGAGCTCATCGCCACCGGCAGCCAGATCGTGCTCGGCAACACCTTCCACCTGTGGCTGCGTCCCGGGCTCGAGGTGATCGAGAAGCACGGCGGGCTGCACCGCTTCATGGCGTGGAATGCGCCGCTGCTCACCGACTCGGGCGGCTTCCAGGTGTTCAGCCTGGGAGCCATGCGCAAGGTCAGCGAGGACGGCGTCACGTTCGCTTCGCCCGTCAACGGCGATCGGCTGCATCTGACGCCTGAGGAATCGATGCGCATCCAGGTGGCGTTGAACGCCGACATCGCGATGGTGTTCGACGAGTGCACGCCCTACCCCGCCACCGAAAAGCAGGCCGCGAACTCGATGCGGCTCTCCATGCGCTGGGCCGCGAGGTCCAATCACAGCTGGAAAAGCGCAAACGCGCTGTTTGGCATCGTGCAAGGCGGCATGTATGAAGCCTTGCGGGAGGAATCGCTCGAACAGCTGGAGAACATCGGTTTCGACGGCTACGCGATTGGCGGGCTCTCGGTGGGCGAGCCGAAGGAGGACCGCTCGCGCATCCTGAGCCACGTTGCGCCGCAGTTGCCTTTTGATCGACCCAGGTACCTCATGGGCATGGGCACGCCGGAGGACATCATCGAGGCGGTGCGCGCCGGAATTGACCTGTTCGATTGCGTGCTGCCGACGCGCAATGCGCGCAACGGGTGGCTGTTCACGCGCCACGGCGACATCCGCATCCGCAACGCACGCCACCGCGACGACACGGCTCCGCTTGACGAGCGCTGCGCGTGTTACACCTGCCGCAATTTCACCCGTGCGTATCTCTACCACCTGCAGAAGACGAACGAGATTCTGGGCGCGCGCCTGAATACGCTGCACAACCTGCACTACTATCAGGAGCTGATGCGCGAGCTGCGCGACGCGATAGAGAAGGGCAGCCTGGAAAGCACCTGCCAAACACTTCTGGAGGAGCGCAAGCGACGGTTATAATCCGCGTTTCCTTGCGGAGCGCGCGGTGATCATATCTCCGGCTTTTGCCCAGAGCCTGCCCGGCAGCGGCGACGGCGGGCTGATCGGCTTCCTGCCGATCATCCTGATGTTCGTGCTGCTGTACTTCCTGATGATCCGCCCGCAGATGAAGCGCGCCAAGGAGCAGAAGCAGATGATCGAATCGCTGCAGAAGGGCGACGAGGTGATCACCGCAGGCGGCGTGCTGGGACGCATCACCAGGCTCGGCGATGCCTATGTCAGCGTGGAAATCGCGCCCGAAACCGAGGTCAGCGTGCAGCGCGCGTCGGTGCAGACCATCCTGCCCAAGGGAACGCTGAAAAGCCTCCAGTAAGTGAATCGCTTCCCGCTCTGGAAGTACGCGCTGATCGCGGTGGCGATCCTCGCCGCCCTGCTCTACACCCTGCCCAACTTCTTCGGCGAATCGCCGGCGGTGCAGGTCTCGAGCGCGAAAAGCACGGTCAAGGTGGACGCAGCCGTCATGGCGCGCGTGCAGGACGCGCTCGGGAAAGCGGACACCCCGTACACCGGAGCGGTGCTCGACGCCACCGGCCTGCGGCTGCGATTTGCCGATACCGACACGCAGCTCAAGGCAAAAGACCTGATTCACGGCGCCCTCAACCCGGGCGCATCGCCGCAGGCGACGCCCGAGGACGATCCCAATGTGAGCTATGTGGTGGCGCTGAACCTGCTCTCCGCCTCGCCGGGCTGGCTCACCGCGATCCACGCCCTGCCGATGTACCTCGGCCTCGACCTGCGCGGCGGGGTGCATTTCCTGCTGCAGGTCGACATGCAGGCCGCGACCGCCAAGCGCATCGAGAGCCTCGCCGGCGACCTGCGCTCGCAGCTGCGCGACAAGAACATCCGCCACGGCGGGGTCACGCGCGAGGGCCAGACGCTGCGCGTGCGCTTCCGCGAGGCCGCGATGCGCGACCGGGCCCGCGAGACGGTACAGGCCAATCTTCCCGACCTGACGCTTGCCGAGCGCGAGGACGGGCAGGACTACCTGCTGGTCGGCAGCCTGAAGCCCGAGGCGCTCAAGCGCAACCAGGACTACGCGCTCAAGCAGAACATCACCACGCTGCATAACCGCATCAACGAGCTGGGCGTCGCCGAGCCGATCATCCAGCAGCAGGGCGCCGACCGCATCGTGGTCCAGCTGCCGGGAGTCCAGGACGTGGCGCGCGCGAAGCGCCTGATCGGCCGCACCGCGAGCCTCGAGATCCGCATGGTCGACGAGGAAAAGATGACGCCGGACCTGCTCGCCGCGGCGGCGCGCGGCCAGGTGCCTTTCGGCGACGAGTACTACGTCGAGCGCAACGGCCAGCCGCTGCTGGTGAAAAAGCAGGTGGTGCTTACCGGCGACCGGCTGACCGACGCCCAGGCCGGGTTCGACCAGCAGACCAACGAGCCCGCGGTGCACCTGCGGCTCGACGGCCAGGGCTCGCGCATCTTCCAGGAGGTGACGCGCGAGAACGTCAACAAGCGCATGGCGATCCTGCTGATCGAGAAAGGCAAGGGCGAGGTGGTCACCGCGCCGGTGATCCGCAGCGAGATCCCGGGCGGGCGCGTGCAGATCTCCGGCCGCATGAGCACCACCGAGGCGAACGACGTCGCGCTGCTGCTGCGCGCAGGGTCGCTCGCAGCGCCGATGGAGATCATCGAGGAGCGCACCGTCGGCCCGAGCCTCGGGCGCGACAACATCGACAAGGGCTTCAACGCCACGCGCTGGGGCTTTCTCGCCATCGTCGCCTTCATGTCGGTCTACTACGCGCTGTTCGGCCTAATCTCGTCGGCGGCGCTGGGTGTGAACCTGCTGCTGCTCATCGCGCTGCTCTCGCTCATGCAGGCCACCCTCACGCTGCCGGGAATCGCGGCCATCGCGCTCACGCTCGGCATGGCGATCGACGCCAACGTGCTCATCAACGAGCGCATACGGGAGGAATTGCGCGGCGGATCGACTCCCCAGGCCGCCATTGCAGCAGGCTATGAACGCGCCTGGGGCACCATCTTCGACTCGAACGTCACCACCTTCATCGTCGGCATCTCGCTCCTGATGGTGCCGGGTGCGGTGCGCGGCTTCGCCGTGGTGCATTGCCTCGGCATCCTGACCTCGATGTTCTCCGCGGTGGTGGTGTCGCGCGCCATCGTCAACCTCACTTACGGCCACCGCCGGCGCGTCGCCCACCTGTCGATCGGCGACACCGCGTGGAAATGAGCGCGGCAATATAGATCATGGAATTCTTCAAGATCCGCCGCACCATCCCGTTCATGCGGCATGCGTTGATCTTCAACGTCCTCTCGGCCGTGACGTTTCTCATCGCGGTGTTCTTCCTCCTGCACCGCGGGCTCAACTTCTCGATCGAGTTCACCGGAGGCACGCTGATCGAAGTCGGCTACAAGCAGGCTGCCAACGTCGACGCCATCCGCCGCACCCTCGACCAGGCCGGCTACCAGGCCGAGGTGCAGAACTTCGGCACCTCGCGCGAGGTGCTGATCCGCATGCACCTGGAGAAGAATCAGTCGAGCGCCGATCTGTCGCAGAAAGTGGTCGCCATCCTGAAAGGCGAGGACCAATCGGCGGAGCTGAGGCGCGTCGAGTTCGTCGGCCCGCAGGTCGGCCAGGAGCTGGTCGAGTACGGCGCGCTCGCGCTGCTCGTCACCGCCGTGGGTATCGTGCTCTACCTGTGGCTGCGGTTCGAGTGGCGCTTCGGGCTCTCCGGCATCATTGCCAACTTGCACGACGTGGTGATCATCCTGGGCTGCTTCGCGTTCTTCCAGTGGGAGTTCTCGCTCCCGGTGCTGGCGGCGGTGCTCGCCGTGCTCGGCTACTCGGTGAACGAGTCGGTGGTGGTCTTCGATCGAGTACGCGAGAACTTCCGCAAGATGCGCAAGGCCACCACCCCCGAGGTCATCGACAGCTCCATCACCGGGGTGATCTCGCGCACCATCATCACGCACGGCTGCACGCAGATGATGGTGAGCACGATGCTCATCTTCGGCGGCCCGGCGCTGCACTACTTCGCGCTCGCCCTCACCATCGGCATCTGCTTCGGCATCTACTCCTCGGTGCTGGTGGCGAGCCCCCTCGTCATGTGGCTCGGCGCGAAGCGCGACCAGTTCGTGCGCCCGGTCAAGCGCGACCGGCGCGACGAGCACGAAGGCGCGGTGGTTTAAATGGTCGGGTCGTCGTCCTCCGGGTCGTCGCGCACCAGCACGGCGTGCGCGCCGTTCTCGCGCGCGATGCGGGCGACGACCGGCACGAGATCGAGAAAGCGGTTCGAGACATGGAACGCGACGATGCCGTCGGGCTTCATGTGCCGCAGGTAGGTGGCGAGCGCCTCGCGCGTGATGAGGTGCGCCGGGATGGCGTCGCTCGAGAACGCGTCGACCGCGAGCACGTCGAAGCGCTGCGGCGGCTCGCGCTCGAGCGTGAGCCGCGCGTCGCCGAGGGCGATCTCGACGCGCGCCGCGCTGTCGGCGAGGTAGGTGAACTCGCTCCTTGCGAGCTCGATGACGTGCGGATCGATGTCGTAGAAGCGGAACACGTCGCCGGCGCGGCCGTAGGCGGCGATGGTGCCGGTGCCCAGACCGATGACGCCGGCGCGGATCGGCGCGCCCTGCCTGGACAGGATCGCCGCGCCGATGCCTGAAGGCGGCTGGTAGTAGGTCGTGAGCATGGTACGCTGGCTGGGATGCTGGTATTGCTCGCCGTGCATGATGGTGCCGTGCACCAGCCGGCGAAGATACGTCGTTTCCCCGGGCGAGCCGTATTCCTTGACGCGCAGCACGCCGTAGAAGCTGCGCGTGGCGACGCGTACGTCCTGCTGCTGCCGGAAGCCCTCGTACGCAGCGCAGCCGGTGACGCCGAGCAGCGCCGCGAGACTTAGATAACGCGCGAAAAATCCCAGACCGGCGAAGCGCAGCGCCGCGAGCAGCGCGAGCACCGCCAGGCCGACGCCGAGCTCGTAGTAGCCGCTGAAGACGAGCGGCGCAGCCACCGCCACGGCGAGGCCGCCGAGCGCGCCGCCGGCCGATACCGTCAGGTAGAACGCGGTGAGGTGGCGCGGCGCCGGCCTCAGCCGGTAGAGCTCGCCGTGGCAGAACAGGCAGCCGAGGAACAGCCCGGGCAGGAAGATGCCGAGCTGCAGCGGCAGGTCGAAGCGGTAATCCGCGTCGGCGAGCAGCCAGGCCATGGCGCCGAGCCCGGCGAGCACCGGGATCCACAGATATTTCGGCTGGTACCAGCCCTTCCCCTCGAAGGTGAGGATGAAGCTCGCGAGGTAGAGCGTGAGCGGCGCGAGCCATAGCAGCGGCACCGAGGCGACGTTCTGCGTCAGGTGGTTGGTCACCGCGAGGAGCATCGCCGACCCGGTCGCCGAAAGCGCGAGCCAG
>WNGA01024896.1_pt1 | contig 12175 bp, 10 predicted proteins | sample 5400061 | NCBI WGS metagenome assembly WNGA01 (sample SAMN13153366, study PRJNA577476) | soil metagenome | isolation source: 100 cm soil or saprolite under grassland replicate 2 | place: USA:California | collected 2016-06-15
GCGTGGCCGAACGACCCCACATCGGCGATGAAGCCCTCCGCGTCGAGGACGTCGAGCGGGTCGTGCTGCCGTCCGATCAGCTGTCGGGACTCGAGCGGCTCGAGATCTATCATCGCGCCTACCGCGCCCGCTTGGTGGAGTGCTTGGCCGACGATTACCCGGTCCTGCAACGCGCCCTCGGCGAAGATCGCTTCGAGGCGCTTTGCCATGCCTACATCGCCGAGCACCCATCGGCTTCGCCCAACCTCAATTTTTTCGGCCGTCACCTGTCGGACTTTTGCCGCACGTGGCAAGACTCTCTCTCTGCTTTCGCGTCGGATCTAGCGGCGCTCGAGTGGGCGATCGTGGAAGTGCTGCACGCGGCAGCCGCCCGGAGTCTATCGCTCGAGGCGCTGCTCGATGTCCCGACCGAGCAGTGGGCAGCGGCGCGTTTCGTGGCGAGCCCCACCGTCCGGCTTTTTCAGTTCGCATATCCGGTCAATACGTACTTCCAGGCTTGCATCAACGGCAGCAACCCGAGTGTGCCCCCGCGCGGCGAATCAGCGACCGCGGTGTTCCGGGACGGTCCCACTATCTGGCGCATGGATTTGAACCGACCGATGCAAGCACTCTTGGCTTCGCTCTTTGCCGGAGTCAGCTTGGGCGACGCGCTCGATCGTTTGGTCGCGGCGGGCGAGATGACCGAAGACCAAGCCCCCGAGCTGATAGGCTGGTTTCGCGATTGGGTCGGTCACGGCTTTTTCGCGAGCGTCGATCTCAGCCGAGCTTCAATCTGAACCCTCGATAAAGGCAGAACGCGGAGGTAGGGATGGCGCGCGTTTTCTCGACGCGAAAGTGCCTGCGCAGCGTGGGGATCACGAGCTTGCGGCGGTTGCCATAGTCTCGCTTGGCGTCCTCGCCGGTCAAAATTTTGAGCCCGAGATCCACCAGCGCCGAATCCCCCGGCGTTACGACGAAAAACCTGCCGCTCGGGCGGAGCACACGCCGGATCTCGCGACAGGCCTGGTCGACGTTGGAGATGAACTCGAAGGAGCTCACCGCGACGACGGCATCGAAGAACCCATCCTCGTACGGCATGCGCTCCGCGCCGGCCGAAACGAGCGAGGCGCTCACCTCCAGCTTGCGAAGCGCCGCGGCCACTTGGTCGCTCTGCCCGTGGACATCGATGCCGTAGAGCTCACGGCAGCGGCGGGCGAGCTCCGGCATGAAGACTCCGCTGCCATATCCCACTTCGAGTAGCCTCTCGAAACGATCATCGGCGAACAGGTCGAGGAGGAGCCGGAATCGCGCGCGCTGGATCGACCCCAGAATCGGACGAAAGTTCCAGTCGGCGTGATCGACCGGGCCAGTCTTGACGAGAACTTCTTCGGGCAAGAGGTGCAGTTGTTCCACGGCGATTGTCGAGAGCTTGGGCGGAGCAACGGTCGGCCACAACCGGGCGGAGTACCCTGCGCCCCCAAGAGAAGGCTTGTGGTAAAGGTTCCTCGATGGACGAACGGATCAAAAAGAGTGACGCGGAGTGGAAAGCCGAGCTCGACGGCATGGCCTACGAGGTCTTGCGCGGCAAGGCAACCGAGCATGCCTTCACCGGCGACTACTGGGACTGCCACGACAAAGGAATGTACGTTTGCGCCGGTTGTGGCGAGCCGCTCTTCAGCTCGGAGACGAAGTACGAATCGGGCACCGGCTGGCCCAGTTTTTACGAGCCAACCTCGAGAGCGAGCATCGAAACCGAGGTGGACGCCGCGCATGGTATGCGACGCACCGAAGTGCATTGCCGTCGCTGTGGCGGCCACCTCGGCCATGTCTTCGACGATGGTCCCGAACCAACTGGCCAGCGCTACTGCATCAACTCCGCCGCTCTCAAGCTCTTGAAAGACAAAGCCTGATCCTTACCAGCAATGGCCAATTCACATGGTTCACTGGGCGTACCGAAATTGCCGGAGGGCAGACGGACAACGTTCGGCGTCTCCGCGTTTTCTTGTCTGATTCTCAGCTCGAGCGACTGGCACGGCCGGAGCGCTGGCCCGAGCTCGGCCTTCCGCGCGACCCGCCCGACGCGGCTCGCTGGCGGCCGCCGGCCGATCCTCTGGCCCCTTGGGTCGTGGGCCCGCGGCGCGCGCGCCGGCGACTGGCCTGACGAGCCTGATTGGAGAGTGCTCGCGGAGAAGCGGCCTGCCGCCCCTCGCGCTTCAGCGCTCGCGTAGTCGCCCGAGATCGTCGAGGCGACGGCTTACGCTGCCCGCGAGTGCCCTTCTGTAGATCGCGCTCCGCTTGGCGTCGGGTTCGCTTCGAGGTCGTGCCTTTCTTCGGAGCGCCGAGCCGCACTCCGGCACGTCGCGCCTTGGACAATCCAATCGCGATCGCTTGTTTCGTCGATCGCGCGCCGTGCTTGCCCTCCCGGACATGGTGGATCTCCTCGCGAACGAATTCGCCTGCTGCCGTGGTGGGCGCTTTCCGTTGCCGACGCGCCTTGCGCGCGCGCTGGACTGTTTTCTTTTCGGGCATTGTCAAGTCCTCCTGTGCGCTCGGCAAGCAAATCGCGGACCTCGCTCGACTGCAGTTCCCAGGCGGGCGAACTGTGCGAGGGACGTACACTCGCCATCGTCTGATGGACCCTCGTAAGTACAATGACCTCCCGCTGCCAAGCGGCGCATGCAACGAGAGGCCTATCTCACGGCGCGAACGGCGTCCTACATTGAGGTAGGGGTACAGCCGGCAGAATTGGCATGGACTCGAAATTTCGGGATCGGCGCGAAGCGGGACGAGCGTTGGCCGATCGCTTCAACGCTCTCCTGCTGGAGTCGGACTTTCTCATCTTGGGGCTCGCGCCCGGGGGCGTTCCGGTGGCGTACGAAGTGGCCCGGACGCTCGACCTGCCCGTCGACGTTTTCGTGCTGCGAACGTTGCACGTTCCACGGCACGAGGAGCTGACGGTCGGCGGCATCGCGGCCGGAGGCGTGCGCGTCCTCGACGGATCCACGATTGCCGCTCTCGGCATCCCCCAGGGTACCATCGACGAAATCGCCCGTCGGGAGGCCCTCGAGCTCGCGCGGCTCGAGCAGTATTATCGCTCGCGCCGTCAGGGCCCGAAGATCACCGGGCGCGGCGTGGCATTGATCGACGACGGACTCGCAACGGCATCGACCTTGCGCACGGCCGTCTCCGCACTATCGGTGTATCGTCCGTCGAAGATCATTCTCGCGGTTCCCATTGCCCCGCCTGAAGTGATCGAGCTCGTCGACCGATCGGTCGACGAAGTGGTGTACGCCGTTCCCCCCGAACCGCTGGAGGACATAGGCCTCTGGTACCACGACGCGTCACCGGCGAGCGATCGGGAGATTCGCCAGCTTCTCGCCGACGCCGCCGAAGCGCGGCGCTCGTACGCCGCGCTTCCTGAAAAGCTACGACGAAGAGATTCTGCGCTCAGGTCGAGCGACCCTCCGCTCGGACTGGACAGCTGATCCCGGTGCCTCCGAGCCCGCAGTACCCGCCGGGGTTTTTGGCCAGATACTGCTGGTGATAATCCTCCGCGTAATAAAAGGGGGGCGCGTCGGCGATCTCGGTCGTGATCGCGTCGTAGCCCTCTTGCCGCAGCCGAGCTTGATAAGCGTCGCCCGAAGCGATGGCGGCCGCTTTCTGGCCATCGTCATAGGCGTAGATCGCCGAGCGGTATTGGGTTCCGACGTCGTTGCCCTGCCGCATTCCTTGGGTCGGGTCGTGGTTCTCCCAGAACACGCGGAGCAGCTCCTCGTAGCTGACGACCTTGGGATCGAAAACCACGCGAACGACCTCGGTGTGCCCGGTCATTCCGGTGCAGACCTCGCGGTACGTCGGATTCTCGGTCGGCCCGCCAGCGTAGCCGACGGCCGTCGAATGGACGCCTTCGAGCTGCCAGAATTTGCGCTCGGCTCCCCAGAAACACCCCATCCCGAACATCGCCATCTGCATGCCCGGAAAGGGCGGCAAGAGTTTAGCGCCGGTCACGTAGTGCTTGTCGGTGATCGGCATCGGCTCGGCGCGGCCGTTGATCGCTTCTTGCTTGGTGGGGATGCGTAGCGCTTTCGAATCGAACGACATGCACCCATGATTGCCATTTTATGACCTGATGGCCAGCGCCACGTTCTATAAGGGGCAATCCCATGTCGGCGATTCTCCACAGCCCGTTAGCGCTCTTCATGGTCCAGGCCGCGCTGATCATCGCGCTCTCGCGCTTGGTCGGCATCGCGTCCGGAGCGTTGAGCCAGCCCATGGTGATCGCCGAGATTTTGGCCGGCATTCTCCTCGGTCCTTCGCTTCTCGGGTTCGTCAGCCCGCATGCGCTCGCCGTTTTGTTTCCCAAGGAGTCGATGCCGCTGCTCGGCATGATCAGCCAGATCGGCCTCGTGCTGTTCATGTTTCTCATCGGGCTCGAGCTCGATCCCAAGCTTCTTCGCGGCCGAGCGCACACCTCCGTCGTCATCAGTCACTCGAGCATCATCGTGCCCTGCGCGCTCGGCGCTCTGCTCGGATTGTATCTGTACCCGCGCGTTTCAGCGCCCGACGTGCCGTTCGGCTCGTTCGTCCTTTTCATGGGCGTATCCATGAGCATCACGGCCTTCCCCGTCCTGGCACGCATCCTCGCGGAGCGCAGGCTACTGAAGACGAAAGTAGGCGCCATCACGATCACCTGCGCGGCCGTGGACGACGTGACCGCGTGGTGCTTGCTCGCCTTCGTCGTGTCGATCGCCAAATCGACGGACGTGAAAGCGGCGGCGTTCACGGTCGGTCTTTCGCTCACCTATATCGCCGCGATGCTCATGCTGGTGAGGCCTTTCTTGCGCCGCCTGGGAGCCGCCAGCGCCAGCCACGAGGGTCTCACGCAGAACAGGGTCGCCGTGACGCTGCTCGTGCTCTTGGCGTCGAGCTTGCTCACGGAGCTCATCGGCATTCACGCGCTGTTCGGCGCCTTCATGGTCGGAGTGGTGATGCCGAAGGAAGGCCAGTTCGGGCGGGTGTTGGCCGAAAAACTGGAAGACCTGGTGGTCGTCTTCTTGCTGCCGATGTTCTTTGCCTACAGCGGCTTGCGCACGCAGATCAACCTGCTCAATACCGTCGACGCATGGATCATGTGCGCGCTGATCATCCTGGTCGCGTGCATCGGCAAGTTCGGCGGCAGCGTGGTCGCCGGGCGGCTCACCGGTATGCAATGGCGCGAAGCGAGCGCACTCGGCATTCTCATGAATACGCGTGGGCTGATGGAGCTCATCGTGCTCAACATCGGTCTCGATCTGAAGGTGATCTCGCCGACGCTCTTCACCATGATGGTGATCATGGCGCTCGTCACGACGTTCATGACCACGCCTCTGTTGCAGCTCGTCTATCCGCTCGCGCAATTCGAGAAGGAGCTCGGCTTTTCGACGAGCTTGGATGTTGCGTCGAAGCGCTCACATTTCACCATTCTCATGTGCGTGGCTTTCGATCGCTCCGGACCGGCCATGATGACGCTCGCGCGAGCGCTGGTCGGCAGCCCGCCCGACCACAGCCGCCTCTACGCGCTTCGCCTGATCCGTCCTACCGATCGCGCCTCGTTCTACATCATCGATCAAAACGAAGAGACCGGCGTCCAGGGTCTCAAGCCGCTTCTCGAAAAGGCCGAGCAGTTGCATCTTCCGGTGAATCCCATCGCCTTCGTTTCGCCACGGCCGGCCCAGGATATTTGCAGCGTGGCGGAAGTGAAAGGTGCCGACCTCATCCTCCTCGGCTGGCACAAACCCGTCGTGACGCGCACGGTTCTGGGCGGGACCGTGGCGGACGTGCTCGAAAAAGCGGCTTCGGACGTCGGGGTGTTCGTCGACCGTGGTCTGCAAACTGTTCGCAAGGTCCTCGTGCCGTTTCAGGGAACGCCGGACGACAAGGCTGCTCTTGCGCTCGCGCGCCGCATGACCGCGAATAGCGCCGAGGTCACGATCTTGCACGTGATCAAACCAGGACGGAGCGCAGACGAAAGACTGGGCGCCCAGCAGGAGATGGAACAAACCTTCACGGAAGAGGGGCCCTGGAGCCGCGCGTCGGTGCGAATGAAGTTGGTGAGCCACGACAAACCGGCCGTGGCCGCTCTCGAAGAAGCGGGGCGCGGCTACGATCTCGTGCTCGTGGGGGCAGGTCACCAGTGGGGGCTCGAACGCCGCCTTTTCGGTCTCGCACCCGAGTTCATGGTCGAGCGCTGCCCCATCTCACTCTTGCTCGTACGACAATACGACGCACGAGCACAGTCCGCGATGTAACGCGGCGCGCTCGGACGCGATGATCGGTTTTGGCGAGCCGGTTGCACTAGAGAAATGCGAGCGAGAAATGCGAGGGCCCAACCAACGACCGGGTGGAGGTGCGCGCCCGGGACCCGTGCCCATCTCGATTCGTGCCAACAGGAAAAATTCACGCGAGCGAGAATCTCCGTCACGAAAGAGGGGGAGTGCGTCCGGCGCACGGATGCGTTAGGCTCATGCGACAAAGGCGCTCAGTCATGTTGAAAGTGGTCGACGGCGGCGGGGAGCTTCAGCCGCAGGAGCAGGCGCCGCGTCCCGATCCGCTCGGCGAGCTGGCGGTCCGCGCGGCCAACGGCGACGACGTGGCCATGCGTGCTTTGCTGCGATCGGTCGCGACGCCTCTGCTCTCGGCCGTGCGCGCGATCGTCGGGCGTAACTCGCCGGACGTCGAAGACATCGCTCAAGAAACGATGGTGGCATTCGTGCACGCATTGCGGGCGTTCCGCGGCGAATGCTCGGTGATGCACTACGCATCGCGCATTGCGGTGCGCACCGCGATGGCCGCCCGCAGGCGGCGTCTCTCGCGGGGCTGCTTCGCGCCCTGCTCGACGAGCTTCCCGTCGTGCAAGCCGAAACGTTCGCATTGCGGGTTGCACTGGGCTACTCGATGCAGGAAGTTGCCGACGCGACCAGCGCGCCGGTGAACACCGTGCGCAGTCGGCTGCGACTGGCGAAAGAGGCTCTGCGCCACCGCATCGAGCAAGACGCCACGCTCACGGAACTTTTGGGGGATGAGCCATGAATCACCCGGTCGACGTGCATCCGGAGGATCTGCTCGATCGCGAGCGCGACGGAGCGCTCACGCTCGAAGATCGACGCCGGCTCGACGCACACGCGGCCTGGTGCTCGGCATGTGCGCTCGTCCGGCGCGCTGGTACGGATTTCGCCGTCGAGCGAATCACCTGGCGCGACGACGAAGCGTCACGCGCTCCGCAGAGCGCGTTCATCGCTCGTTCGCGCCGCCGGCGCCGCTCGTGGACGGTGGCGGCAGTCGTCATGTTCGCGGCGACGGGTGCAACCGCCTCGTTGTGGTCGGTGCGCCGCTTCCTCGTGGCACATCCGGTCGTGAGCCCGCCCCCTTCCCTTGCTGCCACCGCGGAGCCGCGGAAAGCTCCCGCCGCGAAGCCTGCTGAAATCGCAGCCGTTACCGTTGGTCCGGAGACGGCTCCGCAAGCTCCCAAGGCAGTCCACGCGCGCGCGGCGAATGCAGCGACGACGCGACCCAAGGCAGCCGAAGAGCCGGTCGTGGCTCCGCCCGCCGATCAACTCTTCGCGGCGGCGAACGAAGCGCGGCGCCGCGGAGACTCCTCCCAAGCCATCAAACTCTACGGCCAACTCCAGCAGCAGCATGCAGGTACGCGCGAGGAGACGACGTCGCGCGTGCTACTCGGCCGGCTGTTGCTCGACCGCGGCGAAGACGCGGCGCAGGCTCTGACTCTCTTCACGCGCTACCTCGATACCAATCCCAATGGTACGTTGGCCGAGGAAGCTCATCTGGGTCGGGCTGTCGCCCTCATGCGTCTCGGCCGCGCCCAAGAAGAGCGTCAGGCATGGCAGCAACTTCTTTCTTTTCATCCCCATTCGATCCATGCGGAAAGGGCGCGCAGGCGGCTCGACGAGCTTCACTAATCGGCCTGGTGGTGTGCATGCTCATGACCATGCGCGAGGGAAGAGGCACCGCCCAAGCGCGGCAGAGCGACGCGGTCCCCCGCTATGTCGAAATCAAGATGGTGTCCCCGGGTGACGCCTGGCCTGCGCTCGAGGTGGTGCTCTCGGAGCTTCTGGCGCGCCTGCAGGTGGCGGCTCGCTTCTCGAGTGTTTCCACCCTCGAGATGCGCCACATCATGGGTGAGCACCCCGGCGAGCCGGTCGCGGCCGCCCGAGTGTGGATCGATCTGCGCGATCCGGCGCGCGTCACGCTCTATCTGACGGGAGACAAGGCCGACCGCGTGCTCATTCGGCAGGTGCCGCTGGTGAGTCGCCTCGACGAGGTTGCGCGCGAAGAGATCGCGCACATCGTCGAAGCGACCGTCGACGCGCTTCTGGTCGGCGCTCGCATCGGCGTCGGACAGGACGAGGTCGTCGTGAAAAAACCAGCGCCGGTCAGTGCACCGGTGGAGAAGCCGGCCCACGGGCCGAGCCTCGATCTCGGCATTGGCTACGAAGTGCTGATGTGGTCGAACTCTCGCGGCCCCGTGCACGGTCCCGCCGTGTTCTTGGGCGTCGCGGGAAGGGCTGGACCGCTACGTCCGGGGGTGTGGATCTCCGGCGAGCTTCGGATTCCCACGACGATCGCAGGCGATCCCATCTCCACGAGGCTCGACCAGGGGGCCGTTCGCGCTCTCTTCGTCGGGGACTGGGCGGCGTCGGCGAAGTGGTTGGTCCGCACGGGCGTGGGAGGCGGCGTGGACTTCGTGCGCATCTCACCGGAGGTGGCACAGGGGGCGCTCGTAGAGCTCGAGCCGGCGTACGTTGCGCTCGCCCCGATGCTGCGTGGCCTCGCCTCGGTGAGATATACCTTCACGACGAGAAGCGAGCTCTTCGGCGGGTTGGCGATCGATGTCGACCTCTTCGATACACGATACCTCGTGCAGCGAGATGGGCGCGAGGACGTCGTGTTCCACCCTTGGCAGGTGCGCCCGATGGCGCTCGTTGGAGTGGCGTCCGATGTCCTCGCGCACTGAAGGCCGACGAACCGCGCTTGCGCTGGCCGCCCTGGCGCTAGCGGTGTGCAAAATGGCCTGCTCGGGTCCCGGCGATCACGTGCTCGGCAAGGTCCTTTCGGAAGGAACCGGGCCTCGCCCCGACGGCGGCTCGTACACCGCCGATGCCGGCTGCGTGAACCAGACCTATCCGGCCATGGAGCCTCGGCTGAATCTCTATTTCATGATCGACACCTCGCAGGCGATGATGCGCGATCCGACCGATGCTCGCTGGGATGCATTCGTCTCGGGGTTCACCGGCTTTCTGAATACGAGCGCGGCGAGCGGGTTCGGCATGGGGTTCGACAGTTTTCCGGAGTTTTCGAGCCACCTGGATACGTGCACCAGCCGCTGCAACGGCAGCTGCGAGTGCGTGATGATGTGCGGCTGTACCTGCAATCAATGGGGCGATCCGCGCTGGCCCTGCGGCAGGGACCTCTTGTGCGACGCGAGCGGCTACGACTATCCCGACGTGGAGATCGGCCCGTTGCCCGACAGTGCGTCGGAGTTATCGAGTACGCTGTTCCGGCAAACGCCGATGGGACCCACCATCATTCGCCCAGCGCTCGAAGGGGGTCTCCTTCACGTGGCGCGCTGGGAGGACTGGCACGACGGACAGCGCGCCGTTCAGATTCTCCTCGCCGGCGGTCCTCCTTCGACGGCCGCTTGCTCATCGGATACGGTGACCGACTGCGCAAACGCGGTCGCGGCGACCAGCACGAAAAACTACGTTATTGCGTTCGATTGCGACAAGGACCTGCTCGCGCCCATCGCCGTTGCCGGCGGCGGCCAGACCTTCGTGCTGAGCAGCCAGGGCGACATGACCGCGCAGATGACCGACATCGTCCAACAGATCCGCAAATCGGAAGCGCGATGCGACTACGTGCTCCCGCAAGTGGATCGGACCCGCTCCACCATCACCCTCGAAATCAAAGGCCCGCTCGCCGGCTCGTCTTTCTCTTCCAACATCGCCGAGCAGGTGAACAGCCGGGCCGATTGCGACAGCGCAGGTCTCGAGTGGCACTACGACCGGCCCGACAATCCGACGCGCATCGTGACCTGTCGATCCACCTGCGATCTGCTGCAACAAAGTCCGGGTGCCACCGTCAGCATCCGCGTCGGCTGCCAGACGAGCACTCCGTAGCTAAAGCTAGGGAGCTCCTCTCGCGATGTTGAGAGGAAAGATTACGTTTAGGGGAGACCAGAGATAACCGCCGAAAACGGTTGTCTCACGGAACCGCGAACTCGGAGCTTGACGGGCCGCTGGCCCCATCGGGAGCTTTCGCGGCGCCCGTTCCTCCTGGACCAGCACTACCGCCCGTTCCTGGTGTGAACGTGGTACTGCTCCCCGCTGGCTTCGTCCCCTTGTACACGAGCGCATAGGAGGGGCCACCGCTTCCGCCCGCTCCGGCTCCGCCGGTGCTGCCGTTTCCACCGGGACCGCCGTTTCCGCCCTTGGCGATGGTGTCGCTTCCGTTCGCCAGACCCGAGCCACCCGCCGCTCCAGGCTTGCCCAGTCCACCCGGTCCGCCATCGCCGCCCTTGCCCCCTGCACCCCCTCTGCCTGCAGTCAGCCTGCACGAGTCGAGCGTGATCGCGCTTTGCCACGAAAGCAGTGCGATTGATGCGCCGCCGCTCGCTCCTCCCGTGCCGAGCTTCCCGCCGCAGCCGCCCATACCGCCGGCACCGCCGCTCGCTCCTAGGCAGCTCATGCTCATTGGACCCGTCGCGCTGCTCGCGCCACCACCGCCGCCTCCTTGTGCCGGGTTGCCGTTCGATCCATCGCCGCCCGCGGGAGCAGGCGTGTAACCCATCGCCGAGAAGGTGCCGCCGGCTGCGCCGGGGGCGCCGTTCGCCGCCGACGCACCGTCCGCGCCTTTCTGACCGTCGCCGCTGATCGGACCGCCGTTCATGTTCATGACGGGTGTTCCCGCGACTCCTGTGCCACCCGGGCCACCCTGAAAAGCGGTACCACCGCCTCCGCCTCGTGAACCGCACACAGCGCTGGGCCAAATCCCGCCATTTTGTAGGGCGCCAGCGTCGGCCGCGCAGGTTGCTGACTTCCCCTGCTGATCAACGCCTGGCATCGCGCCATCGTCGCCCTTCGCACCGTTGACGCCTGGCGCGCCGTCCGCGCCGGCACCAGCAACCAGTTTCACACGGCGTAGCACCACGCTCGTACTCGTGTCCGATAGGGCCGCGATGCTGCTCGCGCCGGGCGTCGTCGCGTTCGGAGCGTCGAACTCGAGATCTTCGATCGTGGCGCCGCTCGTCAGTCCTTTCAGCATGAGCGCAACACCGGAGCTGGGCTTGACCACGGGCGAGTTCGCGGAGCCATAGCTCCACGTCGTGCAGTCGAACCCACCGAAGAGTTGAGCACCGTCAACGGCCGTGTCGATGGTCACCGCTTCCGTGTAGGTACCCTCGCACACGTACACGCGTTTCGCTGCGCCCTTGGCCGCTGCGAGTGCCCTGCCGATCGTCTTGTAGGGTGCCGACTTCTTTCCGTTTGCGGTGTCGCTTCCGGTCGGCGACACGAACACGCCGTAGGAGTCCTCGATTACGCAAGGATCCTCACTCGGCGTTTTGGTGCTATCGCAAGTGCCCCCGTCGCCCCCCGTTCCTCCCGAGTCACCCCCCTGCGCATCGGGAGGGGGCTGGCAGGTTTTCGTTGTCTCGCAGTTATCGGCGTCATTGGAGCACGACCCTGCCGCGACGGCGAAAAGGCACACAATCATGTACGGTTTCGTGGCCCCGAGGCGTTGCAGCGTTCTCACGATCGGCTCTCTCTTCTTTCCAAAACTTCTCAAAAGCTGCCCTCGAGAACCGCACCGGTCTGAGCTCCTACCAAAGGATGGATACGATAGGCGGTTCGCGACATGCGTGGAAGCAACACGAAATATCCGATGGTCAACGCGCCGAAAACGCCCGCTCCAATGAATGATGCGGTCGCGAGGTTCTTGTAAGCATCGCGTGCTTCCACGGCGCGGCGCAGGTCCTCGCATTGCGCCGGAACCAACGGGCCACTGCAGGACGCAGTCCCGCCGAGCCGGTCGTACGCTGAAATGTCATCCTCCTTGCCATTCGCAGCGAGGGTAAACCCGATGCCACTGACGAACGCCCCAGCAGTCAGCCCGATGCCAACCCATCCGATCAGATGCCCTGACT
>WNGA01026633.1_pt1 | contig 12171 bp, 9 predicted proteins | sample 5400061 | NCBI WGS metagenome assembly WNGA01 (sample SAMN13153366, study PRJNA577476) | soil metagenome | isolation source: 100 cm soil or saprolite under grassland replicate 2 | place: USA:California | collected 2016-06-15
GCGGCCGCCTGGCGGGCGCCCCAGGCGAGCAGGCCCGCGGTGAGGGTGTAGACGTTGGGGCCACGCAGCCGGACCTGGGCCAGCTCGCGGCCGTCCGCGCCGGAGGCGACCGCGATCACGTAGGAGCGGCTGGCCTGCCTGGCGGGCTCCTCCGGGCCGCCGCCGGTCCGCCTGGCCAGCGCCGCGGCCGCCGCCCGGCCGATGGCCCTGGCCCCCGGCACGCGGGCGAGCGGCGCGCCCACGGCGGAGGCGGCCTGCACCGCCCGGGAGCGGCGGCCGAACCAGCCGAGGTACACGTCCACGTCGCGCAGGCCGGGCGCGAGCCGGGGCAGGGCGTAGTGCTCGCTGCCGCCGTAGGAGACGGCCAGCCAGGCGCGGCCCCGCACCGGGAAGGCCCTGACGCGGCTCGCGACCCGGTCGCGCACCAGCCGCCCGCCGCGCCAGGCGAAGCTCTGCTCCAGCAGCATCCCCGCACCCGACGCCAGCGTGCCGGTGCTGAACCCGCCCCCGCCGCTGGCGAAGTAGCCGACCGCCACCGCGGTGGCCTCCTCCCCCGCCTCGCGCAGGGCGAGCGCGCCGGCGAGGTTGCCGGGCACGAAGTCGTAGCCGAACGCGGGGACCAGGGCGCAGCGGCCTTCGGCCCGCGGGCCGAGCTCGTCGAACACCCGGCGCACGAACGGCGGCTCGCCGGTCGCGTCCAGGTAGTGGGCGCCCGCCGCGACCGCCGCCTCGACGGCCGCCTGGCCGTGCACCAGGAACGGGCCGACGGTGGTGACCAGCACGTCGCCCTCGCCGACCAGGTCGCGGACGCTGGCCGGCCTGGCGCTGTCGGCGACCGCGACCTCGAAGCCTGCGCCCAGCTCGCCGGCGAGCGCGTCCAGCCGCCGCCGGTCCCGCCCGGCCAGCACCGCGTGCGCGCCCGCGGCGGCCAGCTCGCGGGCTGTCAGCCGGCCGGTGTAGCCGGTGGCCCCGAACAGGACGACCCGCGGCGGCAAGGTCGCTCAGCCGCCGCCGAGGCGGAACCCGACGAAGATGGTCACCACCCGGCCGCGCCGGACGGTGGTGCCGGCCGGCGGCTGCTGGAAGACGACCCGGCCCTCCTGCTGCGGGTCGTTGACCGCCACCCGGCGCTCCTGCACCTGCAGGCCGGCCTGCTCGAGGATGTGCCTGGCCTGCGGCGGGCGCTTGCCGATCACGTCGGGGACCTGCACGAGCTGCGACAGGGTGGTGGAAGGCTCGGTGGTCGGCGGCGCCGTGGTCGTGGGCGCGGTGACGGTGGTGAGGCCCTCCGAGGTGCTGGTGCCGAGCAGGGTGGTCGGCGCCTGCGGCTGGGTGGTCTGGACGGGGAGGGTGACGGGCGCCGCCGCCGGCGGCGGCGCGCCGACCAGCTTCGACGCCAGCAGCGCCGCCCCGACGGTGAGCGCGACCACCGCCAGCGGCACCAGCACCCAGACCAGCCACCGCCGTTGCCGCGGCGGGGCGGGCGCGCCGTGGCGGGTGGCCCGGCCGGGAGTGACCGTGCCGCCGTACATCGCGGTGGGGTCGGCGCCGGCCGCGGGGTAGCCGGCGAGCGGCGGCAGCACGGTGGTCGCCATCGCCGCCGTCGCCGGCCCGGCGGCCCGTCCCGCCTGCACCCGCCCGCCCGCCCGGGCGCGCTCCAGGTCCTCGCGCATCTCCACCGCCGTCTGGTAGCGGTCCTCCGGCCGCTTGGCCAGCGCCTTGAGGCAGACCGCCTCGAGGGCGGCCGGCACGTCGGGGTTGAGGAGCCGCGGCGGCGCCGGGTCCTCGCGGACGTGCCGGTACAGGACCGCCACGGGGGTCGCCCCCCTGAACGGCACCGTCCCGGTCAGCATCTCGTACAGGCAGCAGCCCAGCGAGTACAGGTCGCTGCGGGGGTCGACCGGCTGGCCCTGGGCCTGCTCCGGCGACAGGTACAGGGCGGTGCCGACCATGGCCGCGTGGGCGCCGGTCTGGGTGACCGACTCGGCGGCGTCGGCCCTGGCGATGCCGAGGTCCATGAGCTTGACCCGGCCGGAGTGGGTGAGCATCACGTTGGGCGGCTTGACGTCGCGGTGGACCAGACCGCGGGCATGGGCGGCGGCCAGCGCCGAGCAGACGTCGGCGGCGATCTCGGCCGCCCGGTTCGGGTGCAGCGGCCCCTCCGCGACGATCGTCTCCTTGAGGGTGCGGCCACCCACGAACTCCATGACGATGAACGGGGTCCCGTCCTGCATCCCGGTGTCGTACACGGCCACGACGCCCGGGTTGGAGAGGCTGGCCGCCGCCTGGGCCTCGCGCCGGAAGCGCTGCTGGAAGGCGGGGTCGTGGGCGTACTGCGGCAGCGGCACCTTGATGGCCACCTGCCGGTCCAGCAGCCGGTCGCGGCCCTCGTAGACCTCGGCCATGCCACCGGAGCCGAGCAGCCGGCCCACCTCGTAGCGCTCGAGCAGCACCTGGGGAGTCGTCGCCATCGTCCTTCCGTCCTTCACACGGCCCAGGAGCTTATACGGCTCCGGGTGTCCGTGCCGTTCGGGCCGCGTACGGCCCGGGTCAGGCGGAAGGCGACCGGGCCGGCGAGGCTACCCGCCGATGGCGCGCTCCAGCAGCTCGTTGACCAGCTTGGGGTTGGCGCGGCCGCGGGTCTCGCGCATGACCTGGCCCACCAGGGCGCCGAGCACCCCCCGCTTGCCGCCGCGGACCTTGTCGACCAGCTCCGGGTTGGCGGCGACCACCCGGTCGACGACCGCCTCCAGCTCGGCGGTGTCGGAGATCTGCGCCAGGCCCTTGCGGTCCACGATGGCCGCCGGGGAGGCGTCGGAGCTGAACATCTCGGCCAGCACGTCCTTGGCGGCGGTGGCCGACACGGTGCCGGCCGCGACCAGGTCGAGCAGCTCGCCGAGGCGCTCGGGCGACACCGGGTTGGTCGCCATGGTGTGGTCGAGCTCGCGCAGGTCGTGCTGGAGCTCCCCCATCACCCAGCCGGCCACGACCCTCGGGTCGCGCCCCTCGGAAACGGCCTGGAAGTAGGCGAGGACCTCGGGGTCGCGGACCAGCCAGCCGATCTCCTTGGCCGGCAGGCCGGTCGCCTCCGCCAGCCGGGCGCGCTGCTCGGCGGGCAGCTCCGGCAGGGTCGCGCGCAGCCGCTCGACCCAGTCGGCGGTGGCCTGGATCGGCGCCAGGTCCGGCTCGGGGAAGTAGCGGTAGTCGGTGGCGTACTCCTTGGAGCGCATCGGCTCGGTCCGGCCGGCGCCCTCGTCCCAGTGGCGGGTCTCCTGGACGAGCTCGCCGCCGTCGGCGAGCACCCGGCGCTGCCGCTCGGCCTCGTAGCCGACCGCGCGGTGGAGGCTGCGAAGCGAGTTCAGGTTCTTCAGCTCGACCTTGGTGCCGAGCTCGGCGTGGCCGACCGGCCGGATGGAGACGTTGACGTCGAAGCGCATCGAGCCCTCTTCGAGCTTGGCGTCCGACACGCCGAGCGCCAGCAGCACCGCCCGCAGCTCCTCGGCGTAGGCGCGCGCCTCGTCGGCGGAGCGGAGGTCGGGCTCGGAGACGATCTCGACCAGCGGGATGCCCGCCCGGTTGTAGTCGACCAGGGAGTAGTCGGCCCCGTGGATGCGGCCGGTGGCGCCGACGTGGAGGCTCTTGCCCGTGTCCTCCTCCAGGTGCACCCGGGTGATGCCGATCCGCCTGGTCGCGCCGTCGACGTCGACGTCCAGCCAGCCGCCCACGCACAGCGGCTCGTCGTACTGGGAGATCTGGTAGTTCTTGGGCATGTCCGGATAGAAGTAGTTCTTGCGGTGGAACTGCGAGCGCTCGGCGATCCGGCAGTGCACGGCCACGCCGATGCGGGCGGCGTACTCGATCGCGCGGGCGTTGACGACCGGCAGCGAGCCCGGCTCCCCCAGGCAAACGGGGCAGACCTGGGTGTTCGGCTCGGCGCCGAACGCGGTCGGGCAGGCGCAGAACATCTTGGTGGCGGTGGCCAGCTCGCAGTGGGTCTCGATGCCGATGACCGTCTCGTAGCGGCGCGCGCCGTCCTCCTCGGCGACGGCGGCGGTCATGGCCGCACCTCCTTCGGGCGGGCGCCGAGGCCGAGGTCCTGCTCGAACGCCCAGGCGGCCCGGAGCATGGTCGCCTCGCCGAGCGCCGGCGCGATGAGCTGCAGGCCGACCGGCAGCCCGTCGGCGAGCCCGGCCGGCACCGACACCGCGGCGTTGCCGGCCAGGTTGACCGGGATGGTGAACACGTCGGACAGGTACATGGCCAGCGGGTCGTCGACCCGCTCGCCGATCGGGAACGCCACCGACGGCGACGTCGGGCCGGCCAGCAGGTCGAAGCGCCGGAAGGCGGCCTCCAGCTCCCGCAGCACCAGCGTGCGGACCTTCTGCGCCTGGCCGTAGTAGGCGTCGTAGTAGCCGGCCGACAGCGCGTAGGTGCCGAGCATGATGCGCCGCTTGACCTCCGGCCCGAAGCCGGCCTGACGGGTCCGCTGCATCATGTCGACGACGTCGCCGGCGTCCTTGGCCCGCAGCCCCCAGCGGACGCCGTCGTAGCGCGCCAGGTTCGACGAGCACTCGGCCGGGGCGATCAGGTAGTAGGCCGAGAGGGCGTACTGGAACGACGGCAGCGAGCACGGCTCCAGCCGCGCGCCGAGCCGCTCCAGCCGGTCCAGCGCCTCCCGCACGCGGGCGAGCACGCCGGGGTCGGCGCCCTCCAGGAACAGCTCGTCGACGACCCCGACCCGCAGGCCGTCGACGCCGGCCTCCAGCCGCGAGCTGAAGTCGGTCGGGGCCCCGGGGATCGACGTCGAGTCCATCGGGTCGTGGCCCGAGATCGCCTCCAGCAGGGTGGCGGCGTCGCGGACGTCGCGGGTCAGTGGCCCCACCTGGTCGAGCGAGGACGCGAACGCGATCAGCCCGTAGCGGCTGACCAGGCCGTAGGTCGGCTTGACGCCGACGATGCCGCACAGCGAGGCCGGCTGGCGGATGGAGCCGCCGGTGTCGGTGCCGATCCCGAGCGTCGCCTGCCCGGCCGCGACCGCCGCGGCCGACCCGCCGCTGGACCCGCCGGGCACCCGGCTCGGGTCCCACGGGTTGCGGGTCGGGCCGAAGCCGGAGTTCTCGGTCGACGACCCCATGGCGAACTCGTCCATGTTGGTCTTGCCGAGGATGACCACCCCGGCCTGGCGCAGCCGCGTCACCACCGTGGCGTCGTAGGGGGGGACGAACTCGTCCAGGATCTTCGACCCCGCCGTGGTCCGTACCCCCTTGGTGACCAGCACGTCCTTGAGCGCCAGCGGCACCCCGGCGAGCGGGCCGAGCGGCTCGCCACGCTCCCTGGCGGCGTCGACCTCCGCCGCGTCGCGCAGCGCCTGCTCGCCGGTGACGGTCAGGAAGGCGTTCAGCCGCTCGTTGGTGGCCCGGATGCGCTGGAGGGCCGATTCGGTGGCGGCGACCGCGGTCGCCTCCCCGGCGGCGAACCGGGCGGCCAGCTCGTGAGCGGTCAGGTCGGCCAGATTCACCGGGGCACCCCCCTGGGGTTCCCCGGACCCCTCCCGATCCACCGGGGCACCCCCCTGGGGTTCCCCGGACCCCTCCGGCCGGGGAGGGCCGGGGGGCTCACGGCTCCTCCTCGATGATCCGCGGGACCATGAAGCGGTCCTGCTCCACCTCCGGGGCAGTCGACAGCGCCTCCTCGCGGGTCAGGCAGGGTCCCGGCGTGTCGTCGCGCCAGACGTTGACCCTCGGCAGCGGGTGGGCGGTCGGGGGCACGCCCTCGGTCGGTAGCCGCTTGATCTTGTCCGCCTCGTCGAGGATCAAAGCGGTCCAGCTCCTCGTCGGTGAGGGCGAGGCGGGCGAGGCGGGCGACGTGCTGCACGTCGGCGCGGCTGATCGGCATGGCTTGCATCCTTCGAGCGGACGGGGCGGTCGGCCGAGTCTACCGTCGCCCGAACGGCGTCGTCTGTCGGTTATCGGGTCGGTAGGCTAACGGGACGCAGGCGGCGGAGCGGGAGGAGCGATGGGCGGTGACGCCGCGGGCGCGGCCCGGAGGGGATGGGCGCGGGCGGCCCTGGTGGCGCTGCTGGTGATGGTGGGCGGATTGGTGCTGGTCGCGGTCGGCAGCGACGGCGGGCTGTTCACCCTGGTCGTGGGGGCCGTCCTCGGCCTTGCGGTGGTGGCCGCGACCGGCTGGTGGGCGTTCACCACCCGCCGGGTCTGGAAACGCCGGCTGAACGTCGCCGTGGCGGCGCTGGTGGTCGCGTCCGTGCTCCTGGACCTGGTGGTGGTCGGCCTGCAAGGGGCGGCCGGGGTGCTGGTGCTCGCCGCCGGCGTCCTCGGCTACGGGGCGACGGCCAGGCGGGCGCTCGGCCGCATGGCGGCGCCGCCGGGCTCGCGGCCGGCCCACCCGCCGGCCAGGCCCTGGCTGCTGGTCAACCCCAGGTCCGGGGGCGGCAAGGCGGAACGGCTCGGGGTTGCCGCCGCGGCCCGCGCCCGGGGCATGCAGGTGCACGAGCTGGCGCCGGGCGACGACCCGGCGGCGCTGGCGCGCCAGGCGGTCGCCGCGGGCGCGGACGCGGTCGGCGTGGCCGGCGGCGACGGCTCCCTCGGGCTGGTGGCCGCCGTCGCGGTCGAGGCGGACGTGCCGTTCGTGTGCGTGCCGTCCGGCACCCGCAACCACTTCGCCGCCGACCTCGGGCTCGACCGTGCCGACCCGCTGGCGGCACTGGACGCCTTCGCCGGCCCGGAGCGCCGCATCGACGTCGGCGTCGTCGGCGACCGGATGTTCATGAACAACGTCTCGCTCGGCGCCTACGCCGAGCTGGTCGCCGAGCCCGGCTACCGGGCCGGGAAGCTGACCACCGCGCACGCCGTCCTGCCCGGCGCGCTGCGGGGCGAGCGTGCCCTGCTGCAGGTGGCCTTCCAGGACCCGGAGGGCAGGCGGTACCAGGACGTGCTGGTGCTGCTGGTCGCCAACAACGGCTACGAGCTGCACGGCGGTGCCGTGCTCGGCGCCCGCGAGCGCCTGGACGCCGGGATTCTTCAGATATCGGCCCTGCGGGCCAGGACCGGCGCCGAGCTGGCCGGGCTGGTGGCCCGGATCGCCGCCCGCCGGGCCCGGCCCGGGGCCGAGTGGGCGCAGTGGACCACCGCCACCCTGCGCGTCGACGCCGCACCCGCCGTCCTGCCGGCCGGGATCGACGGGGAGGCCGTCACGCTGGCGCCGCCGCTGGAGTTCCGGGTGCTGCCGCTGGCGCTGCGCGTGCTGCTGCCCCCGGCGCTGCGGCCGCGAGCCGCGCAGGTCAGCCTACGGAGCTGGGCGACGGTCCGGCGTCTGTGGGCGGTCGCCGGCGCCCCCGGGGCGAAGGTGTGGGGACCGTCATGAGGGAGGAGGAATGGTGCCCGAGCCGCTGAACTTCCTCAGTATGCTCACCGGCTCGTTCGCGACGCCCGCGGCGGAGAACCCGACCGTGGCGATGATCGAGGCCGCCTACCGCCACCACGGCGTCGACGCGCGTTACCTCAACTGCGAGGTCGCGCCCGAGGCGCTGGGCGACGCCGTGCGCGGGGCGCGAGCGATGGGCTGGGCGGGCTTCAACTGCTCGATCCCGCACAAGGTGGCCGTGATCGAGCACCTCGACGGGCTCGGCGACTCGGCGGCGGTCATCGGCGCCGTCAACTGCGTGGTGCGCCGCGACGACCGCCTCGTCGGCGAGAACACCGACGGCCAGGGCTTCCTCACCGCGCTGCGCACCGTCGTCGACCCGACCGGCAGGTCGCTGGTGATCTTCGGCGCGGGCGGCGCCGCCCGCGCGATCGCCGTCGAGGCCGCGCTGGCGGGCGCCGGGCCGATCACGATCGTCAACCGCGACCAGCGCCGCGGCGCCGAGCTCGTCGCCCACCTCGACGACCGGACGCCGGCTACCGCCGAGCTGGTGCGGTGGGACGGCACCTACCGCGTCCCGGCGGCCACCGACATCGTCGTCAACGCCACCTCGGTCGGGCTGTTCCCCGACGTCGACGCCCAGCTCGATCTGGACCCGGACACCCTGCGGCCGCACATGGTCGTCGCCGATGTGATCCCCAACCCGCCGAGCACGCCGCTGCTCCGCGACGCGGGGCGGCGTGGCTGCGCGGTCCTGGACGGCAGGGGCATGCTGGTCAACCAGGGCGTGATCAGCATCCGCCACTGGACTGGGGTCGACGCCGACCCGACGGTCATGCGCCGCACGCTCGAAGCGCTCTTCGGCGCCTGACGCTCCCTGACGGCTCGTCTAGGCAGGCCGGATCTCGCCGGAGCCGCGAGCGATGAGCCGGGTCGGCACGACGACGTGCCGCGGCGGCCGGCGGTCGCCGTCGAGCCGCGCGAACAGCAGCTCGGCGGCCGCGCGCCCGATGGCGGTGGGGTCCTGCGCGACCACCGACACGCGCGGGGCCAGCAGGTCGGCGAGCGGGAAGTCGTCGAAGCTCACCAGCGCGACCCGGTGCTGCAGGCCGAGTTGCTGGAGGGCGTGGATGGCGCCGATGGTGATGAGGTTCTGCCCGGTCAGCAGCGCCGTGGGCGGCTCGGCCGCGGCCAGCAGCCCGGAGACGGCGCGCTCGGCGGTGTCGACGCCCCGGGCGTCCATGACGACCAGGCGCGGGTCGAGCGCGATCCCCTCGGCGGCGAGCCCCTCGACGTAGCCGGCGTGGCGCTCGGTGGCGGTCCACAGCGACCGCAGGTCCCCGAGGAAGGCGACCCGGCGGTGCCCGCCGGCCACCAGGTGGCGGAGCGCCCGGGTGGCGCCGGCACGGTTGTCGACGGTCACGCTGTCCGCCTCCGGGGCCGGCCGGTCGACCAGGACCATCGGCCGGCCGAGGCGCCGCTCGCTCAGCAGGCTGCTCTGGTTGCCGCTGGCGGGGACCGCGATCAGCCCGTCGACCCGCCTGGACACCAGGGCGTGCAGCAGGTCGCGCTGCCGGTCGGGGTCCTCGTCGCTGCTGCTGGCCAGCACGAGGGTGCCGCGCGCGCTGGCGACGTCCTCGATCGCGCGGTGCAGCCCCGAGGAGAACGGGTTGGAGATGTCCTCCAGGAGCAGGCCGATGGTGGCGGTCTTCTGGTCGGCGCGGCGCAGGCTGCTGGCGGTCAGGTTGTGGCGGTAGCCGAGCAGGGCGACGGCGTCGAGCACGCGGCTGGCCAGCTCCGGAGACACGCCCGGCTCGCGGTTGACCACCCGCGACACGGTCTTGAGGCTGACGCCGGCCAGCGCGGCCACGTCCCGCATGGTCGGCGCCCGGACACCGGACCCGTCCCCCTTGGCTAACGTTGTCAACTCAACCTCGCGCATGCGAGCAGCATCTCACAAAGATGCACGTGAGGCCACTAGACATTCGGACCATCGGATGCTATATGTCTCTGACAACGTTGTCTATCACGTCGTGGAGCGGCGTGCGAGGAGGGACAGATGGCTGATCGGTTCGCGCCGCCCCGCCGGTCGTGGCGGATGGCGCTCGCCGTCGCCGGCGTGGGACTGGCGCTGCTGGCGACCGGCTGTGCCGGCCGGGACGACGGCGGCGGGTCGGGCGGCGGCCAGGTCCAGGTGGGGCTCATCACCAAGACCGAGACCAACCCGTTCTTCGTCAAGATGAAGGAGGGCGCCGAGAAGGAGGCCCAGGCCAAGGGCGCCAAGCTGCTGACGGCCGCCGGCAAGTTCGACGGCGACAACGCCAGCCAGGTCACCGCCATCGAGAACATGGTCGCGGCCGGGGTCAAGGGGATCCTGATCACCCCGAGCGACACCAAGGCGATCGTCCCCGCGATCCAGAAGGCGCGCGACGCCGGCGTGCTGGTGATCGCGCTGGACACCCCCACCCAACCGCAGGACGCCACCGACGCGCTGTTCGCCACCGACAACTTCAAGGCCGGCGTGCTCATCGGCCAGTACGCCAAGGCCGCCCAGGCCGGCAAGCCGGCCAAGATCGCCACCCTCGACCTGGCGCCCGGCATCTCGGTCGGCGTGCTGCGCCACAACGGCTTCCTGAACGGCTACGGCGCCGCCCAGGTCGACCAGAACGCCACCGAGCTGGCCACCAGCGCCGAGGTCGTCTGCAGCCAGGACACCGCCGGCGACCAGGCCAAGGGCCAGACCGCGATGGAGAACTGCCTGCAGAAGGACCCCGGCATCAACCTGGTCTACACCATCAACGAGCCGGCCGCCCTCGGCGCCTACAACGCCCTCAAGGCCGCGGGCAAGGACAAGGCCGTCACGATCGTGTCGGTCGACGGCGGCTGCACGGGTGTGCAGGCCGTCAAGGACGGCAAGATCGCGGCGACCTCGCAGCAGTACCCGCTGAAGATGGCGCAGCAGGGCGTCGCCGCGGTGATGACCTTCGCCAGCAGCAACACCAAGGCGTCCGGCTACACCGACACCGGCGTGACCCTCATCACCGACACGCCGCAGCAGGGCGTGGAGTCCAAGGACACCACCTTCGGCACCGAGAACTGCTGGGGTTGACAGCCAGCGCCGACGCGCGGTAGGTCGGGCCTGACTACGGCCAGGCCCGACCTACGGTCCGCAACGTCCAACCGGCTCCCATCGACCCGAGGATGTGCCGCCCATGGCCAAGGTAACGCCCCCGAAGGAGGTCGAGGCCGCGGCCGCCGAGCCCGCCCCGTCGCTGGCCTCGCGAGCCCTCGCCCTCTCCACCCTCGGACCGATCATCGCGCTGCTGCTCGCCGTGGTCTTCTTCACGGCCCAGTCGTCCCGGTTCCTGACCGGGGGCAACCTGTCGCTGGTGGTGCAGCAGGTGATGGTCGTCGGCACCCTGGCGATCGGCCAGACGCTCATCATCCTGACCGCCGGGATCGACCTGTCCAACGGCGCCGTGATGGCGTTCGGCAACATCGTCATGACCAAGCTCGCCGTCGACAGCGGCATGCACCCGCTGCTGGCGATCCTCATGGGGCTGCTGGTCTGCGCCGCCTTCGGCGCGTTCAACGGCTCGCTGGTCACCGGGCTGCGGCTGCCGCCGTTCATCGTCACGCTCGGCACCCTGAACATCGCCTTTGCCCTCACCCACATCTACTCCGAGGACCAGACGATCTCGGGGCTGCCGTCGGCGCTGACCTTCTTCGGCAACACCTTCCAGGTCGGCCAGACCGACATCACCTACGGGACCGTGCTGATGCTCGCCCTGTTCGTGGTGGCCTGGTACGTGCTGCGCCAGACCGCCGCCGGGCGCCACGTCTACGCCGTCGGCAACAACCCCGAAGCGGCCCGGCTGACCGGCATCCGCACCCGCCGGCTGCTCATCGGCGTCTACACCACCGCCGGCGTGGTCTACGGCATCGCCGCGCTGCTGCTGATCTCCCGCACCAGCGTCGGCGACCCGCAGGCCGGCCAGACCGACAACCTCGACAGCATCACCGCCGTGGTGCTCGGCGGCACCAGCCTGTTCGGCGGGCGCGGCAGCGTCATCGGCACCCTGATCGGCGCGCTCATCGTCGGCATCGTCCGCAACGGCCTGCAGCTCATGGGCGTCCGCTCGATCTACCAGGTCCTCATCACCGGCATCCTGGTCATCCTCGCCGTCGCCGTCGACCAGCTCGCACGCAGGAGGCAAGCCAAGTGACCGAGGCAGCAGTGGCCCAGACGCCGGCGACCGAGACGCGGCCGACCCCCGTCCTGGAGGCGCGCGGCCTGGTCAAGCGCTACGGCCAGGTGACCGCCCTTGACGGCTGCGACTTCGAGCTCTACCCGGGGGAGATCCAGGCCGTCATCGGCGACAACGGCGCCGGCAAGTCGACCCTCATCAAGGCGCTGTCCGGGGCGCTCATCCCCGACGAGGGCGAGATCCTCCTGGACGGCCAGCCGGTCCGCTTCCACGGCCCGCTGGACGCGCGCCGGCACGGCATCGAGACCGTCTACCAGGACCTGGCGGTGGCGCCCGCCCTCGACATCGCCGACAACCTGTTCCTCGGGCGCGAGGTCCGCCGCCCGGGCATCCTCGGGTCGGTGCTGCGGATGATCGACCACGGCAGGATGCTCGCCGAGTCGCGCCGGCACATGGCGGACCTCAAGATCGGCATCCGGTCGATGGGCCAGGCCGTGGAGACGCTGTCGGGCGGGCAGCGGCAGGGGGTCGCGGTGGCCCGCAGCGCCGCCTTCGCCCGCCACGTGGTGATCATGGACGAGCC
>WNGA01010619.1_pt1 | contig 12169 bp, 10 predicted proteins | sample 5400061 | NCBI WGS metagenome assembly WNGA01 (sample SAMN13153366, study PRJNA577476) | soil metagenome | isolation source: 100 cm soil or saprolite under grassland replicate 2 | place: USA:California | collected 2016-06-15
CGTCGGCGCGCATCATCCCCGTGACGAGGTTGAAGACGGTGGTCTTGCCCGATCCGTTCGGTCCGATCAGGGCGGTGAGGGAGCCCTCGGGTACGGCGAACGTGCAGGCATCCACGGCCGTCACGCCGCCGAACCGCTTCGCCAGGCCGTCGAGCTCGAGTAGTGGGCGCGCGGGCGCGGAAGGCTCGATGCGGTCGAGGCCCGCGAGCGAGACCTCAGCCGGTCGCCGCTCGAACACGACGGGTTTCGGCCAGCGTCTCTCCAGGAACGTCCTGAACGTGGGGATGGCGCCGCGCGGCAGGAACACCACGACGGCGGCGAGCACCAGGCCGAACACGAACAGCCGGACGCCCTCGCCCGTGGCGACGTCCACGGTGAACTCGTTCAGCGGGATGATCACGAACGCGCCGAGCACGGGCCCCCAGAGCGTCCCTCGCCCGCCGAGCAGGCAGGCGAGCACGATCTGCACACTGATCAGGATGTCGAACATCCCTCGCGGGTCGATGAACGTCAGGAAGTACGCGTAGATGCCGCCGGCGACCCCGACGAGCGTCCCGCTCGCGACGAACGCGAGGATCTTGTACACCGAGGTGTGCACGCCGATCGCGGCCGCCTTGTCCTCGTCCTCGCGGATCGCGATGAGGCCCATCCCGAGCTTCGTTCGCCGGATCCACCAGGCCATGAGCACCGACGCGGCCAGCAGCCCCAGGAACGTGTAGTAGAAGGGCAGGTTCCCGAGATCGGCATCCCATCCCGGCAGCGGGAGCGTGATCCCGTTCGAGCCCCCGGTGAACCCGCGGAAGTTCAACCCGATGGCCTGCATCAGGAACAGAAACGCGATCGTGATGATGACGAACGCATGCTCGCGCGTCCGCATGATCGTGAGGCCGAGCACGGCCGCCACGGCCGCGGCCACGACGCCCCCCAGCGGGGCGAGCACCATGGGGGACACGTCGACGTACCGGGAGAGGATGCCGACCGTGTACGCGCCGAGCCCGAGGAACGCTCCCTGCCCCAGCGAGACGTAGCCGGTGTAGCCGGCGATCACGTTCCACCCGACGGCCATGATCCCCAGCAGGAAGATCAAGATCAGGACGGTGTGCCGGTATCGGTCGTCGGGCCGCACGAGGGGGAACATGAGCAGCGCGAGAGCCATCACCCCGATCGCCGCACGACGGATCGCCGCCCCGGAACTCACGCCACCACGTCCTGGCGGAGCCGCGAGCCCATAACCCCTTGCGGCCGGACGAGCAGCACGACGAGGATCACCACGTAGAAGACGACCACCGCCCACTGCGGTCCGACGTACCTCGAGGTGATCGCCTCGGCCACGCCCAGCATAAGCGCGCCGATCACTGCGCCCGGCACGCTCCCCAGGCCGCCGAGCACGACGATCCCGAGCGTCCGCGAGATCCACACGTAGTGAGACGCGGGGAAGAAGGCGTAGATCACGGACAGGATCGACCCGCCGGCGCCGGTCGTCGCGATCCCCACCGCGAACGTGAGCGCCGCAACCGCCCGGATGTCGACACCCACGAGCTGCGCCCCTTCCGGGTTCTCCGTCGCTCCGCGGATCGCGCGGCCCGCCCACGTGCGCGTGAGCAACAGGTACAGGGCGAAGAGCACGACGATGGCCATCGCGCCGCCGAACACCTGACCCTTGGGGAGAAAGAACGGTCCGAGGTGGAACGACTCGTTGTAGTAGCTGGGCGTGACCGACCGGAAGACGTTCTTCCACGTCATGCCCATGATCCCCTCGATCGTGATCGCCAGGGCGAACGTGAGCAGCACGGACATCGAGACCGGCGCCGTCCGGATACGCGCGATCAACGTTCGATAGACGAGCCATCCGATCACGAACATCGCCGGAGTCGTGATCAGCACCGCGAGCAGCGGGTCGATCCCAAGCCTTCGCCACAGCTCGAACGTGAACAGCGCGGCGAGGACGAGGAATGCGCCATGAGCGACGTTGATGATCCGCATCACGCCGAAGATCAGCGTGAGGCCGGACGCGAACAGCGCGTACACGCCGCCGATCAGAAGTCCCAGGAGCACCGTCTGGAGGAGGCGGGTCACCGGTGGATCACCGTCCCCGCCCCCTCCAGCGTCGGCATCTCGATCAGGACGCCCAGTCCGGCTTGGGGTTCACGATGGTGTCGGTCGTGGCTACCTCCTCGGGCAGCACGATCTCGGCCTGGTCCCCCTGCCACTGGGCGAGCAGGAACGCCTGCTGCGGCGCCCCGGTCTCGTCCCACGACAGCGTTCCCAGGACCGTCTCGACCTCGTTCGCGTGCAGGTAGTCCTTGATGGCCGTCTGGTCAATCTCGCCGACAGCCTCGATGGCGGTCTGGAGCACCTGCGCCGTCGCGAACGCGTCGGCCGCGTCCTCGGCCGGGATCGAGTCGTACTGCGCCTGATACGCCGCCACGAACTCCGCGTTCATCGGCGTGTCGGTGTCCTGGTGCCAGCTCACCGCATAAAAGATCCCCTCGGTGTTCTCAGGCCCGATCCCCTTGGCGTACTGGTCGCTGTTGGATGGGGCAGAGGTCTGGAACAGGGTGGCCGGGCTGTAGTCGATCCGCTGGAACGACCGGACGAGACCCACCCCGTCCTCGAACACGGCGCCCTGGGCGACGAGCTCGGCGTCGCTCGCTTGGATGTCGGCGGCGATCGTGTCGAAGTTCGTCGTCTCCGGTGGATAAACCGACTTGTACACCGTCGTGATGCCGCCGGCCTCCAGCTGCTGCCGTATGCCATCGATCACCGGTGCGGCGAACGGGTCGTCCTGGGTCGGATAGGCCGCCGTCGTCGGCCGCTCGCCCTGAGGTAGCGACAACACCCACTGCGCGAACATATCTGCCTGATGCGGCGCCGTCGCCTGCTGCGCGAAGAAGAGGTACTCGAACCCGCGGTCGAACATTTCGGGCGCGCCGCCCGCCGGTTCCACGTACACCATCTGGTTGCGCTCGGCGACCGCGGACGCCGGCAGGTTCAGCAACGACGAGAACGTCCCGAGCAGCAGATCGACGTTCTCCTGGTCGATCAGCCGCTGGTAGTCGGACACGACCGTGTCCTGGCTGCTCGCGTCGTCCAAGATGACCAGCTCGACCGGCCGGCCCAGCAGGCCGCCGGCATCGTTCGTCAGGTCGCGCCAGATCTCGTAGCCGCGCTTGGCCTCGCCGCCGGGCTGCGAGAAGTCGCCGGTCAGCGGCAGCGAGATGCCAATCCGGATCGGTTCGCCCTCCGCACCGCCCTCTTCGCCGGTCTGACCGTCGTCACCGCACGCCGCGGCGACGAGCAGCAATGCCGCGAGGGCGGCAATCGCCCCCCATCGGATCCTCATGTCCGATCCCTCCCTTCCATCCGCTCCTCCTTCCGATCAGGTGACGAGCCGAAGCGGCTCCTCGACGAACGTAACGAACGTGTCGAGGAACCGCGCGGCCCGCGCCCCATCCAGCACTCTGTGGTCACACGACAGCGACATGGTCATCCGGGGTGCGACGAGCGGACGGCCCTCGACCGCCACCACCCGGTCGGCCACTCGCCCGACCGCGAGGATCGCGGCCTGCGGCCCGTTCACGATCGCCGTGAACGAGTCGACGCCGAACATCCCGAGGTTGCTCACCGTGAACGTGCCGCCGCCGACGTCCTCCGGCCGCAGCGCGCCGCCGCGGGCACGTTCCACGATGTCGCGCCGCCGTTCGGCCACATCCATCACGTCGAGCTCGTTCGCGCGGTGCACGACCGGGACGATGAGCCCGTCGGCGACGGCGACGGCGATCCCGACGTTGATCTCGCCGATCCGCTTCGGCGCGTCGCCGTCCCAGACGGCGTTCGCCTCAGGGTGGCGCTGCAGTGCCCGCGCCGAAAGCCACACGAGCAGGTCCGTCAGGGTCACACCCTCGCCGAGCGCGGTGCGCCAGGCGACAAGACGCTCGGCGTCCACCTCGCGTGTGAGATAGAAGTGCGGCGCCGACGTCCACGACGCCGTCACGCGCTCGGCCATCCGCCGCCAGATCGCACCGACCTCGGGCTGCGCGGCAGCCATGTCGGTGGAGACACCCGCCGCGAGCACCGCATCCAGGTCGGCCGCGGTCACGGCGCCGCCCGGACCCGTTCCGTGGACCCGCTCCAGATCGATCCCGGCCTCCCTGGCCCGACGGCGCGCGAGCGGTGATGCCTCCCGGCGGCCGCCGGATCCGGGCGCGCGCGGCGCGGCACCGTCCGCGGCCGGCTCACGGCGGGCGTCGGGCGCCCCCGCTGAGACTCGCTCGGCCTCGCCGCCTTCGGGAGCCGGCTCCGCCGGCGGCTCGGGCGGTTCCTCCCCCGGCGCGAGGATGAAGGCGATGACTTTGCCGACGGACACCTCGTCGCCGTCGCCCGCGCGGACCGCCGACAGGACCCCCGAGGCCGGCGCGTCGATCGAGACGGTGACCTTGTCGGTCTCGATCTCGAGCAGCGGCTCGCCCGCGGTGACGGTTTCGCCCTCTGCGGCCAGCCACTGCACGACGCGTCCGGTCTCCTGGGCGATGCCGAGCGCCGGCATGACGATCTCGGTGGCCATCTAGCCTCCGCCTCCGTTTTCCCGTCCGCAGAGCTCTCTCGCCGTCGCGGCAACGAGCTCCGGCGTCGGTACCGTGAGGTCTTCGAGCGCGGGCGAGAACGGGATGGGCACGTCCATCGCGCCCAGCCGGCGGACCGGCGCGTCGAGGTTGTAGAAGGCGCCCTCGGCGATCACCGACGCGAGCTCCGCCGTCACGCCGTAGCGCCTGTAGCCCTCGTCAACGACGATCGCGCGTCCGGTCTTGTTCGCCGACGCGATCAGCGCCTCGGCGTCGAGCGGGAACGTCGTGCGGGGATCCACCACCTCGGCGGCGATACCGTCGGCCTCGAGCAGCTCGGCCGCGGCGAGCGCCACACGGACCATGCTGCTGGTCGCGACGATCGAGATGTCCCCGCCCTCCCGCTTCACGTGCGCGACGCCCAGCTGGATCACGTAGTCGTCCTCCGGCACCGGTCCACGCGTCTGGTAGTCCATCTTGTCCTCGAACACGACCACCGGGCTGTCGTCGCGGATCGCCGCCTTGAGGAGCCCCTTCGCGTCGTACGGCGTCGACGGCAGTGCCACCTTGAGGCCCGGCACGTGACTCATCCAGGCGTGCAGGCTCTGGCTGTGCTGCGCCGCCGAACGACGCGTCGCGCCGAGCGTGGTGCGCACCACCATCGGCACGCGCAGCTTGCCGCCCGACATGTAATGCGCCTTCGCCGCCTGGTTGACGATCTGGTCCATCGTGAGCGTGAGGAAGTCTCCGAACATGATGTCGACGACCGGACGCATCCCGGTCATCGCGGCGCCGACGCCGATCCCGGAGATGCCGGCCTCCGAGATGGGTGAGTCGATCACCCGCTCCGGACCGAACTCCTCCACGAGACCCGAGAGGACCTTGAATGGTGTACCGGCCTCGGCGACGTCCTCGCCGATCAAGAAAACCCGCTGGTCGCGACGCATCTCCTCGGCGAGTGCCTCGTTGACCGCCTCGGCGAAGGTGAGGTCGCGGACGGCGGTGCCCTCGACGGCGTTCTCGACGCGGCTAGGGGTAGACATGTCGGTCCACCTCCGACGCGTCGGGGTAGGAAGCATCGAGCGCGAAGCGCTCGCCCTCCTCGACCTCTGCGGCCACGCGTTCGTCGAGGGCCTTGAGGTCGTCCTCGGTCGCGTGACCGCGTTCGCGAATCCAGATTCCGAGCAGCTTCAGCGGGTCGCGCGCCGACCGCCACTCCTCCTCCTCCTGCTTCGAGCGGTAGTAGGAGCGATCGACGTCGCCGACATGGTGCCCGAAGAACCGGTACGTCCGGCACTCCAGGAACGTGGGGCCCTCACCGACACGCGCCCGTTCGACCGCTCGACTCGCGGCGGCCCGCACCGCGAACACGTCCTGACCATCGACGGTTGCCGCGGGGATGCCGAAGGACTCGGCCCGCGCCGTGACGTCGCCGGCCGTCGTCTCCCGGTAGTGGGTGTATTCGTTGTAGAGGTTGTTCTCGCACACGTAGATCACGGGGAGCTTCCACAGCGAGGCCATGTTCATGACCTCGTAGAGCACGCCCTGGCCCAGCGCGCCCTCCCCGAAGAAGCACACAGCCACCCGGTCGCTCCCCTGCTGCTTGGCGGACAGCGCGGCGCCGGTCGCGATGCCGGCGCTGCCGGCGACGATCGCGTTGGCGCCGAGGTTCCCGGTCTCGGGATCGGCGATGTGCATCGAGCCGCCCTTGCCATGGCAGTAGCCGGCCTCCTTGCCGAGGAGCTCGGCGAACATCAGGTCGATCGAGGCGCCCTTCGCCAGACAGTGGCCATGACCGCGATGCGTGCTGGTGATGACGTCGTCGCGGCGGAGCACGCTGCAGACGCCTACTGCCACGGCCTCCTCTCCCGCGTAGAGATGGGCGAGGCCGGGCATCTTCGCCGACAGGTACAGCTGGTTCACCCGCAGCTCGAAGTGGCGGATACGCGTCATCCGCTCCAACAGCTCCATGGCTTGATCGGCGGTGACCTCCTCGGTCGCGCGCACGTCTGCCGTCGCGCGTTCCTCGACGTGGCGGCTCATGGCTCGACCCTCGACATCCGGGACAGGACCTCGAACACCGCCGCGAAGTCACGCTTCCCCAACCCCATCGCGCGAGCCGCCGTGAGGAACTCGTTCGCGACGGCCGTGGTCGGCAGCGGCACGTCCAGCTGTCGGCCCGCCTCCTGCGCAAGGAGCAAGTCCTTCTGCATCATGTTGACGTCGAACCACGCCTCGTCCGGCTGCTTGAGGACGAACGGTCCCCGATACTTGAGCATCGGGGACGCGATCACGCCGCTGAGGAGCGCCTCGACGGCCGTCTCGCGCGCGATCCCACCCTTCTCGGTCAGCAGGACGGCCTCGCTGAACGCGAGCATCTGCACCGCGAGGTTCAGGTTCGACGCGATCTTCACGAGAGCCGCCTGGCCGTTGCCTCCCACGTGCGAGACCTTCGGCCCGATGTCCTGGAGCACCGGCCGGGCTCGCTCGACGTCCTCTGCGGCACCGCCGACCATGATCGCCAAGCGGCCCTCCTCCAGCGTGGCGACGCTTCCGGAGACAGGAGCGTCGAGCATCCTCGCGCCGCGCCCGGCCACCCGCCCCGCGAGCTCGCGACTCTCCGCCGGGCTCACCGTGCTCATGTCGACGTAGAGCTTCCCGTTGCTCAGGCCGGCGAGGATCCCGTCCGGACTGTTCATGATCGCCCGCAGCGCCCGTGTGTCCGTCACCATCGAGAGCGTGATCTGGGCGGCCTCGGCCACTTCGCGAGGGGTGTCCGCCCACGCCATGCCCGCCTCGATCAGCCAATCGGCCTTCGATCGCGTCCGGTTGTAGCCGGTCACCCGATGGCCCGCGTCGAGCAACCGCTTGACCATCCGGCCGCCCATCACCCCGAGTCCGACGAACCCGAGCTCAGCCATCTGCGGCCTCCTCGCCGGCAACCAGCGGGGCTGAAGACTCGATCTCGCCCTCGACCCGGAGCAGATGCTCGCGCATCCGGGCGCGGGCCTCGTCGGGCCTGCCGGCCACGACGGCCTCGAGGATCTGCCGGTGCTCCTGCATCGATCGCTCGGGGCTGCCGGGGATCCGGTAGATCGAGAGCAGCGCCCGCCGCATGACGTCGCGGATCGCGTGCATCATCGAGCGCGCGATCCGGTTGCCGGTCGCCGCGACGACCGACTGGTGGAATTCGAGATCGCCGGCGATGTAGCGCTCGGCGGACGCGAGCCCTTCGTCCATCGCCTCGATCGCCCGCTGCATCCTTTCGACGTCCTCGTCGGAGCGACGCGCAGCGGCCAGCCCGGCCATCTCCACCTCGAGGACCTTTCGGACCTCGAACAGCTGACGCAGATCACCATCGCCCATCTCCATGAGCAACGCCAGCGATGCATTCAGAGGATTGCCGTACTCGGCCACCACGAAGTTGCCGTGGCCAACGGAAGCGATCAGCCCCCGGGACTCGAGCATCCGCAGGGCCTCCCGGATCGAAGAGCGTCCGACGGAGAGGGTCTCTGTGAGCTGGCGTTCCGCCGGGACGGGTTCTCCGGGCTTCAGCCTCCTTGCGGCGATGTCGTCGACGAGCCGCTGCGCGACGAGCTCGTACACCTTCCGCCGCTCGATCGGGCCAACCCGAGGCTGATCCGCGGTCACGAGCGCGTTCGGACCATCAGGCAAGCTGATTGTCGGACCATACAGCGGAGGCCATTCAACCACGGATCAACGCTTTCGTGCCACCCGGCGCTAAGACCGGCGGCGCGCCGACACGGGTCGGTTACTCGCGCGCGCACCGGATGAGATGATCCCGAGATCCTGGGATATCTAGAGCACGCTCGCCGCCACGGCACCCCCGCGGCCGGAGAGTCGATCACCAGCCCGAGGAGCTGCCGAGTCTACGCTCCAAGTCGATCGAGTGTGTTCCTAGCTCCTCGTTCCGGCATGCTGCGACCTGGCCCCATCGCGTCGGTGTCCGTCAGTCGCGTTGCTGCTCGCGGCCAGCTTCCTCTGACGCCCCCCATGAGATCATGTCGCTGCCCGCGCCGGGCTGCCGGCCGGAGCTGCCAGGTCGCGAGCACCAGTGGGTAACGTCCTGATGGAGGAGGTGGTGCCGGACAAGTCTTCAAAGGCCGCCGGACAAGTCTTCGAGCCGGATCGGCCTCACAAGTCTTTCGGTGTTCGCTTCGCGCGGCACCGGACAAGTCTTTTGACCCGCCGCCGGGAGACCGGACAAGTCTTCAGCCGCCGTCCTCTCGAAGGAGAGGAGGGAACGGCATGGTCCGACCCATTGGACGACCCATGGCGAGGAAGGCCATCACGCTTGAGGATCTCCGCGAGGAGTTTCTCGCGCACTGCGAGGCTCTCAACCTCAGCGGGAGGACCCTGGAGTGGTACGGGGACCGCACGCGCCGGTTCGCCAAACTGGTGCACGGCTCAGGGGATCACGGCCCCCTCGGACCTAGGTTGCTCCGACCTCGAGCAGTTCGTGCTGCAGTGCCGTCGCCGGGGCTTCGCCCAACACAGTCCACGGCTACGCCCAGCTGAAGACCCTCTGCCGGCTCGGCCATCGGCTCGGCTACATTCCCGATGACATCACGACCGGCTTCGAAATGCCGCGGGTGCCCAAGACCATCGTCCCTAGCTTCTCCGACGAGCAGCTCCATGAGCTGCTCGCGGTTCCAGGACCGACGGACCTGGGTGGGCATCCGAGACAGTGCGATCCTCCTCGTCCTTCTTGACAGTCTCATCCGGTCTCGGAGCTGGTCGGACTGGACGCCGAGGACGTCGATCTCGACGAAGGAGTGATGCGGGTCATGGGCAAGGGAGGAAAGGAACGCTACGTCCCGTTCGGGACAGCCGCGACCCGGGCCATGCGCCGATACAGAGGCGCGGTGGATGATCTACGGCCGGGCGATCCGTTCTTCATCACCAGGTATGGACGTACATGTAACGGACGAAGTCGATCCGGAACGTGTCGTTGATGTCGTCGTAGATCTCGCTCACGGGGCTCGTGGCCTCGTCCTCGGCAACCATCTTCATTGCCGCCATGGATTCCACACGCACCGTCCTCATTCAAGGGTGCCGGGGTGACACAGAACGACGGGAGGGTATGTCGTTCAACGCGTGGAATCGAGGGGAGGTTTAGGGGCGGCGTTATCCGCAAGCGTGCGTTGGGTCCACCCAGGCCAGACGCGCTTGGCCGTCGCTTCCGACACCCGGCCACCGAGGTGCATCGAACGCCACACGCCGCGGTAGCCCGGCAGCAGGCCCAGCGCGATCAGCACGTGACCTGCGAGGAGCGGCGTTAGGACGAACGTGGCCCATTCATGGATCTTCGCGAGCGATGCGAACACGCGACCGCCGTGCAGGATGGTCAGGCCGATCCCGGTCGCGGTGAGCACGCTCAGCGAGCCGACGATCATCACGTTCGCGACGCGCTGTCCGGGGTCGAAGTGACCCTCGTGCCGGCCGAACCGACCCGTCACCGCGCCGACGGGCCACCGCCACCACCACCGGGCGTCGCCGCGGTCCCGCCGGATCGTCTCGCGGACGAACGTCGCGATGCCCCTGCGCCCGAGGGCGACCGGCGCCAGGGCCAGCACGGCGAGGGCTCGCCCGAACCAGACGTGGAGCCTCGTGTCGGGAACGCCGGACACTCGCGCCAGAGGGCTCGGGCTGCCCTCCTTTCCCAGCAGCAGCCACCACCCTGTCAGCAGGAGGACCAGTGTCGCGAGATAGACCGCGGTGTGGAACAGGCGCGCACGCTGGCTGTGCCGCTCGAGCCGGCTAGCCGTACCCGTAGCCTCCACCGCTCGGGCTGGGGCTTCCGCTCGTGCCCGGACCGGCGTTCGTGATCGTCACGGTGATCGTCGCGGTCGGGCCTACCGCCGAGTGGTCCGCGTGGCGAAGCGACGCCTCGATCGTGTGCTGCCCAGCGGGGAGCCCGGTGACCTCGTAGGAGTCGCCGTAGGCGATCTTGTAACTCCCGCTGTCGCAGCTCGCCCCGTCGAAGCACACGTGGACGTGATCTTCACCGGTGCTCGTGGCACCCAGCGCCACGCTCGCGTCGAACTTCAACGTGAAGGGCTCGGACACCGAGGCTCCATCCGCGGGCGAGGCGATCTTCAGCGAGGGTCCTCCTCCCCCCGACGAGGCGGCGCCACTTCCGCAGGACGCCGCGAGAAGGCCGAGCACGGCCAGGGTGGCAAGGCCCAGAAGCTCCGTGGATGTCCGGTGCACGATGCGCTCCTTTCGGTCGGGCCCTACGAAGTATTACGCCCCGGCACGGCCTTGGATTGCGGTGTTTGGGGTTTTGAGGCTCCCGTGATCGCGTCCCCCGACGCGAAGAAAGTGCGCACACAGCGTAGCGCCCCCGCGGAGGGTCTGTTCGGTCATCGCGGGACGCTCGCTTCCCGGGCATCCAAAGATGCGCTGGCTCGTCTCCGTCGCCCTGCGAATCCACAGGTCAAGGCGATGATCGCGGTTGTCTGACCCCACACCTCCGCTCTTGCTCCGGAGATAGGGTCGGCAGACACTGTGGACGTGCAGGCCCCAGAGGTCCGTTTCGCGAAGAGCGGTGATGTCAACATCGCCTATTCGATCGTGGGCGACGGGCCATTCGATCTCGTGTTCGTTGGCGGCTGGGTCCTGTCGAACCACCAGGTTGCCTGGGAAGGGCCTCCGGCGGCCTTCTTCAGTCGACTGTCCTCCTTCTCCCGGTTGATCTTGTTTGACAAACGCGGAACAGGGCTCTCGGACCGCTCCACTGGCATCCCCGACCTCGAGACCCGGATGGATGACATCCGTGCCGTGATGGACGCGGTGGAATCCAAGCGCGCGGCCATCTTAGGAGTGTCGGAGGGCGGCCCGATGACCGCCCTCTTCGCGGCCACCTACCCGGAACGGACGGCTGCCGCGGTCCTGTACGGCACGATGGCTTCGTACTTCCGTTCCCACGACTACCCCTGGGGGAGGACCGCTGAGGAATGGGACGAGGAGATCCGAAAGACAGCCCCGAAGGTCGGTACTCCGGAGTGGTTGGACGAACGGCAGGCGGCCTTCGCCCCGAGTACCACGGAGGACCCGGCGGCGTCGCGGTGGTGGCGGAAGTGGGTTCTGACGAGCTCCAGCCCAGGCGCCGTGATCGCGCTGCGGCGAATGAACTCCGAGATCGACGTCCGTCATGCTCTACCGGCGATCCGGGTCCCAACCCTCGTGCTGTGCCGGACTGGGGACGAGTGGTATCTCCCCCAGACGCGGTACATGGCCAAACGGATCCCCGGCGCGGAGCTGTTGGAGCTTCCCGGGGAGGACCACGGCTGGTGGGTGAAGCCGGAGCAGATCGCGAACGCGGTCGAGCCGTTCCTCCGCGGGATCTGGGATCGTGGCGAATGGGACGTCGTCGAGTCCGAGCGTGTACTGGCGACGGTGCTGTTCACCGACATCGCCGGTTCGACCGCACGACTAGCGGAGCTTGGCGACCGGCGGTGGCGGGAGCTACTCCAGCAACACCACGAGCGCGTTCGGCGGCAGCTGGTCCGGTTTTCCGGCCGCGAGATCGACACGGCAGGAGATGGCTTCTTCGCCAGCTTCGACGGGCCGGCGCGCGCGAT
>WNGA01010620.1_pt1 | contig 12167 bp, 18 predicted proteins | sample 5400061 | NCBI WGS metagenome assembly WNGA01 (sample SAMN13153366, study PRJNA577476) | soil metagenome | isolation source: 100 cm soil or saprolite under grassland replicate 2 | place: USA:California | collected 2016-06-15
ACGGGATACGAGGCGAGCAGATGCCGCTTGCGCCAGAGCTGCAGCTTGTGTGCGCGCAGCCGGATGATGAGGCGGTAGCGGTTGTTGTACATCGTCACGGCGCGGCGCCGCACCCAGCCGACGCTCTCGTTCGGACGCGTCGGCAGGTAGACGCGCACCCACTGCTTCCAGGTCGAGCGCACGAGGAAGGCGCGCTGCGTGCCGTTGTGGTCGCGCCTCTTCAGCACGAGCAGCGCGTGCTTTGCGTGCGGCGAGCGGTAGACGGCGACCCGCTTCACGCGAACGAAGACGACGCGGCTCGTCCCGTCTAGTCGCCATGGCAGCGCGTGCTGCACGCGCTGCGGCGCGTGCGCGCGCTCCGACGGTTTCACGCGCACGCGCCTCGTGCGATGCGGCGGCTCGCGCTGCGCGGGCGCCGGCGCCGCGCTCGGCGGCTCGGCTTGCTCCGGCCGCGTCTCCTGTTTTGCGGCGTGGTGGCCGGACCCGCCGGCACAGCCGGCGGCCAGGATCGGGACAGCGATCCACACCGGTGCCCGCACGGGTGCGACGCTAGCCGGTGAAGTTGGGCTCGGCCTTGGCCGGCTTGGCCGCAGGCGCGTTGCCGGCGTTGCCGCCGCCGCCGCTCTCCGTCGTGGTCGTGCCGGTCGACGTCGTGTCGGTGGACGTCGACCCGGTCGACGAGCTCGACGAGTCGGGCGTAGTCGTGGTGATCGTCGTCACGACGGTGCTCCCACCGGTCGTCACCGTGCTGACGATCGTCGTCGTTGCCTGCGCGCCGAACGGCGCCGCCCCTGCTGTGAACGCCGCCGTCGCCGCACCGAGCGTGATCAGAGTGGCGAAACCGGCGCCCCAGAGGGCGTACTTGCGGTATCTCTTCATGCCGGTTCCCCTACCCAGGAGGCCGCGGGGCTACTCCCGCGATCTCGTCAAGCGTCAAACCCTCTTGTTCAACGGGTTCGAGGTACATCCGTGACCAGGCGACCTGGTCGTTCTGGACGCCGAAGATGATCACGCCGCGCAGCTCCAGCATCGCTCCGCTGCGCGCCGTTCCGTAGGCCCGCCACTCGCTCCAGATCGTGTTGCCGTCCTCGACGGCGGCGAGCACCTCGACGTGGAGGTCGGGGACGTCGGAGATCACCTCCGCCCAGTTGGTGCGCACGTCCTCGCGTGAGCTCATCGGCGACCCGGGATGGCGGGGCCGCTCGCCGACGTAGTCCTCGCGGAAGAACCCGACAAACGTATCGAGATCGTGCGCGTCGAGAGCGGCGCGCATACGTTCGAGCAGCGGAAGCACGGGCAGAGCTTGCCAAACGATCTGGAAGAGAGGAAGGAGCCTGTCGGCTCCTTCCTCGTATCCAGCGCGGTGCGACCGGGCTAACGCCGCGACGGTGCCGCGAGCAGCGTTTCCGGCGAGATCTCGCGCAGGATGAACTCGTCGTAGCCGAAGAGCGTGGCCGCGATCGAGGAGATGACGCGTGCTCCATCGAGCGGCGTCAGCTGCTTCTTCTCGACGGCCAGGCGGACCTCCTTCACAAGCTTGTCCGCGACCTGCCACTTCGGCTCAATCGTCGCACCGAATTCGGTCGGCTTCATCGCCGCGAACTGGTGGACTAGCGAGTGGGTAACCGCTCCTGTCATGACAACCCCCCTCTGGGTAGGAGACGGTACGAGGCTCATTTTTGCGAGTCCCAGGCGTAGATGCGCTGGTCGTTGTCGCAAACTCCGAAGTTTCGATCCGCCGTTTTTGCGCAATTTGCGGTCATCTCGACGCGTCCTAGAGCATCCTCCCGAAGGCGAGGATGTACCCGTGCGGGTCGCGCACGCGGATCTCTCGCAGGCCGTAGCCCTGGTCGACGGGCCCGTGCACGAGATCGGCACCGAGCTCGCGCAGCTCCTCGTAGAGGGCGTCGACGTCGTCGACGTAGAGATAGACGTCGAACATGTCCGGAGGCACAGCTTCGGCGTTCGGGCGTGGGCCCGATTCCTTGAAGCAGGCGAAATGAATCTGGCAACCGTCGCGCGTCGCTTGGCCGTAGTGCCGCGGCTGCCACACCTCGACGTCGAAAGCGAGCTTGTCTCGGTAGTAGTCGAGCGCCTGGCCGAGGTCGTCGACGAGCAGTACAGGAGCGTGGCTTGCGATCCTCATGCGCGGGCCCGCGCGAGGATCTCCTGCACGACCTCGCGCTTCTCGTCCGCGTAGTTCTGCACGTACTGCGGCGGCATGTCGCCGACCGTGACCTCGCGCAGGTAGTCGTCAGACATTGAGGTTGATGATGCCTGGACGGCTGCGATTCCCGGCACGGTCGAGCGCGACCACCGCGACGCGGTGAGCGCCACGCAGCAGCGGAAGGGGCACGCCGGTCTCGGCGGTGGTGGCGACCAGCTTCCCGTCGATCGTGACGCGATAGCCGGCAACGCCGCTGCCGCCGTCCGCCGACCGGTTCCACGAAAGCCACGTGTGGTCGAGTGCCCGGACGCGCGGCACCGTCGGTGCCTTCCGGTCGATCCAGCTGAACTGCAGCTGTCGCGTGAAGCTGAGGACGCCGCGGGCGACGTACCGCTCCTCGGCCTGCGCCAGGAAGATGGAACGGAGATACACAGGATGGACCGGGTCGTTCGGCTTGACGAGGCGGACGACCAGGTGCGGCTCCGTAGCGCGATGCTCGATCCAGTACTCGCCGGCGGCCGTCGGGACGACGAGCGTCTGCGGCGCTGAGCTCGGCTCGTCGATGTTCGCGATCGAGTAGGTGCCGGAACGGCCGACCTGTTGCACACCGGAGATCCAGCCCAGCTTCAGCTTCTCCAAGGCCGTGAAGTCGACGCCGCCGCCGCCCATCGGGCTCAGCGGATCGCCGTACTCGAAGATCCGACAGCCGCGCGCGCAGCTTGACCCTTGAGCGTGCGGCAACCCGAATGTGTGCCCGAGCTCGTGGACGAAAGCGAAGTCGTCGAGCACCCCGCCATCCTGGACAAGGAAGACCTCGCGGCCGACGCCGACGCCGCCGATATTGCATGTCCGCTCGGGAAGGATGTAGACAAGGCGGCGGTACGCGGCAACGTCGTAGCCGGCGGCTGCAGCCGCGTCTTGGGCGCGATCGCCGACCGCTCCGAGCATGGAGCGCGGGCTCGGATCGCCGGGACACAGCGGCTCCCGGTACGCGTGCAGCCAAGGCGTGAGGTCGATCTTCAGCTGGAGGCGGCCGAAGGACGCTCGGCTGTAGAACGCCTTGGCGACACTGAAATCCCCGGTCGTCTGTGGCTCCGGCCCCCACGTCGCACGGATGACAAGGACACGGAGCTCGCCGGTCGCCTCCTGCCAGCGCGGGTCGGGCGGCAGGGCCGCGCGCGCGACGCCCGCGGCGCACGCCGCGACGCAAGCGGCGACCACGATGAGGCGTTTCACGCCCCTAGAGTACGGCGGCTTCGCCGAGGAGCGCTGCGATCTCCATCGCGAGCAGTTCGATCAGGTCCTCATCTTGTACGCCTTAAGGGTGGTGCCGCGGGCGCCGAACTTCTGCGCCTTGCGGCGCGTGTCCTCGAACTTGGAGCGCGCGTAAGTGTCGACGAGCTGGCCGGTCTCGATCCGCTCGAACCCGTGCCGTTCCAGCAGCTTGGCGTACGCTGCCTCCAGCAGCGCCCCGGCTATTCAGCCGGTCCAGAGGTCGATGTTGCGGCGGCCCTCGGCGCTGACCGGCTTCTGAATCGTCACGTCGGCAATCTGCAGTCGACCGCCGTGTGCGAGCACGCGATGGAGTTCGGAGAAGACTGCATCCTTGTCGGGGATGAGGTCGATGACGCCGTTGGAGATGATGACGTCGAAGCTCTCGTCCTCGAACGGCAGTTGCTCGGCATCGCCCTCGACGAACTCGACGTTGGCGAGGCCCATCTCGGCTGCCGCGGCACGCGCCTTCGCCAGCATCGCCGGTGTCATGTCGATCCCGGTGACGCGCCCCTGCTCGCCGACCATCTGTGCGGCGACGAGCGAGTCGGTGCCCGCACCACTGCCGAGATCGAGCACGCGCTCCCCGGGGTCGAGCCGGCCGAGCTGCCATGGATTCGCAACGCCCGCGAAGGATTCCACTGCTGACTCGGGCACGTTTGCGAGCTCCTCGGGGTAGTCGAGGTCTTCGGCCCAGGCGCGGCCGGTCGGAAAGATGAAGTCCTGGTCGGGTTGCTCGGAGACGGAGGCGTAGGTCTTCTTGATCTCGCTCTTCAGGAGCTCGACATCGATGTCTACGTCGACTGCCATCTCTACTTGGCGGGTTGTGGCCGCAGCGGCGCGCGGGTCGTCCACGGCGTCGCAACGACGGCGAGACCGCTCACGCCCGTCAGCGCAGCGACGATGACGATTGCCGTCGAGAGCGATGTGGCGTCGGCACCGAGGCCGGCGATGAGCGCGCCGGCGACCAAGCCGAAGTCGCGCCAGAACCGGTAGATCCCGACCGCCTGTGCGCGCTCGCGCGGACGGACGGTGTCGGAGACAGCGGCGAGCAAGCTCGGATAGACCATCGCCGTGCCCAAACCGAGCAGCACGGCCGACGCCAGCGAGGGCGCGAACGAGCCGTCGGCGGCGACGAGCAGGCCGAGCGCGCCCGCCTGCAGCAGCATCCCGCTGCTGATCAGCGGCTTACGCCCGATGTGGTCTGAGAGCCAGCCGGTCGCGAGCTGTCCTGCGCCCCAGACGAGCGGATAGGCGGCAGCGACGATCGCGATCTGGCGCACGCTCGCGCCGTTGGCCGCCAGGTAGAGCGGCGCGAGGCCCCAGGCGAGCCCGTCGTTGAGGTTGTTGACCAGTCCGGCCTGGCTGCAAGCGCGCAGGATCGGTTCACGGAAGCTCACGCTCTTGAAAGCCGCACCGAACGACGGTGCGGCCGCACCATCCTCACCTTGCTCGTAGCGAACGTGTTCGCCCGTGTCGCGGACGAAGACCATGCTCGCGACCAGCCCCGCGGCAGCGAGCGCGGCCGCGCCCACCCAGACCACGGTCCGCGGCGTGTAGCTGGCGGCGAGCGCGCCGGTCGCGAAGGCGGCGGCGGCTACGCCGAGGTAGCCGGCCGCTTCGTTGAGCCCAAGGGCGAGCCCCCGGCGCGTCGGGCCGGCCAGGTCGATCTTCATCACCACGGTCATCGACCAGGCCAACCCCTGGTTCACGCCGAGGAGAATGTTCGCCGCGACGATCCACCACCACGACGGCGCGAACGCGATCAGCACCGGCACCGGCAGCGCCGCGAGCCAGCCGGCAACCAGCAGCCGTTTGCGGCTGAGACGCTCGGCGAGTGCGCCGGCGGCGAGATTCGTGATCGCCTTAGCGGCGCCGAACGCGACCACGAACGAGAGCACCGCCGAGGTCGAGCGCAGTCCGAAATCTTGCTTGCCGACGAGCGGCAGCACGCTGCGCTCGAGGCCGACCATTGCGCCGACGAGCGCGTTTAGCGCAACCAGCAGCGCGAACTGGCCGGCGTTGGCGCGCAGGCCGAGTCGCACCGCCGCGGTCATGCGCGTGCCGGAATGCCGCCCGAGCGGTTAGCCGCCACGATCGCCTCCTGGTCCGCCGGCCGTGGCGGCGCCTCGGCCAGCAAGGCCTCCGCGAACGCGTCCGCGTCGCTGATCGCAAGCATCGGGTTGTGCGCGCGCTCGAAGCCGATCGAGGAGACCGGGTTGCCGGAGAGGCCGCGGCCGCAGACCGAACCGGCGTAGTGGCTCGGGTAGAGGACAACGTGGTCTCGCAGCTCGAGGAGCCGCAGCAGGCTTGCGTGCAACAGGCGTGCTTGCCCGTCCGCGTCGCCGGCAACGTGCAGGTCGGGTCGACCGACGTCGCCGATCAAGAGCGAGTCGCCGCTGAACACGAGCCAGGGCTCCTCGGTGCCGCGGCGTCGGTCGGCTACGGCGTAGGCGTGGTGGGCCGGCGCGTGTCCCGGCGTTGCGATCGCGGTCACGAGCGTGTTGCCGAGCTCGACCGTTTCACCGTCGACGAGTGCGACGTGCTCGAACGCAACTCCCGCATCGGCCGGCAGGTAGGCGGTCGCACCGGCGCGCTCGACCAGAGCGGGCAGCCCCGAGACGTGGTCCGCTTGTACGTGCGTCTCGAAGACGGCAACGATCGGCGCCCCCAATTCGGCCGCCGTGGCCAGATAGTCGTCGACCAGATCCGCGTGCGGATCGACCACCGCCAACTTGCTGTGCGTGCTGCAGCCGAACAGGTAGCTGGCACAAGAGCTTGCGTCGTTCAGGAACGGACGTAGCAGCATCGGGACTCCTCTCAGCTCGCGATCTCGACCGGCCGGCCGGCGCGCCGCCACTCCGGGAAGCCGACATCCAGCCGGCGCGCCTTCAGTCCGCGCGCCAGCAAGAGCCGCACGGCGTCGTCGGCATACACGCAGTAGGGCCCGCGACAGTAGGCGACGATCTCGCGCCGCCGCGGCAACTTCGCAAGCAAGGACGGAAGCTCGTCAAGCGGCGCCGAGCGCGCCCCGGCGATGTGACCGGCTCGATACTCGCGCTCGGGACGCACGTCGAGCAGCACGACCTGGTCGCGCGCGAGCCGCTGCTCCAGCTCCTCTGCGGAGAGCTGCTCGACCTCGTCGCGCCCTCCGAAGTAGTCGCGCGCGAGGACGTGCACCTCGGCGAGGTGGTGCTCGGCGACGTCGCGAACCGCCGCCCAGAGATCGACGACGCGGTCGCTCGCCAGCCGGTAGTAGATGCGCGTCCCCTCGCGGCGAGAGCGGACGAGTCCGGCCTTGGCGAGCTGCTGCAGGTGGTGCGAGGTGTTGGCGATGCTCTGCTCGATCTGGCCGGCGAGCTCGTCGACCGAGCGCTCCCCCTGGGCGAGCACGTCGACGATCTCGGCGCGACGGCCGTTGCCAACCGCCTGCGCGACTGAGGCGAACCCGTCGAAGAGCGCGGCTTTGGCAGCATGAGCAGCCATCAACTATTCAAGTTATCACTTGAATCTTTGAGAATCAACCTGTACTGTCAGGGCCACTGCTCGACCCACTCCTAACGAGGCAAGGAGAACCGATGAGCACCGATACCCAGACCCTCGACACCTCGGATCTCGAGCGGCGCGTCAAGGAGATGTACCGGGAGGTGGCCGAGGAGCCGTTCAAGGAGTTCCACTTCGAGACCGGCCGCGCCCTCGCCGAGCGTCTCGGCTATCCCGCCGACGAGCTCGACGCGATTCCGGCCGAGGCGATCGACTCATTCGCCGGCGTCGGCTACTACTTCGAGCTCGCACGCATCACGCCTGGTGAGACGGTCGTCGACCTTGGCAGCGGCTCCGGCATGGACAGCTTCCTCGCCGCGCGCCAGACAGGCGAGAGCGGTTGCGTCCGCGGCATCGACATGACCGAGGCGCAGCTGGCGAAGTCCAGGCGACTCGCGTCCGAGCACGGCATCACCAACATCGAATTCATCGAAGCGCACATCGAGCAGCTTCCGCTCCTGAACACCTCCGCCGACGTTGTGATCTCCAACGGCGTCATCAACCTCGCCCCCGACAAGGCGGCCGTGTTCGCCGAGGCCGCACGCGTCCTCCGCCCCGGCGGCCGGCTCGCGCTCGCCGACATCGTCACGAGCACGCAGCTCCCCGTTGGCGTGACCTGCGACGCCTCGCTCTGGGCAGCCTGCATCGGCGGCGCCATGCAGCGCGACGATTATCGCGAGGCGATCGAGGCCGCGGGCTTCGAGCTCGACGATCTCCGGGAGAACGACCAGTACCGCTTCGTCTCCGAGCGCGCCGAGAACGCGACCAAGAAGTACGGCGTCAAGAGCGTCTCGCTGCTCGCGATCAAGCGCTGACCCAACGGGCGTGATTCATACTCGTTAGGTGAGTGAGGAACCGGTCCGCGCGGCCCCGCTCGACACGGGCTGGGCGGCTCTCAGCAACGGGGACTGGGAGAGCGCAAAAGCCTCCTTCGAGGAGTCCCTGGTCCAGAGCGAGACCCCGGAGGCGCTTGAAGGGATGGGCTGGGTCGGCCAGATGCTCAGCGAAGACCGGCTCACGTTCGACGCCCGAGAGCGGGCCTACCGCTTGTACCTCGAGCGCGGCGAAAAGGGCTCCGCGGCGCGGATAGCCGCCTGGCTCGCCGCAGACCACCTGCTCTTTCGCGGCGAGCCTGCCGTGGCGAACGGCTGGCTGCAGCGCGCGCACAGTCTCCTCGACGGCGTCGCCCCTGGAGTGGATCACGGCTGGCTCGCCATCCACGAAGGACACATTGCGATTGCCTTGGACGAGGACACGACGAAGGCCCGGCAGCTGGCGGCGCGCGCGGTCGAGCTGGGCCGGACGTTCCGCGCTCCTGAGCTCGAGATGCTGGGGCTCGGGCTCGAGGGGCGGGCTCTCGTGAGCGACGGCGAGCTCGAGGAAGGCATGCGTCGCCTTGACGAGGCGACGACGGTGGCGCTCGCGGGTGAGGCAAGCCTCCTGTACTGCGTGGCGTGGGCCTGCTGCTACCTCATCTCCGCGTGCGAGCGGGTTCGGGATTACGAACGAGCAGCCCAGTGGTGTGCGCGTGTGGGCGACTTCTGTAGTCAGCACGAGATCTTTCTGCTCAACACCTGCAGAGCGCACTACGCGAGCGTGCTGAGCTGGCAGGGCCGATGGGAGGAGGCAGAGAGCCAGCTGAGTGCGGCCGTGGGAGGACTCCAGTCGTCCCGGCCTCCGATGGTCGGCGATGCGCTCGCGCGGTTGGGCGAGCTTCGTCGCCGGCAGGGCCGGTCGGCCGAGGCCGAGCAGCTCTTTGCCCGCAGTGAGACGCACACGCTCTCGTTGCTCGGGCGTGCCGCCCTCGCCTTCGACCGCGATCAGCCTGTGGAGGCGGCAGAGCTGGCCGATCGCTATCTCAGGCGATTCCCCGGCCCGGGCAGGGTCGAGCGAAGCGCCGGGCTCGAAGTGTCGGTCAGGGCGCTCGCCCGTCTGGGAGAGCACGAGCGCGCCACCGAAGCGTTGGGCGAACTCCGCGAGATTGCCGCAAGAGCGCGAACGCGACCGATCCTCGCGGCAGTTTGCTCCTCCGAAGGCACGCTGGCAGTGGCCCGTGGTGACCACGACGCAGCGCGGCGCTCGTTCGAGGATGCGCTCGACCTGCTCGCGGCCTGCGACGCGCCGTTCGAGACCGGTCGCGTGCGGCTCGACCTCGCCGCAACACAGAGTGCGCTGGGACGGAGCGATCAGGCCCGGCGCGAGATCGAAGCTGCGATCGCGGACTTCCGTGCAATGGGAGCGGACTGGGAACGCGCCCGTGCCGAGACGATGCTCGGCAGACTCCAGAAGACGGAGGACGGCCCACTTGGCGGTCTGAGTCGGCGCGAGCTCGAGGTGCTGGGTCTCGTCGCAAAGGGTTTGAAGAATCGCGACATCGCCGAGCGCCTGGTGCTCAGCGAGCACACCGTCAACCGCCACGTCGCGAACATTCTTCGAAAGCTCGGCGTGAGCTCGAGGGCGGCTGCGGCTTCCCTTGCCGGCCAATACTTGCTCGGATAGCAAGAACTAGCCATTCGGGCATCAGCCCGTAAATTGGCTCGTTTCCGCGAAGCCGAGACGGCGTCCCCGGCATACCGTCACCCGTATGCCGGATTCAGCAAAGGTTGTCATCAATCTCGCGACCGGACTCGACGACGGCGAGCGCGTGACCGTCGCACTCCTCGTCGGAGGCGCAGCGCTCGAGCAGGGCAGGCAGGTCACGATGTTCCTGACCAAAGAAGCCGTGCGCCTTGCCGTCCCCGGCTACGGAGAGGCGATCGCGTGCGACGGTTGCCCTGCGATCCCGCGTCTGCTCGAGCAGTTCGCGGACGGAGGTGGACAGCTGCTCGTCTGTCCCATCTGCTTCACCGCCCGCAAGTTGAACGAGAACGACCTGGCCGGAAACGCTCGGATCGGCGGCGCAAGCCCACTCTGGGAATGGATCGGTGATGAGCACGCAACCGTCTTCAGCTACTGACCTGGGCACCGGCCTCGTCACGGCGCTTGCCGAGCGCGACTTCCCACGGCTCGCCAACACCCTGGCACCTGACGTGCGCATGCGCGCACTGCTCCCGCCCGGCCCGATCGAGCTCTCAGGAGCGGACGCGGCAGCAGCGAAATTCTCCGCTTGGTTCGCCGACGCCGAGGAGTTCGAGCTCATTCGCTCAGGCAGCGACGCGGTTGCCGACCGCGTGCACGTCTTCTACCGGCTCCGCGTGAAGAAACCGGGCGACGTCAGGAAGATCGTCGAACAGCACCTGCTCTGTGCATTCGACGGCGAAGGAATCAGCGCTATCGACCTGGTCTGCACAGGTTTCCGTCCCACTGAAGCCTAGGATCGTCGGATCACAGCGAGCGAGCGATGGATCGCGGCCACATGGCCGTTCGTACGCAGCTGGTTGCCGCCTGCCCCGGCGCACGTCATCGACCTCGGCTGCGGTTCGGAAGGCGGCTTCGTGCCGAGGCTGCACGCGAACGGCTATGACGCGCTCGGGGTCGACCCGCAAGCGCCCGCAGGTGCGGATTACCAGCGTGCCGAGTTCGAGTCCGCCTCGCTGCCTGAGCAAGTCGAGGCGGTCGTTGCCTCGACATCGCTTCATCACGTGGCGGATCCAGCCCACGTCATCGACCGGATCACCACCGCGCTCACGCCCGGCGGCAGACTCGTCGTCGTGGAGTGGGTCTGGGAGAACTTCGACGAAGAAACAGCGAGTTGGTGCTTCACGCGACTCCGATCGGACGACGAAGCCGGTTGGCTCCATCACCGCCGAAACGAATGGCTGGAGTCGGGTCTCCAATGGCCGAACTATCTGCGTGACTGGGCAGAGCGAGAACGTCTGCATCGCGGCGCCGAGCTCGTCCGGCTCTTGAACGAACGCCTCCAGTGCGAGTTCCTCGAGCACAGCCCCTACTTCTTTCCTGATCTCGCCGACACGACGGGCGCGGACGAGCAGGCCGCAATCGATGCCGGCCAGATACGTGCGACCCGGATTGACTGGGTCGGCTCCCGCCGTTGAGCAGCGTCGCGGCCGAAGAGGCCGCGACGCTGCGAAACGTGGTAGGCAGGCGAGTCCACCCGCGTGTGCCTTCGTGCTAAGGCGTGCATCCCGCACCGAACGACGCCTCGACGAGCGGGATCATGATGTCGAACACGTGCCTGTCGTTCATCATCCCGTTGAGCCCGGCGTCGCTCGTGTGGAGCATGTTGCAGGCTCCGGGGCTCTTGGGAGTCGCGTTGTTCGGGTCTGACAGCTTCGGGTCGGCCATCGCCGTCGACGTCAGGCCGAGCGTCGCCAAGGCGACGACCAGCGAGATCGTAGTGAAGAGCTTTTTGCTCATCTCGTTTCTGCTCCCTTCGTGGTTACGAGCTGCACTCCGGCGGCGTACCTGCCGGAATGAGGTGCGTTTCCGAGCCCGGCGGTAGGACGTAGACGACGTAGAAGTCGACTCCGTCCGGGCCCGCGATCGCGCGGTGAACGTGGCCGAAGCCACGGTCGACGAAGCCCTCGCCGGGGTTGTACGTCGTCTGGCGACACACGCCGGCCTTCGCGTCCTCGTACGTCACCGAGCCCTTGACGACCTCGACGAGCGCCGGCCCCGGGTGCGTATGCCAACCTGTCGGGACGTTGGCACCGAGTCTCACGTGCTGGATGAAGACGTCCGCTCCGTCCGGCGTGACGGCGCGGGCGAGCGCCGACAGCGGGATCTCGTCGATCGAGTTGTGTGCCGCAAGGAATCCCGTCGGAACCGTCGCAGGGTCGACTTGCGTCACGTGGTTCGCGATCGCGACGCCGGCAGCCGCCAGCGCAACAGCCGCGACGCCCGTTGCGATTAGCCACCTTCTCATCAGCTTCCACCTCCTTCTGCGGCCGCCGAGACGGCCAGCTGCGCGAGCGGGTGAAGCGTGCGGACGTCGTCACATGCGCCCACGACCGCGCAGGCCGCCTGCGGCGCCGCTTCGACGGCGAACGCCCACCCCTCGAGAACGAGACCCGCGGTCGAGCCGTCGCGGACCAGCGCGACGTTCGTGACACCGAGCCGGGCGAGCTCCTCGAGCGCGCCCGGGCGGAGCGTCGGCTCCTCGTCCGAGGCCGGAAAGAGCACCACAACCATCGCCACGTCCGCTCCCTTCGCTTGCGGGTCAGTGGCGTCGACGTTAGGTCTGGCGTTCCCTCGCGATCATCGGGGAGCTCCCTCGACTTCCAGC
>WNGA01010625.1_pt1 | contig 12160 bp, 12 predicted proteins | sample 5400061 | NCBI WGS metagenome assembly WNGA01 (sample SAMN13153366, study PRJNA577476) | soil metagenome | isolation source: 100 cm soil or saprolite under grassland replicate 2 | place: USA:California | collected 2016-06-15
TCCGTTCGACGCCATTCGGATTATCGGACTGCCCGAGGCCCTGAAGGAAGACCTCGTCCATCAATACGGGAAGAACGCGTTTCGTCTCTTCCGCCTACCGGTCCCGAAGAAAGGCGAGGTCATCGGGCTCCTCGGACCGAACGGAATCGGGAAGACGACCTGTGTCGGCCTACTCAGCGGGGAGGTCGCCCCGAACCTGGGTCACTATCGACGCAAGAAAGCGTACTGGGAGGAAGTCCTGGACTACTTCGCCGGGACGGAGCTCCACGACTACCTCGAGAAGATCGCGAACAAGCGGCTCACGACGGCGATCAAGCCGCAGTACGTGGACAAGTTGAGCAAGGTCTACTCCGGCCGGGTGCGAGACCTCCTGACCAAGATCGACCGTCGCGGTCGGTTGCCCGCGCTCTCCGCGTCCCTCGAGCTGGACTCCTTCCTGGATCGAGACATCTCCCAGTTGTCCGGCGGAGAGCTGCAGCGGATGGCGATCGCCGCGACGATGCTCAAGGACGCGGACATCTACTTCTTCGACGAGCCCTCGTCATACCTCGACATCTATCAGCGGCTTCAGGTCGCCAAGGTCATCCAGTCCCTGTCGAAGGAGAAGTATGTGGTGGTCGTGGAGCACGATCTCGCGGTCCTCGACTTCCTAGCCGACACCGTCTTCCTGATGTACGGCGAGGAGGGGGCCTACGGTATCATCGCGCAGCCACGCCCCGTCCGCACGGCGATCAACGTCTACCTAGGCGGCTATTTGAAGGAAGAGAACATCCGCTTCCGCGACCGCGAGATTCGGTTCGACACTCGGCCGCCGCGCGGCGACTGGAAGGCGGAGACATTAGTCACGTTCGATGAGCTCACGAAGCGGTTCGAGGACTTCGAGCTGACGGTCCGCCCCGGCCGCCTTCGCAAGGGTGAGGTCGTCGGCGTGGTCGGGCCGAACGCGACCGGCAAGACGACGTTCGTGAAGATGCTCGCCGGACAAGAGGCGCCGACGACCGGATCCGTCGCGGGGAAGTGGCAGGTGTCCTACAAGCCGCAGTACCTTGAGGCGGCGTACGAAGGCACGGTCGGGGAGCTGCTCCGGAACACGGTCGGCAAGAAGGCGGAGTCCGGATATTTCGACTCGGAGATCCTCCAGCCCTTGCGCCTCAAAGGAATGGCGGAGCGGGACGTCTCGACGCTGTCCGGGGGCGAATTGCAGCGCGTTGCGATTGCGCTCTGCCTGGGGCGGGACGCGGACATCTACCTGATCGACGAGCCCTCCGCGTACCTCGATTCGAACCAGCGCATGGAGGCCGCCCGGACGATCCGCCGCGTCATGGAGAAGGAAGCCCGGACGGGCCTCATCGTCGATCACGATGTCTACTTCCTCGACATGGTGTCGGACAGCCTGATGGTCTTCTCCGGCGATCCGGGCCGCCACGGGTTGGGGGAGGGGCCGTTCCCCATGCGCGAGGGGATGAACGCGTTCCTCAAGATGGTGGGCATCAGTTTCCGGCGCGACGCGGACACGAACCGGCCGAGGATCAACAAGCTCGACTCCCGGCTCGACCGCGAGCAGAAATCCGCGGGCGAGTACTACTACGCGATCGAAGAGGCCGCGTGAATCAGGCGGAAGCCGGCAGGAGGCGTCCTCTCCCGTCCGTGACGGGCTCGCCTTGTTCGACGATCGGCTCCCCTCGGAGGTAGACGGCCAGGGGGAAGCATCCTTCCATCCCCTCGAAAGGAGTCCAGTCGCACTTCGCGCGCAACCGCTTCGCGGTAATCCGTTCGATTCGGCGCGGGTCGACCGCGAGCAGGTCCGCGTCGCTTCCGATCTCGATGGAACCTTTGCGGATGCCGAGGAGTTCCGCGGGACGGGTGGCCATCGCGGAGACGAGCCGTGGCAGTTCGATGTCGCCCGCGCGCATGCGGCGCATCAACAGCGGAAACGAGGAGCCCGCCCCGGGCACCCCCGCGGGCGCTTCCTCGAACGGTCCTTCCTTCTCCTCGAGCGTGTGCGGGGCGTGGTCGCTCGCGACGATGTCGCCCCGCCCCGCTCGGAACGCCTCCCAGAGCGCCTCGCGGTCCTCGCGCGATCGGAGCGGCGGGTTCACCTTCCCCCGCGCCCCGAGCGGCCGCGTCCAGTCCAAGAAGAGATGATGGGGCGTGACTTCGGTCGTCACGCCCGGAGGGGCCGCATCCAGCGCCTCGAGGCACGTGGCATGGGCGACGTGGACCCTCGCCGATCCCGCGACTCGGGCGAGAGACGAAATCGCCCTTTGCTCCGATTCCTTCGGCCGGGCCGTCGAGTGACCGCGCAGATCGCGGCCCGGCACCCTCGCCAACATCGACGGGTCCTCCGCATGGAAGACGACGAGCTTCTGCTCGCGTCCCGCGGCGCCGACGATGTCCGGGACAGCCTCCGGTTCCACCTGGAGTCCGCCGGTCGACTCTGCCAAGTAGAGCTTGAACGCGGCGGCGTGGGCCAAGGTCGTGACGACGCGTGCGTCCTGCGGTGCGGCGTAAAGGGCGTAGTCGATGCAGGCCCGACCCCGGAGGGCGGAGATCTTGTCCTCGAGGATCCGATGCCGCGTCACGGCGGGTCGCGTGTTCGGCATGTCGGCCACGGTCGTGACGCCGCCGATCGCCGCCGAACGCGTTCCGCTCGTGAAGTCCTCCTTGTCCGTGAGTCCCGGATCGCGCATATGGACATGGAGATCGATGCAGCCCGGGAGGATGACCGCCTCGCCGTGGTCGACTTCCTCATCGCCCCGCAGGACCTTCTTGATCGCCGCGATGCGTCCGTCCTCATCGATGCCGAGGCTCAGGGCCTCGAGACGACCTCGATAGAAGACGCGTCCTCTAATGACCCGCATGCGCCGCCCCCAGGTTCCGGCGCACGACGGCCCCGCGCGGCTCCACCTCGCCGAAGACCTCCGCCTGGAACTTGTAGACTCGGGTCTCGGGGTCGAGCCATGCATCGGCGAGGAGGCCCGCCTTCATGCACGCCTCCGACAGGAACTCCGATGCGTCCCAGCGGTACTCCATCGCGACCTGCGGCAGGAGGAGTCCGCGGTACGGCCCCTGCGCAACGCTGAGCCCGTCCACGCCGAGGGTCAGGTGTTTCGGCAATTCTTTCGGCTTCTTCACTTCGATCAACTGCGGCGGCGTCAGGATGCTGACCTCGACGGTGATGTGGTCGACCTCGTCCGGCCGGAGCGGCGGGAAGCGGGGGTCCTCCGCGGCGCCCTCCGCGCCCTTCTCGATCGACTTGACGAGCGGGAAGAACGGCTGCGGGTATCCGATACACCCGCGGAGTTCGCCGCCGGGATGGGTGGCCAGGGTCACGAACGCGCCGGACTTCACTTCGAAGCGTCGAGGCACCTCGAAGCCGCGCTTCTCGCGTCGCATCACGTACGCCTCGAGCGCCTCGCGCGCGATGCGGACGGCGAGTTCGCCCTCCCGGTCGGGGTACTCCATTCGCTTCCGCAACCAAGGCACGAGCCTTAACATTGTCGGCGTGGTTGTGCGCCTTGTCTTCGCAGGGCGCCAAACCTTTTATCGCCTGCGGCCGCATTGACACCATTGCCATGCGGGCCCGCATCCCCGTCGTAGAGATCATGACGACCACGCCCATCACGATTCCGGCCGAGGCGACGGCCGTCGAGGCGGCGAAGATCATGCGGGACCGGGACATCGGCAGCCTCGTCGTCCTCGAGCACGGGAAGCCCACCGGGATCGTGACGGAACGGGATTTCGTGACGAAGGTCGCGGCTTCGGACTTGCAGCCGAGCCGCATCGTCGTGAAGGACATCATGACATCTCCCATCGTCGCGATCCACCCTCACGAGGAGGTCGCGGAAGCGGCGAAGCAGATGTCGCAGCGCAAGATCCGCCGGCTTCCGGTCATCGAAGAGGGAAAGCTCGTCGGCATCGTCACGGAAAACGACATTCTCCGAATCTGGCCGCAGCTGATCGAAGTCACGCGCGAGTACGCGCGGGCGGGCCTCGAGTCGCAGTTCGCAGAGGGGATCGAGGGACACTGCGAAGCATGCGGCGTCTATTCGACGAGTCTGATGTGGGACCGCAACCTGCTCGTCTGCCCTGAGTGTAGGGCCGGATAATCTCCGCAGGTTTCGTCGCGTTGCGGTTGATGGCATCTATTGGACAACCACGACCGCAACGAACTCCGCTCCGCGTCCGCTCCTCCCGTGCGCCTCCCAGGAACCCCGGGAGGTTGTAGAGGGGAATCATCACATCACGGCGGAGGGCACCGGGGTGGAACCGTACACCCCTTGGCCTCCCTATGGGAGGCCGGGCCGATTAGTGGGCCCACGAGTGGGCCGTCGCTCCTCCGAGATGCGACCCCATCGTCGCACCCCGGGCCCGCCCGTGTTCTGCGCAGCGCGCGTCATGCCGGATCCGGCCGCTCGAACGGTGGTCTTCCACCGGAGGTCTGTGCAAGTTCTCTTCGTTGGCCCTGCTAATGGACGTATCGGGAGGAGGTTAGCGAAAGTGAAAATCTGAACGAAGCGACGGTCGATCGGATCTGGGAATCGAACGCGGCGGTCGTTTGGACGGATTGGAGGTGTGGGCGCCGAGCCGCGCAACGGAAACGCTTCCGGGTGACCGCGCCCTCACAACCTTTATAGTCCTGTCCCAGGTTCGTGCGACTCCGTGGCTCGGCTCGTGAAGATTTCTCAGGAAGAGCTCGACTCCGTCCGGAAGCTCTACGAGAGCGTCATGTCGTACGCGTGCCACGGCCTCTTCTTCCGGGAAGGGATGGTCTTGGCCGAGGAGATCACGAAGTCCCTGTCGCTCGGGGAGGACCCGCTCGAAGTGGGCAAGCAGACGATCATCGATCGCGGCTGGGCGGAGGACGTGCTCTTCACGGATGCGGGCGTGCGCGTCCGCGGGTCCATCGAAGCGACGGCGGGCGGCGAGGTGGAGGTGGAGACGTGCCATCGACTCCGGGGAATCCTGTCGAAATTGCTGGAGGCCAAGACGAAGCATCGGGTGCGGCTCGCGGAAGTCGAGTGCGCGAGCATGGGGGCCCGGGAGTGCGTGTTCGAGCGGGAGGGAGGCGCATGACGACGCTTGCCGAGATGGTGCGCGCCTTCAAGGACGTGACGAAGGCCGAGGCGGTCGCCGTCATCACCCGCGACGGGGGCGTGGTCGCCGCGGAACTCCCTCCGTCCGTCTCGCAAGAGACCTTCTCGATCATGTGCGCCGCGATCGTCGGAGCGGGCATGACCGCGGCGACGGAGCTTGGTCACAACGCCCCGGGCCGCGTCCTGCTGGAATCCGACGATGCGACGTTCCTCATCCAGGAGGTCGGTCGGCGCGGGATGCTCGTCGTCGTCATGGCGCCGGAACGCGCGGTGTCCGACCTGGAAACGGCCGTAGCTCGTTTCGTCCAGGCGGCTGCGAAGGATCTGGATTGATGTCCGAGAAGCCTTAATCCGTCTCCGGCCCTTGGTCCCGCGGGCCCGTGGTCTAGTGGTTATGATGCGACTTTTACAAAGTCGAGGTCGTCGGTTCGATTCCGACCGGGCCCATCGACGTCCGGCGGACTTCGCCTAGATTTCAATCGCCCGATTAGGCGAGGTCGGTCCGCCATGGTCACCGCACGTCCTCCGCTCACTGGCGGTAGTCTTCCGGTCGGAATCCCAAGTCGACGCGGATGTCGGCGAGGCGTCCGAGGTTCGTGCCGTCCAGGAGATGGACCGCTGCTTCGTCGACGCGGACGAGGTCTTCGTCGAAGAGTGGCCCGATGAACCGGGCCCGGATGTCGTTCACCGGCATCCCGCCGCACAACTCGTTGAAGGACGGCACGACGATCGCCTCCTTGGGCAGTTTCGGGTACCGTCGGTGCTTCGGAAGGAACGGGACGCGCAACCAGCAGGGCACGATCTGGCGCGAGCCCATCGCGTCCCGGAACGCGGCCGCTGGGTGGTTGTGGCCCATGAGGAGCACCTTCGCCTCCATGACCTTCTTGTACGGCCACGCATGGCCGTGGCAGAATCCCACGTCCGCGACTCGGAATCCGTACGCGGGTTTGAATCGCACGTTCCTGGGGACGATGTGCTTCAGCATCCCGTCGTGGTTCCCCTGAGCGATCGTGATCTCCCGGAACCCCGACGCCAAGTCGCGAAAGAAGACGTACACATCGCGTCGCTCGCGGGAGGCCATCTTCGGGACGAGGTGCTTGACGTCGCCGAGGATCGCGAGCCGCGACGCGCCACGGCGTTCCGCCACTTCGAGGAGCCGCCGTCCCATCGTTTCCGCGCGACTCGGGATGCGGACGCCCTTCTCCCGGAGTTCCTCCTCCAGGCCGATGTGTAGGTCCGCGACGACAAGGATGTCATCCGCCATCAACGCCGGGACATCGGGGACGGGCTCTAGGTCCACGGCCATTCCACGTTTCGGTTCCCCTTAATGGTTGCGCGACGGCGCAGGGCCGAGGAACTCCGCGAGCACCCGGCCGATGTTCTCCGCGACATCGACCGAGGTGAGTCCGTAGCTCTTCTCCCGGAATGCGAGGTCGCCCGCGTACCCGTTCACGAAGGCGCCGAGGCGCGCGGCGTCGAACGGCGCCATCCCTTTCGACACGAGTCCCGCCACGACCCCACAGAGGACATCGCCGGTTCCGCCCGCGGTCATGCCGGGATTTCCGGTGTAGTTGAACTTCAGACGCTCGCCGTCCGTCACGATGTCGACCGGGCCTTTGAGCAGAATTGTTACCCCGAGAACCTTCGCGGCTTCCAGCACGATCCCCGCCCGTTCCTCCGGTGCATCGGGCAAGGCCCTTCCGGTCAGGACCTTGAACTCGCGCGAGTGCGGTGTCACGACCGCGCGCTTGCCCGCGACGGCCTTCGGATCCGTCGCGATCGCCTTGATCGCGTCCGCGTCGATGATCAGCGGCAGCGTGACTCCGCGGACGATCTCCCGCACCGCCTCGAGGGAGCCGTCCGCGTCCCCCAGGCCCGGTCCGATTGCGACCGTGTCGGCCTTCGTCGCGAGTTCGAGGATCTCGCGCGTGTCCTCGCGGAGCAGCCGGTGGCCGACGAGCGGATGGACGATGAACGTCGGCGAATAGCCCGCGACGATGGGCGCGGCCACCGCGGGCGTGGTGATGTGGACGAGGTCCGCTCCGGCCCCGAACGCGCCGTACCCGACGAGGGCGGGCGCGCCCGTGTACGGTCCGCCGGCGATGACGAGGACCCGGCCATTCTCCCCCTTGTGGCTCGTCGGCTTCGGGACCGGATAGAGGACGAACTCCCCCGGTCCGATCGTCGTTGCGATCTTCGCCGGGATGCCGATGTCGGCGATGTGGATTGTCCCGGAATTCTCCGGGGTCATGCCCTCTTTCGCGTCGTGCAGTGCGACGGTTGCCGTCGGATGAACCACGGGCTTCGTCCCGAAGCCGCTGGGGACGTCCACGCTGAGGATCGGCTTCCCCGAGGTGTTCATCTGGCGGACGAGGGACGCAAACGGCTCCCGCAATTCGCCCGACATACCGATCCCGAGGAGGGCATCGACGACGAGATCTGCGCGGGCGATTGCCTCTTCGCTCTGATCCAGACCTGCGAGGATCTCTACGTCCCGGAGCCGCTCGAAATTCGTCCGGGCCTCCGGCGTCGTGAACTGGTCCGGAGGGCGTCCAAGCAGGACCGTTACCCGCGCATCCTTCGCGAGGTGGCGGGCGGCGACGAGTCCGTCCCCACCGTTGTTCCCCGTCCCGCAGAGGATGAGGACTTTCTTTCCAGCCGCGTGCATCTCGGCCCGGGCGACATCCGCGACCCCCTTGCCGGCGTTTTCCATAAGCTCCAGGATCGAAACGCCGAAGTGTTGCGCGTTCCGATCGAGGACGCGCATCTCGGTCGCCGAAATCATCGGGCGCGCATTCGGGCTTCGCTAGTTAAGCCTTGCCCGCGTGGTTAAGTGGGAGTGTCCTTTTCCCGGTGTCGATGGACCTCGGCCCGCTCCGCCCGTACACGTGGGCGCTCGTGCTCGGCCTCTTGGTGCCCGTGAGCTGGATCCTCGACGTGGTGCTCGGTCCGGGCGTCGTCGTGTTCGTCGTAACCGGGATCGCGATCGTCCCACTCGCTTGGTTCCTCGGACTCGGGACCGATGAGCTCGGAAAGCACGCGGGACCGGGCATCGGAGGCCTCCTGAATGCGACGTTCGGGAACGCCACGGAGCTAATCATCGCGATCTTCGCGCTCGCGAGTGGTCTGACAGAAGTCGTCAAGGCGTCTCTCACTGGATCCATCATCGGCAATCTCCTGCTCGTCCTCGGCGCGAGCATGCTCGCGGGAGGCTTGCGACACAAGAGTCAGACCTTTTCGCGCGAGGCCTCCGGCACTCAGATCACGATGTTGGTCCTCGCCGTGATCGCCCTCGTGATGCCCGACCTGTACGTCCTATCCGCCGAATCGGCGGGCGGCGTGAGCTCGCTGACCTTGCAGGAGATGAGCGAGGTCATCGCCGTGATTCTTCTCCTGGCATACGGATTGGGCCTGCTGTTCTCGTTACGGACCCACAAGGACATCTTCAATCCCGTGACGGAGGTCGAGGAGCGTCCGCGATGGTCGAGATCGTTCGCGGTTGCGGTGCTCCTCGTCTCCACCGCACTGGTCGCCGTCGAGAGCGAGATCCTCGTCGGCTCGTTGGAACCGGCAAAGGCGAGTCTCGGCCTCACGGATTTGTTCGTCGGGGTCATCATCGTCGCGATCGTCGGCAACGCGGCCGAGCATGGGAGCGCGGTCCTGATGGCGCACCGGAACAAGATGGAGCTCAGCGTGGCCGTGGCCACGACGTCCTCGACGCAGGTCGCGCTCTTCGTGGCCCCCATCCTCGTGTTCATTTCGCTGCTCTTCGCGAAGCCGATGACCCTCGACTTCGAGATTTTCGAGCTCGCGTCCCTGGTCCTCTCGACCGCCGTCGTGGCCGCCGTGGTGTCCGACGGCCGCAGCAATTGGTACGAGGGGGCCTTGCTCGTCATGGTGTACGCGGTGATTGCGGTGGCGTTCTTCTTCCATCCGGCGTGAGGGCATGGCCGTCACCCGCCGGACCCTTGCGTACGGCCTCACGGCGAACGTCGTCGTGCTGGGCGTCGTATCGCTCTTCACCGACATCAGCAGCGAAATGATCCTTCCCATCCTGCCGTTCTTCCTGACGCAGGTCCTGCTGGCCAACGCCCTGATCCTCGGGCTCGTGGAGGGGCTCTCGGAGAGCGTCGTCTCGTTCATGAAGATCTTCTCCGGGAGACTGTCGGACGCAGCCGGGAAGCGGAAGCGGTTCGTCGCGACGGGATACGGCCTCTCGACGGCAATGAAGGTCTTGTTCCCCTTCGCAGGGTCGTGGCCGGAGTTCCTCGGGATGCGCGTCCTCGAGCGGACCGGCAAGGGAATTCGCGACGCGCCGCGGGATGCGCTGCTGACCGAGTCGACGCCCGCGGAGACCCGAGGCAAGGCGTTCGGCTTCCACCGGAGCATGGACACGAGCGGCGCGATCGCGGGGCCAATCGTCACGCTCGTCCTCCTGACGACGGTCGGCGCCGCGATGACCGTTGAAGGCTCGTACCGGATGATCCTCTTCCTCGCCGCGATTCCGGCCGTCATCTCGGTCCTCATCGTGATGTTCGTGAAGGAACCCACGCGCGAGCCGAGTCCCCCGAAGCCGCTTCGGGTCACGTTTCGCGGAGTCCCACGGCCGCTCCTCGTATTCATTGGGATTGCGAGCTTGTTCTCCCTGGCGGACTTCTCGTATGCGTTCCTTCTCCTCCGGGCGGTGCCGCAATCGGGGACGCAGCAGGCGATCGTGCAGGCAATCCTCCTGTATGTCTTGTTCAACATCGTCTACGCCGCGAATGCCTTCCCTGCGGGGATCCTCTCCGATCGCGTCGGTCGGAAGCCGGTGGTCCTCGTCGGATACGTCCTGTTCGTTGCGATGGCCGTCCTGCTCGCGGTTTCGACGGAGCTGATTGTGCTGATCGTCGGCTTCGTCCTCTACGGTCTCGCCTATGGAATGGCGGAGGGGACGCAGCGTGCGCTCGTGGCGGACTTCGCGCCCCCCGAAATCAAGGCGACGGTCCTCGGCGCCTACCACACGAGCGTCGGCGTCGTCAAGCTTGCCTCGGGACTCGTGGCCGGGTTCCTGTGGGTCGCCGTCTCCCCGAGCGCAACGTTTGCGTTCGGCGCGGTCCTCGCCTCGGCTTCGGCCGTCGCCTTGTCCCTCTGGCATCCGACCGTCACGTCTTGAGCTTCCGGCCCAGGCGTCTCTCGACGGCGGCGATCTTCGATTCAATTTCCCGGGACGCCCCCTTGCGGTCGTCGATCTTGATGATCGTCGACACCCGCTCGGAGTCCTTGGCGATGGACTTGTGGCATCGCGCGATGAGCGCGAGGATGTCGTCGAAACCCCCCTCGACGACGGTCCCCATGGGATTGAGCCGGTACGGGAGACCACTTCGATCCACGATGTCGACGCACCGGGCGACGTACTCGCCGACGCTGACGCCCCGACCGATCGGCGTGATGCTGAACTCCGCGATTGTCATCGAATGACCCGGCATCCTCATATGCCGACCGTCTCTTGCAACTTGTGTGGCGGTCGATTACTCGCGCCTCGCGGCGGAGTACGACCGCGGACGCGCGGACGACGCACTCGATCGCGACTACTGGCTTCGCGGGCTCCGAGAGGTCGGCCGAATCCGACCCGGGCAGCGGGTCCTCGATCTGGGGGCCGGCACGGGCCGCTTCTCGCGGTTGTTCTCCGAGACAAATGACGTCGTGGCGCTCGATCCATCGAGGGAGATGCTGGGCGTGGCACGCGGGAAGGGCGCGTTCGGAATGGTGCGAGGAGACGCCCATCGCCTCCCGTTCCGCGTTGATTCGTTCGATAGGACGATCATCGTCATGGTCCTCCATCATCTCGCCGATTTCTGGGACGCCCTCGCGGAGGTCTCTCGAGTATCTCATGGCGTGGTCGTCGCGACGAGCGATATGGCCCACCGCAAGCTAGGGATCATGGGGGAGGCGTTTCCGAGGCTCCTGCGCATCGACCGCGGTCGCTTCCCGTCCATCGACGAGATCGCCCGCGCGCTCAAAGCGGCCCGCTTTCGCGAGGTGCGCGTGGAGCGCCGTCCATACCACCGCGTCTTGTCGTCCGCTCAACAGATCGAACGCGTGCGTCGACGCTACTTATCGACGTTCGATCTCCTCCCGCCGGGCGAGTTCGAGCGGGGCCTCCGTTTCCTCGAAGTGGAATTGCCGCGCCGCTACGGCGACCGGTTCGAGGTGGACGATGAGTTCACTTTTCTAGCCGCGACAAGGTGAGATTCGCGGTCAGCGCGCAAGTGGGGCAGAAGTCCCGCCCCTTTCGGTCCGTGTCCGCGAGGTTCTCCGAGAAGAACATCACGCATTCCGGATTTCCGACGTGGTGGCCGAGGCCCAGGGTGTGCCCGATCTCGTGGACCGCAGTCTTCGCGGCGCGCTCGACGAGTCGTTCTTCCCCATCGCCGCCAAACATCGACAGGGAGACGACCGCCCATGCGCCCGTCATTTCTGCGTGGCCGAAGACCCGCTTCATCCCCAGGTCGGGGTCGCAAAGGTCGACGTCGGTGATCGCCACGACACGGTCCGAGTCGGCAGCGTGGCACACCCCCTCGAAGGCGGCCGCCCGGTACTGTTTCGATGAGGGTCGTAAGGCCTGCTTGGGGACGGGCTTTGCATCCGCGATTCGCACATCGCCGAACCGCCCCAGTTGCACCCGCAGTCGTTCGAGCACGGACGAAGCCACGTGACCCACGGGTTGCAGAGTCAAGATCATCCTTTGACGACCCCGAGGGGGACCATCCGCGCGACGATCTTCGTGAGGCCTGCGCCCTCGGCCACCCGGACCACGTCCTCCACGTTCTTGTACGCGCCCGGCGCCTCCTCGACGATCCCTGCCCTCGACGCAGCGCGAAGGTAGATGCCTCGCTTGTCCAGAGCGCGGACGACCTCATTCGCCTGGAACTTGCGGGTGGCGGCCTTGCGGGACATTTGGCGGCCTGCGCCGTGGCAGCTCGACCCGAACGACTGCGTCATGGATGTCGGAAGGCCGACGAGCACGAAGGAGCAGGTGCCCATGTCGCCCGGGATGAGGACCGGCTGCCCGACGTCGCGGT
>WNGA01047810.1_pt1 | contig 12160 bp, 8 predicted proteins | sample 5400061 | NCBI WGS metagenome assembly WNGA01 (sample SAMN13153366, study PRJNA577476) | soil metagenome | isolation source: 100 cm soil or saprolite under grassland replicate 2 | place: USA:California | collected 2016-06-15
GTCTCAGCGACATGTCCGATAATCCCTTGGCCTATTTTTTGCTGAAAACCGCGCTGATAACCAAAATCCTGTGTGCCGGAAATGGCCGCCACTTCCAAAACATCATCATTGACCAGTAATGAAATCGTCGCTTCCGCATATCCAAATCGAGCCACGACGATTTCCAGGGTGCGTTCCAGAAATTCTTTTTCATCGAGGCTGTTTATGACTTGCCTGCCCACTTCTCCAAGCAAACCAAGATGAGCAGATTTGCGCTGTTCCAGCGATAGCTTGGATTGTTCATGTGCCAGCTTTTGTGCCATCGCGAATTGCTGCCTCTCGATATAGCGGCGGTTGTAACTGGAAAAGCCGATCAGTACACAAAAGATAAACAAGAAGATGAAAACTGTTTGCGCTCCTGGATTTAGCAGTGAAATACTCAACAGTCCAGCCATGATAATCGTAACCGTGATCAGATATCCCCGCATCGAGAAAAACAGTTCGCTCATGAGGACTGCAATAATCAAATAGTAAAGCACGGAAAAGTTATTGAATCCTTTCCAATGCTGAAAAAAGGCAAACGCAAACGTCGATGCAATCAATAGGCTGAGAGTGAGAACGGTAGCCGCCTGAAATTGCCCCTGGCGGTTGAAAGAATAGGCCAGCGCCAGAATCCCCAAGATGGTTAATACAACTCCGTCCGTTGTGTTGAAGTTTTTGTTGCTTATCCGGTGTTGGATTTCAAACCCAATTCCCCACAGAAGAAGAAGCAACAAAATAATGTTGAGTGTCCGTGAAAGATGGCGTTCTCTTGTATGCCCACCGGACGCTGGTTCAACAAACCCCTCCCAAAATTTTGTGAATGGACGGTTGATCATAGTACCGTCTTAGCGAGAGGTAATGTTAAACATGGAAAAGGCTTCTTACTCTCCAAAGAAAAGGTCCCACCATACTTGCCAGTTTGCCGGTTGCGTGGGGATAGGCGTGGGTGTTCCAGATTCAATAGGTGAAGCTCCTGGTTGTCCCAAAGGAACGACTGGCAGATCACCATCCTTAATATAATGTCCATCTATACGCGCCCATTCCTCTACTGCGGCATTCGAGCCTGCATATCCAACCTGAGTCTGTAAAGCAAGCTGAGTTTGAACAGCTTGGGTCGCCTGGGTTTGGACGAGTTGGTTCTGTTGGTTCAGCATGTTGAGCTCTTCAAGCCGACGATTAAACTCAAGCACAATAAAAACCAGCGCGAGGATTCCGATCATTACTGCCACACGCCGCACATTGATTGGAATAGTAGACATAGTCCAATCTTAATCGTTATCGAATTCCCTGACAAGCGGCTATAATCATTCAAAAGACTCTTTCAACACAAAGGACACAACGGACACGAAGGAAACCCTTAGGTCAATGAAAAGATGAACGAGGATTCAATGCCAAAAGTAAGACAGATCAATCATGTTGCTGTTGTTGTCGACGATATGGAAAAAGCCCTCTCGTTTTGGCGGGATGCCCTGGGAATGGAACTGCATGGCTTGCGCGAAGTTCCTGCTGAAAAATCACAGGTGGCCTTCCTGCCACTTTCTGGTTCAGAGGTGGAACTGGTACAGCCAACCACAGATGATTCAGGGATTGCCAAATACCTTGCTAAACGCGGACCGGGTATGCATCATATTTGTCTCGAGGTGGATGATATTGAAGGGATGATGTCTCATTTGAAATCCCAGGGTGTGCGACTCATTAACGAAGAACCGCGCCTCGCAGCAGATGGAAAGAAGTACGCATTTATCCACCCTGAAAGTACATCAGGAGTGTTGGTGGAACTCTACCAAATCTGATAAACACAAAGGACACCACGGGCACAAAGTGAAGCAGAGGAAACCTTAGTGAACTTCCCTGGCACCGTGATTTGCTCACCTCGATTTGCTTAGCAAATCGTGCGTGCCGGCGCACATGTAGCAAATCAGGCAGGTGTGTGACCGTTGTGGTTGAATTTAGAAATGCTCGAAAGCATCCAATCCATTCTTAGAGATCAGTGCGGGCTTAGCCGCGATGCTCCTATTCTTGTTGGAGTTTCTGGCGGTCCTGACAGTCTGTGTCTCATGAGTGTTTTGCGTAAAGCGGGCTATCACACCATTGTTGCGCACTTCAATCATAAGCTGCGCCCCGATTCGGATACAGATGCCAACATTGTCGAGCAGACGGCGGCGCGGCTCAACCTAGCCTCGGTCATCGAGAGTGGGGATGTGCGTGCCTACGCGGAAGCGGAAAAACTCTCTGTTGAAGAAGCGGCGCGCATCCTGCGTTACCGTTTTCTGATGAAACAGGCGCATCGTTTGAGCGCCCAAGCCGTGGCGGTGGGGCATACGGCAGATGACCAGGTGGAAACAGTACTCATGCATTTCATTCGCGGGGCGGGCCTTGTCGGGCTGAAAGGCATGAGCTATCGTACGGTCATCCGTATGTTTGACCCGGAGATCCCCGTGGTTCGTCCGTTGCTCGATACCTGGCGTGAGGAAACCGTTGTTTATTGCGCGGCAAATGGATTCCGTCCACGGCATGACCCGAGCAATGCCTCGCTGGATTTCTTTCGCAATCGTTTGCGTCATTTGTTGATCCCCACCCTTGAATCCTATAATCAGCGTTTTCGCGAAGTGATCTGGCGCACGTCGCGTTCCTTGGCGGGCGATTATGAAATCCTTGCAACTATTTTGAATGAGGCCTGGAAGGTTTGTGTTGCACAGGAAACTTCAGGATTCATCACCTTCGACTCTGCGGCGTTGACCGGACAGCCGGTCGGACTCCAACGAAACCTGATCCGGCGTGCGATCGAGCATGTCCACCCTGACGAGCTGGATATTAACTATGCAACCTTGGAACGTGCGACTCATTTCATTTCTGATCCTGATGCGAGCCGCCATATCCGTATGGATTTGACTGGCGGCGTTCACTTGCTGCGTGAGGGATCGTTGATCTACATCGCGGCCAGGAATGTGACTCTTCCCATTGAGCGTTGGCCACAAATGCCGGATGAAAGCAATGTCATTTCATTGAATATTCCCGGTACCGTCAAATTGTCTGGTGGCTGGAAGTTAAACTGTGAGCGTTGGAATATTGCCTCGCTGGCAACGGAACAAGCCCGTAGGAATGAAGATCCATTTCAGGTGTGGGTGGATGCACAGGGAATCCAGGATGCGCTCGAACTGCGCGTCCGACAAGATGGAGATCGCTTCGAGCCGCTGGGCATGGATGGGCATGAGATGAAGATCTCGGATTTCTTCATCAATGTGAAACTGCCCCAACGCGCCCGCGATCGCTGGCCCATCCTTTGCATGGGTGAGAAGGTGGTCTGGGTGCCGGGCTATCGTCCGGCCCACCCATTCCGGTTAACAGATGCAACGCGACAAGCTTTGTATTTTTCGGTGACGCGGCGTTAACGTCATTGCGAGGGCGATAGCCCGAAGCAATCTCACATCAAATTCAAATATTATGCTTAAAGTTGCTTGAGATTGCTTCGCGCGTCCTCCTCGCAATGACGTGATCTACATCCCACTCAACTGCTTCAACTTATTATGCAGCTCGCGCCATTGGATCTTCGAAACGCCAAGCTTCTGGCGAATCTTATCTGGCTCTTCGCCAGCGCGGTAATCTCTCAGGGCGCAGGTCCAGCGGCACATATCGAACGAAAGATGCTTGGTCAGCCCGGCTTCATTGCCGATATCTTCAAGTAAATACTCGAGCCGTCGTGGCGACCATGGGAATACTTGCTCGGTCGGGTGGTATTGGGCGAGGTATTCCTTATAGGCGGGAATCCAATCATCGGGCAGGATCAGCTTTCTCTCTTTGTAACGATTCGCCGGACTGGCATAGCGGATAAATATCTGGGGCCCATTGGGCGTATCTAGTTCAACGTGTTCGAGTTTCAATCCCAACGTCTCACTTTTTTTGATCCCAGTGGTCAGCAAAAGATAGACCAGAGTGTAGGAACGTGCATCGGGTTTGCTTCCACGGCGGTGACGGTCTGCGGCAAGCAGGACCGCGTCGTATTCTTCAGAGGTCAATACGAGGGGCAGAGGACTGATCGCCGAACGTTGCGCGACTTTTTCAGCCGGGTCAACCAACAGGACTCCATATTGATGCAGCCAGCGGAACAGCGATTTGGTAGCCGTAATGCGCCGCGCCAGCGTCTTGGGGCTGCATGGAACCTCACGTTCCTTTTCCATCCACTCAAAGTAGCGATTGAGATCTTTTGTACCGATTTTGCCAATGGTCGTGTCTGGCGTTCCCACGAATTGATAGCGGAGGTAAGGGTGCTCTGCGGGGTCAAATGTGAAGTTAATCGATTATCAGGCATGATAGCTCCTGTTCTTGTCTCTTCCTGCTTTCTACTGCGTATAGTTTAGCGAAAAAAGGAGGGGATGTCAACACCCCTAAAGCATCATAAAATTGAAGCTTCAGCGACATGTGGGAGTACTCCCATCTCTACATCTATTCAGGGGCTTCTGCTACCTGACACCGAATCCTTCGCCAACATCAACAAGGACAAGTACGCCTGTTCTAGTCACCTTCGTGTTTTCCACAAGTGCGGACTCATAGGTCAATGAGACCAGTCCAACCACGAACTATGGCACAGCGACAACCTTCCGTGTGGATGGGTCGCCGATCGTGCGCACGTACTTCCGCTTTAACGTACAGGGCTTGAATAGTTTTATCGTAAGCAACAATGATCCAACCAAAAGGGGATTTGATTTTTGGCAACAAACTGCAATGGTCAGTTTATAATCAACGCGGTTAAGATTTATTCTCTATCGGCATAAAACGAAGCCTCTCATAGCAATCCCACTAACGTATCTCAACAGATATTATTTTCAACTGCCATTTCGTATGGCATCTAGAGTTGCATTGATGCAAGCCTCAGGTTTTCAAAATCCCCGAAATTACATCTCCCTAGTGGTATTCATCGCTCTGATATGGATATCATTTGGTCCGGCGAAATTAACTGGGACACTTGAAGAGGCACACGCAGCGTCTGATCCTGTCATTGCCGCAGCTGGAGATATTGCCTGTGACCCTGCTGTCATCAACTTTAATGAGGGCGATGGGAATACAAGCTTCTGTCATCAGAAGTACACGTCAGATCTTCTCGTAGATGCTAACTTGGCAGCTGTCCTGCCGCTTGGGGACGTTCAATACTTTTGCGCAGGCTATCGGGCCTTTCTGCAATCTTATGGACCAAGTTGGGGGCGTGTGAAATCAATTTCGCACCCTGTTGTCGGCAACCATGAGTACCTCACTTCAGGCGGTACGGATTGTACAAGCGACAATGCGGGTGCGGCGGGCTACTTTAAATACTTTGGGTCAGCCGCTGGTGAGCCCACCCAGGGATACTATAGTTATGACATTGGCGCCTGGCACTTGATTGCCCTGAATTCCAATTGTGGGGATGCGGGTGGATGCAGTTATGGTTCTCCTCAGGCGAGTTGGCTGATAGCAGACCTGGCGGCTCACCCCAATCTCTGCACGCTGGCATACTGGCATATCCCACTCTTTAGCTCGGGAGGCCGCACAGCTGACAATACCCAGTCGATTTGGCAAATCCTGTACGATAAGGATGTTGATGTCATCCTGAACGGGCATGACCATATCTATGAGCGCTTTGCTCCCCAAACGCCGAGACAGTTACGATTGGCAGTTTGTCCCTGAAGCGGGCAAGACGTTCACAGACTTTGGTACAGAGAAATGCCACGGAGACGCTCCCACCGACACGCCTGCCTCAGCGCAAACAATTACACCTGTTCCCACACAAATAGCTTCCCCCACACCAGGGACAATCGCCTTTACCTTTCCCCCTATCGCGGATGCATATGTCAGCAAGACAAAGCCAACGTTGAACTACGGCACCTCGAATATGCTGCGTGTTTATGGCGGACCGCTTGGAGCTAGTTATTTGCGTTTTGAGGTCCAGGATTTGCCAGGTACAGTGGCGCGTGCAATCTTACGCCTCTATGCCAACAGCCAGTCGAATGCTGGGTATCAGGTGCGTGCTGTGACAAATCAAGACTGGCGCGAATCCACAATTACATACGGGAACGCGCCCCCTATTGGTAAACTGATCACAGAATCAGAACCTTTTCATGCCAGGCAATGGACTAGTGTGGATCTGACCTCCCTCGTGAAAGGCAACGGCACGTACAGCATTGTCCTGATCACCTTCGACGGAACTCCTTTGAGCCTTGCCAGCCGGGATGCCATTCCAGCCTATCGTCCACAGCTTGTGGTGGATGTTTTGGCTAATTCCAACGCTTCACCCGCTGCTACTCAGACCTTCGATACCACGGATGCTCTGGAGTAAATTAAGAACTGAAAATCACTGCCCCAACTTCTCTGGGCTAAAGCAGGGCTGGTAATCGTATCCCAGGATTAAAAGATAATGCGCTTTGCTGTTGGGGTCTGGTCCTGATATGACACTGCCCGGTAGCATACCCATCACATCGAGGATCGGATCGCTCTGGGTGTGATCTTGTGCCGCGGTTTTGTCTATCAGAACCGAATAAGCATAGTCCTGTCTGTCAGAGGGAATAATATGTGTCTCGTAGCCCGCATAATTAAGACGTGAGGCTGCCAGCGTGTCATAACCAGTAATGGATGTTCCGTTCATCACATCGATGACAACTGCCTGTCGTTCAACTGTTTTTGTCGAAGCAGAAAGTGCTTCCGTTAACATCTGCTGAAGAGGTTCTTCATTCGGGAGGAGAACAGCCGCGCCGCCCTCGGTGATCCACGAGCTGACCAGTGGTGGACGGATGTAGTAACTGCGGATATCTGCGTTCGTCATTTTGGGCGCGTAGAGGGAGAGTTGTAAAAGATCAACAAGATTGAGATCTGTTTCCACAGTACTTTTCAAATCGTTATATAACTCCGGAATGCGCGTGAGAGTGCCCGCCTGCAGAGCCTGTGTAAATAAGGCGCGCAGGACTTCCTGCTGGCGGCGGCCACGGTCGAAGTCGTTGGATTTTTGGCGCGAGCGCGCGTACCATAACGCCAGATCACCGTCCATGTGAATCAGGCCCGGCCCCGTTGTGTACAGTGCCCAGTTATTCTCATTCTCGGGGTCGTAGCTTGGATCGATCAAATGCCAATCCGTGTATGCGCACGCGACAGGAACATCCACACCGCCGAGTGTGTCCACGATCTGACGGAAGCCATCGAACTCCACCATGGCAGTATGGTCGATGCGAATGCCGAGGTTATAAAGGATCGTATCTTTTAGCAAGCCTGGTCCGCCACCCGGATAATCAATGGAGATTCCATGTTGATAAGCAGTATTGATACGTTGATTCTCCCAGCCAGGAATGGACACCCATAGATCACGCGGAATGGAAATGAGCGAGACCTGTCCATCATTGGGACGCAGGATGGCGATCACCATCGTGTCCGTGCGGAAGGAGCCGCCCGGTCGTCTGTCTGAACCGATCAATAAGAAATTGACTGTTTCCTGTCCATTGTTGAGGACTTGACTCCCTGAGGGATCGATTGTCGAAAAGGGGACGACCGTGTTGATGAGCAGGTTTGGGTCGATGGTTGGGATTTCAGTCTGAGTCGGTGCAGGGAGAGTCACGGTTGGGGTAGCGGTATCACCTGTCGGCTGGGAGTCGAGCGTGCCGGTTGGAGTCCAGGGAATCGGCTGAAAAGGCGTCGGGGTGGGCGAAGCGTTCGGCGCAGCAGTCACCAGAGTGAATGGCAGAGATGGAGCAGGTTGAACGCTGGAAGGCGCGAGCGCGAGAGGGCCGCATCCAGCGAGAAGGTACCCCGCTAGAAGAATGATGTGAAAAAGTCTCTTCATACCTTATGGATTGGGCGTGATCGGTGTTGTTTGCGTGAACGTTGCTGGAGGTATGGTGGTCGCCGGTTCGGTAGGAATATCAGTAGGTGGAACTGTTGTGACAGTAGGAAGCGATGTCTCTGATGGGAAAGTTGGAATAATTGTGATGCCGGGAACTGGTGTGCGCGTTGGAACGTTTGGAACCCACAGTCTTTGACCTGTATAAATTGTGGTGGAGCTTCCCATGCAGTTGCCGCGTTGTAGTTGAGGATAGGTAATATTATAAGAGACCGCGATGCGGAACAAGGTATCGCCAGGCTGCACAATATAATTTTTTACCCAACCAGCGGGCGGACCACAAGGGATAACTGTAACAGTCGGAACGGGAGGCACATACAAGGCATAACCAGCCGGCACCTCAACAGCAGTTAGACAATTAGCAGCGCTCAAACTTTCCGCGCTGGTTTTATAACGCTGCGCTAGCGCATAGACCGTGTCCCCTGTCGCAACAGTGACGCGGATCCATCCGGAGGGTGGAGTGCAGGACGTGGGCTGTAAGACGATTTGCGAAGCAGTGGGTAATCCAGATGCGGTTTCGGACGGGAGTACTGTTTCAGTCAACGTTTCGCTGGGCAGAATCGCGACGATTGTGGCAGTTGGAGTTGGAAAGCTCAACGGGAAGGTTGGGGGGATAAGGGTTGGAGTGGCGGGCGAGGGCAGAGTCTCAGCCAGGGAGAGAAAGATTCCCCCAATGACCAAAATCACCGAAAAAATTGCAACGATCACCCCACCACCTAATTGGCGCCAGGCTTGCATAATTAATTCTCCACATTCTTTACAGGTGAGTTTCTGGCAATGGGCAGCAGGACGCTAAATGTTGAACCGACGCCCGGTTTGCTGTCCACCCAGATCCGTCCCTTTTGCGCTTCGGTGAGGGTCTTCGCAAGCGGGTGAACACACGCGGCAAATCTTCCGCGGCGATGCCATCGCCTGTATCGCTGACCTGGATGAGGACATATTCCTTGTTATCTTCTGTTTTGGTCTGGACCTTTAGATGTATATTCCCTTCCGATGGGGAGGCGGCTCCCGCGTTTTGAAGAAGGTGGATCAAAATCTGTTGCAGAGCTTCACGATCGGCATAGATGGGCAACATATTCTTCGGCAGGTCGAGATGCATGGAAATGTTCTTCTCACGGATCTGACTGCTTGTATAGGTCATGGCATTATCAATAATAAGGTCCAGGTTCACCGGCTCGGGTTTCAGTTCATTGAGTCCCGTCTCCAGGGTTGTCACCTGGATTAAGTCATCGATCAAGCTGCCAATCCGTTCCGTAGAGGCTTTGATGCGTTCCACAAATTTACGTTGCAGTGTGCCAAGGATGCCAACTGATTCGCCCAGTAGCAAGTCGGTGTATCCGACGATGGATGACATCGGCTGGCGAAGTTCCTGTGAAATGGAGGCGACCACTTCGGCCTGTTCTGTCGAATGTGCAACGGAGGTGCCTTTTTCTGCCTCGACGATACGCATGTTCGCTTCGGCAAGCTGGTTTTGCAAGCGAGCCACTTCCTCCAGCGTAAGACGTAATTCATTTTCCATCTGGGCGGAGGGAGCAGAGCCAGTCTTTTTTGTGGCTTTGAGAATGCGCAGTTCTTCGTTTTCCTGCTTAAGTTTCTCAAGCGCTTGCTGCGTCTCCTCTTGCATTTTTCGCATGGCAGCGAGATTCTCAGCCTGGGTCAATCCCTCCTGGGCGTCGGCTTTAACGACGTCCATCTGTTTCAGCAGATCGTTATTGCGTCGTTCCAGATCCGTGATGCGAGATTGCGCCACATCCAGAGCCTGTTTGGTTTGCTCGCCTTTGATCTCAAGCGAAGTCATCTTTTGTCCGCGCTGAATAATGGGCACGAGCGAGACAGCGATATTTGTCAGGAACGCCTGATCTTCCGCACTCCATAGACGGTTTGAATATGGAGATAACAACAGCACGCCACCCAACGGTTCCTTGTCAGGCGTGATAATCGGTACACTCATCAGGTGACCCGGATTGGTCAAACCAAGAAGATCGCTCAGCCCCTTAATATCGGCAGAGGTGCTACTCGAAGGCAGGCGCAATGGACGTCCGCGCTGGAGCGCATTGGTAAGCATTGGGATCAAATTCTTGTTCAGGCTCCCGCCTTCAAGATTTTCCTCCCGGATCAAATCGTATCCACTGGCGATCTGCATCTGGTTGTTGTTGTCGGTGAGGTAGATCACGAAGCACAGGTCAGCCAGCATCGTCTGTGCGATGGCGCGGGTGATCGCCTGACTCAATTTTTCGGTGCTGGATTCGCCTGCCAGTGCAAGCAGAGCATGGAACGTCTTGGGGTCGGTACTATATTTGCGTCGTTCACCAACCGGAGCATCCTGTTGTTTGACACTGGTCAATCTGTTCAATGCGGTAGGGAAGCGCTGGGGCAGGGTCAGCAAAATGGGATAGGCTGCCATATGTGCCAGCCTGACTGCACCTGGAAAGTCACCCTCGATCCGCCCGACCATCATATAAAGAAGATGCCCGAGGAAACTGAGCAAAAAGACCGCGATGCCGTAGCCCCATCCGTTGGGACGGCGCACAGCCAAAATAAGCAAGCCAAGCAAGGAAAAGCCGATGCTCGCCAGTTGCCAGTAACTATCGTAAATTGTGAGATTGTAAGAGGATTGGGAAGGTTCTGTCGAATAGGCGACGAGACTCAGCCCAAGCGCCGCGGCGACCAATAAACTCAAGAGCCATGTCGCAGCATCGGCGGGACGGCTGGGTTCAGGGAATGCCCACAACCATGCCAGCCATATCAGCGAAAAGAGCGTCACAGCCCGGTCGAGCGGAGGCAGGAAGAGCGGGAGATTGATAATCCCCTGGATGCCAATGCCACTCACGAGAAACAGTGCGATCTGCGCGACAAGCAACACTCCCAGCCCGAACATCGTCCGGCGTGCCTGCGGAAATTCACTTGACCGCCAATGCACAAACGCCGATTGCAACGCCCCCGCGATGGAAAATACCAATATTAGATGATAGATCAGACTTCCAGCTGGTTCCGTGAGCACAGACAAAATCTGATTGAGGGATGCGCCCATATGTACTGTGATTATATTCCACTTGCCCACAGAGTGCCGCATAATTATCCAAACCAAAATCTGAAAACCTGGCTTACACTCCACTCCAAAAGTTTAGTAAATTATGAGACAGGCGGTAAATCTGGCGTGAAATAAACGTCTCCACGTTACAAGACCGTAATTTCGGTGAGAAGTTACTCTTTTTAACATTGGTCACTTTTAGATTGTCCCGCAGGGAGGGTCACCTTTATAATAGGTCTGTGCCCCGTAACATCCTTCGCGTTTCCTTCATTCTTTTCTCCATTCTTCTTGCCATTTTTGGACCCTTCATCGTCTCTGGCTATTTTGAACTGAAAAAGGCAACTACCTCAGGTTCTTATGTTGAAGTTGCAGAACATTATCACAATGCGGCGCAACGCATTCCCTGGCGTGCCGATCTCTACGAACTTTCGGGGAACGCGTATTATTATGCAAAAGATTACATTCAGGCGGATGCCCTCTATCAAAAGGCTTTCTATCGCCATGCGTTTACACCAGAGGGCTGGGTAGCTTGGGGTGACGTCAATTATTTGAACAATAACCCCGAACGCGCAACGGAGATCTGGGAACAGGCTCTCGACCAGAAGAATCCATCGGATCAGCTCTACTCACGACTCGCTGAAATCTATCAGTCGAACGGAGAGTTTTCTAAAGCCGCGCAATATCTGCAAAAATATGTCTCGGTTCATTCAGATGATGCTTTTACCCACTATCGTTTGGGGCTCCTCTTGACTCTATCTGACCCTGACAAGGCGTTATCAGAATTGCTCGATGCTTCTCAACTGGATCCTGAACTTGATCCCGCTGTTCAGACTCTTCGCACCACGTTGAATCTGGCTTCGCTAAATGACTCGACTTCCGCGCGGCTCGTCGTCATCGGGCGCGGACTTGGACTGGTCAATGAATGGCAACTTGCCCACGCCGCGTTTGAAAAGGCTGTCAAAATGGACGAGAAAAACGCGGAGGCCTGGGCATGGCTCGGAGAAGCGAATCAGCAATTGGGCTTGTCGAAAGGGGGAAGTGCAGAACTTGACGAGGCACTAAACTTGAATCCCAATTTGTCTACGGTACGCGGCTTGCGCGGACTTTACTTCGAGCGCGCTGGAAATTTTCGCCAGGCATTGACAGAGTTTCAGGCTGCTGCTCAGTTAGAACCTAAAAATCCAACCTGGTTTGTTTCGCTAGGTGAGTCGTACTCTAAGCTGGGTGATTTGATTCAAGCGATGAATTCGTAT